>OLFZ01000143.1_pt1 | contig 82485 bp, 66 predicted proteins | sample 1604861 | NCBI WGS metagenome assembly OLFZ01 (sample SAMEA3888895, study PRJEB22519) | human gut metagenome | biome: human gut; feature: human-associated habitat; material: faeces | place: Denmark | collected 2011 | reverse complement strand
TGCCAAAGATTGTTCGAGACCCCCTTGCAGCTCTCAGCGCGAGGGGGTCTTTTTTTGTGGTCTTTCACCTGTTGGCGCCACGGCGCGCTACGAAAGATTTCTCGCCCTGCATGTGATTTTGATCGTCCCCGGTATCCGCCGGGGATTTTTGTTTTGAGAAGGAATGAAGGCGTTGATCTCCCATGCCTGTCTAGCGCCTGATTTAAAATTCGCTGCGATGCCAGACGGATCGCATCACTACGCCGTTACCCGGCATAAGACCTGGAGGAAGTTACCCGGGATCGGTTACCTTCCAAGGAGAGCACTGAGGGGCAAGGATGGCGGTTGGAAGGGCTTTGGGCTGGCGTCCAGCGTGTAAAAGGATGGGGCATGCTAACGCTGCTGACTTTTATTGTTGCTATTTTTTAAAAAAACGTGTTACTCATGAGCACCCGAACGATAGCTGGCGAGGATCCTGTATTTTGCAAAACATAAGGAGAAAGCAGCATGTGGAAGACAGCGTGCATGGTATTTGCCCTGCTCATCTGCCTTACTGGCCAAGCCGAAGCCCATTTTGGCATGATTATCCCTTCGTCGTCGACGGTGATGGAAAAAAAAGAAGCGTCCCTGAAGTTGGATATCTCCTTCTCTCATCCTATGGAGATGCAGGGTATGGATATGCAGCAGCCCCAGTCCCTGACCGTCACGGTGGACGGGAAGACCGAAAATCTTAAACCGCTACTCAAGCCGGTTTCTATTATCGGGCATCAGGCGTGGCAGGCTACTTATAGCGTCAAGCGCCCTGGCGTGTATCAATTCGCCATGGAACCCGCCCCCTATTTTGAGCCTGCAGAAGACTGCTTTATCATCCACTATACCAAGACTGTAATAGCTGCCTTCGGCGAGGAGGAGGGCTGGGACGTTCCCCTGGGGCTGAAGACGGAGATTGTTCCTTTGACTCGCCCCTTTGCTAATTACAGCGGTAATCTCTTCCAGGGGCGCGTACTGCTGGACGGAAAGCCTGTGCCCGGTGCCGTGGTGGAAGTGGAATATTACAATCGTGATGATGCCTACACGATCCCTAATGTCTACTTTACGACCCAGGTGATCAAGGCTGACGAGAACGGCGTCTTTACGTACAATGTTCCTTGGGCGGGCTGGTGGGGCTTTGCCGCCCTGAATACGGCTAAGGAAAAGATGGATCATCAGGGCTCGCCCAAGGATGTGGAGCTGGGCGCGGTGATCTGGGTAGAATTCACGGCTCCTCTGAAGAGATAGGCGTAAACTCATGTCAGCACGGCAGCGGAGAGGTCCGCTGCCGTGAAGGAAAAACGATGCATATCGCGGAAGGTGTCCTTTCTCCCGCCGTTCTTGCGGGCGGTGCTGTTCTGGCTCTGGCGGGCACAGCGCTGGGTCTGCGCAAACTGGAGTATGATCGCCTGGTGGCTGTGGGGATCCTGTCAGCGGCTTTTTTTGTAGCCTCGCTTATCCATGTGCCGGTGGGACTGTCCAGCGCCCATCTGGTGCTCAATGGGCTCGTGGGGGTCCTGTTGGGCTGGGCGGCCTTCCCATCTATCCTGGTGGCCCTGTTACTCCAGGCGCTGCTTTTTCAGTTCGGCGGCATCACGGTGTTGGGAGTCAACGTTTTTACTATGGGCTTTGCTGCTGTGATCTCCTGGTATGTGTTCCGGGCCATTTGCTATCTCTGCCCCGGTATGAAGGGCGTACGCGTAGCTGCCTTTATGGGCGGGGCCTTGGGCGTAGCGTTGGCCGCCGTGCTGACGGCACTTGCCCTGGCTTTCACCGATGAGGGTTTTGGGCTGGCTGCGCGGCTTTTGCTGCTGGCGCATTTGCCGGTCATGCTGGTGGAAGGGCTTGTTACCATGTTCACGGTCTCCTTCATCATGCGTGTGCGCCCGGAACTGCTGGGTATGGCCCCGGTGCGGCCGGGTAGCGGACAGGAGGATGCATGAACGCTTATACAAGGATTTGTGCGGGGAGCCTGTGCCTGATGCTGCTCCTTATATTTGCCGAGGTCGCACAGGCGCACCGGGTTAATATCTTTGCCTGGCTGGAGGGGGAGACCGTGCGGGTGGAATGCTCTTTCCGCCGGGATTCGCCGGTGCAGCAGGGGAAGATCATCGTCTTTGACGCGCAGACCGATACGGAACTGCTGCAGGGCAGAACGGACAAAAAAGGGACATTCGTCTTCCCTGTCCCTGCAGCCGTTCGCCAGGGGCACGGACTGCGTATCCGCATCCTGGCTGGGGAAGGACATCAGAACGAGTGGAACATGGATGCCGCCGAATTCTCCAGTCTGCTGCCTGCCGGGACGGCTCCCATATCTTCGGCGGAAGAAGGGGCTGGATCTCTTCCGGCGAAGCTGGTTTCGGATGCCGGGAACGGATCTGCCGCTCCAGCTGTAGTGACGGGAGCACTGAGTCGCAATGACGTGGAAGCGATCGTCGATGCGGCATTGGACCGGCATCTGGCACCCTTGCGTCGTGCCCTTGCCGCCGGCAACGAAGCGGAGCCAAGCTTGCGAGACATCGTGGGCGGGCTGGGCTGGATCATGGGTCTGGTGGGTATCGGGCTGTACTTTTTCCGGCGTCGGCCCTAGCATAGCCTGATGTTCGACCAGCCTTTTGTCCGGGATTCCTTTATCCAGCAGATCGATCCGCGTATGCGCGTACTGCTGGCGGTTCTGCTGGCGGTGGCCCTGGCCCTGTTGCGGCAGATGACGGCCTGCTGTCTGGGGCTGGGGCTGGGCTGCGTGCTGCTGGGATTGGCGCAGGCTCCCCTGGGGCCTCTGTGGCGGCGTCTGGTGGCCATCAACATGTTCATCCTGTTCCTGTGGCTGGTCACGCCCTGGACGACGCCGGGGGCCGTACTCTGGCAGTGGCATTTCATCCAAGTCAGCAGGGAAGGGGTGTATCTTTCCCTGCTGGTGACACTCAAGTCCAATGCCATAGCCTGTGTTTTTCTGGCCCTGGTGGCTAGCTTGCCCGCCGCGACCTTAGGGCATGCCCTGGAGCGTCTGGGCTGTCCTGACAAGCTGGTCTTCCTCTTCCTGTTTACCGGTCGTTATATCCATTTATTGGCTGGGGAATGGCAGGATTTGATGACGGCGGCCCGTCTGCGCGGGTTCCGGCCGCGTACGAATCTGCATACGTACAGAACAGTCTCCTCCTTGTTGGGGCTGCTGCTGGTGCGCAGCCATGACCGTGCCCAGCGTACGCACGAGGCTATGCGTCTGCGTGGTTTTTCTGGACGTTTTCATTCGCTGGATAGCTTTTGCCTGCGCCCGGTGGATGTGTATTTTGCACTGGCCACGGTATTCTGTCTGGCCTGTATCCTGTGGTTTGAGGCGGGAGGAATCATCCTGTGAGCCGGTCGGTGAGCGTTGAGGAAAATATTTTCAGTCTGGAGCAGGTGGAGGTGACCTATACGGGTACGCGTGGGCCGCGCCGTGTTCTGCAAGATGTCTCTTTCGCCTTGGCCCCCGGACAGCGGATAGGCCTTTATGGACCCAACGGCAGCGGTAAGACGACCCTGTTTCGCTGTATCACCGGCTTGGTACGGCCCAGTAAGGGGCTGGTCCGTTTCCACGGGAAGGCCCTGCATGACGAAAAGGGTTTCCATGCCCTACGCTGCAAGGTGGGTTTTGTGCTCCAGCATGCTGATGATCAGCTCTTTTTTCCCACGGTACTGGAGGATGTAGCCTTCGGGCCTCTCAATCTGGGCCTTTCAGCGGCGGAAGCCGGGGAACAGGCCCGGGCCACGCTGCAGCGTTTGGGCCTGTCCGGTTTTGAGCAGCGTCTGACACACCACCTGTCGGGCGGAGAAAAAAAACTGGTGGCACTGGCCACGGTGTTGGCCATGGATCCTGAGGCGCTGTTGCTGGATGAACCCACCAATGACCTGGATCAGGATGCCCGCCAGCGGCTCATCGACATCTTATGCGATCTGCCCACGGCCAGGATGGTCATTTCCCATGACTGGGACTTCCTTTCCCGGGTCTGCGGGGAATACCGGACGATCCGTGAGGGGCACCTGCTGGCTTGCGCGCCGGACGTCCGTCACAGTCACGAGCATGTCCATCCGTTGGGAGGGGAGCCACATTGGCATCTTTCCATAGCGGATTGAAGGGAAACTGCCCGGGGCGCCACGATCGGACCCCGGGCAGTTCTTGTCTGGGGGCTGCCGTCGGAATGCGCTGCATCGTGGGAGCTGTCGGACACGGCGACTCTTTGCATAAAAAGAAAAAGCCCGTACGGTGACGGGCTTGGGGATCGGGATCAAAAGGCTGCTTATTCGCGGGGCGGGAGCTCGCGGCCACCTTCCTGGAGGCGTTCCAGGAATTTGTCGCGGCATTCGTAGCTGCAGAAACGGTAGACCTTGTCACCGTCGCGCACGGAGATATTGCCGTCCACGGAGACATAGGTGCCGCATTCGGGGTCTTTGACCATTTCGCCGGCAGCGACCTTGCGCTCGACTTCAGCGGCCTGGTCTTCGGCGTTTTCCTTTTTCTTCTTCAGAAAATCATTGGCAAACAGTCGGTACAGGACGTAAACGGCCAGACCCAGCACAAGCCATTTCCACATATGGTCGCTCTCCTTCTCCTGCGTAGAGCAGGGTCTCATTCTTTATCGCAACCCAGGATAGCATAAGAGTTTTTGCGCGTCACTGAAAAATTCTCTGACCTTCCTGTCGATACCGGAGCCCGGCCAGCCATTGCGCCGGTGTGCGACCGTGGATGCGGCAGGCGGCGCCTACGTCACACAGAGGGATGAGGACGAAGGCCCGCTGGCACATGCGCGGATGGGGGACGATGCTTTCCGGCGCGTCGCATTGGCTGTCCCCAAAGAGCAGCAGATCCATGTCGATGCAGCGCGGCCCGAAGCGCAGGGCGGGATCGCTGCTACGCTGCCTGCCCAGCAGTTTTTCCTCCGCCAGCAATGCCTGGACGAAGCTTTGCGGGGTCCAGTCGGCATCCAGTTCCATACGGACGACCTGATTGTGGAACCAGGGCTGGTCCGCATAGTCCTGCGGTTCGGTCAGGTAGACGCCGGAGAGCGCATCCACCCGGGCACGGGGCAGGGCACGCAAGCGCTCCACTGCCAGGGAGAGCATGTGCGCGGCATCGGGCGTATTGGAGCCCAGACAGACAAAAACGGTGATGGTCGGTGCGGTCATGGCCCCCTTGTAGACATTTGCCCGGATGCTGTCAAAAATCTTGCCCAATCCGTCCAAGGCAGCTAGCATGATGACATGACGGAAAAAAGCGTATTGCCTGAGGCGACGGAGCGATCCCTGCATATCCTGAAAAAACAGATCCCGGCCTGGGGGGAATACCTGCTGGCCCAGCGGGGCCTTTCCATGCGTACGGTGGTCTCGTACCGGCAGGATCTGGAAAACTTTTTCCTTTTCCTCGACGAACTGGACGCCGGAGACAAGACCAGCCTCGATGAGCATGATCTGTTTTTGTATCTGGCCTGGTTGCGGGCCCGGAAGAATGCGGGGCGCACACTGGCCCGGCGTTTGTCGGCATTGCGGGGCTTTTTCGAGTATACGGTGGAAGAAGGCCTGCTGGAGAGCAATCCCGCCAGCTTGCTGGAAAGCCCGCGTCTGCCCCAGTACCTGCCGGAAGTCCTGAGCAAGGCCGAGATGGACCGTTTGCTGCAACTGCCGGACATGCGCGAGAAATGCGGCCGCCGTGACCGCTGCCTGCTGGAGATGCTCTATGCGGCGGGCCTGCGCGTCTCGGAGGTCTGCAACCTGCTGGTGGCGGATGTGGACATGCAGCGGGGGCTGGTGCTGGTATCGGGCAAGGGCGCCAAGGACAGGCTTGTGCCGCTCCATTCCCTGGTGCTCGACTTGTTGCAGCAATGGCTGTCCTTCTGGCGTGACGATTTTTCGCCCCAGAGCCGCTACCTTTTCCTCAACCGTTCCGGCAAGGGCCTGAGCCGCCAGTATGTCTGGAAGATGGTCAAGAAATACGCCTTGCTGGCGGGCATACGGCGTTCCATCTCGCCGCACACTTTCCGCCATTCCTTTGCCACCCACCTGCTTGAAGGGGGGGCTGACCTGCGGGCCGTGCAGCTTTTGCTGGGCCATGCCGACATCAGCGCCACCGAGATCTATACCCATGTGCAGGCCGAGCGCCTCCATGCCCTGCACAGGCAGTTCCATCCACGGAGTCAGTCGTAATGTCCGCATCTTCTCCCCGGGTCCTGGTCACCTGCCATGCCAATGCCGATTTCGATTCCTTCGCGGCCATGCTGGCTGCCCATTTTTTGTATCCCGACAGCCTGCTGCTGTTCCCCGGGACACAGGAGCGCGGCCTGCAAAAGGTCGTGGGCTCGCTGGATGCCAAACGCTACCATTTGACCGACAGTGCCGACATCCCCTGGGACGAGATCACCCACCTCGTGCTGGTGGATACGCGCCAGCGGGAGCGTGTCCGGCATGTGTCGGCTCTGCTGGATAAGGAAGGGGTGTCCGTGGAGGTCTGGGACCATCATCCGGCCTCGTCCGAGGACGTCCCGGCCCAGACGAGCCATGTGGAGACCGTGGGGTCCGTGACGGCCCTGCTGGTGCGGGAGCTGCGGCAGCGGGGGACCGTGCTGGAAGCCGCGGACGCCACCCTGCTGGGGCTCGGCATCTACGGGGATACGGGCTCGTTCACCTACAGCTCCACCACACCGCTGGATTTTGAAAGTTCTGCCTGGCTGCTGACCCAGGGCATGGATGTCAATGCCATCAACGAGATGGCGGCCCATGAGCTGACCAGTCTGCATGTACGGGCCCTCAACAGTCTGCTGGAATCGGCGCGCGTCTACCATATCAACAACGAACCGGTGGTCATCGCCGAAGCCTCCATGGAACACTATCTGGGGGATTTCGCCTATCTGGCCCACCGGCTGATGGAGATGGAAAAGTTTACGGTGCTCTTTGCCGTGGGCCGCATGGAGGACAGGGTGCAGGTGGTGGCCCGCAGCCGCAGCGATGCCATCAATGTGGGCCGCATCTGTGCGGAGCTGGGCGGGGGCGGTCATGCCTATGCCGCGTCGGCCTCCATCCGCAACCTGACCCTCAACGAGGTCCATGACGCCATCGTGCGCAACCTGCACATGCAGGCAGGACCGGAAAAGACCGCCAGCGATTACATGTCGTCACCGGCGGTGGGGATCGAGTCGGACCGCAGCATGCGCGAGGCCGATACCCTGATGATGCATTTCGGCCTCAAGGCCGTGCCTGTGTTCAAGCCCGGGACACGGCACTGTATCGGCATCCTGGATGCCCAGACGGCGTCCCGCGCCACCAGCCACAAGCTGGGCGACCGGCCTGTGGACGACTACATGCGCCGCAATATCAAGACGCTGGCGCCGGATGCGCCCCTGCGGGACATCTCGTCCATCATCGTGGGCGGCCGGCAGCGTCTGGTGCCCATCGTGGACAAGGATCTGGTGGTGGGGGTGGTGACCCGCACGGACCTCATCAATGTCATGACCTCCGAGCCCGGTCAGGTCCTGGACTATCAGGAGAACAACTCGCGCGAGCGCAATGTGGCCAAGCTGCTGCGTGACCGTTTGCCCGCGCGGGTGCGTCATCTGCTGGAGCTGGCGGGCCGTCTGGGGCAGCAGCTGAACATGCCTGTCTATGTGGTGGGCGGCTTCGTTCGCGACCTTTTGCTGGATCGGCCCAACCATGACGTGGATTTCGTGGTGGAGGGCGAAGGCGTGGCCTTTGCCCGTGCCCTGGCCGCCGAACTGGGCGGCCGTGTGCGCGAGCATCGCAAGTTTTTGACGTCCATGGTCATCTACCATGACGAAGACGGGCTGGAACAGCGTATCGACGTGGCCACCGCACGCCTGGAGTATTACGAATCCCCGGCAGCCCTGCCCACGGTGGAGCTCTCGTCCATCAAGATGGATCTGTTCCGGCGCGACTTCACCATCAATGCCCTGGCCATCCGTCTGGACTGTACGCCGTACGGGCAGCTGGTGGATTTTTTCGGCGGGCAGCGTGACATCAAGGAGGGCGTGCTGCGCGTGCTGCACACCCTGAGCTTCGTGGAAGATCCCACGCGCAGTCTGCGCGCGGTACGTTTTGAGCAGCGCTACGGCTTCCATATCGGGCCCAGCGCGGAAAAGCTCATCAAGAACCTGCTCAGCCTGCACATGCTGGACAAACTGTCCGGAAAGCGTATCTTCAACGAATATACCCACATATGCGACGAAGAGGACCCGGCGGCCTGTTTCGAGCGTCTGGACGGCCTGGGCCTGTTGCGGGCCCTGGGGCCTTCACTGTCTTTGACACCGAGCAAGCGCCAGATCCTGCAGCAGGTGCGTTCCATGCTCAACTGGTACCGCCTGCTGTATTTCGATGAAAGCGTCGAGAACTGGCTGATCTACTTCCTGGCACTGGGACACCGGCTGAATTATGCCGAAGTCTCCGCCAACTTCGCCGCCCTGGGCCTGCCCGAAGGGCGCAAGCAGGAGATATTGCAGCAGCGGGAGTCCATGCGGCATGTGCAGCCCAAGCTGGCCCGCTGGCAAAAGGCCTTTGAGGCCGGGACGGGCCGGATCAGCGAGCTGTATCTGCTGCTGGAAAAATTCTCGCTGGAATTTTTGCTCTACATCATGGCCGGTGTGGAAGACAGCGGGTTGCAAAAGAACCTTTCCCGTTACATCACCCAGTGGCGCCGTGAAAAGCCGGATATCGACGGCCGGGATCTGCGCGACATGGGCATCGCGCCGGGGCCGCTGTTCGGGCGCATCCTGCGGGCCGTGCTGGTCGGCAAGCTGGATGGAGAGACGCCGGATGCGGACAGCCAGCGTCGTCTGGCGCTGGACATGGCCCGGCAGGAAGGCGTATTTCCCAAATAAAAGAGCGGCGTTCAGGGCAGGACTTGCCCTTGGCGCGCAAGCCGTGTATTGAGGAAAAGAAAATGAAACAATTGTGGACGCCCTGGCGCATCGAGTACATTCTTGGCCCCAAACCGGACAGCTGTGTTTTTTGTCTTCCTGAAAACAGGGATGAAGACGAAGAACGCCTGGTCCTGTACCGGGGCAAGCATGCTTTTGTGATCATGAACAAATTCCCGTACAGCAACGGGCATATCATGGTCTGTCCCTATCGGCATGTGATGGCGCTGGCCCAGCTTGAAAAGGATGAGACGCACGAGATCATGGACCTGATGCAGCGCTGCACGCTGGTGCTGCAGGAACATTTTCACTGCGAAGGCATCAACATCGGCCTCAACCAGGGGCAGGCTGCCGGAGCCGGTATCCGGGAACATCTGCACTTCCATCTCGTGCCGCGCTGGAACGGGGATTCCTCCTTCATGGCCGTGATGGATGAGGTGCGCACGATCCCGGAACACCTGCGCAGCAGCTATGCCCATCTGAAGCCGTATTTCGACAGGTTTTGAACACCACCGCGCAGAGGAGGAGACTATGCGCTATATAAAGGTCCTGTTACTTGTTCTGCTGATTTTCTTCAGTCTGGTCTTCTTCTTCCAGAACCAGACGGCCCTGTCGACGGCCATGACGCTCAAACTCAATCTCTTCTTCGTGCCTGAGATGACGTCCATCCCGCTGCCGTTCTACTTCATCGTCATCGTGGCCTTCTTCGTGGGTGCCCTGCTGGCGGTGGCCCTGCTGCTGTGGGACAAGATGCACCTGACGGCCCGTTACATGAAGAGCAAGTGGCGCGTGTCCGCTCTGGAACGTGAAGTGGCCAAGCTGAAGAAGAGCCTGGACGGTGAGACCGCGCGCGGCGACTTCCTCCGCAAGGTCTCCCAGGAAAAGGCCCAGGCCATCGAAGCCGCTCCTGCCAAGGAAAAGGCTGAACCCAAGCCGGAAGAAGTGACCGCTCCCGATCCTGACAAGGCCTAGTCCCTTTCCCCCGCGCATCAGGCGCATTTTTCTGCAGCGGCGTCGTCCTTGGATGGCGCCGCTGCGCAATTACGCATATGGCAGAAAAAACTCCCAAGCTGACTCCCATGTTCGAGCAGTATCTGCGCATCAAGGCCGACTACCCTGATGCGCTGCTGTTCTATCGGATGGGCGACTTTTACGAGCTTTTCTTCGACGATGCCGTCACCGCGGCCCGTGAACTGCAGATCGCCCTGACCAGTCGCAGCCGGGACACGGAGAACCCCGTGTCCATGTGTGGTGTGCCCTGGCATGCCGCGCAGGCCTACATCGCCCAGCTCATCGACAAGGGCTTCCATGTGGCCATCTGCGACCAGACCGAAGACCCCAAGGCCGCCAAGGGGCTCGTGCAACGGGCCGTGACCTGTGTGGTGACGCCCGGCACCGTGCTGGAAGACGCCAATCTGGATGCCCGCAGCCACAATTATCTGGGAGCCGCTTTCTGGGAGGGGCACAACGGGGCCTTCGTCTGGGCGGACATCTCCACGGGCCAGTGGTCCGGCATGGAGGTGAAGCGCCTGCCCGAGCTCTGGCAATGGATCCAGAAGCTGGCCCCGCGCGAGCTGCTGGTGCCGGACGACAAGGAATTGCCGCCCAAGTGTCTGCTGGAAGGCGTGCGCCTGCTGCGCCGTCCGGTGGCCGGTTTCGACGCCCGCAAGGCCGAACGCCGCCTGCTGGAAGCCCAGTCCGTACAGGAACTGGCAGCGCTGGGCCTCCAGAACAAGCCCTGCCTCGTGCGGGCCTGCGGCGCATTGCTGGTCTATCTGGAGCAGACCCAGAAACGCCGCCCCGAGCATCTGATGCCTTTCCAGCCGCTGGATCTGGGCCGTCACATGCTGGTGGACGACGTGACGGAACGCAATCTGGAGATCTTCCAGCGCCTCAATGGCCGCAAGGGCAAGGGGACCCTGCGCCATGTGCTGGATGACACCATGACGCCCATGGGCGGTCGTCTGCTGGAAGACATGCTGCGGCATCCATGGCGCGAGGCGGCCCCCATCCTGGCCGTACAGGACGCCGTGGCCCTGCTGCATGATGACGACAACCGCCGGGCCCTGTTGCGGGAAGCCCTGAAGGACGTCTATGACCTGGAGCGCCTGTCCACGCGCGTGACGGTCAACCGGGCCACCCCGCGGGACTTCATCGCCCTCGGCAACAGTCTTGCGGCCCTGCCCGCCGTTCTGGCGGCCCTGACGCAGCCCCTGGACGGGAAGTATCCGCTGCCGGGGCAGGAGAACGGGGAGGACGCGCCCCGTGTCATCCATGAGCTGCTCAAGGGCTGGGACGATCTGGCCGATTGTGCGCATCTGCTGCGCAGCGCGCTGGTGGACAGCCCGCCGGTGGTCATCACGGACGGCGGCCTGTTCAAGGCCGGATACAATGCCGAGCTGGACCGCCTGCTGGATCTGGTGGAACACGGCGAGCAGAAGCTGCAGGAAGAACTGGCCCGCGAGCAGCAGGAGACCGGCATCGCCAAGCTCAAGCTGGGCTTCAACCGGGTCTTCGGCTATTATTACGAATTGAGCAAGGCCGCGCACAGCGGGCCTGTGCCGGAACATTTCATCCGCCGCCAGACCCTGGCCAATGCCGAGCGCTTCACCACGCCAGCCCTCAAGGAGCTGGAAGAGGCGCTCCTTTCCGCTTCCGAAAAGCGCAAGACGCTGGAATATCAGCTCTATCAGGATCTACGTACCTTCATGGCCCAGCAGCGGGAGCGCATCCTGCACATGGCGGACGTCATCGCCCATCTGGACTACTGGCAAAGCCTTGCCGAGGTGGGGCGCCGTAACGGCTGGTGCCGTCCCGAGCTGGACGGCAGTGCCGACATCCTCATCGAGGAAGGCCGCCACCCGGTGGTGGAAGCCATGATAGGCGCGGCCAATTTCGTGCCCAACAATATCACGCTGGATGCCAAGCGCCGCCTGTGCCTGCTCACCGGTCCCAATATGGCGGGCAAGTCCACGGTGTTGCGGCAGGTGGCCATCATCTGCCTGCTGGCGCAGACCGGTTCCATGGTCCCGGCCACACGGGCGCGCCTGGGGCTGGTGGACAGGCTGTTCTCGCGCGTGGGCGCTTCGGACAACCTGGCCCAGGGGCAGAGCACCTTCATGGTCGAGATGATGGAGACGGCCCGCATCCTGCGACAGGCCACCAAGCGCAGTCTGGTCATCCTGGACGAGATCGGGCGCGGCACCAGTACCTATGACGGCGTTGCGCTGGCCTGGGCCGTGGTGGAGGATCTGGCCGCCCGGGCGCACGGCGAGGTGCGCACCCTGTTCGCCACTCATTACCACGAGCTCACGGCGCTGGAAAAACGTGTTCCCGGCGTGTTCACCATGAATATCGCCATCCGGGAATACGGGGGCGACATCCTTTTCCTGCACAAGCTGGTGCCCGGCCCCGCGGACCGCAGCTATGGCGTGGAGGTGGCCCGTCTGGCGGGCGTGCCCGCGCCGGTGGTGCAGCGGGCACGGGCCATTCTGGCGGAACTGGAGCAAAGCCGGGGCGAGGGGCGGCGCATGTCGCCCCAGACGGAGACGCTGGCCCTTCCCGGCATGGAAAAGAGGGTCGCCCGCGAAGAGCCTCCGTCCCTGCCCATCGACATCCCGGCCGCACCGGCCGCCGGGCCGCATCCCCTGGTCCTGCTGCTGCGGGATCTCGATCCCGAGGAACTTTCGCCCCTGGCGGCCCTCAAGCTGATCATGGAGTGGAAAAAGCTCTGGGCCGATGCTCCCGATACGGAGGAAAAACATGTCTGAGGTCAGTCCCTGGTCCGTCATCCAGTCCATTGCCGAGCGCCGTATCGAGGAATCCATGGCCAAGGGGGATTTCGATGATCTTCCCGGCCGGGGCAGGCCGCTGGAGCTGGAAGACGACAGCCATGTCCCCCCGGAACTGCGCATGGCCTACAAGGTGCTGCGCAACGCCGGCTGTGTGCCGCCGGAGCTGGCCGAACGCAAGGAGATCAGCAATCTGGCCGACATGCTGGAACATTGCGAGGACGAGCAGGAGCGCGTGCGCCAGATGCAGAAACTGCGCTTCATGATCCTGCAGGCCCGCATGAAGCACCAGCGGCCCCTGAACCTTGATGACGATACCTATTATGACCGTCTGCTGGAGCGGCTTTCCCGGCACGACAGGAAGGAAAGATAGCGTCTTGCTGTCCTACAAAAAAGGCATGAAAAAAGGCTGTCCGTAAGATACGGACAGCCTTTTTCAGTATCGTCGCGTCGGACGGTCGGCGTTAGCCCACCAGAGGACGCTTCATGTCGGCCTTGGGCACGCCCAGACGCACGATGAGGTCCACTTCGCAGGGCTTGCAGGCCTGGCAGACTTCCAGGTCGCCGCGCAGGGACATATACAGGTAGGCGTCGGTGGCATCCCAGCCGGTGGCGGCGGCCACCAGGCCCTGCATCTGCACGCTGGCGTGGCGCAGGGCTTCTTCATAGCCGGCGGCGCTGGCCATGGTGTACCAGGTGTCGGCGGTCTCCAGCACGGGCCATTCCAGCGGGCAGTTCTTGATGACGCTCACGCGGGCGATGACGGTACCGTTGATCTCCAGACCGGTGCCGCACAGTTCGCTGTCACCCATGACGGCGTGCATGTCGCCCATCTGCACCAGACCGCCTTCCACACGCACGGGGAAGTAGGCGGTGTTGCCCTTGACCATCAGCTTGCAGTCCAGGTTGCCGCCGTGGCTGCCGGGGTAGCCGCAGGGCACGCTCTTGCCCTTTTCGGGGGCCACGCCGATGACGCCGATCATGGGATTGATGGGGAAGGTCACGTCATTGAAGACGGCCTTGCCGTTCTCGATGGGGATGCGCTTGGTGCGGGTCTCGCACTTGTCCCAGAGGGGACCGATCTTGGGCAGGGTAGTGGTGGTGCCGATGGTGTCGCACTGCACGTCCAGCAGTTCCACCTTGATGACGTCGCCGGGCTGGGCGTCGCGCACGAACAGCGGGCCGGTGGCGGGGTTCATCTTGCTGTAGTCGCAGCTGGTCACCAGCTGGCTTTCGGAATGCATCTGGTTGCTGAAGCAGTCCTGGGTGCGGAAGATGACGATCTCGCCGGAATCGATGGTGCCGGTGGGTTCGTTGTCGGCACTGAAAGTATAAACGACCTTGTCAAAGTATTGCATGATTCAACTCCTGCAATGAAGGTTACACCATATCGCTCTTGCGGAAGGCTTCGGGGACGACCTTGTAGCCCTTGCTCTTGACGTAGCCGATGACCAGGCCGATGGCCAGCCAGCTGAAGCCCACGATCTGGGTCATGCTGTCGAAGGAGAGCCACACGTAGCCGAGGATGAGCACGCCGCAGAAGGGGCAGATTACATAGTTGAGCAGGGCCTTGCCGCCGCGCATCTTTTCACGGCGCCAGAAGAAATTGTACACGGCGAGGTTCAGCAGGATGAAGGAGGTCAGGGCACCGAAGTTCACCAGGCGGGCCAGATCTTCCACGGTGGAGAGCTCGGCCACCAGGATGGAGAAGATGCCCACGGCGATGGTGGCGATGTAGGGGGTCTGGAAGCGGGGATGCACCTTGCGGAACAGGCCGGAGACGCCGGGCAGCACGTTGTCACGGGACATGCCGTACAGCACGCGGGAGGTGGCGGCCTGGGCGTTCATGGTGTTGGCGATGCCCACGGCCAGGATGTTGACCACCAGCAGGACCTTGCGGAACCAGTCACCGGCGGCGATCTCGGCAGCGTCGAAGAAGGCCGTGTCGGGGTTCATCTTGCTCATGTCGGGCTGGATGATGGTGGCCACATAGGTCTGGAGCATGAACAGGAAGCCGATGCAGAGCAGGGCGGCCATGGTGGCGCGGCCGATGGTCACTTCGGGGCGATGGGTCTCTTCGGCCAGGGTGGAGATGCCGTCAAAGCCCAGGAAGGAGAGACAGGCGATGGTGCAGGCCAGGCCGATGAACTGCAGGTTCATCTCGCCGGGGCGGTACAGGGGATCCATGACCAGCTGGCCGGTGCCGCCGCCTTCACCAAGGACGTAGTTGAGACCGAAGCCGATGAACAGGGCCAGGACCACGGCTTCCACATAGAACATGATCCAGTCGGCACGCGCGGTATAGGTGATGCCGCGGACGTTGATGAGGGTGTTGATGCCCACGAACACGATGACCCACATCCAGCGGGGCGTGGCGGGGAAGAGCTCCACACACCAGTTGGCGGTCATCAGATAGAGCAGGGCGGGCACGAACACATAGTCCAGCAGGATGAGCCAGCCGGCGATGAAGCCCACATGGTGGTTCAGGCCGCGCTGCACATAGGCGTAGACCGAGCCCGCGATGGGGAAGCGGTTACTCATCTTCATGTAGCTCAGGGCCGTGAAGAACATGGCGCAGATGCCCACAAAGTAGACAAAGGGCGCCATCATGTGGCTGTCTTTGGAAATGTAGCCATAGATGGACATGGGGGCGATGACCACCATGAACAGCATACCGTAAACAAATACGTCCTTGAAGCTGAGTTCTCGTTTCAGCTCCTGGCCGTAGCCAAAATTGTCCGTGGAACCTGTGTTCGACATAAAGCAACCTCAAAAAAATTTTTACCGGGCAGACGAACCGGTATGTGCGTTTTAGCCCCTTTTTTCATAAAGTCAAAGCCTAATTGCCTGATATGCACAAAACGTTTGCCGGCTTGTCCGTGGATCGATGGGCAGGGACGAGGAGGGGAGGAAATGCGTGGAGAGAAATTTTTTTGAAAAAAAAGCTTGCATGCGATAGCCCTTCGGTGTAATGTCCTCTCTTGCAACGGGATGTGGCTCAGTTTGGCTAGAGCGCAGCGTTCGGGACGCTGAGGCCGCGCGTTCAAATCGCGCCATCCCGACCATAAAAAAGCAGACGGGTTCCAGTGAAGGCTGGGACCCGTTTTTTTATGGCTGTAATCGGCCGCCTTGCTCGTACCAAACTGGGATGCCGGGAAGGGGAGCTTTGCTCCTTGTCAGCAACATTCCGGCTGCCTCTTTTCGATGTAGCTTGTGGCGGACAGCTGACGATCCCCCTGCCGCACTTTGCGGACTTTTCCTCCGCGTGATCCTGTCCCGTGTGCTGCCGGGATGCACGGCCATCCGCCTGCTCCTCCCTGGCGGGACAAGTGGTCCAGGAAAAGGGCTTGTCCTGCGCTGTTTGCCACGCCGGAAGCTGGAGCCGACAGCCGTGGCCGCATAAAATTTTATTTTTTTGCGGAAAGTATTTGACAGGGCAGGGCGATTGCTATACATAGCTTTTCACGACGCGCTCGTAGCTCAGCTGGATAGAGCAACAGGCTACGAACCTGTAGGCCAGGAGTTCGAATCTCTTCGGGCGCACCACAACAAAAACAAGCGGTTAGCTGTAAAGGCTGACCGCTTTTTTGTTGTCTTTTGCAGGGGGCCAGAGCCGAGAGGGAACTTTGTGAAAGGGGCGTAGCTGCTGGTGTGTGTCCCCCTCTCAGGAATAAGTTTGCGGCGCTATTGGCAGCAGAAAGGCAAAAATTAAGGCGGGATTTTTTCCCGCCTTTTTTGTTAGTCCAGTTGTCGGTTAGGGAATGGCAAATCGGTATGCACAAGGGCTTTCGGGAAGCGGACATAGCGGAATAAGTGCGGCATGATCTTTTGTGTATGTTCAGGAGGGGGGACGCCGGGCGGCCCTGCCGACAGGACGCATCATCCCCGCCCTCCGTTCCGAGCCACGCGCCGAGCCCGATAGGGCGCGATGCCGTCTTCCTTGTCCGCCTCGCGCTTGACCCAGTCCAGGAGGGAGCGGAAGTCGTCAAGGCTGCGATAGGAGAAACTGCGACCGGCGATGGAGTAACTGCCGAACTGGCGGAACGCAGGAGACTGCATGTCCTCCCGCATCTTTTCGTAGAGATCTCTCCAGTATCCGGGCATAAAAAAACTCCATGCAAAAATCTTTCAGACTTTTGCATGGAGTTAGCAGATTCTAGCGAGAGATGTAAACGATTTCCGATTTTGTCCGGTTGTGTCCGGTTTGGGGGGATAGTATGATAAGTTACTAACTATCAATTATATTAATATGGTATGGTATTTTGCTGAAGCATGAAACTGTTCCCCCTCTTGTTACAGAGATATATGTATGTTATCTCAGTTATACTGAGTTTATCTGTTTCTCTGTGAAGAAAAAAGGAGTGTATAATGTCTAAAGCTGAAAAAATTACTGATATTAAACTTGTTAAAGGTGATTTTGAAATATGTGGGTGGAGGGATTGTTTGTCTAAGGATGTAGTAGATGATTATCTCTCTATGTGGCAAGCGTTTTCTTCTGGAGCCAAAAAAGCAGCAGAAGAAAAGAAACAAAAAAATACGAAAATACTTTCTTTGTTAGCTGATGCATGTTCAATGAAACTCGATGCAAGCAATAAAAGTGAACCTTTTATTCCTATAATATGTGGAACTAATGATAATTCTGTATGTTTAGATGGTTTTTCAGATGATGATATAATATTCTTTTCTAATATTGTGGATATAGTTGATAATTATTTATTGAAAGCACGATTGTCAGATATTGTATGGTCGAGGAATCGTTCTTTAGGGATACAATATGCATTGGAAGCAATAGATGCCTATCGCTCTATTCCTCTTAATAAGGATAGTTGGTTTAGCGATGGTCATGATTGCTGGGAGAGAGCGTTGAGCTTAGCTCTAATGCTGAGAAAACCAGCTAATACTCGGTTGAATGAAATAAAAGAATCATTACTATGTGCATTACGTAATGCAACAAGGCAAGAAAGATTTTTCCCCATACAGATTTATGAATTGATTAAAAAATATAGAATGCACAATGATAATATAGAAGAGATTGCTAATAAATTAGAATCGATGGCAAATGATTTTTATGATGATAAGGATTTTTATGCGGCAAGGGTATATTATTCTAGTGCTGCAGAACTATTTAAAATATTAGATGATATTAAATGGGTGGCTCTTGTTATTAAAAAGGCTGACTGCTTTTTGGAAGAAGCAGATATGAGAGTCTCTATAGATAAACCTAGCTATATTGCTGCTACTGAGTTTTGTAAAGACGCTCTGCTTGTATGTAGGGAAATTCCAAAAGATAAAAGAGAACCGTATGGTGTTGATGAAAAAATATCTGAAATACATAAAAAAATAAATGAATATGGCAAGAAAATGCCAGATGAAATGGTTACGATAGATGCTGGGCCTGTTGATATTACAGAATGTGTCAAGCATAATGAAGATAGAGTTAAGGGAAAAACAGCGTTAGATGCGCTTTTAATATTTGCTAATATATGTGGGAGGATTAGGTATAAAGATATTTTAGAAGAAGCAGCTCAATATCTGCAGAATTATCCTTTACAGGCTATGTTTTCAAAAAATGTCATAGATTCTGATGGACGAGTTGTAGCTAGAAATCCTGGAATGGGAGATGATAGTGATAGTCAACAAGTCGCTGTGTATCAGCAGGCAATGGATCAATATGCACTAATGATAACTTGTTATGTAGAAGCGTCTATATTGCCAGCGCTTAATATTTTACATGTTGAGCATTGTTTTCGGGAGTCTGATTTTATTGCTCTTGCTCAACAATCTGCAATTATTCCTCAAGAAAGAGCAAGGTTATTTGGTAAAGGGCTATTTGCGGGATATAACTATGATTTTATAACTGCTACTCATATATTAGTCCCGCAAGTAGAGCATATGGTTAGGTATCACCTTAAAAATGCAGAAGAAAAAACAACTACGTTAGATAAAATAGGAGTTGAGACAGAAAATGGATTAAATACATTAATGAATTTGCCACAAGTTAAGGATGTTTTTGGTGAGGATTTGTCATTCGAGATAAAGACTATCTATTGTGAGCCATCTGGACCAAATCTCAGAAATTCATTAGCGCATGGATTGATTTCAGAAGATGCTTGCTATTCTGTAGCAGCTATCTATTCTTGGTGGCTTATATTGAAGATTACTTTTAATACATATTGGAATATATTACATAGTGAGGATGCAGAAAGTAACAATGAAAATGCAGATTAAAAGAGTTGCAAATAGGGTGTTGTATTACGATAATAGTTGTCTCATTTGCCATTCCCGCAGGCGGGCTTCGTCGGCACACCAGCGGCCGCCGATCTTGCCTGCGGGAAGGCCGTACTGTGCCACGTAGCGCAGCACGCTTTTTTCCGAGCAGTGCAGGGCGGCCGCGATCTCGCGCAGGCCGTAGAGCATCCGCCCCTGTTCCACACGCATGGCCGAAGCGCCGGACGTGTGTCCGTCCGTGGTCGTGAAAGCCATAGTTCCCTCCTTTACCATCTGTGGCCCGCAGCTTCCGGCTGCGGGCGTTTCTTTGCCCGGGGCCTCGGTGTTTCGCTCTGCATCCGGACCTGTACCTGCAATTGCAGTATGTAGTGCGGTAGGTTGGCGTCCACGACGCATCCGCTACAGCGGCAGACAGCAGATGGTTGCCCTTGTGCTCTCGGACCCAGACAAGGTGCCTATTCTTGCGCACCATGCGCTCTGCCGACAACTAAGAAGTCAGTGTTTCATCAGCCCCGTCATGGGAAGCGCCGGGCTGGCGGCTGTCCTGCTTGAGAATGCGGCCCATGTCCGTAGTTATTGAAGGTGCCGCTGTTGATGAGATAGAATTGTAGGCCTCCAGGGATGAGGCAGCCGTTGTGCGGTATGTGTTCCCGAATGATCTTGCGTATCGGCCAGCCTGCGGGCGCACAAAAAGATGCCGACCAAATAAGGAAGGGAAGGTGGGCGCACCTGGGCACCATGGGCACTAAAGTGGCAAAAAAGGGCGGGAAAAGAAAAAGAGGATACGGGCGTGGCGCACGTATCCTCTTAATTTTGTTGTGGTGCGCCCGGCAGGAATCGAACCTGCGGCCTACTGCTTAGGAGGCAATCGCTCTATCCGACTGAGCTACGAGCGCGCGTCGTATCTTGTAAGGCAGTCTGACGCGGACTGTCAAGTTGAAGCTGGCGGCGGAAGGTCCTGTATTCCCGGGGCTGAAGGCAGGCTGTTTTGCGCCGCCAAGCAGGAAGAATCCTTTGTGGGGGTCCTGCCGTGTGGCGTGCGATCGGTTCAGGATCGCTTGTGTGGCAGGTGCAGCATGGGGCCAAGCGCGATGCCCATGGCACCCAGCACCACGACGACGGCCCCCAGCAGGCTGAGCAGCCCCAGATGCTCCAGGGGGAAGACCTGGGGCAAGGCCATGGAGCCCAGGGCTTCCAGCCCCAGCGTGAACAGCGGCGTGGTGGTGACCACAGCGCTGACCTTGGCGGCATGCCAGTTCTTCATGGCCGTGGAAAAAGCGCCGTAAGCGACGATGGTATTGATGCAGGCAAAGATCAGGCAGCCCGTCTGCAACGAATCCAGCTCAAGGAAGGCCGAAGGGGTGGAGAGCGGCGTCAGGGCCAGGGCTCCGGCAAGATAGATGAAACGCATGATGCGCCCGGGCGAGATCGTGCGCAGCAGGACTTTCTGGGCGATGCCGTAGCTGGCCCAGACCACTGCTGCCATGATCCCCAGCGCCATGCCGATGAGCATGTCACCGTTGGCCAGCTCCAGCAGCCGGGTATTGAAGAACAGCAGAAGACCGCCAAGCAGGACGATGACGCTGCCCCCCTGGATGGGGAGGAAGGGCTCGCGCAGGACGAACACGCTGCCCAGCAGCAGGAGGACGGGGCCCGCCTGTGCCAGGATCTGGCAGGCAGAGGCGCTGAGATAGCCTACTGACGAGTTGAAGAACACGAAGTTGCAGCTCAGGCCCGCAGCGGCCAGGACCAGCAGGATCTTTTCCCGGCGGCCCAGCGGCGTGCTGTTGCCGGGATGACGGCAGGAAAGGCCCCAGGTCCAGACAGCAGCCACCCAGAAGCGCAGGCAGACGATGGAAAGCGCGTCCACCGTGGAAAGCAGGTGTTTGAGGGCCAGCGGCAGGGCCCCCCAGAATAAAGCCGTGAGCAGGGCCAGCATCAACCCGGTAGCGTTGGAACCCGGCATGGTCATCCTCCATTGAGCGTTACGGAGGGCACCCTACAGCTTTGGCATGGGCTTGTCATGCGGAAATGGAGGAGGGGATGCGGGAGACTGCGCGAAAGAACGGGAGCGGGGACCACGGGCATCCGGTGCGATCCAGCTCCCGCAGACATTACTTTCCAAACAGGGCGGAGTTTTGCAGCAAGTCCCTGAAAAGACGCATGGCAGGCGTGCTTTCCCTGTTTTTATGCCAGACGCAGATGGCCTGGACTAGGCGGCCGGACATGCGTGCCGGCAGTTCGATCAGGCTTCCGGCAGCCAGTTCCTTCTCCACGGCAAACGTCGGCAGGAAGGAGACACCCAGGTTGGCGGCCACGGTCTTTTTGATGGATTCGATGCTCCAAAGCTCTATGGTGTTGCGGAACAGGATGTCCCTGGCGCGGAGGTGGGTTTCCATGCGTTCCCGATAGATGCTGCGGGGCTCGTTGATGATGAAGCTGGTCTCTTTCCTCTGGTGGGGCGTATCGAAATCTCGGAGCCCAGGAGCGAGCAGGGGCGAGGCGACGATGATCCCCTTTGCCTGGCCGAGCGGCAGTACTTCCAGCGTGTGCGGATGGCCGCCCACATCATAATAGACCCCCAGATCATACTGGCCGGAGAGGATGCCTTCCCTGATGTCGTGGCAGTTGAGGCTGTGCAGCTGGAGCTTCACGGCCGGAGCCCGCTCCACGAAGTCGCCGAGCAGGGCATGGAGCTTGTAGGAGAGCAGGGATTCCGCCACGGCCACACGCAGCTCCCCGTGCAGGGACGCAGGATCGCTGCATGCCGAGATGGCCTGCATGGAATGCAGGATGGCTTCCATATGCGGCAGGATGTTCTTGCCGGCAGGGGTGAAGACCATGCGTCGGCCAAGGCGTTCGAACAGTCGCACGGAAAGCTCGTTTTCGAGCTGGCGTACCTGAAAGGTCACTGTGGACTGGGAGCAGTTGAGCCGCTGCGCGGCCTTCTGGAAGCTGCCTTCTTCCAGGATGGCCTTGATGACGACGATGCTGCGCGTGTCCATGCTCCCCTCCGTGATGTATCGAAATAATAGAATCCCTACTGCAAATATATTTGCTTTTTTGAATCATGTCATCAGCGTACCCTGCAGGGATGTCGCGTGGCCCGGCACAGGATCAGGCCGCAGTCGCGACGGCCATCCCAAAACGTTATGGAGGGGCGCATGCCTGCATCGGTACTTTCGGCTTTTTTCGTCTTCACCTTCATCACGGCCATCACGCCCGGACCCAACAACATCCTGGCCCTGACGACGGGCAGCCGGGCAGGAGTCAGGGGCAGCATCCCCGTGCTTGCCGGGATCTGCGGTGGCTTTTTGGCTGTCATGGCCATTTGCGGTGTGCTTTCTTTTTCGTTTTCCGTGCTGTCCGCCTCGTTCCTGCAGGTGATGCGCTATGTGGGGAGCGCCTATTTGCTCTGGCTGGCATGGAAAACAGCCATGCCGAAAGCGGGAGACAGTCATGGCGGACATGCCGGTGCGGGATTCCTGACCGGATTCGTGCTCCAGTTCGTCAACGTCAAGATCATGGTCTACGGTATGACGGCCTATTCCGCGTTCATCCTGCCGTATCACGATTCTGTAGCGGCGCTTTTTGCCGGAATGTTTTTCCTGACCATGATGGGCAGTCTGGGGACTGTCGTGTGGGCCGTGGCCGGGGCCAGGTTGCAAGGCCTCTTCCGGCGGCATGCCCGCATGACGAACTGGCTGCTGGGCGCGATGCTTGTCGGTTGTGCCGTGTCCCTGCTGGATCAGTGATGCCTGCGGATGTGTCCGCAAAAAGCCGGGCGGGGCATCCGGTAAGATGACTCCATATTATGCTCAAAAAGCATGGATAGCTATTTGATATAGGTATTTTACCAGATAAGTCCCTTTCTGCTATCCCTTCTGGAACAACAGGCGGTCGTCGGCAGCCTTGCGGCGGCCAGCCTGATCTTCGTCATGAGGGGAGAATGAGCCATGATGTCTCTGGATACGTTGCTGGAACACCTGGATGCGGGACAGCCGCTGGTCACAGGTACGGATGCTTTTGACTGCATGCACGCCTATTCGTACGAAGCCATGCGCCTGACCGCGGAACTGAACAATGCCTTCCATACGCCTGAAGAGATCCGGGAGATCATGGGGCGGATCACGGGACGTCCGATAGATGAGACGTTCCGTTTGTTCCCGCCATTCTATACCGACTTCGGCAAAAATATCCGTATCGGGCGCCATGTCTTCATCAATGCCTGTTGCTGTTTTCAGGATCAGGGCGGGATCAGCATCGGCGACGGGACGCTCATCGGCCATCGGGTGACCCTGGCCACCATCAATCACGGCCTGCCGCCGGACCAGCGCCACGTCCACAATATCGCGCCCATCGTCATCGGCAAGGATGTCTGGATCGGTTCCGGTGCCATCCTCCTGCCGGGAGTGCATGTGGGCGATGGTGCCGTGGTGGCGGCCGGATCTGTCGTCCGTGAGGACGTTCCGCCCCGTACCATCGTGGCCGGGGTCCCGGCCAGGGGCATCAAAACTGTGGAGCAGGGCGCGTAGGCCCATCGTACCGTTGCACGCAGGACGCCGCCATGGGGGCCGTCCCGCCGGATCATGACACCGGCCCAAAGCCGGACAGGGGAAAAAGACTATGCAGTACGCGACGCATTACGAAGAAGGAAAAAAAGTTTCGTTCAAAAAGTTCGATCTTAATCTGGCGGGCTTGCTGTTCCTGCCCGATGGTTTTGATGCGGAGGGCAAATACCCGGCGGTGGTGGTCACCCATCCCGGCGGCGGCGTGAAGGAACAGTGTTCTTCCCTTTACGCCTGGCATCTGGCCCGGGCCGGCTATGTGGCCCTGGCATTCGATGCCTCCCATCAGGGCGAGAGCGAAGGCCTGCCCCGCTGTCTGGAGGATCCCTTCTCGCGTGTGGAGGACATCCGCTCGGCTGTGGATTACCTCGTCACCCTGCCGTACGTCGATGAAGAGCGGATCGGGGCCATGGGCATCTGCGCTGGGGGCGGCTATACCATGAGCGCCATCCAGACCGATGTGCGCATCAAGGCGGCGGCCGGGATCAGCACCTGGGACGTGGGCGACAGCGCCAGGAACGGCTTTCCCGGTGTCGAGATCGAGAATTTCATGCAGAAGCTGCTGCAGGAAGTGGCCCGCGCCAGGACGGCGGTTGCCCGGGGAGAAGAGGCTCCCTGCTGGAAGTATGTCCCGGACGGCCCGGACGAGATCGACGAGCATACGTCCGTGATCCAGCGGGAAGCCTACGAATATTACAGGACGCCGCGCTGCAGTTATCCGACGTCCGTCAACCGTTACCTTGTTTCCAGCAATGACAAGCTGGCGGCCTTCGATGCCTTTGCCTATCTGGATACGGTATCGCCCCGTCCCCTGCTGTTCATCGTGGGCAGCCGGGCGGATACGCTTTACTTCACGGAAGATGCCTACCGGCGGGCCAGGGAGCCCAAGAAGATCCATGTGGTGGAAGGGGCCAGCCACGTGGACCTGTACGACAAGCCGGAATACGTCACCCAGGTGGTGGCGGCCCTGAAGGACTTCTTCGGCAAGGCTCTGTAGGCACATCCCGTCTTCTTGCTGCCGGTGCGGCTCTTGCGGGGCTGTCTTCTCCGGCAGCAAGGACCAGGCGGGGGACTGACCGTAGCCCGCCCTTTCCTGTGGACTCTCTGCAGGATGGCATGAGTCCCGGTGCTTGGGGATGTCCAGGTCTCCGAGCTGCGGGGAGAGCCGCAGGGACAAAGTAAATGCAGCCCGGCCTCTTGATACCAAGGGGCCGGGCTTTGGCGTCATGCGCTGGAGAGGCGGTATCGACGCTGCGGGCAGACCGTCCCGACATGTCCTGGAGAGGACAACAGGCTGGCCGGGCGTGCTTTCCCGGCGGAAAAGCGTTTGACAGGCCCGGGTGAGAGTGGAATGGAATCATGTCCATGAACGCCGTCGTCATATCGCTGTTTCTGGGGGGGCTGGCCCTGTGCATCATCACGGGCGCATCCCTGCTGTGGGCTTTGGCCTTCGGCCTGCTGTGTTTTTCCGGGCATGCTTTCCGGCTGGGCTTTCGGCCCCGCGAGATCGTCGGCCTGTGCGGCCGGGGCGTGCGGACCATCGGCAACATCCTGAAGATCTTCGTCCTCATCGGTTTGCTGACGGCGGTCTGGCGTTCGGCCGGGACCATCCCTTACATCATCCATCATTGTCTGCCGTGGGTGGATCCTGCCCATTTCCATTTGTGGGTCTTCCTGCTGTGCAGCCTGCTGAGCCTGCTGCTGGGGACCTCGTTCGGCACGGCCAGTACCCTGGGCGTCGTCTTCATGCTGCTGGCGCGCACGGCCGGGCTCGATCCGCTCATGACGGCCGGGGCGGTCATGAGCGGTATCTATGTGGGGGACCGCAGCTCGCCCATGTCGTCCAGCGCGGCGCTGGTCTGCGCCCTGACGGGGACGTCCATCTATGACAACGTGCGGCTCATGTGGCGTACGTCTCTGTTGCCCTTCTTTCTGGTCTGCCTGGCCTACGTCCTGTTGCCGTCGGCACGGGCGGAGACCCTGCCGCATGTGGACGGCCTGTTTGCCGACGGCTTGGTGCTGGATGCCCGGGCCCTGCTGCCGGCCGTCTTCATGCTGGTCCCTTTGCTGTTGCGGTGGGATGTCAAAAAGATCATGGCATGCAGCATCCTTGCCGGATGCGTGGTCTCTCTGACGGTCCAGCAGATGTCACCGGCGGCCTTGCTGCGCTGCCTGGCGTACGGCTATGAGCCTCCGGCGGGCATGGAGATGCTGTCAGGGGGCGGCCTGCTCTCCATGGCGCAGGTGGCAGGCATCGTCCTGCTGACCTCGGCCTATGCGGGCCTTCTGGAGGCCACCGGCCTTTTGGACGGGCTTTCTGCGCTTTGCAGGCGGTTGTCCTTGCGGCTGGGGGCCTTTCGGACCACGGTGCTGGCGGGCCTGCCCGTGGCTGCCGTAAGCTGCAACCAGACGCTCGGCATCATGCTGACCAGACAGCTGTGCGCGCCGCTCTGGCAGGACAGGAAGGAGATGGTCCTGCCGCTGGAAAACGGCATCGTCCTGCTGGCGGCCATCATCCCCTGGAGCATCGCAGGGAGCGTCCCCTGTGCCATCATGGGCGTGGGGCCGGAATGCCTGCCCTATGCCTTTTATCTGTATATGGTGCCATTAACGGACATGCTGCTGCGGCGACGCTGAGGCGGCATGTCCGGCGGCTGACGGGCCGGTAAGGGAAGAGCAGGAGACTTTCAGCCTTTCCTGCATGTTGTTTCTGCCGTGCCGCATACGGTTCCAGCCCTTGGCAGGCCAGTTTTTTGGGACAAACAGTCTGTATGTAAAAGCCCCGACCTTCCCTCATCTAAGGAAGCGTCGGGGCTTTTTTATCAATGATTTTTGGAGTGCCCGAACAGGGGGCCTGTCGGCTTTTGGCTTTTTGTGTCCGAGGCAGTACGGCCCTTTCAGGAGACACGCGGGAAGGATACAGAAAAGCTGTTTTTCACGCAGCCAGCGTGCAAAAAAAGGATTCCAGGCGTTCCCGGCAGACCGCAAGTCGTGCGGACAGCGGGGCAGGGAAGAGGCCTTTCGCCCCGGGTCAACCGGGATGCGCCTAGACCAGATACAGTTCCGTCCCGGCTTCCTGGAGCATGTGCTGCCAATGGTCCTCCAGCGGGGCATTGGAAAAAACGGCTTCGATGTCGCAGACATTGGCCACCCGGACCATGGCGGAACGGCCGAATTTGGAGTTGTCCGTAGCCAGGAAGACTCGGCGCGAACATTCGATGATGGTCCGGGCCACGGAGACTTCCCTGTAGTCGAAGTCCAGCATGTTGCCGTCCTGGTCGATGCCGGAAATGCCGATGATGCCGTAATCCACGCGGAATTCCCGGATGAAGTTTTCCGCGCTGGGGCCGATGATGCCGTGATCGTGGTGCCGCACCGTGCCGCCGGCCACCACCACGTCGAAGTTGGGGTTGCGGGCCATGATGGCGGCCACATTGAGGTTGTTGGTCAGCACCCGCAGATTGTTGTGGCCCAGCAGGGCATAGGCGACTTCTTCGGTGGTCGTGCCCAGGTTGATGCAGATGGAGGCTCCGTCGGGGATATGCTTGGCCAGCATCTGGGCGATGGCCTTTTTTTCAGGCAGGAACAGCTTTTTCCGCTGCTCGTAAAGGATGTTCTCCGTGCTCAGCGGCATGCCGACACCGCCGTGGAACCGCTGCACCTTGCCTTGTCCGGCCAGGGTGTTGATGTCCTTGCGGATGGTCTGCGGGGTCACGGAAAAACACTTGGTGAGCTCATCGATGGTGGCATAGCCACGCGCGTTGAGCATGTGCAGCAGGGCCTGGTGGCGTTCCGATGTCTTGGTCATGGAGCTTCCTGATGGGAATAAGGATATCGCAATATACTGGAATGACAGGGCCCGCGCAAGTTGCTCCCGGACCTCGGGAAGAAAATGTTTCGTTTTCGAACTTCTATTATCAAAAAACGAAAATTGATTGACGCGGAGCCTGTCTAAGGCTTATGACAAAAACAAGTATATACGCCTGTTTTCCCGGTATCCTGTCGGGATCGGCCCCCGGATCCGGTATCCGGCCCGGCCAGATGGTTTGCTTTGTGAAACAGGTGGCCTGACGGGCACAAGGCCGTCAGGGTGCGGAAAAGGGGCTCCTTATCTCAATCCCAAATCAGCAGAGGTGGATGATGAAACGTATCGTTGCACTGCTTTTGGCCTGCGCCTTTGTCATGGGTGCGCTGGCTGCGCCTGCCATGGCTGCCAAGACCATCGTCATCAAGATCGCCGGCATGAAGCCCGAAGGTGAACCGGAAACCATCGGCATGCACAAATTCGGCCAGTATCTGAAGGAACTCTCCGGCGGCAAATACGAAGTGCAGGTCTTCCCCAACAGTACCCTGGGCAAGGAAGACGCCTACATCGCCAGCACCCGTAAGGGCATCATCCAGATGTGTGCCACGGGTACCCAGACTTCGGCCCTGCATCCCGCCATGGCCATGCTGGAAACCCCCATGCTGTACGACAGCTATGACCACGCCCGCCGCGCCATGGAAGGCGAGACCTTCAAGCTGATCAATGAAGGCTTCACCGAAAAGTCCGGCCTGCGTACCCTGAACGCCTTCCCTCTGGGCTTCCGCCACTTCTACACCAAGAAGCCCCTGAACAGCGTCAATGATGTGAAGGGCCTGCGCATGCGCGTGCCCAACATCCCCCTGTACACCAACTTTGCCAAGGAATGCGGCATCAGCGGCCAGCCCATGCCCTTCGCCGAAGTGCCCAGCGCTCTTGACCAGGGCGTCATCGACGGCGGCGACAGCCCCCTGTCCGACATCGTGGCTCTGAAGATGTACGAGATCACCCCCCAGATCACCCTGACCGGTCACATCCTGGTGATCCACTCCCTGTACATCAACGAAAAGTTCTACCAGAAGCTGCCGGAACAGGACAAGGCCTGGTTCAACGAAGCCGCCAAGCGCGCTGCTGACGACATCTGGCAGATGGTGGAAGAAGGCGACGCCAAGGCCATCGAGACCATCAAGGCCGCCAAGGGCTCTGTGAATACTCCTTCCAAGGAATTCCACGACTACATGGTGGAAGCGGGCAAGCGCAGCTGGAAGCTGTTCTATGACACCGTTCCCAATGCCAAGGAAATCCTGGAAAGCGCCGCCAGCTACCGCGACGCGAAGTAACATCTGGATATCGGGGGATGCCGCATGGGGCGGCGTCCCCCTTTTTCGACCCTGAACCACGCATGCAGACACCGCAGCAGCGGTTTTTCTTCCGATATGCAGGGGGATACGATGAGCAGCGAAACCAAAACGACGCCCGCGACGGCTCCCGGGCAGCCGGCTGCCGAAACCAGGCACGGTTTGTCTGGCGAACTGCTTTTTGAAATTTTCTGTGCGGTCATCTTTCTGGGGATGATCGGTCTGGTCTTCTATAATGCCTTTTTGCGCTATGTATTTGGCGGAAGTTATCCCCCCAGCGAGGAATGGGCGCGCTTTCTCTTCATCTACATCACCTTTTTCGGTGCCATTGAGGCGTTCTACTGGAAAAAGCACATCGCGGTGGACATGTTTGTGGACATGTTCTCGGGCATGACCCGCAAATGCATAGAGATCCTGGCCATTTTGCTGACCATGGGCGCTCTGGGGCTGCTGCTTGACGGCGGCATCACCTATGTGCTGCAGACCATCGATACCAACTCGGTCGCCACCAACGTCAACATGGCCTTCATCAACAGCACGCTGCCCATCATGGCCTTTACGGCCATCCTTATCTGCCTGCGGGATCTGATCGCCATCGTGCGCCGTCCCGCCAGCAGCTTCGTCAAGGCGACGGAAGAGGAAAAGATCGAGCAGGAAATCAGCAAGGAGTTGTAGGGTATGGAGCTTTTTCTTTTCCTCGGCAGCCTCTTTGCGTTCCTGTTCGTAGGCATCCCCATCTCCATGGTGCTGGTGCTGTGCTCCATCGTGCTCATGTGGCATTCCGGCATGTGGGACAGCATGATCATCCCCTCCACCATGCTGGACGGGGCCAACAACTATCCCCTCATGGCCATCCCCTTCTTCGTCTTTGCCGGCGAGATCATGGCCGAGGGCGGCCTGTCCAAACGCGTGGTGCAGCTGGCCCAGCTCATGATCGGTCGCGTGCGCGGTGGTCTTGGTTATGCCGCCATCATCTCCAGCGTGATCTTTGCCGGTCTGATGGGCAGCTCCGTGGGTGAAGCCGCGGCCCTGGGCGGCCTGTTGCTGCCCATGATGGCCGAAGTGGGCTACAAGCCCGGTCGTGCGGGCGGCGTCATCGCCTCGGGCGCCATCCTTGGCCCCATCATCCCGCCCAGCACCAACTTCATCCTGCTGGGTGCGACCATCAGCGGCCTGTCCATCACCAAACTGTTCATGATCGGCCTGTTCCCGGGCATCTTCATCGGTCTGGCCCTGATGGTGGTCTGGTTCTTCATCGTGCGTATCGATGGTTACAACGAGACCATCACCTTCACGCGCGAAGAAAAGTGGAAGATCATCCGTGATGCCACCCCGGCCTTCATGATGCCCGTGCTGCTGCTGGGCGGTATCCGTTTCGGCGTGTTCACGCCTACGGAAGGCGGTGCCTTCGCGGCCATCTACGCCATCATCGTCTGTGTGGGCTACTACCGGGAACTGAGCTTCCGCGGGCTGCTGCGGGTCAGTGCCCGTGCGGCGCGGACCACCGCTGTGGTCATGCTCATCGTGGCCACGGCCACGGCCGTGGGCTGGTTCATCACCATCGCTCAGATCCCCAACCAGGTGACCGATCTGTTCCGGCCGCTCATCGACAGCCCCGTGCTCCTGCTGCTGGCCATCAACGTCTTCCTGCTCCTGGTGGGCATGGTCATGGACCTGACCCCCAACATCCTGATCTTTGCCCCGGTGTTCTATCCCCTGATCACCCAGGCCGGCATCGACCCGTACTTCTTCGGCCTGCTGTTCATCCTGAACCTGGGCATCGGTGTCATCACCCCGCCCGTGGGCACGGTGCTCTACGTGGTCTGTGGCGTGGGCAACATCAAGATCACCAAGCTGGTGCAGGGCATGCTGCCGTTCCTGGTGACGGAGATCATCATGCTCTTCCTGCTCCTCTTCTTCCCCTCGCTCTCCCTTACGCCGCTCAACTGGCTTATGGGAGGCTAGGTCCACCCGCTTCCCGTCATGCGGGGCCCCTTCGGGGGCCCTTTTTTTATGCCCTGTGGCTTGGGATGGCAGACCGTCAGCCGGGCAGAGGGGATGGCTACCGGAAGGATGAGCGTAGGGCAGGGAGGCGGCGGGCGCAGGCAAGGGCAGGGCCGCTGCTTTTCCATCAGCCTGGCGCTGTCCGGCCTTGAGGAATATCGTACCCTGATGAGGGGCTGGAGGTGGCCCTGAGTCTTCTTTGTTGACCGGCTGTCAGGGAATCCCGTCAGATCCTGTTGGTTGCGGGAGAGGAGCGGAAGAAGGTGGATAGGTCAAAAAAGCATCTCCGGTGGAGATGCTTTTACGTTTTTGGATCCTTGTTACCGGATGATTCAGGCTGGGCGTGACGTCCCCAGCTTGTTTCCCAGCAAAAAGGCCAGCAGGGCCGCGAGGGTCGAGGGCACGATGGCATGGATGCCGTACATGGGGGGCTTGAGGACGCTCAGGGCAAAGAAACAGGCCAGGCCCACCAGGATGGAGCTCAGGGCACCGGCCGCATTGGCCTTGCGCCAGTACAGGCCCAGCAGCAGGGGCCAGAGGAAAGTGGCTTCCAGACCGCCGAACGCGAACAGGTTGATCCAGACCAGCAGATCCGGCGGCTCCAGGGCCGCCACGAAGACGACGGCACCGATGGCGGCCGTACAGCCCAGGCTGAAGCGCTTGATGCGCTGCAAGGGCATGCGGCTGCTGTCGCCCTTCAGAATGTACTGTACATAAAGGTCTTTGATGATGGCGGCTGAGGCCAGGAGCAGCATGGAGTCCACCGTGGACATGATGGCCGCCAGAGGCCCGGCGATGAAGACACCGGCCCAGAACGGCGGCAGCAGCTCAAGTATCAGGCTGGGCATGGCCATGTCGCCCACAGCCAGGCCGGGGATGACGGCCCGTCCCAGCGCTCCGGCCATATGGACGCTCAGCAGCAGGAAGCCGATGATGACCGTGCCCATGATCATGGCGCTGTGCATGGCCCGCGAGTCCTTGTAGCCCATGCAGCGCTGGCTCGTCTGGGGCAGGCCCAGCACGCCCAGGCCCACCAGTATCCAGAACGAGAGGATCATGGGCTGGGGCACGGCATCCCCGGGGCCTGTGGGCGTGATGAGGCCGGGATCGATGGCCTTGAGGCGCAGCATGCAGGCTTCCATGCCGCCGCCGGCCTGGACCACCGCCAGCAGCACCACCACGGAGGCCACGGTCATGACGATGCCCTGCATGGCATCGGTAAGGACCACGGCGCGGAAGCCGCCCAGCGCGGTATAGGCGATGACCGTGATGCCGAAAAGCGCCAGCCCGACTTCATAAGGGTAGCCGGTGATGGCCTGGAACAGACGGGCCCCGCCGATGAACTGGGCCGTCATGGCCGCCACGAAGAAGACCAGCAGGGCCAGGGAGCAGAGGATGGCCACCGCGTCGCTGCCGTAACGGACGCGCAGGTAGTCGGTGATGGTCACGGCCTTCATGGCCCGGGCTTCCATGGCGAAGCGTTTGCCCAGGACCCCGATGGTCAGGAAGACGGTGGGCATCTGGATCATGGCCAGCAGGACCCAGCTCAGACCCACGGTATAGGCCACACCCGGCCCGCCGATGAAACTGCTGGCGCTGGTATAGCTGGCCACAACGGTCATGGCCAGCACAAAGCCGCCCATGGAGCGGCTGCCCAGAAAGTACTCCTCAAGGAAGCCTGACGCGTTCTCGTGCTTGCGGGAGAGTTTTCCGGCCCACAGGGCCACCACAAAGGACAGCGCCAGATACAGGACGATGGGGAGCAGCGTGGAGGAAGCGGCAGTCATGGACGTTCCTCCTGACCGGGATGATGCTCGTGGGAAGAGGGAACTTCCGGCGCCTGCGACGCATCGTCATCGTCAAGGGGCATGTCCTTGAAGAAAAAGCGTACCAGTCCCCAGACGAGCAGGCAGGCCACAGGGTAGCCCAGCACGCAACTGTAGAAGAACCAGTCCGGCATGCCCAGCGTATAACCGTAGTTGTCCGGGGAGTCGCTCCCCAGTCCGTAGGCTGTCAGATACCACCAGAGAAAATACAGGGCATAGGCGGCCAGGGCGAACAGGGCTTCCCGGTTCGCCTGAAGGAAACGCTTGTCGTTTTTGCGGGCCATGGATACTCCGGGGCTGAAAGGGACGGGACGGCCACTGCTCCCGTCAGTATGACAGAGTGTGCGGCCGTAGTCGAGCAGGCAGCCACGAAGGAAAAGCATCCCGCCGGGATAGGGGAATAACGGACAGTTGCTGCCTTCTGTTCCGCAAGCATCGTGCATGCCGCGGCAGACGTTTCCGCTTTGACCTGAAGGATCGTCATGCGTAGGCTGGCGGGAACACGTCGTACGGAGAGCGAAGACCATGAATATGCTTGCCACCATCGATCTGGGCGGGACCCACTGCCGTTTTGCCCGCTTTGCTGTCACGGCCCGCGGGCTGGCTCTGGAGGCTGTGGAAACGTGCCCCACAGCTCGTCTGCAGGACGGTAGTGCTGTCCTGGCACAGTGGGAAAGCTGCCTGCATACCCCATTGTCTCAGGTCGCCGCGCTGGTCATGGGCGTTGCCGGGCCTGTGCAGGATGGTCTGCGCGCCCGTCTGAGCAACGCCCCTTTGCGGATTGATCTGAACACCGTCATGCCGCAGTTCGGTCTGCGTCGCGCCCGTGTGGTCAATGATTTCGTCTGCGAGGCCTGCGCCTGCCTGACCCGGGTGGGGGAGCGGTCCCGGCATCTGCTGGGACCGGCCGACATACCCTGTCCGTCACATCGTCCTCCCGAGGAGGCGCTTGCACCTGTGGCCGTACTGGGGGCCGGTACGGGGCTGGGCTCCGGCTGGCTGGTCCCGCAGATGGATAACGGACTGCTGCGCTGGTCGCCCCTGCCCTCAGAGGCGGGACATCAGGCCTTTGCCTTTTTGGGGCGGGAGGAAGAGGAATTCGCGGCGTTTGCCCGTGAACGGCTGGAGCGGCCGCTGCTGCGCCCTGACGATGTGGTCACGGGGCGAGGGCTGGCCGTGCTGCATCAGTTCCTGACAGGCCGGGAGCTGCCCCCTGCCGCTGCCGCGGCCGAAGGGCTGGCGGGGGATCAGCCGACCCTGCGCTGGTATGCCCGCTTTCTGGGACGGACCTGTGCGCACTGGGGGCTGTCCACGTTGTGCTACAGTGGCCTCTTCCTCACCGGCGGCATGGTGTTGCGCAATCCTGCCGTCACGGAGCATCCGGCTTTTGCGGAAGGTTTTTTCATGGCTCCGGAGCTGGGGGTGCTGGAGCGCATCCCTGTCCTCCGTTATGCGGACGCGCACAGCGGACTGTGGGGCGCGGCCTGGCTGGGGGCAGGCCTGGCCGGTCTGCCGACAGGGAGATAGCCGGATCTTCCATAACAGAGGCTTCGGCATCCCGGCGAGGAAAAGCCGGAGCAAAAATGAGAAGACGCAGATCCAGGGACCTGCGTCTTCTCATTTTGTGCGGGACCGTCGTGGGCCTTGTAACAAGAGAATCCGGCAGGCGTGCCTGCCGGATAGAGGAGGGATCAGGAGGTTGCGGGGAGGCCTCCGGCCTGGTGTGGGACGGAAGGGGGGAGAGGAGCCTTTCCTGCCATCTCACCAGATGGATATTTTTTATTTAACGATCGTTTGAATGTCAATAGGGAGAGAAAGCCTTTTACGCGGGAAGAGCAACCCAAATATCCGTACTGTACTGAGAAAGATGGGCGGAGGACGTCTCTATTTTTAATCGATTGATTGACTAAAATAATGGGGAGCGTTACGGTCTGGAACAGGAGGAAGAATATGGACGATATGCCGGAGGACAAAAGGCGCAGCAAAGGGGAAGCGACCCGTATGGCCTTGCTGGAAGCGGCCCTGGTCCTGTTTGGGGAACGCGGCTTCGAGGGGACGAGCACCCGCGACATCGCCGGGCTGGCCGGTTGCAATCAGGGGCTCATATCTTTTCATTTCGGCGGCAAGGAAGGCCTGTACGACGCGGCCCGCACCGTTATCTTCGATAATCTGGGCAGCATCGTGCGCCCCATGACACACCGCCTGGAGGAGGCTCTGTCTGCGGAGACGGATGCCGCAACGCTGTGCGGCATATTGCAGGCAGAGATCACGTCGATCCTGACCTCATTCATACGGAAACAGCATCACCAGTCCTGGTTCCTGCTGCTGCGGCGTTCGCTGCATGTGGGCGACGAAAAAACGCGGGAGCTGCATTCGGCCCTGTTCCTGCCCCTGCTGGACGTCATCGGCCGCATACTGGCAAAGGCCGGTCCCGCAGAAGACAGCGCTCTGAAAGCCTTCCTGCTGGTGGATATGGCGTTCAGCATCCTGCGGGATTACCCCATGTTTGCCGCCATTTCCCCTGCGCGTGATGCGGAGGCGGATGCCCGGGATCTGGTCGGGATGCTCTTCCGGGGGATCCTGTCCCGCTGAAGGAGGGAAAGATGATGCGTCGTTTCTTGTTGCCGGCGGTACTGGGGCTGGTGGCTGCGGGGATCGCGGTCATGGCCTTGTCCGGTCTGCTGGACGTGGGCGGAGAAAACTCCTTTATCCAGGGAGAGATGGACGGGACGCGGATAGATGTCGCGGCCAAATTCTCGGCCCGGGTGGCCGCAACTCCGGGACGGGACGGGGCGCCTGTGCGGCAGGGCGATCTGCTGCTGCGCCTGGACGGGACGGAGATGGAGGCCCGTGTGCTCCAGACCCGCCAGGAGCTGGAGCGGGCGCGGGCCCAGCTGGAAAAGGCACTCAACGGGACACGCGAAGAAGAGATACGCCGCCTGCACCAGCAGCATCAGGAGGCGGTGGCGGCGCTGGCCCTGGCGGAAAAGACCCATGCCCGCTGCCGTGTCCTGCATGCGCAGCAGGCCGTCTCCACCCAGCGCTATGACGAAGCGGTCAATGCCCTGACCCAGGCCCGGGCCCGTGAACGTGCCATGAAGGCCGCTCTGGAAGAAGCCGTCACCGGTTCGCGGCAGGAGGACATCGCTGCGGCCAGGGCCGCCACCCAGGCGCTGGAAGCGCGCCTGCAGGAGGTGGAGAGCATGGCGCGGGACGTGGAGCTGCGCTCGCCCGTGGACGGAGAGATCAGCAAGGTCCTTGTGGATGTGGGAGAGCTGGTGGCACCGGGCTATCCTCTGGTGACGCTCATCGAGCTGGATGACCTGTGGATGGTGATCCAGGTCCGCGAGGACCAGTTGCAGGATATCCGCATGGGCAGGCTGCTGGTGGGGCAGATCCCCGCGCTGTCCGGCAAAAAGGTGATCTTTCGGGTCGATTACATGGCACCGTTGGGCAATTACGCCACCTGGCGGGCCACCAACAATTCGGATTCCTTCGATCTGAAGACCTTTGAAGTCCGGGGCCGCCCCGTGAAGCCGGTCCCCGGTCTGCGGCCGGGCATGAGCGTCATTTTTGCCTGGCCTTTCGATCCCGTCATGGAGGATGGGCGCTGATGGGCTCATTCTGGGCCGCCGCTCTGGCGCAAGTCCGCTCCTGGCCACGGGACAGGCTCTTCCTCTGGCTGCTGCTCATAGCGCCCCTGTCCGGCATGGTCATCCTTGACGGGCTGTTTGCGGATGGCCTGCTCCGCCGTTTGTCCGTGGCCGTCTGTGACCTTGATGGCAGCAGTACGTCCCGTGAGCTGATCCGCCGGGTGGATGCGCTGCCCAGTGCGCATGTCGCGGCGCTGCCCGCCTCACCGGACGAGGGCAGGGAGGCCATCCGCCGCGGCGAGGTCTTCGCCGTGCTGGTGATACCACGCCATTTTGAGCGGGATCTGCTCCGCCAGCGTCCCGTGCAGGCCATCGCCTATATCGACGGACAGCATATGCCGGTGGGCAGTGTCCTGCGCCGGGATCTGGTGGACCTTGGCACTGCCGGCTGGAAGCTGTCCTTTACCGATACGCTGCGGCGATCCGGTGTCCCTCCGGTACAGGCGGACTGGCAGACAGCGGGGATAGGGCTGGATCTGCGCTCGCTGGGCAATCCCGCGGCCAACTACAAGATCTTCCTCATCCACTCCTTCCTGCCCATCCTGCTGCAACTGACCTCTTTGCTGTACAGCGTCTGTCTCCTGCACCGTTTGCGCCCGGAAGGGCCTTCCATGGCACGTGTCTGGGGCAGCGTCTGTCCGGTGGCCCTGCTCGTGGGGATGCTGGGCTGCCTTCAGACAGGCCTGCTGGCTGCGCGCGGATACTTTCCCGTGCAGGCTCCCGTCCTGACGATCTGCACGATTTACCTGCTGTTCTCGCTGGCCTGCGCGGCGCTGGCGGTCTTTATCGCGGGTTTGTGCGACGAGATCCTTCTGGCCCTGATGCTGGTCTCGGGGCTGGCATCTCCGGCCTTTGCCTTTGCCGGGATCACCTTCCCGCAGCTGGCCATGCCGCCTTTTGCCCGGTTTTGGTCGGGCTTGCTGCCGTCTACCCAGCTGCTGCGGCTGGAAGGCAGCGTGATCCAGATGGGGGATGCCCTGGGGCAGCACTGGCCCGTCCTGGGGGCTTTGTGCCTGCTGGCCTGTGTGTACGGCGGGCTGGGGAGCCTTTTCCACGGCCTGCGTCTGCGCCGTCATGCCAAGGAGGTCGCCTGATGCGGAGGGTACTGGAGAGCTTTTGTGCGGAATGCGCCGTACTGGCGGCTTCACGCGGTGCCCGCTCCATCTTCATCGTGGGCATTTTGTTCTATTCGTTGCTGTATCCCAGCCCATATTTTTATGAGGTCCCGCAGGATCTGCCGTTTTTTGCCGTGGATCAGGACGGCAGTACCAGCAGCCGCCAGCTGTTGCGCAGTCTGGATGCCACGGAAGGGATACGCCTGCATCGCTATGCGGATCTGGGGCAGGCCTTTGCCGATCTGCGCTCGGGCGCCATGGTGGGGGGCATTGTGATCCCCAGGGATTTTGAGCGGGGACTGTTGCGCGGGCAGGAGACCGCAGTGCCGTATTACAGTGAGGCGGCCCATCTGCTGTCCTACGGCATGCTGGTGCAGGGAGGGCGGCTGGCCACAGAAAACCTGGGAGCGGGCGCCCGCGTGGAGCGCCTGCGCAAACAGGGCGTCCCGGAAAGCGCGGCGTTGGCCCTGCAGGTACGGGGACGCATCGATGCCCGCCTGCTGTACAATCCCGCAGGCAATTATGCCAGCAATACGGTCCCGCCCGTGTTCGTGCTGATCTTGCAGCAGATCATGATCATCGGCTGTGCCATGCTGGCCGTGACCAGAAAGGAGCGCTTTCCCGGGACGGCCGGCGGCATGGCCGCTGCGGCAGGAAGGTTGCTGCTGTCCCTGTGTCTCGGCCTGATCTTTGCCTTCTATTATCTGTTCGTGCTGCAACAGGTGGACGACCTGCTGCCTGTCCGGGATTTTGCCGCGCTGCTGTTCTTCCTGCTGCCCTTTTTCAGCGTGTGCCATTTTCTGGGCGGCATGCTGGGGGAATATTTCAGCAGGGAGCATGCGGTCCTCCTGCTCATGCTCCCTACGTCCATCCCCTTCCTTTTCCTGAGCGGCACCATCTGGCCGTTGCAGGCCATGCCTTTGCCCCTTGCCTGTCTGGCCCAGTTCGTGCCTGCCACACCTGCCATCTCCGGCTATATGCTGATGGCTTTTCGCGGGGCGACGCTGGTCGATGTCCTGCCTTTCTGGGGCCAGCTGCTCCTGCTCAATGCCGTCGTCCTGGCGGCCCGGCAGGTACAGCATCTGCTCAGGGCTGGAGTTCCCGGCGGACCTGGGCGCATATCCGTTCCGCGATGACGGCAGCCGTCAGGGGATGTCCGGCATAATGTCGGAGGCTGCGCGATACCCGGCTGAGCTGCAGGTAACCGATAAGGGAACTTTCGATGGATTCCATGATCCGCTCGGTATCCCTGATCCCGTACTGGGCAAGTATCTTGCCGAAGTTGTCATGGAGGGTGGCAAAGACGCTCTCGGCGAGAAAGTGGAGGCGGTCTTCCTGCCCTTCGTTGAGTTCGCGGAGCAGAAGGCGGGTAAAAATGGGATTGCCGCAGCAGTAGGCGACGACGTTCCTGATGATGCATTCCATTTTTTCGACGCCGGTGGTTCCCTGCGGAGCCTTGAACGCACTTTGCACGCCGGTGAACACCATGACCAGGGTCTGCCGGTACAGGGTCTCCTTGTCAGGAAAATAATAATAGAGCGAGGCCGGGGTCAGTTCCATCTCGGCCGCGATATCGCGCACCGAGACGGCAGTGTAGCCTTTGATCGCGAAGAGCCTGGCAGCGGCCTGCATGATGGCGATCTTTCGGGAAGGGCGGGGCATGAGATATCCTTGAGGGCTGGACAGGGAAAAAGACCGCCTTTGCCACGTCGTGGCAGAGAGCAGGTTCCGGCCGGATCGGAAGGCAGACCGCCGGAGCGGCCTGCCTGACATTGTTGATAAAAAGGGGAAGGATCAGCCGAGCCGTATCAGCATGGCCCCGCCCATGACGATGAGGATGGCCAGGATGCGCGAGCGGGAAAGCCGCTCGTGCAGGAAGATGACGGCCAGCAACATGCCGAAGATCACGGAGGTCTCGCGCAGGGCCGCCACCAGGGCGATGGGGGCCAGGGTCATGGCCCAGAGGGCGATGCCGTAGGAGCCTAGGCCGCACAGGCCGCCGAACAGGCCCGTGGCCGCGCGCTGCCGCAGATAGCTGATGTAGGTGCCCCCGTGCCGCCAGAGCACATAGGCGTGGATGGGGAAGATATTGAGGAAGAAGATCCAGCAGGTATAGCTGACGCCGTTGCCGCTGGCGCGGGCGCCGTAGCCGTCGGCCAGCGTATAGCCCGCGATGACCAGGGACGTGCGCAGACAGATGAGGATGTCCGCGGCGCGGGCGCCCTTGTGGACGTGCTCCAGGGTCAGCGTCAGGATGCCGAGACAGAGCAGGAGGACGCCGCCCCAGCCGGTGAGGCTGATGTGGTTACCGAGCAGCAGCAGGGCCAGGGCCGTGATCATGGGGGCACAGCCGCGCATGATGGTGTACCCCATGGAGAGGTCCACCTTATCATAGGCCTGCGAGATACAGATGTAGTATGTCAGGTGGAAACAACAGGAAAGCGCCAGCAGCCCCCAGGATTCCGGCGCCGGTGCGGGCAGGAAGGGCAGGATGAGCAGGGCTCCCAGCCCGCCGCCCAGGGCGTTCATGGAAGATTCAAAAAGTTTGTTGGAGCCGCCCTTGACGATGCTGTTCCAGGTGGCATGCAGCAGGGCTGCGGCCAGCACAAGAAGCAGGACATGTCCGTCCATTGTTACGACCTCGCGTCAATGATGTGACGAGTAGGTTACACGAAGTCGCACAGAAGGCAAGCAGGGAAAAGCATTGGATTTTTGGCCGCACGAAAAGGAAATTGCGTTTCGTGCGGCCAAAAGATGCGGCTGTTTACCAGCCCCGGCAGCGCTCAAGGCGGCCGCTGATCCGGCCGTCATGCAGGACGGTATAGCTGTCGAAGCAGGCGGCGGTGGCGCAGGCGTGGATGGGCAGGATGCGCAGGCGGCTGCCCGCAGGCAGGGCGGGGCAGGAAGGCCCGCTGACGATGCCGTGTTCCTGATTGGTCTCCGTGACGCGCAGGCCGGGGATCAGGTTCCCGGCCTCGTCGCAGACGAGCCCGTAGCCGAACTCCTCCCGCTTCCAGGGCAGGCCCGTATCGCGGGAAAGGGCCATCCAGCCCGCGTCGATGATCAGGGCGCTGCCGTCGCTTTGACGGCCGATGACCGTGGTCAGCACGGACAGGGCCAGATCCTCGGGGCGGCAGACGCCCAGACCGGCCATGACGAGATCCTGGAAAACATACACACCGGCCCGGACTTCCGTGATGCCGGAGAAATCTTCGCTGAAAAAGGCCGTGGGCGTGGAGCCGACGCTGACCACAGGGCAGGGGAAACCGGCTTCCCGCAGCAGGCGGGCCGCGGTATTGGCCGCGGCGCATTCCTGCACGGCCAGGGCGGCGATGGCTTCCGTGGTGGGCAGGTCATAGGCGGAGCCCGCATGGGTCAGGACGCCGCGGACTTCCTGTCCGCCATCCCGCAGCAGGGCGGCGATGGCCGTCAGACGGGGATCGTCGGGGCGCAGACCGGCCCGGTGCCCGTCGCAGTCTATCTCCAGCAGCACGGCCAGACGGCAGTCCCGCTGCCGGGCAAAATCCACCAGCAGCCGGGCGCTTTCCTCATTGTCCAGCACCACGCTCAGGTCTATGCCGCGCCGGCGCAGTTCGGCCACACGCTCCAGTTTGTTGGGAGCGATACCGACGGCGTAACAGATGTCGCGCACACCGCCTGCGGCAAAATATTCGGCTTCCGCCAGTGTGGAGACCGTGGCCGGGCCGGTGGGGCTTTCCATGCAGCGGCGGGCGATCTCGATATTCTTGCAGGTCTTGAGATGGGGCCGCAGGGAGACGCCGCGCTCGTGCAGGCGGCGGGCCAGCCGGTCCATATTGGCCTGCATCTTTTCGTCTTCCAGAAGCAGGCAGGGCGTGGTCAGCGCAGCAAGTGTGGTCATCTGTTCCTCCTTGTCGGGAACCGTTACAGAGGTGTGGTGGCAGTGAACGTCTCCGGCGGCAGGTCCTGTTCCCACTGATGGAGCAGGCGGGCGGCCAGGGCCGGGTCGTCGGTGGTACAGGCCAGTTCCTTGATGACAGGGGCCTGGCGGTTCTCTATCTGGTGCGCATAGCAGCGGTCATAATAATGGAGCACCGCGCGGGCGGCGTCGGCGTAATTGCCCTCATCTATCCACAGCCTGCAGCGCTGGGTCAGCTCACCGCCCAGGCGGCGCTGCAGGCGTTCCAGCGCCGCCAGCAGCCCTTCCCGCATGTCCTGTCCGCCGTAATCTCGGACAAGATGGGCGACGCGCTCCTCGTCCGGCAGGAAGACGCGGACCAGCGGGCTGCGTCCCAGCTGGGCGAAGAATTCCTCGCACATGGTTACATGGCCGATATGGCGGCTTTCGTCCTCGAGCCAGACGGGGCGGTCGGGATCGCAGCGCCGCCACTGTTCGTAGAGCTGGTTCTCGAACCATTCGTTGCCGGGCTGGTCTTCGGCCTGTCCCAGGGCGCCGAAGGCAGAGCCCTTGTGGTGGGCAAGACCTTCCAGGTCGATGACCTGCGAACCGAGGCGCTGCAGTTCCAGCAGGATATCGGTCTTGCCGCAGCCCGTGTAGCCGCCCAGCACAAGGATGGGCCGGGGGCGCGCCAGCTCGCTGCGTACGAAAGTCCGGTAACTTTTGTAGCCGCCTTCCAGCCTGTGCACGGTAAAGCCGCCCGTTTCCAGCAGCCAGCGCATGCTGTCGCTGCGCATGCCGCCCCGCCAGCAGTGGAGCAGGACTTCGCGTTTGCCGCCGCACAGATGGCGGGCACGGGCCAGCAGGGCGGCCAGATGACCGCCCACCAGCTCCAGGGCCAGGTGGACAGCCCCTTCGCGGCCGCTGCGGGCATGGGCCGTACCGACCTTTGCCCGTTCTTCGTCGGTGAACAGGGGCAGATTGAGGGCACCGGGGATATGGGCAAAGGCGAACTCGCCGGGAGAGCGGACATCCAGCAGCGGGAGGCCCTGGTCCCGCATGGCCAGAAATGTGGCAACGTCCTGAACTGGGGGCATGACGATCCTCTAAAAAAGTAAAAAAGTCTGTTATGGGTACGCCAAAGCCGGGACGCTGTAAACCGTGTCCCTTCCCGCAGATCTTGCACGAAGCCTTGACAGCGTACAGGGCGCAGCATAGCGTGGATTGCCCTGAACTTTTTTCATTTACAGCAAGGAGTTGGATATGGCAGTCCATGTAGTGGATCATCCCCTGGTGCGTCACAAGCTCGGCATCCTGCGCAAGGACAGTACGTCCACCAGTGAATTCCGCAGTGTTTCCAATGAGATTGCCCGTTTGCTCATCTACGAGGCCACCAAGGGCTTCGCTACCGAGAAGCATACGGTGCAGGGCTGGGCCGGGCCCGTGGAAGTGGAGGCCATTTCCGGCAAGATGGTGACCATCGTCCCCATCCTGCGCGCCGGTCTGGGCCTCATGGACGGCGTGCTGGACATGATCCCCGGCGCCAAAATCAGCGTGGTGGGTCTGTACCGCAATGAAGAAACGCTGGAACCCGTGGAATACTACGCCAAGCTGGCCCGCAACATCGAAAGCCGCCTGGCCATCATCCTGGACCCTATGCTGGCCACGGGCGGTTCCCTCATCGCCACCATCGACATCCTCAAGAAACGCGGCTGCAAGCATATCTGCAGCCTCAACCTGGTCTGCGCGCCCGAAGGCATCGCCAAAGTCCAGGAAAAGCATCCTGATGTGGATATCTACACCGCTTCGGTGGACTCGCACCTGAACGAGAACGGCTATATCATCCCCGGCCTGGGCGATGCCGGTGACCGCATCTTCGGCACCAAGTAGGAGGCCGCATGGCGGAACAGCTCAACACCGGAGGCGGGGAGTTCGATCCCTGCCGTTACAGGCTGCGTCTGCGTGACTGCCTGCTGGGCGCGCAGATGCTTTTCGTGGCTTTCGGCGCGCTGGTGCTTGTCCCCTTGCTGACAGGACTCAACAGCAATGTTGCCCTGTTCACCGCCGGTGTGGGCACGCTGCTGTTCCAGCTCATCACGCGGGGCAAGGTGCCCATCTTCCTCGCATCTTCCTTTGCGTTCATCGCTCCCATCATCTATGGGGTGGAGACCTGGGGCATGCCCCGCACCATGGGGGCCCTGGTCTTTTCCGGCCTGCTCTATGTGCTCATCAGTCTGCTCATCCGCTGGCGCGGCATGGGGCTCATCCTGCGCCTGCTGCCGCCCATCGTGACCGGCCCGGTGATCATGGTCATCGGTCTCGTGCTGGCGCCCACGGCCGTCAAAATGGCCCTGGGGCAGAGCGGCCCGGCCATCCCGCAGGCAACGGCCATGAGTATCTCCATGGTCTCGCTGGCCGTAACGGTGGCCGTCTCCCTGCTGGGGCGCGGCATGCTGCGTCTGGTGCCCATCCTGTGCGGTATCGCCGCGGGCCTGGTGATGGCGGAGATCATGGGCGTGACCAGCTGGGAAGCCGTGAGCAAAAGTCCCTGGCTGGCCCTGCCGGCCTTCAGCCTGCCGGAATTCGCATGGGAGCCGCTGCTCTTCATCATCCCGGTGACCCTGGCTCCGGCCATCGAGCACTTTGGCGACATCATCGCCATCAGTTCCGTCACGGGCAAAGATTATCTGCGTGATCCCGGTGTGAAGAACACCATGCTGGGGGACGGGGTGGCCACCATGGCCGCCTGTCTGCTGGGCGGGCCGCCCAACACCACGTATTCCGAGGTGACCGGCGCCGTGACCCTGACCCGGGCCTTCAATCCCGCGGTCATGACCTGGGCCGCCCTGTGCGCCATCCTGCTTTCCATGGTCGCCAAGGTGGGGGCCTTCCTCAGCTGCATCCCCGCGCCTGTCATGGGCGGGATCATGATCCTGCTGTTCGGAGCCATCATGGTGGTGGGCCTGAACACGCTGGTGCGCGCCGGGCAGGATCTGCTGCGCCCCCGCAACATGGTCATCGTGGCCCTGATCATCATTTTCGGTGTGGGCGGGATGCAGGTCAGCATCGGTGGTTTCAAGCTGGCCGGTATCGGTCTGGCGGCCATCACCGGTGTGGTCCTCAATCTGCTTTTGCCGCAGGATGATCCGCAGGGATAAAAAGCCCTGAAAGGGAAAAACGATGCGCAGGATGGCATGTCACCATCCTGCGCATTTTTTGTGGTTTTCCCGGTCGATACCCAAAGGCGCGAGACAGGGATACCTCTGCCATAAGTGGTCGATGGGGGACCTTCGCTGCCGTTGGCGAGCCTCGTTCCATCACGACCGATTGAGTCCCTTGTCCCTTCGGGCAGACTTTGGGAGCAGAGGCGCTGCCGCGGATCGGATCGCCGGTAGGGCTGGCCGCCATGTATCTTAGAGGCGGTTTTCAGGGCGTCGGTTTGAGCACCCTGTGGGCTGTCCGTCCTGTTTTGCATGGTCGGGCTGTCGTCCGCTTAGGAGGCGGCCCGGCTCTTGTCCATGTTCAGCCAGAAGACGGCGGTCAGTACCAGAGCGCTCCCGGCCCAGCCCAGCGGGCTGAAGAATTCGTCCCAGAACAGCCAGACCCAGATGGTGCTGAGGATGGGTTCCAGATAACAAAGCACGGCCGTGCGGACCAGCCCCAGCCGCTTGAGGGCCTGGGCGTAGCAGAAGAAGGCGAAATAGCCGGTGAAGCCGCCAAGGATCAGCAGCCAGCCCCAGGTGGAGAGGCTGTGGTCGAGGCTGACGGGCGTGAGGCAGAAGATGACCGCCGCGCCGCCCAGCTGCATGAAGGCATACAGGGTGGCCGGTGTGTAGCGGTCCTGCCACCAGCGGCAGAAGGGGTAGTGGGAGGCGTAGCACACACTGATGAGCAGGCCGCAGGCAATGCCCGTCCATGAGGTCTGTCCGGGCAGGCTGCCGCCGGAAAAGCAGACCATGCCCGTACCGGCCAGTGCCAGAGCAATGATGCCGCACTGGCGGCTGGTGATGGGTTCATGGAACAGAAAGCGGGAGAACATGGCCACCCAGACCGGCGCGGTGTAGAGCAGGACCACGGCCATGGCCGCGCCGCTGAGTTTGATGGCATACAGGGTGGCTGCATAGAAGACGCCCACAGCCCAGAAGCCAAAAACGGTGAACAGGGCCGCGTGGCGCAGCGGGATGCGGATCTGCCGGCTCAGGGTGGCGTGGGTGATGAAGCAGGCGGCCCCGATGGCGGCACGCCAGAAGGCGGTTTCGAGCGGACTGACACCGGCGGCCAGACAGTTTTTGGAAATCAGGCCGATGACCGACCAGGCAAAGACGGTCAGCAGGATCAGGATAAGGCCGTGGCGGCGGGCGGAAGGGGAGACAGGAGAGGGCAGGGACGCGGCCATGAGTGTCATTCCTTGGTCAAATGGAGCCATGAAAAAAACGCTGTGTCGGTCCACAGCGTCCGGAAAAACAGGACAGGCCGGGGCCTGTCCTGTTTGATCGTTGATTTACCAGTCGCCCTGGCCTGCCGGGCGGGCAGGGAAGGTGCCAGCAGGCAGTTCTGCCAGCTGGCTGGCGGTGCAGCCCTGCACCGGGAAGGTCTCCCGGAGCCAGGACAGGAAGGTATGGATGCGTTCCAGCACGGCGTCCGCAGCCTTTTGATCAGGCACATGCGGGGAGCCGCCGGGCAGCATCTCGGAAGAGTGCCAGAACAGGCTCAGCACCTGTCCGCCCCGCTGCCGGTGCAGGCGCGCGGACCAGCGCATGATCCGGGGCGCATGCCAGAACGGATTGGGACTGAGGACGCCCCAGAAATGGAACTTGTCCCGCGAGGCGGCAGGACAGGCCCGGTACCAGAGCCTGGCAAGAGCGGGATGCAGGGGGATCTGCGTGATGGGAGCTTCCAGCAGGGGAGCGCCCTGCCAGCCTTCCACCCAGTAGGGGTCCGCCGGGGCAAGGAAGTGGTCCGGCCCGCCCGGGAAGTGGCGCAGGGGGCAGACGGAGCTGTCCACCTTGATGCCGGCCTCGGAAAGCAGGGGGCGCACGCAGTCCTTGAGGTCCCAGCGGCCCATGCGGAAACTTGTCAGGGGGGCCCCCTGGAACTCCCGCCCGGCGTCCAGCAGTGTGGCCAGGCGCCGGCGCAGCAGGTCGCGCGGCAGCTTGTCCGTGCGCGTGGGCTGCCCCTCATGCGGGGGATCCAGCGGCGAGGACGGCGGCGTGCTCCAGTGATGGAGATGGGCCCCGATCTCCGCGCCGTAATGATCGCGCATCTGCTCCAGCACACGGCAGGCCTTGGCATCGGCAAAGACCGTATGGGCGCAGAACAGCGTCAGCGGAAAGCCCAGATCCCTGCTCAGCGGCGCGAGCCTGGGCAGGAGGGACACATTGGAGACGCCACAGCCGCTGGTGGCATAATGGCCGGAAAACAGGCCTTCTTCTTCGACATCGAGACTGACGACCACCCGCAGGGGGCTGTCGGATGTATGGGGATGCGGGTTCTTCATGAAAAGACGATACGCCCAAGGCGCGCACAAGGCAATGCGGCTACGGACTTGCAAATTTGCCCGGAATACATGAGGATGCATCCATGTCTGATAAAATACATGTGCTCTTCGTCATGGAAGATCTCTGCTTTGGCGGTACCCAGCGCCAGATGGTCGAGCTGGCCTGCCGCCTGGACAGGTCGCGCTTCCGTGTCTCCATGCTGGTCCTTACAGGCAGGACGGACCTTGATGCACAGGTCGAACAGGCCGGTATCCGCGTGGAATATCTGGGGCGCAGCCGCAAGGTGACCCCCTTTTTCTTTGCGCTCATGCCGGCGGCCCTCAAACGTCTGGCGCCTGATGTCCTCGTGCCCTGCACGGCCCTGCCCAACATCTGGGGCCGCCTCTGGGGACGGCTGCTGGGGATCCCCATCGTGGGCACGGTGCGTGGCGGCGGAGCGCCGCGCAGACAGCACGAGCGCTTCCTCTGGCGCCTGACCGACCACATGATCTGCAATTCCGAGGCGCTCGCTGACGTCCTTTCCGGCCTGGGCATCCCGGCCGCACGACTGACCTATGTACCCAACGGCGTGGACACGGAGCGTTTCGCGCCTGCGCAGCCAGCGCCTTCGGAGCGCCCGCCGCTCATCGTCTGTGTGGCACGTCTGGCCGAGGACAAGGATCATCTGACCCTGTTGAAGGGTTTCGCCCTGCTGCGCGAACGGCATCCCGACGTTCGTCTGCGCCTCGTGGGCGACGGTCCGCGGGAAAAGGAGCTCAAGGCCTGGGTCGCGGAGCATCTGCCGGACGGGGGCGTGGAATTTTGCCCCGGCTCTCCGGATGTGCGCGCCCATTACGCGGCTGCCCGCATCTTTGCGCTGACTTCCGTGCGCGAAGGCCAGCCCAACGTGATCCTGGAAGCCATGGCTGCCGGACTGCCCGTGTGCGCCACGGAGACCGGAGGCATCCCCCGGCTCGTGACCCCGGGGGAGAGCGGCCTGCTTTCTCCGGTGGGGGACAGTGCCGCCTTTGCGGACAACTGTGCCGCGCTGCTGGAGGACCCCGCACTGGGCGACATGTTCGGTCGGGCCGGGCGGCAGCGGGTGGAGCGGAGTTTTTCGTTCGAAGCCATGGTGGCGGCGCATGAAGCCATTTTTCTGCGTCTGGCGGCACGGGAGCGGGCATGAAGCATCTTTGGGCCTGCCTTTGTCTGTGCTGCTGCCTGTGCGTATCCCCGCTCTGGAGCCTTGCGGCCGCGCCTGCGGGCGGTAGCGGGACCTATGAAGTGACGGAACTCTGGACAGGTGATGTCCTGACAGCCAGTTTCCGTATGGGCATGTGTTTTGCCGCCGACGGCAAATTGCGCGGTGTCGTCCTGCTCCGTTCCTCCAACGGGCAGGTCGACGTCTATCATGTGTATGGTTCCGTGCAGAACAACACGTTTTCTGCCACGCATGGTTCCGGGCACAAGATCACCGGGCGCTTCCTGTCCGGCGACGATGTCGAGGTCAAGATCCGTCTGGGGAACGGCATGCGCTTCACGACAGTGGCCAGGCGTTCCCGGGATGTCCCGCTGACGGACGACTGTGCGCCCCTGCCTGAAACATCAACGCATCAACAAAACTGAGGTCGTTATGGGGACTACCTTCTTTGTTCTGGCGCTGTTGCAGTGTGCCCTGCTCTTTTTCCTGTCCCGGGTGGGCAGCAGGCTTGACCGCGAAGAACGCAAGCCCGCTCCCCAGCGGACGCACTGGCCCCGCACCGGCCTGATCGTGCCCGCCGGGGGGAACCACCCGCGCATGCGGGAAGCTCTGGAAAGCCTGCTCAAGCAGGATTATCCCGCCCTGTACCCCGTGATCGTCACGGCCACCGCTGACGAACCGGCAGCCGGCATCGCACGCGAGCTGCAGGCCCGTTATCCGCAGCTGCGGCATGTGGTGGCCGGTTTTGCCAAGGGCTGCGGCCAGAAGAACCACAACAGCCTCAAGGGCGTGGAAGCCGTGGAAGACGAGGTCGAACTGCTGGCCTTCTGCGACAGCACGCATATCGCTCCCCGCGACTTCATCCGCCGTCTGGTGGCCCCTGTGGTGGACGGCGAGGATTTCAGCACCGGCTATCACAAGGTCGTCGCGCGGGATACGGGCATCGTCACCATGGCGTATGCCCTGTGTGTCCAGCTGATGCGCTACCTGCAGGGCATCTCGAGCTTCACTCAGCTGTGGGGCGGCGCCATGTGCTTCCGCCTGTCGGCGTTCCGCCGCTACGGCGTGCGCGAGTTCTGGATGACCAACGTGGTGGACGACTGCTCCCTGGCTGACCGCCTCATCCGGCTGGGGGCCCGCATCCGCCTGAGCGGTGACGCCGTTTTGATGACCGAGGCCCGGGATCACGATCTGGGTGTCTGGCGTCACTGGATGGACCGTCAGATCCTCTTCCTCAAGTTCTGTATCCCTTACCAGTGGGTCCTGCTGGGCGTTCTGGCCTGTCTCATGCTGTTGCCCGTGCTCTGGGCCGTTGTCGCCGTGCTGGGCGTGCTGCTGGGCAAGCTTTCGTTCGGCTGGCTTGTGGGTGTGCTGGTCTATGTCGCGGTCCTGGCCCTGGTGCTGCGCAGCTGGGCCCATTTCCAGGAAGCCGTTTTTCCTGTCTGGCGTTGGGTGGTCGCTTTCTGCGCCAGCGCCTGCATGTTCGTCTGGGTTTATCTGGGTACCATCCTTGCGGAAGGTGTCCTGTGGCAGGGCATCTGGTATGAGGTCGGCCGTCAGGGCCGCGTCATCAGGATGCGCCGCCAGAAGTAGGGCCTTTCTGCCGCTCGTACCTTTCAGCTATCTACAATCAGGATGCAAGTCCTTATGGTGACAGCATGATTGCAATGTCGGACCTTTTTCGCGTGAGCTTGCGACAGGTCGTCCGCCAGCGTGGCTTTGGCGTGATCCTGTCCATTGCTCTGGGCATCATGGCCTTTATCGCCCTGTCCGTGCTGGGGCAGGAGATCCGCTACAAGGTGGGTCAGGACATGGTGCTCATGGGCGGGGTGAACATCATCCGTGTCTACATGGATGATGCGCAGTATCCCGGCCAGCCGCGACGCGATTTTTCTCCCCGCACGGTGGAAGCGCTGCGCAAGATCCCCGGTGTGGGCATGATCAGCGAAAATGTGCGTCAGGGGATAACCTTCAGTTTGCGTGCCAGCGGAGAACGGACGCTGGGGGTCCATTTCATCGGTGTGGACCAGTATTTTGCCACGACCTATTCCCTGGAGCTCGTGGCCGGCCGGATGATGTCCGAGGATGACGTGCGCAGTCATCGGCGCATCTGCATGCTGGGCCGTGAGGCCGCCACGAACCTGTACGGGGATCCCGCCCAGGCTGTGGGCAAGCTGCTTTTCCTGGGCAAGGACGTCGTCGAGGTCGTAGGCGTGGTGACCGGCGTCATGCTGGGCGAGTGGAACCAGGGCGGCTTTTTGCCGACCACGGTCATGGAGGACAGAAACTGGGGGTCCGGCAAGATCACCCGGCTTTTCGTCCGTGCCATCGGCTGGGAAGACGTGGGGCCTGTGGTCCGCCAGATCCCTTCTGTGGTCCGGGCCAATCAGGATGCGCCGTATCTGGTCATCGCCACGCAGGATGACCAGCTCGACCGCATCAAGACGACCTTCATGTGGGTGGAGGCCCTGCTCTGGCTGGGTATCGTGGCTTCCCTCATGCTGGGCGGTTTCGGTATCTGGTACGGGACCTTTGCGGCCGTACGCGCCCGTACGCGCGAAGTGGGCCTGAAAAAGGCCATGGGCGGCTCGGACAAGGACATCCTGGCCCAGTTCCTGGCCGAGGCGCTGTGCAAGTCCGTGGCCGGCGGCCTGCTGGGCATCCTGGTGGGTACCCTTTGCGTCGAGATAGGGGCATGGTCGCTGGGGACTTCCATCTCGTATCCGCTGCTCGCGGCCAGCAGTGCCGGCAGTATTCTTTTCTCCGCCATCATTGGGGTGGCCGGCGGCCTGTATCCTGCCATTCAGGCCAGTCGCATGGATGTCGTTTCCGCCTTGCGTTTCGAGTAGGTGAACTATGGCGCCGGTTATCATTGCCAAAGATCTGTACAAGTGCTACGCGGGCTTTTCGCCTGTTTTGCGTGGCGTCAACATTGAGGTGGAAGCGGGGGAACTCGTGGCCATCATGGGCCCGTCCGGGTGCGGCAAGTCGACCATGCTGCACGTGCTGGGCATGCTGCATGCGCCTGATTCCGGAACGCTGGAGATCCTGGGGACCAATGTCCTGGAATTCAACCGGGAACAGACCGCAGCTTTCCGGCGGGGCAACATGGGCTTCGTGATGCAGTCGAGCAATATGTTCGACCACTCCACCGTGTTCGAGAACGTGGAATTCCCCCTCATCTATGAGAACGTGCCCCCCGCGGAACGCTGGGAGCGGGTCATCCGGGCGCTGGAGCTGGTGCGGCTTTCCGCGCGCGTCCATTACCGCAGCAACCGCCTTTCCGGTGGTGAGCAGCAGCGTGTGGCCATTGCCCGCGCCATGGTGAACAATCCCCGCATCCTGCTGGCGGACGAACCCACGGGGGCCCTTGATGCCCGTACCAGCCGGGTGGTCATGGACAACTTCCGCACCCTTTGCCACAAGGGCGGGGTCGCCATGATCATGGTGACCCACGACCCCAAGATGGCCGAGTTCTGCGACAGCGTCTACACGCTGGAAGACGGCATCCTGGTCTGCAAGAAGCACGAGCCCGTGCCCGTCAGCCCGGACCAGCAGCAAAATCTGCTGGCGGCGCCCACGCCCATCCTTCGTGGCGCGCTGGTGGCGGAAAAGTTCCCCGAAGCCTCGGGCCGTTGCCTGATGGAAGAGGCCCACCGCATGCATGCGGCCGGTCTGCTTTCCCGCATCTACGCCATCGAGGGGGCCAGCTTCCTCAACAGCGATTCACAGGGCTATGCCCTGCCGCTGCCGGTACGGCATATCAGCTCGTGGCGCTTCTTCTCCGTCATGCGCATGCTGTTCTCGCACTTGCGCGGCACGTCCACCACGGCCTGGGAATTGTGGAAGTCCATCCCCTCCGGGAAGGGGAGCTTTTTCCACAACCTCTGGCTCATGGGCTGCGGGGCCCTGCTGGCCCGCTGGTGCTTGGAAGAAAAGATCGAATTCCTGTACGCTTCGGGCGCCCATGCTCCGGCCTCGGCGGCCTGGGTGGCGGCCCGTATGCTGCAGATTCCCTTTGCCTTTGCCGTGCGCACGGCGGACCTTGCCTCACCGGCCAAGGACTGGCTGGTGAAGGCCGAACAGGCCGCCTTCGTGCGCTGCGATACGGAGGCCACGCGCAAGGCTGTCTGCGAATTGCTGCCGTCCGTGGATCCGCGGCGCATCGTGCTCCTGCGTGATGCCCTGACCCTGACCCCGCCGGACGAAGACATCTCCATGCCGCCGTCCAATGTGCCGGAGCCGTTGCAGCTGCTGGCCGTGGGGACCATGACCAGCCGCAAGGGCTACGATACCCTGCTGCAGGCCTGCCTGGCCTTGCAGAAAGCCGGGGTCGACTTCCGGCTGACCCTTGTGGGCACAGGCCCCTGGCGTTTGCGTCTGCGTCTGCTTGCCTGGCGCCTTGGCCTGCGCAAGCTCGTCTCCTTCCCCGGGCAGCTGCCGCACGAGGCCATGACCGACCTGTACCGCCGTACGGACATCTTCATCGCTCCCGGTCATATGACCCGGGGCGGCGATATGGACGGACTGCCGTCGGCCCTGACCGAAGCCATGGCCTTTGGTGTGGCCGTAGTGGTGAGCGATCTTCCCGGCCAGCTGGAAGTGGTCCAGAACGGCCGCAACGGCATCGTCGTGCCGCAGAATGACGTCACGGCCCTGTCCCAGGCCCTGCTGGATCTGTCCGCCAGTGCGGAAAAGCGTCGCCATCTGGGGGCGGAAGCCTGGAAGCGCATCCGGGAAGTGCTGGATGAAGAGGCCACGGAAGCACGGCTGACTTCGCTGTTCAAGGCTGCCTGCCGTCGCTGAAAGCCTGCTTTTTCCTTTTGACATGAAACGGCCGGTCCTCCCACGGATCGGCCGTTTTGCCATATCCTGCTGTCATGACGGACAGGGCAGCAGCAGTCCTCCGGGGTAACGAAGACCGATACTGCCCGGAAGCGCAGAGAACGATGGAACTGGAATATATCACTGAAGAAGAGGCTCCCTGGCGGCCCGACCTGTGCCGCGTCTGGGAGCGGAGCGTCGATCTGGCCTCACAGCCGGATCCTTTTTGTTGTGCTCCGATCTGGCAGCTGTCCGCGCACAGGGCTTTTGCTCCGGGGCGCCGCGTGCTGGCGCAAAGCACGGAGGACAGCGCCCTCGTTCTAGCAGAGGCCTTCCTGTCTTCCGGACAGCCGCTCCTGACATCGCTGGAGGCCCACTGGCTCTTCGGCTGTCCCTTGCAGGGGCCGGATGCGATCGGGCTGCTGGCGGAGGCCCTGGCCGTCATGTCTCACAGTTACGGGCATCTCCCGGCACTCCTTCTGGGCGGGATAGTGCCGGGAAGCAGGAGGGCCCGGGAGCTGTACGCCTGCTGCGAGTCCCTGTTCACCATTTATCTGGCTGGTGAGTGCATCCAGGGCGGGGCCTCGCTGGAAGGCGGGCTGGACGGCTTTTTGAGCCGCCGTTCCGCCAATCTGCGCAGCAAATGGCGCAAATCTTGCCGCAGGGCCGCTGACAGAGGCGTCACGTTCGAGCGTTCCTGTCCCACGGATACGGCTGAGGCCGATGCCGTCTATGCCCGGATGCTGGCCATGGAACGGCGCAGCTGGAAGGGGGTGGGGCATTGCGGCATGACGGAATCTCCGGCCCGGGAATTCTATGCCGACATGATCCGCCGCCTTGCCGTCCGGGGCACGGCGCGCGTGATGTTCGCCCGTCATGAAGACCAGGACATCGGTTTCATCTTCGGCGGAATGCTGGGACCATGCTACCGGGGGCAGCAGTTCAGCTATGATGCCGCCTGGAAGGATCTTTCCATCGGCAACCTTTTGCAGGTGGAGCAGATCCGCTGGCTGTGCGAGGAGGGCGCTGTCCGCTACGATATGGGAACGGCCTCCGGGGAGCCCATGGCCTACAAGATGCACTGGACGGAAGCGCATCCGACCTCGCAGACGTGGTTTTTACAGCCGCGTTAGGAGCCTGATGCGGATGTGGTGTTCCACGAGGAAAGGCTGATTGTATTTTTTGTGCCCGAAAACAGAAAAGGGGGATGCCACAAGTGGCATCCCCCTTTTGTCATCGTCGGTTTTGATGAGCTAGCCCCACAGGACGAGGCGCGTCTCCAGAGGCGAGGACAGCCCTTCGGTGCAGGGCATGACGCGCACACCGTACACATGGGCCCCGCTGCGCGAGGGCGTGTAGGAGCAGACAAAGGTCATGGTCCCGTCCACACCTTCGCTTTCCGGCTGCATCTCCACCACGTCGGGCGTTTCCGTAAAGGTGGAGCCGTCACCGGGACCGGCCACCAGCTGGACCAGCAGCTCATCGAGCTTCATGCTGCCGGGATGCACGGTCACGGCCACATGCAGGGACTGGCCGTCCAGCAGGCTGTCTTCCTTGATGCCTTCGATGCGGATGGTGTCCATCTGCACGGAGCCGAAGCGCACGTTGACGTCCTGCTTCCAGTGGGTCAGGTGGCGGGCCAGGGCGTAATGGTTGCTGCGGATCTCCTGATGGCTGGTGGCCGCCGGGATGTAGTAGTCGTTGAGGTAGTCGCGCAGCATACGGTGCGAGCTGTACTGGGCGATGAGCGTCTGCATGGCCTTGCGGACGCGCAGCAGCCAGTTGTGGGGCCGGTTGTCCGCATCACGCTCGAAGTAGAGCGGCACCACCTTGTCTTCCAGCAGGGAATACAGGGAGGCCGCATCGTCATAGTCGCTCTGTTCGGGGCCCAGACTGCCCTTGGCCACCAGGGGGCCGATGGTCCAACCGTTGGTGCCATTGTAGCCTTCGCACCACCAGCCGTCGGCCACGCTGAGGTTGAGACCGCCGTTGACCGCCACTTTCTGGCCGCTGGTACCGCAAGCTTCGTAGGGCCGGCGGGGATTGTTGAGCCAGACATCGCAGCCCTGCACCATCAGGCGCGAGACCGCCAGGCTGTAGTCTTCGATGAAGAAGATCTTGCCGAAGAAGCGGGGCGACAGCATGTGCTGGAAGACTTCCCGGATCAGGCCGATGCCCTGGGTATCGGCGGGATGGGCCTTGCCGGCAAAGACGAAGATGACGGGCTGGCCGTTCTTTTCCAGGATGCGGGCCAGACGGTCCACATCGGCAAAGAGCAGCGTCGCGCGCTTGTACGGCGCAAAGCGGCGGGCAAAGCCGATCACCAGGGTCTCGGGAGTCAGTCGGGACGTCATCTCCTGTTGCTTTTCGTAGGGGATGGCGAATTTTTTGAAGAATTCCGGTAGGCTGGAGCGGATGGCCTCCAGTAGGTGCTTTTTCTGGGTCTGGCGGGCCGTCCAGAGGTCGGCATCGGGGATGTCCGCGATACGGGTCCATTTCTGGTCGTCGGGCGTCAGTTCCTGCCAACCTTCGCCCAGGTATTTTTGCAGCAGGGGACGCATGGCCGGACCGGCGTAGGAGGGCACATGGATGCCGTTGGTCACGGAGGAGATGGGGATCTCCGCCACCGGGACGCCCTGCCAGCCTTCCTGCCACATATGGCGGGAGACCACGCCGTGCAGGGCGCTCACACCGTTGGCCTTCATGGAATATTTGAGGGCCAGGACGGTCATTTCGAAGACGTTGCGCTCACTGCCTTCAAAGCGGCCCATATTGACCAGGGTCTGCCAGCTGATGCCCACGGTCTGGATATAGGGCTTGAAGTAGGCTTCCATGCTTTCCAGCGAGAAGCGCTCGTTGCCGGCATCCACGGGCGTGTGGGTCGTGAACAGGGTGCTGCCGCGCACCACTTCGCCCGCCTCTTCGAAGGAAAGGCCGTTCTCCTGCATGAGCAGGCGGATGCGCTCGAAGATGAGGAAGGCCGAGTGCCCTTCGTTCATGTGATAGGCGGAGGGGCGGATGTCCAGGGCGCGCAGCATGCTCACGCCGCCCCGGCCCAGCAGGATCTCCTGCCGCAGGCGGATATCGCGGTCCGCTTCATACAGGCGGGCCGTGATCTTGCGGTCCTCCGCCGTATTGGAGGGCAGGTTGGTGTCCAGCAGGTAGAGGTTGACCCGTCCCACACGCACCAGCCAGATCTGCACATGCAGGCGGCGGCCCGGCATCTGGAGATAGATCTCGCGGGGCTTGCCGTCCTGATCCTTGACCTGTTCTATGGGCAGCGCAGCGAAATCGTTTTCGGGGTAGACCGGGGTCTGGTCGCCGTTCTTGTCGATGATCTGGCGGAAATAGCCGTTCTTGTACAGCAGGCCCACAGCCACCAGCGGGATGTTCAGGTCACTGGCGGATTTTAGGTGGTCGCCGGAAAGGACGCCCAGACCGCCGGAGTAGATGGGCAGGCATTCGCTCAGGCCGTATTCTGTGGAAAAATAGGCCAGAGGCTGCTGCGGGGTCAGGGGGCCGAAGCTTTGCGGCGCCTCGGCCATGTAGGCATCGAAGGCCGACATGGTCTGGTTGTACAGCCGCAGGTAGCTCTGCTCGTGGGCCACGATGATCAGCCGTGCCCGGGTGGCTTTTTCCAGCGTGGCGATGGGGTTGTGGTTGCTGCGTTCCCACTCCTCTTCATTGAGGGCCGAGAACAGGTAATGGCATTCGGGGTGCCAGCTCCACCAGAGGTTGTGGGCCAGCTCGCGCAGGCGGCCGATGGCCGGGGGCAGTGAGGTCAGGGCCGTGAAGCTGTGCAGGTTGGGCGTGGTGGACATGGTGGCCGCCAGCACGCGCGTCAGGGTCGTGCCGCTGCCGGCCGGCTGCGAACTGCGCTGGCGCGCCTTGTCCAGGGCCAGGCCGTAGGCCTGTACATAGTAGGGGAAGAACTGCTCCCAAGAACAGCCTTCGGCCACATGGCGCACCATGTGCCGGTGTTCCTGCATCTGTTCTTCGGGCAGGGACGCATAGTTCAGGAGCACGTCGCGCAGGCTGGCCGCGGTCTCGTCATACGATGTCTGGCGGCGGCGGATGATGGTCACGCCGTTCTTCTCGCGCTGGCTGGAGCGCACCCACATGCCGAAGCCGGAAAGGTCGGTGGTGACCGTGGGCACGGCATGGGCGGCGCTTTCCTGCGGCGTATAGCCCCAGGGCTCGTACCAGGAGGGGAACACGCCCAGATCGCAGGCGGCCAGCACCTCTTCGTAGCGCATGTTCAGGAAGCCGTCCTTGCCGTCGAGCTGGGCAGGGTCGAAAATGACCTGCACATGGTTCTCCGGCCTGTTGTCCAGGCCCAGACGCTGGCAGGCATTGAGGATGGGGTCGTTGGGCTGGTTGTAGACGTGGTGGCTGCTGATCCAGGAGCCGCCCTGGCCGGGGAGCTTGGCCGGATCGCCGCTGACGGCATCGGCATTGACCCCGCTGTGCCCGCCCATGACCGCGCACAGGGCCAGTACATTGGACTGGGACTGGCTGAGGGCCGTATTGACCATGCCGAGGGCATCCAGGAACACGTCGATGCCCTTGTTGTGATATTCATAGCGACCGGACACGAGGAAGATGCGGGTATCCTCGGGCAGCTGGCGGCGCAACAGACGGCTGGCGGCTTCCAGCAGCCGCTGACGGGAAGTCGCGGCCAGGCTCCTGTCCCGGCTGTAGTCGGGGATGACGCGCAGGTCCAGACCGTTGAGGGTCAGCACGTCGGGGGTACGTCCCAGGAAGACGCCCGCCTCGTCGGCCGTGATGCGGCTGACGGTGGTGAAGCAGTCGGCTTCGCGCGCCGAGGCCGTCTCCATGGAGCACTTGGCCGTGATGTTGTAGGCACCAGCCTCATGCTTGGGGTTGATCTGGTGCATCTGCTTGTAGATGTCGAAACCGGAACCGGCCATGGAGCGCCCCAGCATGGTGGCGTGCGTGGTGAAGACCGTGCCCACATAGGGGGCGTTGGCCTTGAGGTAGAGCAGGCCGCCACCGCACATCCATTCGTGGAAGTGGGCCAGGGCCGGGCCGTCGCCAGGGATATTCAGTGCCTTGCAGGCGGCTTCGATCACTTCGCCGCAGGCCGTGCTGAACATGACCGGTTCCACGTAGTCCCAGCCGCCGGAGATGGAGTCCACGCCGTAGCGGTTCCAGAGCGAGAAGAGCAGCTGGCTTTGGTCGTAGCGGTCACGGTAGCCGACCAGGATGACTTTGGGGCGGCCGGGGATGCTCCAGCGGCCGAAGCGGCAGCTCAGGTTGCGCCGGTCGGTCTCCTGGCGCAGTTCCTGCCAGCAGGGCTCGTCGGTCTCTTCAAAGTCGGGATTGTTGCCCAGGTCGGGCCCCAGAAGAAAATAATTTTCTCCAAAGGTAGCCAGGGCCTCCAGGATCTTGCTGCTGACGACGGCATAGATGCCGCCGACCTTGTTGCAGACCTCCCAGCTGACTTCAAAGAGGGTCGCGTTTGACAGATCTTGTGACATTGAGACGGATTCTCCTTGCATTCATGAAAGCCCCCGGGGACGACTTCCGGGCCCTGCCTTCATGCAGGGCATGGCCCGTCAGGCAGGGCGCGCCGGGAAAAGCCTAACCGCGGGGTGTACCGGCAGCGGGCAGGGGGGCATCCAGGGTCAGGCCGAAGTCGGCCAGTACGTTCATGTAGTTAATGTAGGCATCATAGGGGGTGCCGTACGGATTGAAATAGCTGTGCACGTCGCCGTCGGCGAACCACTTGGTGCACATATAATAGAAATGGTCGGATGTCTGCAGGCGCCGCCAGGTACGCAGCAGATCTTCGTTGCCGCTGGCCTTCACCTTTTCTTCCAGACGGTAGACAGCCGTGATGGCGTCCTGCTGCATGTCATTGCCCAGCCAGGCGGTCAGGTCGCGCTCGGCGTCGGCCCAGGACATGAAATTGTGCACGTCGAGACTGGCCACGGGCTGGAACATGGCCGCCGCTTCGGTGGGCGTCACGAAGCTGAAGCCCGGCAGGGAAAGCAGGACGTCCGGCAGGGCTTCCATGAACTGGAAGATGCCCGTGGATTCCCACTGGTGCTCGCCGAAGGTCTCGTAGTCCATGAACAGGTTGATGATGTCCCCTGCGGCCCCGGAGGCCTGGGCCCAGCTGGCGAATTTTTCCGCCGTCAGCGGGAATTCCGGCCATTCATGATTGGAGAAGCGGAAGGCGATGTCGTCGGAAAGACGGTAGTTCTTGAGCAGCAGGCGCAGGGATTCGCACCCCGACGGCTTGTAGACGAAGTTGGGGCTGCGCCAGCCCAGCACATGATCGGCGCCTTCCGCCAGGATGGCCTTGTAGCCCATCTCTTCCACGGTGCGGGCCAGGGCGTTATTGTAGATGAGCTCGGTATTGCGGAACGAGGTGGGCCGCACGCCGAACAGCTCTTCGATGCGGTCGTCGTGCAGACGGACCTGCTCCCGGAACTCGTCAGGCGAATAGAGGAAGGCCAGGGAGTGGTTGTAGGTCTCGGAAAGCAGCTCCACGCAGCCGGTGGCCACCAGCTCCCGGTAGCTCTGGATGACTTCCGGGGCGTAGGTCTCGAACTGGTCCAGCGCCGTGCCGGAGATGGAGAAACTCACCTTGAACTGTCCCTCATGGCGCCGGATGAGTTTGAGCAGCAGGGCGTTCATGGGCAGATAGCATTTGCGAGCCACCTTGAGCAGGATGCCGCAGTTGGCGTTCTCGTCCTCGTACCAGGAATTGGCGCCGATGTCGAAGAAGGTGTAGTGGCGCAGACGGTACGGCTGGTGTACCTGAAAATAGAAACAGATGGCGGACATGCTATCTCCTCCCCGCGGCAAGCTGGTCGTAGATGGCGCGCAGCTTGGTGGCGGCATTCTCCCAGCGGATGTTCTTCAGTTCTTCACGGCAGTTGCGGACCTCTTCGGCGGCCAGCAGGGGATAGGCCAGCAGGGCGCAGATCTTGTTGGCCATTTCCCTCACATCCCAGAAATCGACCTTGATGGCGTTGCGTACCACTTCCGCCACACCGGACTGGCGCGAGATGAGGACGGGGACGTCGTAGGCCATGGCTTCCAGCGGGGCGATGCCGAAGGGCTCGGAAACACTGGGCATGACGTAAAGATCGCTCATGGCGTACATGCGGTCCACTTCGCCGTTGCGCAAGAAGCCCGTGAAATGGAATCGGTCCCCGATGCGCAGGTGGGCCACACGGCGTACCATGTTGGGCAGCATGTCGCCGCTGCCGGCCATGATGAAGCGCGTGTGGGGCAGACGGTCCAGTACCAGCTTGGCGGCTTCGACAAAATAATCGGGGCCTTTCTGGTAGGTGACGCGGCCCATGAACAGGACCCGCTTCTCATGACGGCAGCGCTCGGGGATGACCACGCTCTTGCGGATGTCATTGCGGGAAACGGCGTTGTGGACCACGGAGATCTTTTCCTCGGGGATGCCGTATTGCGCCATGACTTCCTGCTTGGTGTAGTGGCTCACGGCCACGACGCGGTCGGCGGCTTCCATGCCGGCTTTTTCGATGCCGGCCACGGCCCGGTTGAGGTTGTCGCCGCTGCGGTCGTGCTCCAGGGCATGGATGTGGGCCACCAGCGGTTTGCCCGTCAGCTGCTTGACCAGCATCCCCGCCGGATAGGTCATCCAGTCGTGGACATGGATGACGTCGAATTCCAGGCGTCCGGCGATGACGGCCGCCGCGCAGGCATAGCGGTAGACTTCGCTCATGAGGTCTTCGCCGTAGCCGCCGTGCAGTGTCAGGGTCTCGCACTGTTCCTGGGTCTCCGTGAGCTCGCGCAGCAGGCGTTCCCGTTCCGGGCCCTCGTGCTGCAAAACGGTCCGCAGGGTCGGGTCGGCCAGACGCTTGCCGGAAAGCAGGCGCTGGAGCTCCCGGTGCTCTTTCAGATAGCTGCCGCTGTTCAGATAGGGACGCAGCGGCGAGTCGATGTATTCCAGATGCAGTTTCTCGCGCCAGATCTCTTCCATCTCGTCCCGGAAACCAGGGACGAGCTCCGTGTACTGGCGGTCATGCCAGACCTCGCGCACGTCTTCTTCGCGATGGAGACGGGTGCTGCGGGTGCAGATCCGGGTGCCCGAGGCGGAAAACATGGTCAGGCCGTCCTGCAGATGGACGGGACGGTCACTTTCGGCACGGGGCAGGACAAAGAAGACCTCCGTGCCTTTCTTGGCCAGAGCCGTGGCCATGCCCTGGCAGGCCGTGCCCAGCCCGCCGCTTTTGAAGGGAGGGAATTCCCAGCCGAACATGAGGACGCGCATTACCTGTCTCCTTGCAGCAGGGCATGTTCCCACTGCGCATAGGCCTGGGGAGCCACTTTTTCCAGCCTGTTCAGCAGGCGCAGGCATTCGGCCACGCTCCAGGCCTGGGCGATGCAGCCGTTGGGCAGATGCGGCGGATCGCCGTCGAAGATCTCGGAGATGCTCCCGATACCGGCGCCGCCCAGATGGCTGCCGAAGAGGGGCGTCAGGGTGTGCAGCAGATCGCGTGCCGCGCCTTCCTCATCCCAGGCCGCCCGCAGCAGGGCATCGCCGTAAGCGCCCAGGAGCCAGGGCCAGACCGTGCCCTGATGGTAGGCTTTGTCACGCTCTGCGGGCCCGCCCTCATAAAGGGAACAGTATTCGTTGGCGCTGGGGGCCAGCGTGCGCAGCCCGCAGGGGGTCAGCAGGCACTGGCGCACGCGCGAGACCACGGGGGCGTAGTTGTCTTCTTCAAGGATGGGGAAAGGCAGGGAAACGGCGAACAGCTGGTTGGGGCGCACGCGGAAGTCCCGCTCGCCGTCCCGCCAGACGTCGGCCAGATAGTCGCCCCGGTAATCCCTGATCCAGTGCCGGTGCACGAAGACGGCGCGCATGCGGTCCCGCTGGTCGACGGAATTTTGCCAGTGGGGCTCGTCGAAGCGCCGGGCAAGATGGTCGGCAAAGGCCAGGGCGTTGTACCACAGGGCGCTGATCTCCACCGGCTGGCCGTGCCGCGGTGTGACGGGCCTGCCGTCGACCACGGCGTCCATCCAGGTGAGCTGGGTCTGCTCGTCGCCCACATTGAGGAAGCCTTCCTCATCGGCATGGACGAAAGGCACCTGTCCTCCGGCATAGGCACGGAGGATCTCCTTGATGGCGGGCCAGCAGTGCTCTTTCACAAAGTCCATGCGTTGGGGATCGGCCTGGAGCAGCATCTGCACGGCCCAGACATACCAGAGGGAGGCGTCCACCGAGTTGTAGGCATGACGACCGTCGGCGGAAAAAACGTTGGGGATGAGTCCGTCACGCACGGCGGCGCCCATGCCGGCAAGGATCTGCTCGCCCAGGGCCTGGCGACCGGCAAAAAACGTCAGGCCGGGCAGGGCGATCATGGTGTCGCGTCCCCAGGAGCCGAACCAGTGGTATCCGGCCACGATGCTGTCGATCCGGCCGGTCGTGCTGCCGGGCGTGGTGACGAGGAAACGTTCCCCTTCCCGGGCCAGATGTTTTTGCAGGCTGTCCGCCTCTTCTTCCCTGAGCCGGCGCAGGCTCTCTTCCTGCCACAGACGGTCGAAGTCATGCCGGCTGTGTTCCTTTTGCAGGCTCTCCGTGGAAACGGTAAGGTAGACGGCATGGCCGGGAACAAGGTCCACTTCGAAGGTCCCGGGCATGAACAGGTCTTCCTGGAAGGGAAAGCCCCGCTCCTGTTCCACGAGGTATTCGATATTGTAGTACCAGTCCTGGGCCGTCTGCCAGGAGGAAGGGCCGTCCATCTGCAAAAAAAGCTCGGGCAGCTGGGGATTCGGGCGGACGGAAGCCCCGTACAGGGTCGGGGAGACGCTGCCGTCGATGGCCTTGTCAGCCCGGATGACGGTATGCATGTTGCGGCAGGCCAGCAGGGGCTTGATGCGCAGGCGCAGGGGCGGGGTCTCGGGGCTGGCGATATTGGCCTTGTAGCGCACGAGGAGGACATGCCGCCCCGGCAGCAGCATGAGCTCGCGGGTCAGGGTCACATCACCGAAGCGATAGCGGAAAGAGGGCCAGAGCCCGGCAGAGGCGGCCTGCATGTATTCGTGCCCGCGCGGGAAGTATACGCCCGGATGTTTGCGGCACGAGAAGAAGAATTCCCTGCCTGCCATGAGCAGGGATTCCTCGAGCGTGGAGAGCAGCACATGGCGGCCTGCGGGCCGGGAAAGCTCGGTGACGAACAGGCCGTGGTACTTGCGCGTATTGCAGCATACCAGCGAGCTGGAGGCATAGTCGCCCAGACCGTTGGTCTCCAGCCACTCCTTACGGAGGGCCTTGCGCAGGTTCTGGCAGGCAGGACGGTCAAACTGGAATTTCATGTATCCTCCTCAACCGGAAAGGATGGACATATCCGCGGAGACCGTGGAGAGGGGCCGCTGCATCCGCGAAAGTGCAGGGCGGGGAAGGGCAACGCGGCGTCTTTCCGGGGCTGACGGCCGCTTCATGTTTGGTTTCAATATACGTCAGCTCTTGCGGGGATGTCAAAACAGCTTTCCTGAAGGAAGGCTAGGCACGCTTTCGGCAGACAGTATGACAAGGGGACGGCGTTTTCACGTCGTCCCCTTGTGTGGTCTTCGGGATCAGGCCCGGGAAGGGGCGTCCTCTCCGGCCAGGGCGGAGCGAAGGTCGTCTGCGGGGATCTCACGCAATGCCAGCACCATGGCGGGATCGAAAGCCGGGCTGGACGACAGGATGTCCAGGGCCTGCTCGATGGGCATACCCTGTCTGTAGGCCCGGTCGCTGACCATGGAGCAAAAGGCGTTGACCACGGCCAGCAGGCGGGCATGGGGATTGATCTGATCGCCCTTCAGGGCCCGCGGGCCGCTGCCGTCGAATTTTTCGTTCATGTCATGCAGGGCTTCGGGCACAGGCAGACCGAAGTTGATCCCGTACAGGACGCGGAAGGCATATTCCGAAGATTGCAGCACGGCCTGCTGTTCCTCGGGAGTGAGCTTGCCGCTTTTGCGCAGCAGGTGGTGCGGCACGAAGATCTTGCCGATTTGGGAAAGCTGGGAGGCCATGCGCAACGTCAGGACAGCCGTATCGTCCAGCTCCATGTGACGGGCCAGCAGCTCCGCCACATGCCGCATCTTCCGCGTATGGCCCACCAGATTGGGGTCCACATATTCCACGGCGCGCACCAGGGCTTCCATAAGATGCTGCTGGCGTTCCTGGGCTTTCTGGGCCTGCCTGCGGAAACGGGTGATATCCTTGAAAATGGCCACGACGCTTCCGGGAAGGGGGGCTTCCTTGTCGGCCTCCTGTTCCTGCCTGTCCAGGAAGACATAGAGGGAGACCCTGTAAAGATGTTCCTTGCCGTCAGAGCCGGGCAGGGCCAGCTCCACGCCATCGAAGGACGGTTCCTTGATCTTGCGTTCGATGCCTGCCTGCAATTTGCGGGCGGCTTCCTCAGGAAAGAGGTCGCCGGGGGATTTCCCGGCCAGCTCCTCCTGCCGGGTACTGCCGCAGATCTTGGCAAATTCGGGATTGAAGATGCGGACGCCGTCCGTGGTACTGAACAGGACAAGGCCCAGGCGCATGGAGTCGTTGACGCTGTCCAGCACCTGCTTCTGGTCACGGATGACGGTATACAGGGCCTTGAAGTAGGCGGCCGAGGCCCTGTGGGCCCGCCCCACCAAACAAGAGACCCCAAAGGCCAGCAGCAGGCCGATCCCAAGGCTGGTCAGAAGGCCGACGGCGTAGATCTGCAGGGATTTGCGGAGGATCTCGCCGTCGATGTCCGCAGCGGGCAGGGAGGCCACCAGCATCAGCGTACTGGGAAGTGAGGAGATGAAGGCCAGGGAATAGACGTCATCCCCTCCGGCCATGGCGGGACGTTTTTTGAAGTCCAGCGAATGGGCGCCGGCCACGCCTGCACGAAGAGGGAACCTTTGCAGGGCGCCGTCTTGCAGCATGAAGACACTGCTCCTGTCCGGGAAAAGGTCCACCAGCTTGAGCTGGCTTTCCTTGTCCTGCAGGATGTTCGTCAGGGCCGCATCCATGGGGAAGCACAAAAGCAGGCAGCCGACGACGCGGGGCCTGTCCTTGCCGCTGACTTCGAACAGGGGAGCCCCGGCCTGCAAGGCAAAATGGTCATCATGCTTGTGGATGGCGCCAAAGGAAAGCGTCCTCGAGGTGATGGCCTGCCGGACGAGAAGGTCATCGTCATGGTTGTCGGCAGCATCAGAGGCACTGTCCACGATCTTCTGGCCATCGGGCAGGAACATGCGGATGCGGTCAAGATCGTTCTGGTAGGCGATGTCCGCCAGCAGCTGCTGCATGTATTCGCGCTGATCCAGCAAGGACAGCTGGTCGCTGTCGGATCCGGGGCCGGCGGTACGGGAACTTTTGTCCAGCAGGGCGGGAGGCAGGGCGGTCATGTCTGTGGCGAACAGGCGGACGCTCTCCGAGAGGGCCAGCGTATTGGTCTGTTCCAGCATGGTCCGCCGCCAGTCCTGCAGGCGGATCTGCATGGTGTCGATCCTGGACAGGAGGAAGCGGTTCTTGTCCGCCAGGATGGCCTGGGTGCTTCTGTCGACCTGCAGGGAACACAGGGCGTAGGAAAGCAGCAGGACCAGCACGAAAAGCACGAGGCTGATACTGATGCCCAGCCGTTTGCTCATGAAGTGGTGCGGCTTGGCGGGGATATCGGGATCGGGAGTGTACATGGGCTACTCGTTTGTTTTTTTGCCACGCATATGGGCCCAGCGTGCCTTCTCGTTGAACGAGAACTGCGGGACGTAATGGCGCAGGCGTCCCTGGGGCAAAATGGCATTACTGATGTTGTCCAGGATGACGATGTCATTGTCCATGTAGACGGCCAGAACGGCGTGGGACAGACGGCGCAGGGTATCGCGCAGGACGACGATACGCAGTTTGTCCGTATCCATGCCCAGTTCTTTGAGCGTGAAATATTTGACGATGGCGTAATCTTCGCAGTCACCTGATTTTTTAAGGAACAGATTGGGCCAGACCCAGTAGTCGGCCTTGCCCCAGTTGGTGATATCCTCGCGGTAGGGAAAGCGGTTCCAGAACGTGTTGACATAGCGCAGCAGCTCCATGCCGCTTTTGCCCCGTGCCCCCTGTTTGAAGGAATCCCAGGTGGCGGTCCTGGTAAAGACTTTGCCGTGGACGAAGATGGGTTCCAGTTCGTTCATGCGGCGGACTTCGGCCCAGGCCGGCAGGCTGTCGAGAGGGCGCCGGAATTCCACGGTCCCGAACAGGGGGATGCTGTCGGCCCGCGCAGGAAGGGCGCCGAAAAGACCGGCCAGGAAAACAGCAACACAGGCGATGGTACATGCGATCCGGTGCGGGCGTATGACCGGGGACCGGAGGGGAGACCGGGCCGGAGGAGATACGGGGGGAAAGCGCGCAGGGAGCATGGAAAACCGCCGGAAGGCTGATGTTTGGGGACCTGGGGATGAGCTTTTGTACTGCGCGGGGGCGGCCCTTGTCGAGATATGTAGAGCAAAATATCGATGCCGGAACTCCTCGATATTATTTTTTTTTGTGAGTAATGCGCTAAAATCATTATTTAATATTTTATATTTGGTTTTATGTTGCAAAATGTTTGGACATTATTTGCAAAATCAGCAAGTTATATTTTCTTTAGAGATTTTCACAAGTTGTGAAACAAAATGGGAATATTGACTAAATACATCATGCTTGCATAATAGGACTGTATATCAAAAACTTTTATGAGAGGGGATGAAACTCATGACGATATGCAAAAAATAGGGAGCGATGATCGTTGCCGCATGCTGTTTCCTAGTCGGGGGGACAGATGCGGCATGGAGCCGTGAGACCCCGGCCCGGGGGAATAATACAGCGCATATCACAGTGAACGATACCGTGTATGGTGTCCTGCACAACCATCGCAGTCTGATGAGCATCAAGGAAAACCGTTCGGTCCTTGAACATGAGCTCAACAAGGCTCGTGCCGGTTTTGGCCCGCGCGTGGACGTCACGGGGGAGATCGGCGTGGGTGTCCTGAGCGACACCACGTCCCGCGGTCTGGATCTTGATGATCAGTGGTTGAGTGTGGGCAGCGTCTCCGCTAAACTGGTGCAGCCCATTTGGGACGGTTTTGCCACACGCAGCCGTGTACGCACGGCCCAGGCCACCCTGGATTCCGTCAAGGCCAGGATCTTTGATACGGCCACGTCCCTTTCCCTGGATGGCATCATCGCCCACATCGACCTGCTCCGCCGCATCAAGCTGGTGGAGCTGGCCCGCAACAACGTGGCCCGGCATGAATCCATCCTGGCCCAGGCTCGCGACCGTGCCAGCATGGGGGCGGATACCCAGGCCGATGTGACGCAGGCGGAATCCCGCCTGCAGCGCGCCCATTCTTCCCTGTCCGAAGCGGAAGATGCCCTGCGCGTGGCGTACGCCACCTATTCCCGTCTGACCGGCATCTATACGGTCGGTGGGCTGGATGCGGTCCCCATGCCGGGAGAAATGCCCGATACGGCAGCGGCGTTCATCCAGATGGCGGAAAAGCACAATCCCAAGCTGGCCGCCTATCTGCAGGACATCCGTGCTGCCAAGGGCGAGAAGGAATTGGCCCAGTCCAACATGTATCCTTCGTTCCAGCTGGAGGCCGGCCCCGAATATAGCGACCGCGGCGGCGACCGTGACCGCTGGGTCTACAGCTTCGACGTGTTGGCGACGGTGCGCTGGAACGTGTTCAACAGCGGTGCCGACGTGGAAGGCATCCGTGCCGCATCGGCGCGGGAGCGCGAAGCCCGGCAGAACCTGTACGATTACATGGACACCCTGCGCCTGGACATGGAGTCCACCTGGAGCAACTATCTGGCGGCCAAGGAACAGTACAAGTTCTATACCAAGGCGGTGGAAAACAATACCTACACCCGTCAGGCCTACCATGACCAGTTCCTGCTGGGCACGCGCAGCCTGCTGGACGTGCTGGATTCGGAGAACGAACTCTACAATTCCGCCAGCCAGGCCGAGACCGCCCGCGGCAATATCCTCGTAGGGGCCTACCGCATGTGTGCTCTGGCCGGTGACCTGCTGCCCCGTATGGGGGTCCCGGCTGAAGAGATCAAGTCCGGTCCCAAGGAAGCCCGTCCCGTCCAGGGCGAGGAGTTCGAACTGGGCTGGTTCAAGTAGCCAGAGAAAACATTACTTTGTCGGAGACCGGCCCCGCAGTCTCCGGAAAGGTGGCATTGCAAGATGCGGGGCTTTGCAAAACAACAGGCAGAATGCTCTCTGCCTGTTGTTTTGCGCCAAAGCACCCGCAGTCCGGGTACCAAAGGATCACGTATGTCGGAAAACGGAACAGGGGAAACACGCGGCCCGGCCATGGCAGCCGGGGGGCTGCGGCCTTCTGATGTCGATTTCATGCCGCCTTTGCTGCGCAGTCTTTCTGCCTTGTGCCGCCTCCGGGGCAAGGCCTTGTCTCCCCAGTTCCTGCTGGCCGGACTTTCGGGCAGCACCGTCTCGGCTCAGGCATGCCTGCGGGTCGCCCGCAAGGCAGGGCTGACGGGCAGCGTGCTGTATCGCCCCCTGCTGGCCGAGCTCTCCAACCTGACCTTGCCCTGCATCCTGCTGCTGTCCGGCAACCGCAGCTGTGTCCTGACCCGGCTGATACCGGGGGCTCCGGCGGGAGCGGAGGAAAGCGGGGCTGAGGCATCCGGTACCGGGCAGGCCCAGGCCGAAGTCATCTTTCCGGAAACGGAAAGCACCAGCCAGCTGGTGTCTCTGGACGCGCTGCAGGAAGAATATACCGGCTATGCCCTGTATGTGGCTGTTCCCGGCCGTCCGCAGGAGCACGTGGAAAAGTTGCGCCTGGCCAAGGGAAAACGCTGGTTCTGGGACGTCCTGCGCTATTATGCGCCCATCTACCGGCATGTGGCGCTGGCCAGCGTCATCATCAACCTCATCGCTCTGGCCAGCCCCCTGTTCGCCATGAACGTCTATGACCGGGTGGTGCCCAACAATGCCATAGAGACGTTGTGGGTCCTGGCCTCCGGCGTGATCATCATCTACCTGTTCGACTTTCTGCTGCGGGCCCTGCGCACGCACTTCGTGGATGTGGCCGGTCGCAATGCGGACATCGTGCTCTCCAGCAATCTGGTGGACAAAGTCCTTACCATGCGGCTGGAAAGCAAGCCGGAATCCACGGGCTCGCTGGTCAATAACCTGCGCGAGTTCGAGCAGTTGCGCGAATTTTTCAGTTCGTCCTCGCTGCTGGCCTGCATCGACGTCCCCTTCCTGGTCATCTTCCTGCTGCTGATAGCGTTCATCGCCGGGCCCATGGTCTTCCTGCCGCTGGCGGCCATGCCTATCCTCATCGGGCTGGGGCTTTTCCTCCAGACCGCCGCACGCCGTTGCGCCGAGCAGAGCTACAAGCAGAACATGCAGAAGAATGCCCTGCTCGTGGAGATGGTCAACGGCCTGGAGACCATCAAGGCCTGCCAGGCCGAGAGCCGGATGCAGCGCCTGTGGGAAGCCGTGGTGGGGCTTTCCGCCAAATCGACGGCGGAGTCGCGCCGCTACAGCAGCCTGGCCGTGACGGCCTCCACCCTGGTGACCCATATGGTCACGGTGAGCATGATCATCTGGGGCGTCTACCGGATCTCGGAAGGCCTGATGACCATGGGGGCCCTCATCGGCTGCAACATCCTTGTGGGCCGGGCCATGGCGCCGCTGATGCAGCTGGCCTCCCTGCTGACCCGCCTGCAGAATTCCCGTGTTGCCCTGCAGGCCCTCGACCTGCTCATGGAGCTGCCTTCCGAGAACCAGTCGGAAAGCTCCTGCATGGACTTTGGCGAATTGCAGCCTTCCTTCACTGTGGAGAACGTTTCGTTCGCCTATCCCAACGCCATGAGTCTGGCCCTTGAGGACGTGAGCCTGCGCATCAATCCCGGTGACAGGGTCGGCATCATCGGGGCCATGGGCTCGGGCAAGAGCACCCTGGCCAAGCTGCTGACCGGTTTTTACCAGCCGCAGAAGGGCAGCATCAAATTCGGGGATGTGGACCTGCGCCAGTTGCCGACCACGGAATTGCGCGGGCGCATCGGCGTGCTGCCGCAGGATGTGGTCCTGTTCTATGGCAGCATCCGTGAAAACATCGTCCTGGGGGACCCCACCATCAATGACCACCTGGTGTTCCGGGCCGCGGCCCTTGCCGGGGTGACGGACTTTGTCCGCAACAATCCCGCCGGTTTCGCGGCCCAGGTCGGCGAGCAGGGCAAGGCCCTTTCCGGGGGACAGCGGCAGGCAGTGGCTCTGGCCCGTGCGCTGGTCCGCGATCCGGAAGTGCTGATCCTGGACGAGCCCACCAGCAATATGGATACGGATTCCGAGCAGCGCCTGCAGCAGCGTCTGGCGGCCGTCTCGCAGGGACGGACCCTGATCCTCGTGACCCATCGACTGAGCATGCTGCGCATGGTGAACAAACTGGCCGTCATGGAGAACGGCAGGCTGCGGATGTTCGGGCCGCGTGATGCCATCCTGAAGCGCTTGCGCGACAGTGCCGCCGCAGCCAAAAAGCCTGCCCCGGAAAAGGGCAAGGAAGCTCCCGCGGGAACAGCTGCCGTGAAGGAGGGGAAGGATGGACGCCCGTAAACCGGATCCCATGACGCAGGCCGGAGACCGTACGGGGACCAGGCCGCCGGAAGATATCTTTTCGTCTTTGCCCCCGGAGGCCCCCGTACCCGACGGACAGCCCCGGAAACGTTCGTTGTTCGCCCGCATCTGGGAGGTGTTCCGTCTGATCTTCGTAGGGGACGCCGAACATGAGCAGCGTCCCGCCACCGGCATGGCGGAACGCCTGCGCGAGAATTTCAGCCAGGCGTCGTCCGCCGGTGACAAGCCCATGACGCGCAAGGAGCTGTTCGCGGCCCTGGATGCCCCCTTGCATGGGCTCATGCCGGATGACATCAATTATGCCAGTGAAGTGGATGCGGCGCTGTCCCGCAGGCCCGCCTTCACGGCCCGTGCCCTGTCCGTGGCGGTGGCGTTGCTTGTCGTGGCGTTGCTCGTCTGGGCCGCCTGGGCTCCCATCGACGAAGTGACCCACGCCGAGGGCTCCGTGGTGGGGTCCCGGCGTACGCAGTCTGTCTCCAACCTGGAAGGCGGCATCTTGCAGGGCGTGCTCGTCCGGGAAGGCGAGATCGTGGAAAAAGGCCAGGTCGTGGCCCAGCTGGAAAACGTCATGGCCGAAAGCTCATACAGGGACGCCCTGTACAAGGTGGTGGAGCATCGCCTGGCCATCATGCGGCTGGAGGCCATGCTGCGTGATGAGGAACCGGTCTTTCCCAGTGATCTGCCTTCCTTCCTCAAGGAGATACTGGGCGAAGAGCCGGACAGCGCCCTTGTGGAACGTGCCCGCCAGATCGTCGATGACCAGAGGAACACCTGGAAGGCGCAAAGTTCGAAACTACAGGCCGAGCTTTCCATGCTGGAGGCCCAGTACGCCCAGCGGCAAAGCGAGGTGGCGGAGCAGATGGCGCGCAAAAAGCAGCTGGACGGCAGCCTGGTGCTGGAGACGGAGCAGCGGGATACGGCCAAACGCCTGCTGCAGCGCAACAACTATTCCCGCATGGATTATCTGGGGCTGGAACAGAAGATCATCCAGACCCAGGGCGAGATCGACATGCTGGCCGCGGCCATCCCCAAGACGCAGGCCATGATGGATGAGGCACGGCAGCGCATCGGCAGCCGTGTGGCGGAAGAGCAGCTGGCCATCAGCCAGGAGATCAACAAACGACGCACGGAGCTGGGGTCGGTGCGGGAATCCCTGACCGCCGGCGGCGACCGTGTGACGCGCACCGAGGTGCGCAGTCCTGTGCGGGGCAGCGTCAAGCAGATACTGGTCAATACGGTGGGCGGGGTCGTCAAGCCGGGCGAGGCCATCATGGACATCGTGCCCATGGACGAGAGCCTGCTGGTGGAAGTGCGTGTCCGCCCGCAGGACGTGGCCTTTTTACGTCCCGGACAGGATGTGATGATCAAGGTCTCGGCCTATGATTTCTCCATCTACGGCGGTTTGCCCGGCAAGCTGGAATCCATCAGCGCGGACACCATTGAAGACAAAAAGGGCGATTTTTATTACCTTGTCAAAGTCCGTACCGGAGAAACGGCCATCCGGCATAATGACGAGATACTGCCCATCATCCCGGGCATGATCGTGGTGGCCGACATCATCATCGGCAAAAAGACGGTGCTCGACTATATCCTCAACCCTGTGATGAAAGCCAGGCAGAACGCGCTTACCGAGCGCTGATCCCTGCTGTGCGGAGCTTTTATGCGCCATCCTGAACGTTTGTCACTCTTGCCTCTGCTGGGCGGGCTGACCCTGCTGCTCGCCCTGACGCTCATCGGGGCCACCCGCTTCAACAGTGCGGAACAGCGCGAGATCCTCGACAGGACGGGCAGTCAGCTTTCTGCCTATACGTCCACGGCAGCGGCCATGGTGACGGTCTGGACCGGTGTCCAGCGCGATACGGTGGCGGAGATGGCCCGCTATGACATGCTGCGTCTGCTGGCAGCGGAGATAGCGGAAACGGATCTTCCCGTGGCTTTGCTGCGCGAGCTGGGGGAGACGCCCTGGACGGAACAGGAACATGGGCGGCACAGTGGCCTTGATGCGCAGGACCGTCAGACCCTGCGCGACATCTCTCCCCATGCCACGCTCATTTACCGCAAATTTGTCGAGTTCATCTCCCGGCATGACTTTTCCGGTGCGGTCCTGCTGGACAAAACCCTGGAGCCCGTCATGCTGGTAGGGCAGGGCTGGCAGGCAGATACCAGGACGCAGCTGAAGCTGCGCCGGAACGAAGGCCTGCTCTCCCGGGCAGGCATGCTGCCTGTCCGGCTCCAGGGGGAGCGCCTGCTGGTGGATTTTTACTGTCCGGTGACGGCGCCGGGCTATGTCTCGGCGGATGATTCGCCCCAAGGGATCCTGCTGGTCACCTGTGATATCGGCAGGCTTTTGGAAGGGATCGGCCAGTCCTCCGAGCTGGGCTATCAGAGCCTGCTGCTGGAGACCGGCGGTGATCTTGTCCAGGCCATCGGCATGGGAGAGCGGCCGAGTCTCAACCAGGTGACCCTGCCCGCAGGCTTTGGTCAGGACATGAGGCCCCGAGACATGGTGTTGCCCGCCATTTCCGGGACCATGGACTGTCTCGTGGTCGGCCAGCCCGTGCCGGGGACGTCCTGGTATGCGGCCGTGGCCTGCAGGGCGGATACTGTCCGGCAGGAACAGGATGATATGGCCTGGCGCGTCTGGACCATGGCCGGTCTGCTGTTCCTTTGCCTGGCGGGGATCCTGGTCTGGTTTTACTGGTGGCTCGGCATCCGTCGGGAGCGCGGTGAGGTGCGGGAGCTGAAAGACCTGTACGCGACCATGTCCCGGCAGCGCTGCCTGCTGGATACGGTCCTGCGGGCCATGCATTCGGCGCTGGCCCTGGTGGATGGTGAAGGCCGCATCGTTTATGCCAATACGGAGTTCGCCCGTCTTGCCCGCTGCCAGGGGGACGTGCTCCACCTCATGCAGGTGCGGCATCTGCCGGACTATCTGGCCCGGAGCCTGGAACGCCATGTGGAATTCGTCTGGCGGACCGGGACGGAGTTTTCCGACCAGGAAGACATGCTGGTCGAAGGCAAGCTGGTGCACCTCAATGTGCAATGCCTGCCCTTTGCCGCGGAAGACGGCGCATCGGGGACCGTCGTGGTGGTCTATCGGGACATCACGGCCCATGTGGAGGCGGAGCAGCGCCTTGCCACCATGCTGCGCCAGACCGTCGAGGCTTTCACGCATGCGGTGGAAGCGGTGGACCCGTATCTGAAGGGCCAGTCCGGGTTCACCGGCGAGCTTGCCTATCATCTGGCGGCCTGGCTGGGCAAAGACGATCCGGCGCTGGAGTCCACGCTGCGCACGGCGGCCAGTCTGTCCCAGGTGGGCATGATCCGTCTGCCGCACGAGCTGCTGACCAAGGCCGGGCCCCTGACGCCCGAAGAACGCCTGCTGATGGAAAAACATGTGGATTATGCCGTGGAGGCCCTGCGGGGCATAGACTTCGGCCTGCCTGTCCTGCAGACCATCGAGCAGATGCACGAACGCATGGACGGTTCCGGCTATCCCCGGAAACTGCAGGGCGAGGCCATTTGTCTGCAGGCCCGTATCCTGGCCGTGGCCAATACCTTCTGCGCTCTGATGCGTCCGCGCTCTTACCGGCGCCGCCATGATGAACCGGCGGCTCTGGCCATCTTGCGCGAGCGTCCTTTCAAATATGACCAGCAGGTCGTGGATGCCTTGGCGGCGTTCCTGCAAAGCGCGCAGGGCAAGGAATTCATCCGGACATTGCAGCAATAGCAGCATAAAAAAGGGCGGTACCTGTTCCATGCTCGGGAAGGGTACCGCCTTTTTGTATTTATGCCGGGCGGCCATACCTCAGGGCATCCAGAGGTTCACGCCCTCCAGGGGATGGGCGGTACGCCAGCGGCGCAGCTCGTCCAGCGTCCGTACACCGCCTTCCAGGACAGCCTGATAATATTCCACCCCGTGGATGTTTTCATTTTCTGGCGTCTCATATTTGAGGCGCAGGATGGTGTCTCGCGTTTCCTCGTCCAGGCGTCGGCAAAGACGGTCGGCAAAACGCTCGAAATAGCCGTCGAACGTCGAACCGCGCTCGATGTGGATGATGTCGATCTGCCAGGGGGTGCCGCCGGGGCGTTGCCAGATGCCATGCCATTCCAGACAGCGTTCTTCCGTCCCGCTGCCGTCCACGAAGTGCAGATCGTTCAGACAGGGGGAACCGGCCATGGCCGCCATGACACGGAAGCTAAGGCCTCGGTCCAGAGTCGGCGTGTAGACATGGAAGTCTATATCCCTGTGCCGGACCAGCAGACCCGTCCTGAACGAGCCCACGGCATGGACCACGGCGCCTGCCCGGCGCCAATGTCCTTCTATGTCCAGTTCTGCCACGATGTCCCGGGCTTCTGCCTGTGAGGCGCGGGCCATCGCCTGCCAGGGGGATACGTTGTCCATACGGTCTCCTTATGGGGGCGGTCTGTCTTCAAGAAAAGAAAGCCTTTCTCTTTGACATGTTGGGCACCTTTTTTTATGGAAAAAAACGACAAAATTTTCCACTCCAAAGCTGGAAAAAAGGCTCATGCCGGAGTGTGGCGGACAGAGGCATGCCGTCCTGGCCCGGACATGATGTGATATCGCGGAGAGACTTATGGATATTCGTCACACGGCGACAACCTGCCCGTATTGCGGCTGCGGTTGCGGCCTGACCCTGGAAACTGCGGAAGGCCGCATACAGCGTTCCGTGCCCACGCCCGACAGCCCGGTCAACCGGGGCAAGCTTTGCGTCAAGGGCTGGAACGTGCATGAATTCATACAGCACCCTGACCGTCTGAAAACGCCCCTGCTGCGGACAGAGCAGGGCTGGAAGTCCCTGGACTGGGAAAGCGCCCTCGACCATGCCGCCGGGGAGCTGGCCCGTATCCGTGACCAGTACGGCCCTGACAGCATCGGCGTGCTGACCTCCGCCCGCTGTACCAACGAAGAGAACTATCTGCTGCAAAAGCTCACCCGTTGCGCGCTGGGGACCAACAATATCGATCACTGCGCCCGTCTCTGACACGGTCCCACTGTGGCAGGTCTTGCCACTTCGTTCGGCAGCGGCGCCATGACCAACTCTTTTGACGAGCTGGAGCGGACGCGCTGTCTGTTTGTGATCGGTTCCAATACCACGGTGGCCCATCCCATGGTGGGCATGCGGCTCATGCATTGCCATCGTGAGGGCGGCAAACTCATCGTGGCCGACCCCCGCCGGACGGATCTTGCCCGCCTGGCGGACGTACACCTGCGTCTGCGTCCGGGGACGGACGTGCCGCTGGTCAACGGCCTGATGCACATCATTTATGAGAATGGCTGGCACGATGCGGCCTTTATCGCGGAACGCACGGAGAATTTCGACGAGCTGCGCGAGAGCCTGCGCGAATGGACGCCCGAGCGGACCGAAGAAGTCACCGGCGTGCCGCGTGAGCTCCTGTTCCGTGCGGCGGAACTCTATGCCCGCTCGGAGACCAGCGCCATCGTCTATTGTCTGGGCATCACCCAGCACCGCTGCGGTGTGAACAATGTCCGTTCCCTGGCCAACCTGTCCATGCTTTGCGGTCAGATCGGCCGTCCCTGCACGGGCGTGAACCCGCTGCGCGGGCAGAACAACGTGCAGGGCGCCTGTGACATGGGCGGACTGCCCAACTACTATCCCGGTTACCAGTTCGTGGATGACGAAAAGGTCCGCCTGAAGTTCGAGGCGGCCTGGGGTCGCCCCCTGTCGCCTTTCCGCGGCCTGACGGCCATGGAGATGATGCACGGTCTGCAGGAGGGCAAGCTCAAGGCCATGATCATCATGGGCGAGAATCCCGTGGTCAGCGATCCGGATTCCGGCCATGTGATAAAGGCCCTGTCGTCGGCGGAGTTCCTGCTCTGCCTCGACATCTTCCCCACGCCGACCACGGAGCTGGCGCACATGATCCTGCCCGGCGCGTCGTTCGCGGAGACCGACGGTACCTTCACCAATTCCGAGCGCCGCGTGCAGCGTGTGCGTCAGGCCATCCCGCCCATGGCGGGGCGGACCAACGGCCAGATCATCCAGGCCCTGTCCCGGCGGCTGGGCTATGATATGCACTACGCCTCGGCTTCGGAGGTCTTTGACGAGATCTGCTCCCTGGCGCCCAACATGGGCGGCATGAGTTATGCCCGTCTGGAAGGGAAGGGGCTGTGCTGGCCTTGTCCCACCCCTGATCATCCCGGCACGCCCATCCTGCATCAGGGGCGCTTCACCCGCGGCAAGGGGCTTTTTGCCGCCATCCCGCATGTGCCCCCGGCGGAACTGCCGGACGAGGAATATCCCTTCCTGCTTAGCACCGGCATGCGTCATGCCCATTATCTGACCGGGACCATGACGCGCCGTTGTGCCATGCTGGAGCGTGAACTGCCCGAGCTGGTGACGGACATCAATCCCGCTGACGCCAAAAAGCTGGAGATCCGCGAAGGCGCCCGTTTGCGCATGGTCAGCCGTCGGGGCTCTGTGGTCTCGCGCATGCACATCACGGACGACGTGCCCGAAGGCGTGGTCTTCGCTCCCCTGCATTTTGCCGAAGCCATGGTCAACCTGCTGACCTGTACCGCTCTAGACCCGGTCAGCAAAACCCCTGAATACAAAATCAGCGCCGTCAGGCTGGAGAGGGCCTAAGCCATGTCCGCATACTATACCATGAATCCGGCGGACCTGCCCGCCCTGCTGACCGCCTGGCAGTCAGGCTCCCGTGTGCTGTGCCCCTGCAAGGAGCAGGACGGGACCACGCGTCTGGAGAGCTTTGTTCCGGAAAAGGGCCTGTGTCTCGACTATACCAATCTTGCCATGCCGCCGGTGGACGTCCTGAACGGCTATCAGGATGTGCTGTTCCGCTGGGAAGGCAACGAACGCACCTATGTGGCCGAGCCCGGTGCGGAAGCCATGGCTCCGACGGTCATCTTCGGCATGCGCCCCTGTGATGTGGCTGCCCTGGAATACCTGGATGATTTTTATCTGGGCGAATACCGGGACATCAATTATTCCATGCGGCGCGAAGCCGTCACCATCGTGGGCATGAACTGCCGCACGCCCGGCAAGAGCTGTTTTTGCGCGGCCACGGGCACAGGTCCCTTTGCCCGCAGCGGCTTTGACCTGATGCTGACGCTGGACGGCGATCTGTGCTGGGTGGAATGTGCCACGGACAAGGGCGAGAGCCTTGTGGGGCAGGCCATGGTCTTTTTCCGGCCCGTGACTGAAGCGGCCCTGCGTGAACGGTTGGGCGAACTGGAAAAGGACTGCCGCGAGGCCTTCCATGATCTGCCCGACCTTTCGCAGATCCGTACGGCCCTGCTGCAGGGCTTCGATCACCCGGTGTGGGAAGAGATCACGCCCACCTGCATCCGCTGCACGGGCTGCACGGCCGCCTGCCCGACCTGCACCTGTTTCCAGTTCAATGAGGAACGTCTGGATGCCCAGTCCGGCCGCCGTGTCCGCGTCAAGGATTCCTGCCAGACGGCAGGCTTCACGCGCAATGCCGGCTGGCACAATCCGCGCAACAAGGCTGCCGCCGTGCGCCACCGCATCATGGACAAGCTGGTCTACATCCAGGACCGCTTCGGCAAAAAAGGCTGCGTGGGCTGCGGACGCTGCATCGACGTCTGCCCGGCGGGCATCGACATCCGCAAGATAGCCGATACCGTGGTGCGGGACTGTCCGCCCGAGGGACAGCGCAAACCCATGCCCGTCTCCATCCCGGAACGGGCGTCCACCCGCATCGATCCCCAGCTGTTCACGCCCTATCCCGCGCGTATCGTGGCCATCCATGACGAGACCCCGGACATCCGCCGTTATGTGGTCCGCTACATGGATGAGCGTCTTGCCGAGACCTTCCGTCTGACGGGGCAGTTCTTCATGGTCACGGTCTTCGGCGTGGGGGAAGTGGCCCTGTCCATCCCCTTCGGGGACCAGCACGACGGCCAGTTCGAGTTCTGCGTCAAGAAAGTGGGCAAGGTGACCTCGGCTCTGGCCAAGCTTGGCGTGGGGGATGTCATCGGCCTGCGCGGGCCTTACGGCAAGGGCTTCCCTTATCGCTCCTTCGCCGGCCGGGACGTGCTGGTGGTGGGGTCCGGCGTGGGCCTGGCCCCTGTGCGGACCATCATCGTGCGTCTGCTCCAGGAGCGGGAACGCTACGGCCGTATCGCCATCATCGCCAGCGCCACGCGCTATGAAGGCCTGGTCTACAAGCAGGATCTGAAGGACTGGAGCAAGATCCCCGGCGTGACCGTGCAGTATGCCCTGGCCAAGCCCACGGATGCCGTCCAAGCCCATGTGGGCTATATCAATGACCTGCTGCCGGAACTGGATTTCGACTGGGCCAATGCCCGGGCCATCCTATGTGCCTCGCCTCGCCGTATCAAGCTGGTGGCCCGCGACCTGCTGGGCCTCGGCATGAACGGCAAGGACATCTTCACGTCTCTGGAGACCCACATGCGCTGCGGTGTGGGCAAGTGCGGCCATTGCAAGGTGGGTGCGCATTACATGTGCCTGGACGGGCCCGTGTTCACCTACGAGGAAATGCTGCAGTTGCCGGAAGAATTCTAGGATCGACCAGTACGTATGAAAAGGGCGGGAACGCATCGCGTCCCCGCCCTTTTTTATGGGCTTTAGCCTGCCGGATGTTGCCATGATCCCCCGCCATGCGTGTGGTCCTGATCGGCGGGATAGCGGTGAAAGGGGGCGGGGCCCTCTGGCAGCGAGCTGTGCCCGAGAGTTTTGGCTTGGAAAAAACAGGGGGAGCCCATCAGGCAGAAGAGAGGTGTTCGGCGGGACGCGCTGTTCCTTGGCGGTCAGGGCTGGGAAACGATCCGGCACGCTTTATTGCTTGCTGATGGTCAGCGTGGAGCCGATGGACGCACTGATGATGGCCGTGAGGGCTGCCCACTGGGCAAGGCTCAGCTGCTCGCCCAGGAAAAGGAAGCCGGAAAGGGCGGCAAGGGCAGGTTCCAGGCTCATGAGGATGCTGAACGTGCGCGAGGGTAGGTTCTTCAGCGCGATGATCTCGACACCGTAGGGCAGGGCAGAGGAAAAAATACCCAGGATCAGGGCCAGGGGCAGGATCTCGGGCCTGAACAGATCCAGCCCGGAGGAGGCCAGGCCCACAGGGAACATGGCACAGCTGCCTATGAGCATGGCCAGAGCCACGCAGGACTTGTCCAGGCTGCTGCCCGCCTTTTTGCCGAAGATGATATAGAGCGCCCAGCAGGCCCCGGAACACAAGGCAAGCACCGCGCCCAACGGATCGATACTGTCCGCGCTTTGGCGCAGGGGCAGCAGGATGGCAAGACCGGCCGCTGCCAGGACGACCCAGATGAAGTCCACGAGGCGGCGGGAAGAGAGCATGGCTACCGTCAGGGGGCCGGTGAATTCCAGACCGACGGCGACACCCAGTGGGATACGGCTCAGGGCCTCGTAAAAGCAAAGGTTCATGCTTGCCGTGGCCAGACCGAAAACGGCGATGACCTTCCAGGCACTGCGGGGGATGGCTTTCTTCCAGGGGCGCATCACCACGAGCAGGATGACGGAGGCCACCAGCAGGCGCAAGGCCGTGGTACCGGCGGGGCCTACCAAGGGGAAGATGGTCTTGGCAAGCGAGGCGCTGGCCTGGATGGAAGACATGGAGACCAGCAGGAGCAGGACAGAAACGAAAGGTGACGTGGCAGAGATGTTCATGGAAGCTGTCCGGCAGCCCTGTGGCGGGTGAGGGAGAAGGGATTCGGCGCTATCTCACCGCAAGGGGAGTTCCTGTTTGTCCTCCCCTTGCAGGCGTCAGCTCCGTGCGGTGCTAGCTTTGCTGTCCCTTGTCAGCGTCGGGAAGCAGGGCAGCTTCCCACATTTCCTGATAATACATGCAGGTACCGGGATTCCAGGCCGTAGCCGTGGCATGGTCGTAGCTTTCCGTGATGGGCCAGTCGGTATGGGGGCGCAGGGCTTCCTCAAAGGAAGAGGCTTCCACGATGCCGTCATACTCCAGGTTCAGGGTGTAGTTGGGACCCTTAAGGTAACGCAGATGATAACGCGGCATGATAATGTCCTTTGTACGCAAGAGCCGGGAAGGGCGCAGGCCCTTCCCGGCATCCTTATTACGTGTTTAGCAGCCCGAGGTCTAGTGGGTGGTCATCACGAACTTGCTGATGAGGAACAGCACCACCAGCAGGCCCACGCCCAGGCCCCAGCTCCAGTGGATGAGCTTCATTTCAGTCTCATCCAGGGGCTCGTATTCCATCTTCTGGACTTCTTCGTGGAATTTGACTTCTTTGTCTTCCATCATTGTTCTCCTTTAAACTAGGCGCCAACCACCGGCGGGGTCATGCCATGGAAGAAGGCGTAGGAAATGAACAGACCGACCCAGATGATGAAGCCGAACAGGCAGACGATGTACACGATGGCCAGGCGGCCGATGCCTTCTTCCATCAGCTTGCGGAAGTTGGAAACCATACCGATGCTGAAGAAGGTCATCAGGAAGAAGATGACGCGGAAGCCGTTCATGGCGCCGGACATGGCCTTACCGACCTTGTGCAGTTCAGGCGTGCTCAGGCAGACGATGAGCAGGACCAGGAAGGTACCCAGGTAACCCAGCACGAAGCGGGGGAAGCGGTCCATGACGTCGCCCCAGGTCATGGTGCGGTCGCCACGGGTCTTGTCGAACTTGGCCGTCCAGATGTAGGCCAGGACCAGAGCCCAGATACCGATGAACATGTCGATGAAGATCTTGACGGTGGTGGTCACCATCACGATCCAGCCGGGTTCCCATTCAGTGCCCAGACCGGCCATCTTGGCCAGGATCAGGGATTCGGTGATGGCACCGGAAGCGACAGCACCACCGTCGGACTTCACGGCCAGGCCCATCCAGCCGCCGGCCACCATGGGCTCGGTGTACAGGAAGGTCTGAGCGATGAAGGGCAGGATCAGCATTTCAATGCAGGTGAACACAACGACCAGGGAAGAAACCATGATCGGGACCACCGGCCGGGCGCGGATGGCGCCACCAGTGGCGATAGCGGCGGACACACCGCAGATGGAGATACCGGAGGCCAGAGGAGCGGCCCATTCCTTGTTGAACTTGAAGTACTTACGAGCAACGTAGTAAACCACGGCCCAGTACAGCAGGTAAGCTTCAACAATGGCGCACAGGCCTCGGAAGATGATGTGGCCAGCAAAACCGGCGGCATCGGCGGCCTTCACGCCCAGTTCGGCACCCAGAACCACGATGGCGATCTTAACGAACAGTTCGGGGCGGCAGGCATCGCGCAGAGAGTCAGCAACGCTGGGGGCAAAGTTACTGATCAGGATGCCCATGACCAGAGCGGCGATCAGGCCGGCTTCGGTGCTCAGGCCCAGAGCCCACGGAATGCCCTGCTTAGCCAGCTGAGTGGGGTTAGCAGCGATGTAGGCGTTGGCGCCAGCGGTGTAGCAGGCGATGGCGATGAAGAAGATCACGGTGAAGGAGCCCACGAAGCGGCCCACGTTACCCTTCATCAGTTTGACGCCGATAGCCAGCAGACCGGTCACGAACACATAGGTAGCCAGCAGGGACTGCCAGCCGGCCATCATGCCCTTGGTAGCGGGCTTCCAGGCATCGACGGGGCTATCGACCCACATGCCGATTTTTACCACCCAGCCAAGGAGATCCAGTCCAGCGAACTTGCCAAGGCCCAAGATGAAGATAATGCAGCCAAGCAGCAGGGCTACTTTGTCTTCATTAAAGGCTGATTTGGTTGTCATATCCAACCTCCTGATTACAGGTTTCTCAACCTGGTGAAAAAATCCCTTCCGTGTGACATACTATGAAATAATACGTCACACAAGTAGGGGAAACCGGAAAATCCAGCCGGCACCCTGACCCCCCAGGCTGCGCGGCCATCTGTCTTCTACACAGGAAAATTTTTTTGTCAATGCAGGTGAATGCTTGGTTTTTATGAAAAATATCCGGACAAAAGAAGAAAAAAACAAGCACCAGGAAAAAGCGCCAGACAAAATGGGTTTTGAAAGTAGATTGAAATCAATATGTTGGCAGTGTGTCTGGATGTTTATAAGGGGTGAGAAATGCTTCACAATGTAACGAAAATGACAGAAATCGCCCTAAATTTTCATAAAAGCAAAAAATTTTTTTTCTCAAAAGAATTTTATGTTGACAAAGAGATTGGTCGAGCGTACACCTCTTTCTTGCGTCGGGATGTAGCGCAGTCTGGGAGCGCACTTGAATGGGGTTCAAGGGGTCGAAG
>OLFZ01000139.1_pt1 | contig 84336 bp, 53 predicted proteins | sample 1604861 | NCBI WGS metagenome assembly OLFZ01 (sample SAMEA3888895, study PRJEB22519) | human gut metagenome | biome: human gut; feature: human-associated habitat; material: faeces | place: Denmark | collected 2011 | reverse complement strand
TGAGGCCACCCGGACGTTAGTCCGTGGCCGTCAGCCGCGCAGCGGCCTTATATGTTACTTATGTAGCTTATGTTCTTATGTTCCCGCGGTAAGCGGCAAGCACGAACGTTATCTTCTGTTCTTATGTCCTTATGTTCTTCTGTTTCCCGCGTTAGCGGTAAATAGTTAGGCTGCACCTCAGCAGTGCAAAGCGAAAAAGTCCCTCTTTCGCTTTGCACTGCATTCGGTTTGCACTAACTTTGTCGCCAAATCAACCCAACACACATTATATACCAGACCATGAATTGGTTAACAACGCTTTTTGAAATACCATCAGCCATACAGGCTGTCATTATTATTTGCTTGATATGTGCGCTCGGACTGGCTCTGAGCAAGTGGCGCATACGTGGTATCAGTCTTGGCGTCACCTACGTGTTCTTTTTCGGCATATTGGCCGGAGCCGCAGGTTTGAAGGTCGACAGCCAGATGCTGAACTATGCCGAAAGCTTTGGCTTAATATTGTTTGTATACACATTGGGCTTGCAGGTGGGTCCAGGCTTTATGAGCACCTTCCGCAAGGGCGGTACCACACTCAACCTGTTGGCACTTGGTGTGGTGGTGCTGGGCACGGTGCTGGCACTTGTGCCGGGCTGGACCGGATTGCTGCCTTTGCCCGACATGATGGGCGTGCTGTGTGGCGCCACTACCAACACTCCGGCACTCGGTGCGGCTCAACAAACGCTCAAGCAGTGCAGCATGCCGGCATCGGGTGCGGCCCTGAGCTGTGCTGTGACGTATGCCTTTGGCATGGTGGGCGTGATTGTGGCCCTGCTGTTGGTGAAGGGCTGGCTCTCACGCCACGAAAAGGCGAGCGACGACAACAACGACGATGAGGCTTTTATAGCCTCGTTCCTGGTGTGCAACCCAGCCGTGTTTGGCCACACTCTGGGCGAGATAAGCGGCATGGACGAAAGTAAATTCGTGGTGTCGCGCTTGTGGCGCGACGGCAAGGTGATACTGCCTAATGCCGACACACGACTCGAAAACGGCGACCGCATACTTGTTATCACGCATCAGCGGCAGGTGGCACAGCTCACCATATACTTTGGCCAGCGCGATGAAACGAACTGGAACCGCAACGATGTGGACTGGAATGCGCTCGACTCAAAACTTATATCGCAACGCATACTCATTACGCAGGCCAGCATTAACGGACGACACCTGGGCGACTTGCAACTGCGCAACCGCTACGGCGTGAATGTGAGTCGTGTGCAACGCTCTGGCATACAACTCGTGGCCACCCCTAACCTGACACTGCGCATGGGCGACCGTGTGACGGTGGTGGGCGAGGCTGAGAGCATAAAGCGCGTGGCTACCGAACTGGGCAATGTGGTGAAACGCCTTGACGAGCCTAACATGGTGACCATATTCATAGGCATTGTGCTGGGTTTGCTGTTGGGCAGTATCCCTGTGTTTGTGCCCGGCATTAAGTTTCCCGTCACGCTCGGTTTGGCGGGCGGCCCCATTGTGATGGGCATACTCATTGGCGCCTTTGGTCCACGTTTCCACATGGTGGCCTACACCACCACGAGTGCCAACCTGATGTTGCGCTCGTTGGGCTTGTCAATGTATCTGGCCTGTCTGGGGCTTGATGCGGGCAAGGACTTCCTTGCCACCGTCATGCAGCCGCAAGCTTTGTGGTGGATAGGCATTGCCATGGTTATCACCCTGGTGCCGGTTATCATCATGAGCATAGTGGGCGTGGTGTGTTACAAGCGCAGCTATGCCACCACGGCAGGCATGCTCTGTGGCGCCATGGCCAACCCTATTGCCCTGGAGTATGTCAACGACTCGCTGCCCGGCAACGACAAGGCTTCTGTGGCCTACGCCACCGTCTACCCTCTCGGCATGTTTTTGCGTGTAATCATTGCGCAGCTCATCGTCATGCTGTGGGTGTGAGGGGGGTAGGAGGTTAATGGGTTAGGGGGTTAGTGGGTTAAAAGATTACCGCTGCTTGCCCAATTCGTAAAAGTTGAGAAAGTTACTTTTTAACCCCCTAACCTCCTAACCCCATAACCCCCTCCCCTAAACCAAGAACTAATTAAACACACATCTATATAATGAATTTCTCAAACATCATGAAGAAGGCGGCACCCGACCTCGTGGCGGTGCTCATATTCCTGGCTATCAGCATAGCCTACTTCTTCACCCCTATGAGCGAGGGCCTGGTATTGGGCGGACACGACAGTGTGGCCGCCGAGGGCCTGAAGCAGGAGCAGGTGCAGTATAAGCAGCACCATGGTGGCGAGGTGAGCCGTTGGTCGAATGCCATATTCAGCGGCATGCCCACCTATCAGACTGCCCCCTCGTACAGTGCCACCGACACCCTCAACAAGGTGGGCTACATCTTTGGCCTTGGCACCATCTACTGGTTTCCGGCCATCAGTTTCCTGTTCGTTTATTTGCTCGGCTTCTACATTCTGTTGCGCGCATTCAACTTTAAGCCCTATCTGGCGGCGTTAGGCGCCATATTGTGGGCCTTCTCGTCCTACTTCCTCATTATCATTGCCGCCGGCCACCTCTGGAAGGTGATGACCCTTGCCTTCATACCGCCCACCATAGGCGGTTTGGTGCTGTGCTACCGCGGCAAATATTTGTGGGGCGGCGCTGTTACAGCCCTCTTTACGGCCCTGCAGGTGGTGAGCAACCACATACAGATGTCGTACTACTTCATCTTTGTCATGGCCTTTATGGCAGTGGCCTACCTCGTCGACGCCATTGTGCGCCGCAAAATGGGCAGCTGGCTCAAGGCCACCGGTGTGCTGATAGTGGCCGGCTTGCTTGGCGTGGCAGCCAACCTGCCCAACCTTTACCACACCTACCAGTATGCGCAGGAGTCAATGCGTGGCAAGGCCGAACTCACCGCACAACCCGCCAAGGGCCAAACGGCACAAAAGGCCACCTCGGGCCTCGACCGCGACTACATCACCATGTGGAGCTATGGCATTGACGAAACCCTTACGCTGCTCATTCCCGACTACAAGGGCGGCGGCTCATCGTCGATCCTCGACCGTGAAAACGTAGAGGACTTGCCCGGCTACGATGACTTTTACCAGTGCGCCGGCCAAACTCAGCAGGTTTTCCAGCAGAGCGGACTGCAAGCCACTCCCCCGGGTCTCAACCTCTATTGGGGCGAACAACCCTTCACCGTAGGCCCCGTGTATGTGGGTGCCCTGGTGTGCTTCCTGTTTGTACTCGGCCTGTTCTATGTAAAGGGCCCTGTAAAGTGGGCCTTGCTGGCCGCCACCGTGCTCAGTCTGCTCTTTGCCTGGGGTAAATATGTGGGCGTTACCGACTTCTTTATCGACCACCTGCCCATGTACGCCAAGTTCCGCACCGTAAGTTCAGCCCTCGTCATAGCCGAATTTACCATGCCGCTGCTCGCCATACTCTGTTTGTACGAAATAAGCAAGCGCAAGGAACTCTTCCAGCTCACCAACTGGAAACAGGCTCCGATGGTAAAGAAGGTAGGGCTGCCCGTAGCCACTGTGCTCACCCTCGGCTTCTGCCTGCTTGTTTGGCTGGCCCCGGGCGTGACGGGCGACTGCATATCGCAAAGCGACGCCACCACCTTCGACCTCATGCGCCAGGCCGGTTTCCCCGCCGACCTCGTGGGCCGCTACATGGCCGCCATCACCTCTATGCACCATGCCATACTCTCGGCCGACGCCTTGCGCTCAGCCTTTATCATTGTGCTGGGCATATTGGTTATCTGGGCCTATGCCGCCAACAAGTTGCAGGGCTGGCTCATGTGCCTGCTGCTGGGCATCATCTGCCTGACCGACATGTGGCAGATTGACAAGCGCTACCTCAACAACGACTCGTTCACCGAGGAGTCGGTAATGGAGGAGAACTTTACCAAGTCGCCCGCCGATGCCCGTGTGCTGCAAGACACCACCTACTACCGTGTGGTAAATCTCGGCACAGGCGGCAGTCCGTTCAACGAAACGTCAAACGCCACCTCATACTACCACCACAGCATTGGCGGCTACCACGCTGCTAAACTGCACCGCTATCAGGACCTTATCGACCGCCAGCTCAACAACGAGCTGCAGCAGTTTGTCAATGCTGTGAACAATGCACAAGGCGACATGAGCCAGGTTAAGGGCGACAGCATATCGCCCGTGCTCAACATGCTCAACACCAAATACTTTATGTTTGGCAAGCAAGCCGACCAGGTGGTGCTCAACCCCTATGCCAACGGCAACGGCTGGTTTGTGAGCAACATCAACTTTGTGAAAAATGCCGACGCCGAAATGGCCGGCCTCACTGGGCTTGACACCAAACACAAGGCTGTGGCCGACGAAAAGTTCCGCGCCGTGCTCGATGGCTCGCCCCTCGACAGCGGTAGCGTGCAGGTAACAGCCCACGACCTCGACTGCCTGAAGTACACCATCAGCTCGCCCAAGGGCGGCGTAGTAGTGTTTTCCGAAATATACTACCCCGGCTGGACCGTCACCATCGACGGCAAGCCCGCCGAACTGGGCCGTGTCAACTATGTGTTGCGCGCCCTCAAGGTGCCTGCCGGCAAGCATCAGGTGGTTATGACCTTCCACCCCGCCAGCATTGCCGCCACCAACAGCGTGGCCTACGCAGCACTGGCCGTGATAATAGCCCTGTTCGCTTTTGCACTATGGCGCCAGAGCAAAGGCAAGGAACGCACCAGCAATGGCGCAGAAGAATGCAGCAAATTAGCAAAATAAAATGCGTTAAAACTTTTCGTTTGTACCAACATTTTCGTACTTTTGCTGCGGTAAAGCGCAAGCACTTGCTCTGCCTGCTGCCTAACCCTACTAACAAGTAAACTTTTTTTATTAACTAATAAAGCATTATGGCAACATTAGATTTAACCAAGTACGGTATTACCGGCGCAACAGAGATCGTTCACAACCCCTCATACGAGCAGTTGTTCGAAGAGGAAACTAAGGCAGGTCTCGAAGGTTTTGAAAAGGGTCAGGAAACTGAACTCGGCGCTGTTAACGTAAAGACGGGTATCTACACTGGCCGTTCTCCTAAGGACAAGTTCATCGTAATGGACGAGAACTCAAAGGACACAGTGTGGTGGACTACTCCCGAATATCCCAACGACAACAAGCCCGCTTCACAGGAGGCTTGGGCAGCCGTTAAGGAAATCGCTAAGAAAGAGCTCTCTAACAAGCGTCTCTTCGTAGTAGATGGTTTCTGTGGTGCCAACAAGGAAACTCGCATGTCTGTGCGCTTCATCGTTGAAGTTGCTTGGCAGGCTCACTTCGTAACTAACATGTTCATCCGTCCTTCAAAGGAAGAACTTGAGAGCTTCGAACCTGACTTCATCGTTTACAACGCATCAAAGGCTAAGGTAACTAACTACAAGGAACTCGGCCTCAACTCAGAAACTGCCGTTGTATTCAACATCACAAGCCGCGAGCAGGTTATCATCAACACTTGGTACGGTGGTGAAATGAAGAAGGGTATGTTCTCAATGATGAACTACTACAACCCCCTCAAGGGCATCGCTTCTATGCACTGCTCTGCTAACACCAACATGGAAGAGACAAGCTCTGCCATCTTCTTCGGCCTTTCAGGTACTGGTAAGACTACCCTCTCTACCGACCCGAAGCGTAAGCTCATCGGTGACGACGAACACGGCTGGGACGACAACGGTGTGTTCAACTACGAAGGTGGTTGCTACGCAAAGGTTATCAACCTCGACAAGGAAAGCGAGCCCGATATCTACGGCGCTATCAAGCGTGACGCACTCCTCGAGAACGTAACTGTTGATGCTAACGGCAAGATTGACTTCGCTGACAAGACTGTAACTGAAAACACTCGTGTAAGCTATCCTATCTACCACATCACCAACATCGTTAAGCCTATCAGCAAGGGCCCCGCTGCAAAGCAGGTTATCATGCTCTCTGCCGATGCCTTCGGTGTACTTCCTCCCGTATCTATCCTCTCTGAGGCTCAGGCTCAGTACTACTTCCTCTCTGGCTTTACTGCCAAGTTGGCTGGTACTGAACGTGGTATCACCGAGCCTACTCCTACTTTCTCAGCTTGCTTCGGCCAGGCATTCCTCGAATTGCACCCCACCAAGTACGCTCAGGAACTCGTTAAGAAGATGGAGAAGAACGGTGCCAAGGCTTACCTCGTAAACACTGGTTGGAATGGTTCAGGCAAGCGTATCTCTATCCGCGATACACGTGGTATCATCGACGCTATCCTCGATGGTTCTATCGACAAGGCTCCTACCAAGACTGTTCCTTACTTCGACTTCGTTGTTCCTACTGAACTCCCCGGCGTTGATCCTAAGATCCTCGATCCTCGCGACACTTACGCTGACGCTTCAGTATGGGAAGAGAAGGCTAAGGACCTCGCTGCACGCTTCATCAAGAACTTCAAGAAGTACGAAACCAACGAAGCTGGTAAGGCTCTCGTTGCTGCTGGTCCCCAGCTCTAATCGTGCGGCTTAAATAAGTTCTAAGCTTAAAGCATAACAACTCAAAGAGTTGGCTCTGCACCCCGGTGCAAGGCCAACTCTTTTTGCGTTATATGCTAATGTGGTAATGGGTTAATGTGCTGACACCGATGGCCGTGTGCTAATTCTTGCTGTCCAGTAATACGTAAACATACGAACGTACTCAAGTACAAAACGCTATCACTAAACTCAAGCACAAAACTCAAGCACTAATGGGGGCGACGCGTCCCGCGTCGGGCATCAAGGCAAAGGTTCACAGACAGGCGTGTAGTTAGTGCTGAGCCTTTGTGTTTAGTGTATGAGCCTTTGTTTTAATGCCAGACGCGGGACGCGTCGCCCCCATTAGAGGTAGCGTTTTGTGCTTGTGCTTAGTGCTTGCGTTTAGTGGTAGCGTTTGGGGTTTGAGTTCGTATGTTTGCCATTTTACCAAATAGTTCCCTTTGCCAGAATGGCAAACAAGTTTAGATAATAACAAAGATGATATTTGAACTTTGTTATATAGAAGCAAGAATTAGCACATGGGCCTCGGCGTCAGCCAATTAGCACATTATCTCATTGCCCCATTGGCAAGCGAGCAAAAAAAATCCCGCTCCGACACATCTGTGTTGGGCGGGATTAAGCTTTTCAGAGTCTCGTTAGTAAACCTCTGTACAGCAGCGTGATTACTTACGCAAGCCGAGGTTCTTAACGATAGCACGGTAACGCTCGATGTCCTTGCGCTTCAGGTAGTTGAGGAGCGCGCGGCGCTTACCTACCATCTTAACGAGTGAGCGTTCAGTCGTATGATCTTTACGGTTCTGCTTCATGTGCTCCGTCAAGTGGGCAATACGGTAAGAAAACAAGGCCACCTGGCTCTCTACTGAACCAGTGTCCGAATTAGACTGTCCGTACTTGCCAAAGATCTCTTTCTTCTTTTCAGAATCTAAGTACATTGTGTATGAATTATGAGATATGAATGTAATAATGCTCTGTGTGGCATTGTGCGCAAGATTGCGCGCAGCTGCTTTACACATAGCGGCTGCAAAGGTAGCAACTATTCTAAAAAACTCCAAGTGTTTCGGCCGATAATTGTGCGTAATGTGCTGATATTGCGGCATTTATGTCCTAAAGTGTAACATTGCAAGCTAATTTCACACATTTGCAAAGGGTATTTTGGGCAAATAAGTGTATATTTGAGCGTTGATAAGACGGGCTGCTGCATGGTGGTGGCCGTGTGGGCCGCGGGATTGGTCTGCCGCTCTCTATATGCCAAGATGTTGCCCCCGCCTCTCCACACTAAAAATAGTACAAACATGAGCAAGAATATAACCATACGTTGCAAAAACACGGGGCGCACACACAAGGTGCCCATAGGCTTTAACCTTGAAGAAGTGTATGAAATGCTCGACCTTAACATGCCCTACGGCCCGACCAGTGCCAAGGTAAACAATAAGGTTGAGGGCCTGCACTTCACGTTTTTTACCGACAAAGATGTGGAGTTCCTCGACATCACCTCATCGTCGGGCTTGCGCACCTACACGCGTTCACTGTTCTTTGTGCTTTATAAGGCGGTGCGCGACATTTATGGCCCTTCGGCCCGTTTGCGCATCGAAACCCCCGTGTCGAACGGCTACTATTGCCGCCTCATTACGGGTTCGAACGACGGTGTGGTGTCGCAAATGGTGGTAGACCAGCTCAAGCAGCGCATGGCGCAGATAGTGGCGGCCGACATACCATTTCACCGCATAACCTGTCCTACCGAGCAGGCTGTGGCGCGCTTCCGTGCCGACGGGCTTGAGAGCAAGGCCAAACTGCTTGAGAGTGTGGGCAAGCTCTACACCACCTACTACACCCTTGACGACACGGCCGACTACTTTTATGGTTCGTTGCTCATCAAAACCTCACAAATATATTTGTTCGACCTGGCGCTCTATGGCGACGGCTTGCTGTTGCGCATACCCGACCCTGAAAATCCCTCACAACTGCGCCCCATGGTTGAGCAGCCCAAAATGTTTGAAGTGTTCAGTGAGCAGCACCGCTGGAACGAGATATTGGGTGTGACCACCATCGGCGAGTTCAACGATGCTTGCAGCCACGGTTATACCAACAACCTTATCAACGTGAGCGAGGCTCTGCAGGAGAAGAAAATTGCCCACTTGGCCGACCGCATAGCAGCCAACCCCGAGCTCAAGGTGATACTCATAGCCGGCCCCTCGTCGAGTGGCAAGACCACCTTCAGCAAGCGCCTCAGCGTACAGCTTATGGCTTGTGGCCTGCGCCCGCTGCCCATATCTACCGACGACTACTTTGTCGACCGTGTCAACACGCCGCGCGATGCCGATGGCAATTACGACTTTGAGCACATTGACGCCATGAACATACCCTTGCTCACCGAGCAGATAAATGCCCTCATACATGGCGAGGAGGTGGAAACCCCGCGTTACGACTTTGCTTCGGGCAAGAGTGCGCCCAGCGGCCACCATTACCACCTTGACGAGCACGACATACTGATACTCGAGGGCATTCATGCCCTTAATCCGCGGTTGACAGAGGGTGTGGCCGACAAGCACAAGTTCAAGATATATGCCTCGGCCCTGACCACCATATTGCTCGACGACCACAACTACATACCCACCACCGACAACCGTTTGCTGCGCCGCATTGTGCGCGATCACAAGTATCGTGCGCGTTCGGCACAGGAGACTATTGCGCAATGGCCCTCGGTGCGCCGTGGCGAGGAGCGTTGGATATTCCCCTTCCAGGAGCAGGCCGACGAAATGATGAATACGGCATTGCTCTTTGAGTTTGCGGCCTTGCGCGACCAGGCGCTCCCCTTGCTTGAAGAGGTGCCTGAGTCGGCTCCCGAATACTCTGAGGCATACCGCTTGCGCAAATTCCTGAGTTACCTCAAACCTATTTCCATACGTGGTTTGCCCCCAACCTCGTTGTTGCGCGAGTTTCTGGGCGGCAGCACGTTCAAGTATTAACGTAAAGGTTGACGGGGTAAACGCGTCATAGTGTACTTGTTTCTGGTGAAAGGTAAACATCGAACGGACTCAGGCACAAAACTCAAGCACCCAACGCTACCACTAAACGCAAGCTCTAATGGGGGCGACGCGTCCCGCGTCGGAAATGAAAGCAAAGGCTCACAGACAGGTGTGTATTTAGCACTGTCTGTGAGCCTTTGTTAAGTGTATGAACATGGCACTTTCCCGACGCGAGACGCGTCGCCCCCATTAGTGCTTGCGTTTCTTCTAGCACCAAATGCACCCCAACGCTACCACCCAACGCTAGCTCTAATGGGGGCGACGCGTCTCGCGTCGGAAATGATGACAAAGGCTCACAGACAAGCGTGTAATTAGCATTGTCTGTGAGCCTTTATTAAGTGTATGAACAGGCACTTCCCCGACGCGAGACGCGTCGCCCCCATTAGAGTTAGCGTTCCTTCTAGCACCAAATACACCCCCAACGCTACCACCCAACGCTAGCTCTAATGGGGGCGACGCGTCCCGCGTCGGTTTTTTCAGCAGCCTCGTCTCGGAAATGAAAGCAAAGGCTCACAGACAAGCGCGTAATTAGCACTATCTGTGAGCCTTTATTAAGTGTATGAACATGGCACTTTCCCGACGCGAGACGCGTCGCCCCCATTAGAGTTAGCGTTGGGAGTTAGCGTTGGGTGCTTGCGTTGGGTGCTTGTGTTTTGTACTTGAGAACGTTCGCCTGTTCACGTTTTACCAGGCAGCAAAGCCTATAGCCAAGAACCGTTCAAGAGTTGCTGCGGTCCTTTTCAATCAGTTCGAGCAGCTTGTCAACGGCCTCGTCGGTTGGTATGTTCTTTTCAACACACACCTTGCCTCGGTAAAGGCTCACTTTGCCGCGTGCGGCGCCCACATAGCCATAGTCGGCATCGGCCATCTCGCCGGGGCCATTCACTATGCAGCCCATAATGCCTATTTTAAGGCCCTTGAGATGCGCTGTGGCAGCCTTGATGCGGGCAATGGTGCCCGGCAGGTCGTAGAGCGTGCGGCCGCAGCCAGGGCAGCTGATATACTCCGTCTTGGTAGTGCGCAAGCGGGCAGCCTGCAGTATGGCAAAGGCTGTGGCGTCCTGCACCTCGAGCGGCAGCGGGCGCTGCCCCTCGGGCTTCTGGTTGAACAGCATGATGCCGTCGGTCAGCCCGTCAAACATCAGTGCGCCCATGTCGGCAGCAGCGTAGAGCTGGAAATTCTCCTTGTCGCCCTCGCCCATGCGGTATTGCTCAAAGAACACCACCGGGGTGCGCAGTTCCTCACACCACAGTTCGTGCACCAATGCGCGTTGCTCACCCAAGCGGTTCTGGTGGTTGCTCTGTGCTATGATAACCACCCCGGGCACGGTGCGCAGCAGCGCCTTCACCTCGTCGTCAAGGTCGAGGTAAGTGAGGAACAAGAACTTGATGCTTGCCCTGCACGCAGGCATGGCCATGAGGTAGCGTTTCGTAAACACGGGATAGGTGCCCTCCTCGCCCTGCCACAAGTCAGCGTCCACCAAATAGCCAGTGCCAGCCATGCGTTTGTCCTTGCCGGGCAGGCTGCGCCCCACATAAATGTAGTCGGGCGTGGGCTGGCCGTTGGCAGCCGTGTACGTCTCGTTGTTGAGGCGTGTGGATATGACCACCGGCACATTGTCGCCACCAATGTTGCCAACTGCAGTGGTACGGCGGCGCGAAGGATTTTCGTAGTTGAACTGCGGGGCCTCCTTTCCAGGAATTTCGGGGTGTCCGGCGCGTCGCACCACATATTCGGCCAGTTTGTAGGCCACAGGCACCTCCACCTCGGGAGCCTCGCTCAGGCTTACGCGCAGCGTGTCGCCAATGCCGTCGGCCAGCAGTGCGCCAATGCCCACGGCACTCTTTATGCGTCCGTCCTCGCCCTCGCCGGCCTCGGTCACGCCAAGGTGCAGCGGAAAGTCCATGTGCTCCATGCGCATCACGCTGCACAGCAGGCGCACCGAGCGCACCATCACTTGCGTGTTAGATGCCTTGATAGACACAGCCACGTCCTTGAACCCCTCCTTCACACACACACGCAGAAACTCCATGCAGCTCTCCACAATGCCCGCCGGTGTGTCGCCGTAGCGGCACATGATGCGGTCGGAGAGCGAGCCGTGGTTCACGCCAATGCGCAGAGCCGTGTGGTGCGCCTTACAGATGTTGAGCAGTTTGGTAAACCGCTCTTCAAGTCGTGCCAGTTCGGCGGCATACTCCTCGTCGGTGTATTCCAGGTGTTTGAACTGTCGTGCCGGGTCCACATAGTTACCCGGATTGATGCGCACCTTCTCCACAATGGCAGCCGCCACATCGGCCACATTGGGGTTGAAGTGCACGTCGGCCACCAGCGGGCGGTCGTAGCCGCGCTTCAGCAGTTCGTCCTTGATGTGGCGCAGGTTCTCGGCCTCGCGTGTGCCCTGTGTGGTCAGTCGCACATAGTCGGCCCCAGCGTCGAATATGGCCATACACTGCTTCACGCAACCCTCGGTGTCGGTGGTGGCAGTGGTGGTCATGCTCTGTATGCGCAGCGGATTGTTGCCGCCGAGTGGCCGGTTGCCAATCACCACCTCGTGGCTCATTCGCGGATTATAGTTGAATATCGACACTTATGTAGTAAGCTTAGTTTGTTTTGAATTGATATTTCACCTCGTGCAGGTCGGCGTTGGCCTTCACAATTTTCTGCTTCAGGCCCTCTTTGTAGTCAGCCAGGCGTTTGGCCAGAGTCTCGTCAGAGAGTGCCAGCATTTCAACAGCCAGGATAGCCGCATTCTGTGCACCGTTCACGCCAACAGTGGCTACGGGAATGCCGGGAGGCATCTGTATGATAGAGAGCATGGCGTCCAGTCCGTCGAGCATGCCCTTGATGGGTACACCTATAACGGGCAGCGTGGTGCTGGCGGCAATCACGCCAGGCAGTGCAGCAGCCATGCCGGCACCGGCAATGATAACACGCAGACCGCGTGCTTGTGCACCATGTGCAAAGTCCTCCACCTCGGCAGGTGTGCGGTGTGCCGAGAGGGCATTCATTTCGAAAGGCACTTGCATCTCTTCAAGAAACTTGGCAGCCTTCTCCATAACGGGCAGGTCGCTTGTGCTGCCCATGATAATGCTAATAATTGGTGTCATAATTATATTTGTAGAGTTTGAAGTCTATATATGAGGGCGTGGTTAGCTTGTCAACTTGTTAACCAGTCAACTTGTTAACCAGTCAACCATTCATATCAGCAAAATGCTGACAAATCCGCTCACCACGCCAACCAGTACGCCCCACCCTATTTCGGCGTAGGTGTGCTGTCGCAGAATGAGGCGTGCCGAGCACACCATGCCGCAGAGCAGCGTGGTGAGGCACACCCACCATGTGGGGTCGAAGGCAAAGATAAACGAAAAGGCTATCAGTGCCCCCACCACACCCCCCGAGGCGGCAGCGTGTGTGCTGATTTTGATAAAGTTGTTGACAATGGCGCACACCACCTGTATGACCAGCGCGCCGCCAATCACCCCCAACGCAAAGCGTGGCATGTGAATGCCGTAGAGCAGGTAGAGCAGTGCACCATAGCTCACAATGCTCAGCACGTAAGGCACATAACGGCGTTCGCGGCGGCTCATTTGGTGCCGTGTCCACCCGTTCAGCTTGCGGTAGCAGTATATGGCCACATGGGGCAGCAGTATGGTGAAGAAATATACAATCAGCGTAAGTATCACCTTTGTCTGCATGGGCAGCATGTTCAGGTAACTGAACAAGAACAGCACCACAAAGGCTACTACCGGCAGGTAAAACGGCGAGTAGAGCGACGACACAACGTGGGCAGTGAGCACTATCAGTTCGCTGCTCACCCCGCTGGCCTTCTCACGCAGTTTGTGTGCCGTGTGGGCGCTTGTTTCGTTATGTATGTCAGTATTGTCCAAAATGTATCTGTTTTGTGTTGATTGATTAGGCGTGGCCCGTCAACCTGTCAACCCGTTAACTTGTCACTCCCGTTCACTCCTTGCGCAGGCGTGCGGTAGGCAGTCCCAGCATATCGCGGTATTTGGCCACAGTGCGGCGAGCCACATTGTAGCCAGCCTCCTTGAGCTTGGCGGCCAGCGCCTCGTCGCTCAGCGGGTGACGCTTGTCCTCGCCGTCAATCAGCTCGCGCAATGCCGCCTTAACCTTGCGGGCAGAGAGTTCGTCGCCATCGCTTGTGGTGAACTGTGACGAGAAGAAAAACTTGAGCGGGTAAGTGCCGTACATAGTCTGCACATATTTACTGTTCGTCACGCGCGACACAGTCGAAATGTCCACCCGTGCCATTTCGGCAATTTCCTTCAGCGTGAGCGGCACCAAGTCGTTCTCGTCATCATCGTTCACAAAAAAGGCGTGTTGCTTGTCAACAATGGCACGCATAACCGACATCAGAGTCTCCTTGCGTCGCGTGAGCAAGTTGATAAACGACAGGGCCGAGTCCACCTTTTGGCGGGCGTAGGTGTAAGCGTCGCGTTGCTCGCGCGACAGTTTCGTCTTGTTGCCGCCATACTGCTTGATGCTGTCGCGGAAAGCCTGGCTCACCCTCAGTTCGGGCACATCGCCATTGTTCATGCCCACCTCCACGCGTCCTTCGTCGTCAACCCTGACATAGAAGTCGGGCACCACCGTTGGGGCACTTGGTGCGGTAGAGTCGTTAAGGGCACTGCCCGGACGCGGATTGAGGTGGACGAGCAAGTGGCGCACATGGGCAAAGGTGTCATCGTCCATGCCAAGGCGCTGCTTAACCACGTCCCAGTGGCGCCCCACAAAGTCCTTAAAGCAGCGGTCAACCACCTCCAGCGCCAGTTTTGTGTAAGGCGTGCGGCGTTCGGGGTCAGTCAGTTGTATGTGCAAGCACTCCTGCAGCGAGCGTGCACCGATGCCTCGCGGCTCAAACTGTTGCAGAATGCCGAGCAAGCGTTCAAGTTCGTGGCGGTCGGTGTTTATATTGTGGTAAATGGCCAGTTCGTCGGCCAGCGCATCAAGGTCCTTCCGCAAAAAGCCGTCCTCGTCGAGCGAGCCAATGATATATTCCATCACCTCCTGTTCGTGTTCGGTAAGGTTGTGCTCGCTGATTTGCTGCTGCAAGTCCTCGTAGAAAGAGGTTTGTCCCGAGTACTGCATTTCTTTGCGGTCGCGCTCCTCGTCGGCGCGTTGCTGCAGGTAGTCAGGCACATCGTCGGCCGAGAAGTAGTCGCCCATAGCGTCAGCCTCGCGTCCGTAGTCCTCGCTTTCCTCGTAGGCATTAGCCTCGTCGGCCTCAGCGTCCTTGTCGTTCTCCTCGTTGTTATCGTTATTGTCAGTATTATCGGCCTCGTCGTGTGTAGGATAGTCCTCGCCGTCCTTCTCCTCGAGTGCGGCGTTGTCCACCATTTCATCTCTCACCCGTGCGGCCAGTTCGGTTACGGGCAGCTCCACAAGTTTGGCCACCGCCACTTGTAGCGATGCCAACTGCTGTGTTTGCACAGCCGCCTGTGTTTGTTCTAATCGTTGTGCCATAGGTAACGTCTGTTTTATGCTACAAAGGTACTGCAAACCGAGCGCAATGGAAAGGAAAAACGATGCAATCTTTTTCCTTTTCATTGCCGAGGTGCCGCGTAGCTTATCCAAAGGTACTGCAAACCGAGCGCAATGGAAAGGAAAAACGATGCAATCTTTTTCCTTTTCATTGCCGAAGTGCCACGTACTTTATCAAATGGTACTGCAAACCGAGCGCAATTTGCACTAACTTAGTGCAATTTTCGGCCGAAATTGCACCGAGTTAGTGCAATTATGCCTGTTTGACTGAATATTTACATAATATTATTGCTGTCCAGTAAAACTGCAAAAGCATTATAATGGGCTTTGGCGCTTTACCAAACAGAGAACTTCTTTCATAACTGATGGTGTGCTTTTTAGTGCACAATGTGCAGGTGTTTTACCATAAATACAGATTTGGCAATTTTGCTTGCATCTTGCACTTTTTGCTCTAAATAAACTGAAAATCAGCGGATTATGCAGTGTAGGTACACCTGCACTGTGCTTGCACTTGCTTGCACTGCACCTGCACTTTGTCTGCATTGTGCTTGCACTTGCTTGCACTAACAATAATGGATTTCTACGGGCGCAGCCACGTATAACAGCATAGGGAGGTAGGAAATTGTTTCGGAGAAACCGAAAATTCTACCTCCCTAAATTCGTGCGCCGCCCTGGCACAACAGTAAATACTAATGCACACGGGTGTGCAGGCAAAAGCATTTGTGCAGGCAGGCGTGTATGTAAAAACAACTGTTACCTACACTATGTAAGACAATGATTACCAGTGCGTTACGCCAAAAAGTGCAAGGTGCAGGCAAAATCGCCAAACAAATATTTATGGTTGTTGCATTGTGCACTAATGGGGACGAGGCGCCTCGCAAGAAGACGCAAGCACTAAACGCTAACACTAAATGCTAACACTAAATGCTAACACTAAACGCACGCACCCAACGCTACCTCAAAACGCTACCTCTAATGGGGGCGACGCGTCTCGCGTCGGGAAAAGAAGTAGTTATCATTTAGCAGCGTTTGTATTTTCCTCTTTTCTTTATCCCGACGCGAGACGCGTCGCCCCCATTAGAGTTAGCGTTTTGAGCCTACGCTTTCTTTGCCACGTGTTCCAGACGGCTATGTAAAAGGCGGGTGGGCTAATGCCCCACCGCCACCTTGAAGGTGCGGCCCTCCGTCACAGCGTCAGAGCACACAGTGATGAGGTAAGGGCCGGCCGGCAAGTTGAAAGAGTACGACACGGCAGCAGGCTGAAACTCGCGCACAAGGCGGCCCGTGGGGTCGAACACAAGCACCGCACGCAAGCAATCGTCGGGCGCGGTGGTGGCAGTGACCATGCCCCCCTGTGAGGCCCAGCAGCGCAAGGCCGTTTGTACAGGTTGGGGCGCAATGGCTTGCGATGTAAGCGCGTAGCGGCCCACCGCATTGGGTGTGAGTGTTACAGCCGTGCTGTCGGTGAGCAGTGTGTAGTGCTTGGTGTGCGCATCGTACAAGTAGAGCGATTTGCGCAGCTGGTCGGTGCCAGCTATGCGCAGCGTGACAGTACCGGTTGCAGGGGCCACAATGCCCAGCGGCACATTGCGCAGGTCAGGCACATGGTTGATGGCAGCCGCCAACTGGCCCGCCATGGTGTAAAGCGTGAGGGCAGAGCCCGTGGTGTTAGAGTCGAACATGGCCTCAACGTCCTCACCCTCCTTAAAGTCGGCCGCGGCCCCCTTGTCAGCCACAATGCTTGCGCTGGTGGTGTGGCTGCCGCTGGTGAGCGTAAGGCGCAGCGTGGCCTCGGCCGACTGCATCACGGCCGAGGTGAAGGGCACCGTCATGATGGGCAGAAACTCAATGTTTTGCAGCAAGGTGCCGCTCACAGGTTTGACAAAGAAAGCCGTCATGGGCGCCACCACATTGTCGGCACTGGCATCGAAGGCACACATCTGCCCGTTCTGCATGGTCCAGTATTTGGGGTAGAGCTGCGTGTTCTGGTCGAAGAAACGCTTCATGTAGAGCGACGACATGTAAGGGTTGCCCACAAGGTAGTAGCCGTTGTCCTGGTGGTTGTTAGCCTCGTCGATGCTGATGACGAGGCGTCCGGTGAGCTTTTGCGGGTCGCCCACTGCGGGGTCGGAGGTGGCCAGTTGGCCTTGGCCGGTGCGTGCAGGCAGCGGCACCGTTTGGCGCTCGGTGCCATCGGCGCGGTAGTAGGCATACTGCGTGTCGGCCTTTGGCAGGCGCACCAGGGTGGGCTGGCTGGTGAGCGGTTTGTCCTCGCTCAGCAGGGCTGCGCCGCGGCCGGGGGCATAGGGCACCGTCACATCGTTGTAGCGGCTGCTCCACTGCTGCATTACGGCCAGGGTGTCGGTACCACTGAACGAGTCGTAGTCGATGTAGGCATCGTAGTCGTTGCGTAGGACGTCGTCGGTGTCGGTAATGACCATTGACTTCGCCTTGTCCCAGCTGCGCTGGTAGATGGGGTAGCCCGCGCGGCTGTTTACTGCGTCATTGTAGGTGATGGGCTTGAAAGCCTCGGTAAGCTGGCGGCCAGTGGCCTGCGGCACATAAAAGTCGCCAGCGTAAACCGACTTGAGCGGCGAGCTCCACATAGTCCACTCGCCCGGCTGCATCTCAATGTCCACCCACGCCTGGTTGTACTGCAAGTATTGCTGGTAGCGCAGTTCGGCACGCGGCTTGAAGTACACCTGGTCGCACGTGTTGGCATAGAAGCGCACACAGTCGTAATAGGTGCCAGTGGCCGATGTGACGGGCTTGTCGTTAAGCACCATGTAGTAGGCTATGTTGGTGGTGGCCGGCGCATTCACAGCGTTGTCAAGGTAGGTGAGCAGCGAGTCGTGTGCGGCCACGGAGTAAGTGCCAAGGAATGGAGGCTCCCCACCAGTTGGCACAATCACCTTGGTGGTGCGCAGCGGAATGAAAGCGTGCGGTGTGCTGCCGGCATCGCTGCCCGCAGTTTGCTGCAGCCCCGGAATGTCAGTGCCATAATCCTTGTAGGTGGTGCTGTACAGTTCGGCCTTGCTGGCGCGTCGCCAGTTGGCATCGTTGTTCCAGTTGTCGTTGTTGGCCAGTTGGTCGGTCCACGTCACATACTCGGGTATGACCTGCAGCGTGATGTAGGTAGTGCCCTTGCAGGTGTTGGCCGAGCCGGGGTCCTGTGTGACATCGTAGTATTGCATTTCGAGCGTGTAGTCGTAGCCCTCGTGCAGTTCGATGCCCGCAGCCTTGGCCGGTGCCAGATTGAACGACAGGTTGCGTGTAGTGGGCTGTATGGTGGGGTTTTGCACCGTGCCAAAGCTCTTGCCAATGTTGGCCGTGTTGAGCGGGTCGTTGGTGGCGCTCAGTATGAGCTGTGCCGGGGCAGTGCCGGCATTGTACGTGACAAGTTGCAGGTTGTGCAGTTTGGTGCTGATGGGGCGTTGCGCGTCGGCATAGCTGTGTATGGGCACACGCAGGTATTTGCCAGCAGTCTCGAGGGCGGCCACTTGGTTGAGGTCGAGACGCAGGTAGCGTGCGGTGTGTGCCCATTCGTCGGGATAGGTGACCGAGGGGAAGCCCAGGTTGAGCACAGGCCCGTCGTGGGTGAGTGTGGCCGAGGTTTCGAGCGGATAGCCGCAAATGGTGAAGTGTTGTACCGGCATGGTGCGCGGGTCGGTGTATTGTCCGGCAAGTGGAATGAGCGTAATCTTGACAATGCGGTTGCCATCGGCAGGCAGGTCGAAGGGCGCCTTGAAGGTGTTGCTTGCCAGCAGATAGAGCTTTTGCTCATACTCATTGATGCTGTTGCTTGGCACGCCCTGCACATATTGGTGCAACAGTGTGGAGTCGGCCTTGGTGTAGCAGCCCTTGGTGGGCTGCAGGGTGTGGGAATCGGGGTATTCGGCACGAAAGTTGACAAGGGCGGTGTTGAGGCCGCTCACCGCTTGGAATTCGGCTGCTGAGCCACTGAACCAGTCGAAGGGCCAGCGGCTCACCTCAATGCGTCCGCCATTTACGCCGTCGGGCAGCGACAGGCGGCCCTTCATCTGCACCATGACTGTGGTGGCGCCACACTCGGCCGAGAAGGTGGTGCTGACCGAGCCATTCTCGTCGGTCACTACGGCATCTTGCTGCACATAGTCCTGCGGTTCGCTGTAGATGGAGCACGTGGCGTTGGGGGTGCCCCATGACGATGGTTCGTACACCTCCACCCCGTTGACAATGCGGCGCCGCGGCGTGGCTATCGACACATAGTACTGCTTGTGGGGGTCGAGCTTGAAAAAGCGGTTGGCCAGCATGAGGTGGTAGTATTCGTTGGCATCTACGTACACGTTGCGGCGGTTAAGGGTGTCGGTGCTGTGCACCACAATGGCGCCATAGTCGTGTGTGTGGCCGGCATTGTAGGTAGAGTCGCCATACGCCGTGTTGACCGGTAGCCCCGTGTCGGCATGCACCAGTCGCCAAAAGAGCGGGCGTGTGATGTCGGTGGTGGCGTCGGTATAGTTGGGCAGTTCGAGAGCGTCCTTCACTTGGCCGTACACCATGCTGAGTTTGAGTTTGGCGCCATTCTCGCGGTTTTTGCAGATGTCGGCATCGTCGCTTTGCTGCAGCACCTCAATCTTCGGGTTCTTAACGTAGATGCGTATGTCGTCAATGGCAAAGTCGTTGCCACCAGTGCTGGCTCCCTGATTGTCGACGGTGATGTAGAAGTGTGAATACTTTTCGGGGTGTGTGCCAGTTGCTATTACCGAGAACGCAAACACTTGGTACCACCGGCCGGTTTTGGTGGCACCTACCGACTTGAAATCGCCCGAGGCAAACGACTGTATGAGTTGGCTCTGCTTTTTCCCCGTTTGTTGGTCGATGGCCTCGCCGTAGAGTTTGAACATGAGCTGTGGCGGCGCGGCAGTCTTATCAGTCATGTTGGCAATGTTGATAGCGGCAATGACGGTAGAGCCTTCGCACAAGTTGGCATCGAAGTCGGTTGAGATAATGGGGCGTGCCTCGTCGGTTGCATCAAGGTATACGAAATAGCCGTATTGCTTGCCGCCTGTGCGGTAGTAGGTGGCATCGTAAAGTGTTTCAGGGGCATAGAAACAGTAGCTTCCCCCGGCATTCTTTGAGGCAATGGGGTCGTTCATTGACTTTATAATCACGTAGTCGCCATGGTAGGGCGAGTATTTGTACCACTGCTTCATCCAGTCAGAATTAAGGGCCATTTGTGACGTGAGCCCGGGGTACACAAAACCATAGTAAGTGCGGTTCCAGTCTAACGGTTGGTTCCACTGGTTGTTGTAGGCATCGCCATTGACGTATATTGTGTCAGGCTTGTTGTAATTCATGCCCGCCATGTCGTCGAAGCTGATGTCGGCCACTTGGGTGTAGTTGCGTTCGAGCACGGCGTGTGTGCGGTTGTAGTCGAGGCTGTCGATGTCCTGCGGAGCCGATTCAGCACGGAAGTAGCAGGTGTAACGTGCCACAGGCGTGGAGTGCTTGGTGGTGGCAGTGTGGTCGCTGTAGTCGTTGACATAGGCCAACACATAATAGGGTTGCCCTATGGCCATGCTGCTGATGGTGTGCACGTCTGATGAGGGCTGGCCAAGACCGTCGCTCACGGGCCTGTATTCGCCTTTGAACGATTCTATGTTGATATTGATGTCATATCGGTTTGGGAGCATGGCCTCGGTTCCTTCGGCATCTTTCAGTATGTGGTAGTAGTATTTAGTGCCGATACGTGTGATGGCCGTCCATGTTACCGTTTTGCCCTGGCATAGCGTGGTGCCGAAGTGGCTCTCCAGTGACGGGGCAGCAAAGTCGGTGTTGGTGTAAGGGTAGAAGTAGTACATGCTCAAGTCGCTGATGGCCATGCGCAGGGTGATGTTGCCCTTGTAGCCATTGTACATGCCGAGCGTTATGTGGCCGTTGTCCTCGTAGGCAGTGCCAGACATGAGGGCTTTTTTGATGTTGTCGGCAATATCGGTGGCTGGGCGCACCTTGAACAGATAGCGCAACGAGAGCGTGGGCTCGTATTTAACGTCAGGGGCTGTGCCGGGGTAGTCCTTATAGCGGCTCACATCGCAAGCCACGTCGGTGCCGGTCCAACCGCTTGTAGGGGTGTTGAACATTACAGAAGCCACATTCTCAACCGTGGCCCACTCATTATAGCCAAGTTGATATTTGAACAGGCCGTATGACTGGTCGTGGTCGTCATAACATGGCTCCTCGAGTTGGTAGCCAGTGTTGTTGGTGGTGCTGATGTAGGTGCAGGCGCGGTCGGTGGCATTGTCGTACCACCTCCAATATCCAGTCGGCTCGATGGAACTTGTAGTCTTGTCGCTGCCATCATGGCTGGCTATGGGTACGATAAGTTTGCGTTTCTCGCCAGGTTTAACGTAGTATTGGTAGGTCCATTGCGCCACTTGTTGGCGGCCGTCTTTCAGTCCTTCGGGGGCATAGTTGTAGGCATAGCCCGAGGAGTGTTGGAAAGTGTAAGGCTTGTAAGTATATTCTGTCACCGAGCTCCATGCCACGGGGTCTTGTGCTACAAAGTAGTCGGGGTATTTGGTGTTGACATTGACAAGATTACCAGCTACCAGACCGTCGACATTGTTGCTATAGAGGCGTACCACCTTGATGTCGTTGACTGTTTTGCCTGCTGGCAGGGTGATGCGCAAACTTTGTGGGTTAGTAGTAGCTGTAGTGCGTGAGTAGAATGTTTGGCCTTGTGGCGTTTTGTAAAATGCCCCTAAAATAGGCCAATCGGTCTTGATAGGTGTTATGTAGTCTTGGCTGTTTTCAATCATCTGCCCTGTGGCGCGGTCAACCAGATACAAGCGTGAGAAATTATTTTTATAACGCTCGCAATCGGCTGTTATATCAAAGTACGTGGCATTCTTACTGCAAGTGAAATAGGCTTGGTTTGCCGTTAAGTGCGAGGCGTCGGTTGTGATATAGCAGGCTCGGGCATTCGTCTGGTCCACCAGTCGGAAACTGTACTTGAGCTGGAACTTGGCGGGTTCGGCCGTTACGGCACCGTTGGCAGTGGTGAGGGGGTTGGTGTCGTCAATTTTGGCAATGAGCGCCACCACCTTTTGGCCCACAGTGCCGGCATTCGCGTAGTTGAGGTCGAGAATGGCGGCTTTGTTGGCCGAGTTAAAAGGCGTGGTGGTGAGCGTGTTGCACCAATAAAGGCACTGCGTGTCGGTTATGTGCCCCTTGCCGGTGGTGGCCGGGGTGAGTTTGCCGTCGATGTTGGCCAAGGTGCCGTCGGCATTTTCGATGTACCAACGTATGTAGAGCGACTGCCCTGAGGCGTTCTCTTTCAGTCCTAAATCGGCCAGTATCCTGTCATAGTACTTGCTGAGTTTGATGGCCGTCACATCAGTCTTAGTTTCGGCTATAGAGCCAGATGCCACATTGTTGAGGTAGGCATGTGCCACGTTGGCATCGGCCACGGCCGTCACGCTCCAGGCACGGACTGTGGCGGTGTGGAATAATAACAACAATAGTAATGACAGACGTATGGTGAGATGCTTTGTCATAATGGTTTATACAATGATTGTTATGGACGCACGATGCGCACACGGCACACAAGGGTGCGCCCCGTGGCGTTGTGGGTGAGGTAAAGTGTGTGGTAGGCCTGGCCGGTGGCGGTGCCAAAGGTGCCGGTGATGTAGCGGCCACGGGCGAACCATGAGGGGGCTGCGGCATAGAAGCCGGCCGGCGGTGCGGCAGGGTAGGTGTCGGTGCTGAAGCGGCTGAATGTCCAGTCGGCATCGGGCACGGCCGCACCATTGTCAAAACGTGTGACTTTGGGGGTGAGGCGGAACTCGCCGCCGGCGTTGAAGGTGCAGGTGAATGTGCCGTCGGCCTCCTTGACCGAGCAGGGCAGCACGCCAATGGCGGGAAAGTCGAGCGGTATGAGGTCGAGCTTGATGTTTTGCAGGGTGATGGGTATGATGCGCCAGTCGTTGCGGGCAATGAAGTGCCAGTTGCCATTGTCGTTGCTCACCACGCTGTAACGTTGCTGTGTGGTGGTGCCGTCGGCCATGGTGAGCCTCACGGTGAGCATGAATTGGCCAAAGGTGTTGGCGGGGGTGGTGCACTCGTTTACGTAAAGTGTTTTCCCGATGCTTGCGTCGTTGGCCACGGTTTGGTTCAGCACCAGATGGTATACCTGCTGTGGCTGTGTGCCGTTGAGGCGCGGCTGTTGCACCACTTGCGTGTTGGCATCGGTGGGTGTGGCCGAGGGGAACAGCATGACGTTTTGCACGCCGCCGTCGGTCGGATTGGCGCTGAGGCGGTCGATGCTGATGGTGTTGAGGGTGATGTCGGCGCCGGTTTTGTTGGTAATGTTGAACTGCAGTTTGGCCAGCATGCGCACCACGTAGAGTGTCTTGGTTGTTTCGTTATCCTTGTTGGTAAGGCTCATGTGGCAAATGCCTGTCATGGGTATGCCTTGTGCGCGGCCCGTGGCGTCTTTGGCTTTGGGGTCGAAGCCGTTGCCGTCGATGTGCCAGATGGCCGAGGCTATGTCGGGCATGGTGCCGCCCTTGGCAAATTTGTGCCCGGTGGCCTGCTGGAGTTGCGCAAGGGATATGTTGGCAAAGGAGTAGAATGTCTTGTTTGAGGCGGTGGTTTGCAGATTGGTGGCCACATCGTCGGCCTCAACGTTATTGGGGGTGGTGGCGGGTGTGAACACCTGTTCGATGGTGTGGTCGGCGTCGTTGACCATGATGACCACCCAATCCTCGATGAGTTCGTCGCCCTGCTCGTAGTTCCAGCCTAATGCGGGTGAGGCGCTGGCCTTGCTTTGGGCGTCTTTGCTTTGGGCGTCTTTGCTTTGAGCGTCTTTGCTTTGTGTGGCAATGCGCAGAGACAGCTTGATGGGTGTGCCGTCGGTAGCAGGGGGCGCTATGGGGTCGCTGCTGCAGGCCGCCAGTATGATTGACAAGAATAGTATGCTGAGCAGGTGTTTCATTGGGCTTTACTTGTGAGTTAGTTGACGGGTTGACGAGTTAACGGGTAAGTTAGTCTTGGCTTTACATAATAACTTCGCCGTGTTCGTAGCGTTGCCATGGCACCACACGTATTTGCAGCGTGATGTTGAAGTTGTCGGGGGTGCGGGTAATGCTCTTGATGCGCACGCGGTAGATGTTGTTGCGCACGATGCCGTAGGCCAGGGGAAGGGCCAGGTCGGGCTTGGACGCCGTGTCTGAAGAACGGTGGCGAATGTCAAAGTCGTAGGCACGGTCGTAAGCCTTGCTCTCCTCGCCGTTAGGCAAGTAGGTGCCGAAGAAGCGCAGCCCCGTGGCGTAGGTCCTGACGTCGTTGCTCTGCTGCAAGGCCACGCTGAGCGTGTTCTCGGCGGTATAGGCCACTATGTAGTAGGGGTTGGCAGCATCGTCGGGATTGGCGTGGTTGCCCTGCCGCACTGGGTATATGGCGCGCAGCTGGGCGCCGTTCTGCGGCAAGGCGTTGTAGCGGTTCAGCGCTACGTAGAAAGCGTTGTAGGCTTCGGCCGTGGTGGCAGGGTTGCCCTTGTGCAGTGTGAGCGGGTCGGCCACATAGCATGGTGTGCCGTTTTTGGTGTTCTCGCCGCCAAGGTAGATGACACCGCCCGTGGGTGCTTGTGTGGTGGCGTCGGCAGCCATGCTCTGCTCGAACAAGGTGCTTTGCTGCGTGATGTTGTAGGGCTCTACAAACTTGAGGCGGAACTTGCTGCTGGTGGCAGAACCGTCGGGATCGGTAACGGGATATTCGTAGTAGATGGTGCCGTCGGCCGCCTTCTTAAGATAGGCTGCATCGGGCACAAAATCAATGCGGGCGGCCAGGCGATCGAGGTCGATGGGCTGGCCGCTGGTGGTGGTAAAGGCGTCGTTGGCCGTGCCAGTATGGGTGCTGCCCGTGCCCACTATTATTTGCGCGTCGTTGGCCGATGTCATGACAAAGTCCGATTGGCGCTCGGGCCAGGCGGTGCTTTGGTCGGCATAGATGTTGTTGGCCCAGGGTGTGCCATTGTATATTTGTGTGCGCACCTCGGCCAGAGTGTGGCCATCGAGTGCGGCATAGTTGGCATTGGCCACCACCAGTACGTTGTATGTGCCATACTCCATGTTGGCAGGCAACAGCCGGCTGCCGGTGGTGTAGGTGGTGATGGCGCCGCCGGCCGTGGTGGCAAGCGGCTGCACGTCCCAGCAAAAGGCTCGCACAGTCACCTTGTCGGCATTGGCCGCATTGATGCCGCCCTCAGCCCCCTTGAAGAGTATGATGGTGATTTGGCCGATGCTGTTTTCGCGTGGCAGCCCCTCTTCGGCAGCAGTGGCGCGCTGCTTGCGTCCTGACGCCACTTGCACTTGCATACGCACATAGGTGTTGGGCCCCACCACCGGGGTGGCGGGCCCGGCAGTGTCGTCGTGGCAGGCCGACAGGAGCAGCCAGGCGGTGCAGAGCAATGTGAGGTGATATGTCAGGAATCGCAGTTTCATTTGTCAGGTGAAATGATGTGGGTAGTAGAGGGGGCTAAATGTCCTCGTTCTGAATGCGCACAGCCCATGAGAGGACGCCAATTTCGATGCTTGCATAGCTCCAGCTGCCGCCCTTGAGGTAGAACGACAGACGGTAGTCGTAGCCGCGGTCGAGGAATTCCTGTGCCGTGTAGTTACGTTCGGCCGACGAGCGCAGACGTTGCAGAAAGTCGGCCAGGTCGATGCGCACCACGTTTTGCTGCGTCCTTTTGTTGTAAATGACGAGCTGTGCGTTGTGTGCGGCGTCGGCACCGCTGTGGTAAATGATGCGCGAGGTCATGAAATCGGCGTGTGCCATGCGGCCGGGAGCCTGCGTGTTGTTAGTGTTCGGGTAGGTAGTGACGGAGGCAGTGTTGATGGGGTCGGTGGTGTTCCACGTGGCGTATGGCGTGTAGCGGAGCGTGGTACGCTCGTCCACTGTGTTGTAGCCGTCCACCGCGGCGTTGCGGTCGGTGATGGTAAACGTAAAGTCGTTCACGTCGAGGTCGGCCGGATTGTCAAGGTCGCGCAGCGTGATGTTAATCTGCTTTGTGTCGCGCACCAATGAGCAGGTGTCGGCCTGTGTGGCAAGCTTGTCGTTGTAGCGCACCGTGACGGGGCGGGCCGACTGTCCCACCCACAGCGTGTCGAGTGGCAGGGCAGCGTTGTCAACCATCATGGTGTCGGCCACCCCGCTTATAGGTTTGGCGGGCAGGGCAATGCGCAACGTTTGCAGATTGTCGCTGGCCGACTGTGGTGCCGACACCTTGAAGCGTGCGCCCGCTGTGGCCTGGCATTCGGCATAGGGCCGCTGAAAGGCTACAGCCTGATATTGGTAAGTGCCGGGAGCTATGTCGAAGTGTACGCAGAAGTCCTTGCTCTTGAGCGGCTGTGCAGCAGCGGTGTTCTGCACGGTGCGCTGTTCGAGGTAGTGGCCGTTGGCATCGAACAGATAAACGCTCACGGCCCCCACGTGGTCGGTAAACATGTCGGCGCGCTGCAGGTTGTAGTTGTATTTGAAGTGTATGTCAAGCCCTTGCGGACAGGGGGGCAGGTCTTCCTTCATGTCGGCACATGAGGCCAGACCTGCTGCGGTGGCCAGCACGATGAGGGCTTTGCTGAGTAGGTGTGTCATCTCAATTTGGTGTGGGGTGTGTATGGTATGTATGCTGTGGCCGCACGGTTGGCGGCGTGTAGTGTCGGTATTGGTGGCAGCGCATTGTGTAATGGTGTGGCTGCAAGAGGCAATATCCCGCTGTATTTTGCAATGCGCCCAGCGGCAGGGCGTGGTGTGTGAGTATAGAAAAGCATTGGGGGCTCGCCATGAGCCGTGGGCTGTATGGTGAGCCCCCAATGGTAAGGTTATAAATTAGAGGTCAGCACTTTGAGAGTGCTTGCTCCATGAGAGTACGTTGATGCTTACAGAGATATAGTTCTCAAGCACATCGTCGGGGTCGTTAGTGAATGCGGGTATGGTGGCATCGCCAAGTGTCTGAATACTGTTCACGCTGATGTCGTACCAGTTGTTGCGCACTACGCCGTAGCGGCCAAGGAACCAGTTTTCGCTACCAGTGCTACTAGTGTTATAGATATTACTGTTGCCGCCGGCTGTTACGCCCTGTCCTTCTACATTCCAAGGTGTGTCGGTGTCGCCAAAGTGCTTGATGCGCACGGCATAGTATGCCACGCCGCCTTTGTAGCGAACGATGTTGGGCAGAGCCTTATTGAAGTCGATTGTGAAAGTTCCAGTAAATGTATCATCGGCAGCACCGGCTGCGGTCTTGCCCTTTAAGGTGGCATTTGTGATAGTAGTTGCACCAGCTATATCGTTGCCGAAGGTGATGTCGAGTGAAACACCTGTTTTGTGGTTCTCAGCCCAAGTCTTCACAGCTGGGTCATTATGCAGAATAATGTTTTTGAGTCGTTCGGCCAGAGAGGCTTCGGTGTAAACAACCTCCTTGTTGCCGTTGACGGTGTAGAGGTCTTTATCATAGGTGGGTTCTTTGCCAGGAGTGGGTATGCCAGGTACAGACATTTTAACACCAAGTACCACGCGGGTAGTTTGGTCCTGATTTTGAGCCGTTACCTGGAAGGTGTTCTCGTTGCAATACTGCGGGTGGTCGTTGCCAAATGTTGGGCTTAGCGTCATTTTGGCGTTGCTGGCTATTCGGTTGTAGTTGTCAGCATCGGCGGTAGTGGTTTCATATTCGGGGTCTTGGGCAAATGCCGTGCGGTAAAGCTTGTTGTCGTCAGTAGCGTTGGGGTTCACCGGTGTACTCCACACAAAGCGGAACTTGCTGGCGTCTGCAGCTGTAACCTTGTTGGAATTGATGCTGTTCCAACTCTTGTCATACTGGCGCACGATGTAGCTCTTCTTGTTGGTGTTGTCCACCACCCAGTTGTACAGCTTGTAGCTTATTTCGCTGGCAGTGTTACCCTTGTTAGCCTTGAGTTTGCCTTCCGTGCCCTGCTGTACAGTCACTTTGGCTACGGCACGCTCCACGTAAATCTCGGCAGCGGGCTCCGACTTGGCCTTGGCCTCGGTAGTGTAGATGTTATTGGTCACGTCGGCCAATGTCTTGATTTCGGCATCGGCGCCTGGTTCGGTTCCGCCGCCTGGCTTGGTGCAGAGCGGGGCGTTGGTCATGAAGATGCCGTTATTAGTCACGTCAGCGGCAAAGGGTGTCTCACCATCGGTGTTTGTGCTGGCAATGGCCTTCGAGAAGTTGATGAAGTTAGGGGTAGAGACGTAATCTGTAGCGCTCACATTAGAAGTGTTAAATGTCAGTTTGTGAGTGTTGGCATCGACAGTAAACAAACCATTGTTGTTGAGCACCACCAAAGCGAAAAGCTTTCTGCCGCTTTGGGGCTTCGTGCCGTTGGCAAAGGCAATACGCTTTGTGATCGTTACGTGGTTGGGGTCGTCTCCCACCGCCTCAAAATTGCTAAAATCGCTGTTCTTGAGTTCGTAGGCACCTTTGAACGTGGCTTCATTCTCTTTGTTGTGTTCATCTTTTCCCTCAAAGAACACGAGGTACGCATTTTTGATGCCGTACTCGTTGTCCAGACCATCGTCGAGTGTGGCGCGGCTGCCGCGGTTGTTGTCGGTAGGCAGGTTGAGGCTCATCTTGACAAAGCCTCCCTTGCTCAGGTCGATGGGGGTTGACCCACCATTGTCTACTACATTGTCGCTGCTGCAAGCACCTAATGCAAGGGTGGCAGCAAGAGCTAAAGGTAAATAAATCTTTTTCATAAGTCTTATGTATGTAAAGTTTATATAGAGTGCTTAATTGGCAGCTGTAATGAGCGCCAAGTTGCGCTTGGCCTCGTCGGAGCCGTTGGCGGCAGCCTGCTCAAAGAGTTGTTGAGCCTGTGCCAAATGGCCTTGAAGCAGGGCCAGCACGCCGCGGGCATTGATGGCGGCAGGCGTTTGGCCGGCACGCTTGAGGTAGCTCCCGGCGCGAGTGATGTCGGCCTGGCGCAGTGCCACGCTTGCAGCGTTGAGGTTGGCTTCGGTGTCGGCGGGATAAACGTTGGCGGCGGTTTCAATCACTTCGTTGTACTGGTCGCTGCCCGGCTCGTAAAGGGCCGCGATGCGGTACATTTTGGTGAGCGAGAGCAGCCTTGGCTCGGTGCTGATGAGGGCAGCGGCCTCGCGGTCGCTCATGGGGCGTATTTTGTACTTCACCTCATAGTCGGAGTGGCGCAGGTAGGGGTAGCACGCGTTGAGCAGAATGCTGTAAGCCTCGGGGTAGCGCTGCTTGAGCTGGGCATCTTTGGCGTCGGGGTCCATGTCGGCACGCACAATGCCGAGCAAAGCCTGCTTGTCGGCCATGTTGCTGCGCACGATAAAGGTGTCGAGCCCTGCCCAGTCCTCGGGGGTGAAGTCTACATGATACGTTTTGGCCGGTATGTCGTACTGGTTGCGCACATACTCCTTGAGCGTGGCAGCACGTCCCTGTGCCAGACGGGCATTGTTGGTCCACGACCCCTCGGGTGAGGCATAGCCGTGAATGCTGATAGAGGTGATGCTCACGTTGGGGTTGTGGCGCACGATGTCGATGGTGCTCATTATTTTGTGCAGCTCGGCCGCATTGTTGTGGTAGTCGGGGTGCAGTTCGGTGCGGTTGACGGGAAAGTCGAGGTAAGCCTTGCCCTGCAGCGAGAGCACGGGGTCGTCGGCACTGACGGTGGGCATCACGTTGGCCAGGGCGCACTTGCGCTCCCAGTGCGGATTGATGTCGACGGGTGTGCCGCCACTGTTGCCCACCAGATTGCCGCACCCGCAGGTGTCGGTGGCAATGCGCAGGGTGGCGTCGTTCATCCACGGCTCGAGGTCGATGGCCTCGCGGTAGTTGTAGCATTGGGCAGTGCCGTTGTGGCGCTGCAGCTCAATGGCGTCGGGGTAATGCTTGTTGCCGTTGCGCAGAAATACGTAGTGCTGGCGGCGTCCGTTCACCATGATGGAGCGCAGCGTTTGTGTGTGGCCGTGATTGTCCTCAATGACGGGGGTGAACACCAGCGTTTGTTTGGAGCGTATGCGCATGCTGTCCATGGTCATGCGCCAGGTTACCACCAGCGACTCGCCGGCCGGTTTGGCCATGGGGCGTGCTGCAAGCTGGTGCATGCTGTTGCCCTGTGCACAGGCGGCCAATGGTGCGAGTGCCAGGAGCGATGTGGCTATGATGTGTTTGATTGACATAAGTTGCTGTTTGATAGTAAGGGGGTTGAGGTGGTTGTGGCAGGCGGGGCGCATTGGGCCGGGGCTGCACACCCAAATGTGGCTGTGCACGTGGTGGCGTCAGCGTTTAGAACACGTACATCAGGCTGAGCGCCAGTTTGTCGGGCCCGAAGTAGTGCTTGTGGCCGCTCTCCTCGGTGGTGCCGCATTCGGCGCAAGGGTAACGCTTGTAGCTGATGTACTGATAGCCCACGCCGAGCGATGCCTCGAGGTTCCAGTGCCGGCCCAATATCCATTGGTAGCCGTAGGTAAAGCCACCCCCGGCGTTCCACCCCTCGTAGCGTTTGTCGCGCAGGTCGGAAGGTCAGTTGTAAAAGGGCAGTTTGAAGCGCACCTTCTGCATGTCGAACTCGCCGCCCATGGCGTGCACGCCAATAAAGTGGCCGTTAAACTTGGAGCAGGGCCACCAGCGGTACTCGCCGAGCAGTTGCCAGTGTTTCCACATCTTGTCGTTGTTCAGGGGGTGTTTCCACAAGTTGAGGCTGTAGAGCACTTGCATGGTGCTTTTGCGCCCCAGGCCCAGCTCCACACCGAGGTTGGGCGTGAGGGTGGCGTCGTACAGCAGATTGGTTTTGACGGCCGCGTGTTGTGCGTTGAGGTTGAGGCAGAGAATGCTGGCCAGCATCAGTGCCCCCAAGCGTTGCAATATGCGTTGTTTGAGGTTCATACGTGTTATCCTTTGTAGGTGTTCTGCGTGCGTTTGTTCTGCGTGCGCGTTATCCTTATAAAATTAGCTACAAAATTACTAACCTTTCACGTTTTGTAAAGGCGGCAGATGTTGCAAAATAGCGTAGATGTGATGCATCATTTTGCTTAATTAGTAAAGTTTACACGTTGGGGGGGGTAAAATGTTAACTCCGCCTTACAAAATATTTTAGAGCAATTTGTGAAAAAATAAGAGCGGACTTGCCGCAAACTCCGTTGTACAGAGTGTTGCAGCAAGTCCGCTTGCTATGGCGTGGTGCGCAAAGATTTAGCGCACTACTTTGCGTCCGGTGTTGGTTATGAGCACCCCCTTGGCAGCAGCGCCTGCACGGCGGCCGCTAAGGTCGTAGTAGATGGTGGGTTGCTTGGGTTGGGCACCAGTGGTGGTAAGCTGGTCCACAGCCGTGCGATAGTCTGTGGCGTCAACCGCCGCAATGCCGGCATTGACCACCTTGTTGGTGGCCACATTGATGAGCAGGGCCACCACATCGAGTTTGGTTCTGTTAAACTTTACGGGGTTCAGCTTGTCGGGCGTCACAATGGCGTCAAGCTTAAATGTGGCCGCAGCCTGGCAGGGCTTGTAAGCCTCCAGGGCATTGGGCAGTGCCACGTCGGTGCCGAGTGTGCGGGTAGTGGCAAGCACCACATCGTCGTAGATGAGGCCGGCCACCTTGTCGGCAGTGCCAAGGAATGGGGCAAACTCCGGCTCTGGAAATATGTCGGCGGTGGCATTGTTATAATAGTTCTCCTGCACCCAGCCATTGCCCGTGCCGCTCAGACCGTTGCCCACGAGCACAAATTCGACCTTGTAACCTGCATTGCTCATGGCACGTGTTGAGGTGATGCCGGCTTGGGCAGCCACCTCCTTGCCGTCGGCCGAGAGTTTGGCTTCGACAGCCACGTCGACAGGCACATACTGGTTGGCATAGGCCAGCCACTCCCGTTCAATGTATAATGGGTGGGCGCCTTTTGAGTCAGACCCGAAATAGGGGTCGGTGGTGCCGTGACGCTCAATCGAGGCTATGGGGTAGCCGGTTACTGAAAGCGGAAACTGCTCTTGCGTCATGACCATCATGCTGTCGTTGAAGTGGTAGGCCAGTCCCACAAAGCGGTCGGGGTGCAGGCGCTTCATGGCCTTCATGGCAACGTAGCCGCGCGGGCAGTTGCCGCACCAGGTGCCTGTAAACTCCTCGACGACGGGACGGTGTGTGGGTATGAAAGCGCGTGCGTCCACCTCGAAGGCGGTGGGTGCTGCTGTGCTTGAGTTGGGCTGCCCGTTCACCTTGCTGATGCTGATGGTGGCGGGGTAAGTGCCGTCGGCCCCGATGGCGGGCAGGCTGACGGCCACTTGGGTGCTCTTGCCAAATTCGCCCGGCAACTGCTGTCCGGCGGGCAGGTCGCAGTGTTGGGTGAGCGGTGTGCCGTTGACGGTGTAGTCGATGTCGAAGGACTGCACGCCATTGGCGCCGTAGTTGGCCACTGTGACGTTGGTGGTGGCCGTTTGCCCCGTGATGGTGTAGATGGTGGCGGGCAGGCTGACAGAAGCGCTGTTGGCTGCCACGCCGTCGATGCGTACTTTCATGGCCAAATTGGCTACGTCGGACTGGTCAACCCATTTGAGGTACTTCTTGGTAGAATGTATCATAAATCCGCCCTCGTTCTGGCTTTCGCACACAATCAGCGGGTTGGCCGCATTTTGGTCGGTGCCAACGGCATTGATGGTGAAGGTGTAGCCCACATATACACCACCCTCGGTGATGGTGTATGGTTGGTCGAGGGGTATGTAGGTGTTGCTGAAGGCCAATGCGGTGTCGGCGGGTTGTGTGCAGATGTCGGGCACATTCTGCTTTTTGCCGTCGATGGATTGGAGCGTGAGTTCCTTTGACAGCCACACTTTAAGGTTGCTGACAGCCGTGGTGTGTGGTATGCTGATAATCACCCCCTTGATGGTGGTGCCCGTGAGAGCCGGCTGATTGATGTGTATGGCCACGTCGTAGGTCTCCTTTTTGCCCGACCCGGTTTGTGCCAGGTCGGTGGTGCCGTCGTAGTAGCTGTAGTCCATGGTGGTGGTTTGCGCCACAGCCACGGGGCCTGTGCAAAGGACCATGAGCAGAACGGCAAGACAGGTGTGTAATAGTTTCATGTGTGTGTGGTGGGATTAAAGGGTGGGGCCGGTGTGTGATGCTTAGAATTTAGAAATCAAGAACATCAGCACCACTCATTAAGAGATTTAAGAAGTCCGGGAGCCGGCATAAGGCTCCCGGACTTATCAATATGTATGTGTCATAATTCAGACGTGCGGCTTACTTGAACAAGCGCTTGCTTGTAGTGATGGTACCGTCGGCCAGGCGTGTGGTCTGAATGAACAAGCCCTTGCCAGGGCGGCTCACACGGCGACCGCTGAGGTCGGTGTAGGTAACGCCAGCCACCTTGCCGGTTTGAGCCACATTGCTCACAGCCGAGGGGTCCTCGTCGGTGGCGCTTATGTAGGTGATGGCCGACTTGCGCACTTCGCCACCACCCTTGTAAATCATTTGTACACCGATGCGGTCGATGCCCGTGACAAAGGTGTAAACCTGCCACAAGCCGGCATAATTGACAAAGTCGAGCATGTCGCTGTAGGTGAAGGGTATTTCGGTGGTTTCGTAAGGGAACAGTTTATATTCATCGGGGTCGATGGTCAGGACGTCGTCGTCGAGGTAGATGCTGTAGTAGAGTTTGTTAGCATCGAGAATGTAGCCGTCGGCGTCGAACTCGCTGGGTGCGAAGGCCAACAGACCGTAGCCGTACTCCTCGCTGAAGGGCATGTACGACATGGTGCTTGCGTCCACGGCAAGCGGTGTGGCGGCCTTTTCGGTCCATGGCTCAATGGTGGCACCGTCGTAGGTGAACACCTGGTTGAACATTTTGTAACCCTGGTTGGCCACAAAGGTGCTGTCGGTGCTGAGTGTGCCCTTGTCAGCATCGTAGTCAAATGTGATGGCATCGGCCAGTGTGAGGCTCTCTATTGAATCCCCAATCTCGCTGTCCCACACCATGTTGTGCGACACGGGTTCGAAAAAGGCGTAGCTTGCTGTCACAGAGTCGAGGCCCATGTACTGATGGCCGCTGAATGTGGCCTTGTTGCCACTGATGGTGCCCTTGGCCCAGCCAGAGGGAATATTCTTGTTGAGCCCGGCAATGTAGATGTCGTTGCCCTCGCGCACCACCTTCTTTACGCGGCCGTACCTCTGTCCTGAGTCGTAGTAGGTGATGCTCATCTGGGTGGCTTTTGTCTCGTCCTTGGGTGCAACGGGCTGTTGGTCGAACACAGTGTACTGCTGTATGTAGTCGCCATAGCCATACCATTCGCCCGCCTCGGTACACATGCCAAGCAGCTTGCTGTCCTGTGTGGTGTTGACAAGTACGATGCTGTCGTTGCGCCACACGTATTTAACGGTTTGGCTCGTAGAGTCGGGCTTGAAGGTGGTGTAGGTTTCGCCGTCCTGTTCAACCTTGACGGGCACGAGTTTGTAAAGCCAGGCGTCGTTGCTCATGCCGTCGTACTCCTCGTGTACAAACTGCTGCGGCAGTTTTACCTCGATGGTGTCGCCAGTGGTGCGTTCGCCCTTAATCCATGCGTCAGAATAGTAGGCTCCGATGGGGTTGTTGATGTATATGGTCTTGTTGTCGGGAGCCTCGACTATTTTGCCCCAAATACCGTCGAACGGCAGTTGGGCTTCATAGCCCATCATGTTGACAAAGCTCTCGCCCGAAAAGTAGAAGTTGGCGTGGAGCTTGCCTTCGGGCTGGGCGTTGATGATGGGGGCTGTGGTAGTGGTGCCGGTAGTGGAGGCTATGTTGAAGCGCTTGCCCGATGCGGCAGTGCTGCCCAGCTTGACGGCCGGCCGGAAGTTGGACTTTTTGGCCAAAGCTATGGCTTGCTTGGTTGGGGTAAGGCGCACATTGCGCGTGGCGGCGGTTTGTGCGGTAGCAGCCGAACTTGCTATAAGGGCTGCTGCAAAAGCTGTGTAGAGATGTCTCATAAGCTGTGTTATTTTGGTGGTTGTAAGGAGTTCTTAATTGTTGTATTGTATTTATAACGAAAGCAAAGGTAGTACATTAATAGATAATATGCAAGTATTTTGCACGATTATTTTGCAAAATGTAATTATTTCGGCGTTTTGTAGTGCTTGTGGTAAGCAATATACCTGATTGTGCCCTGGCCGCGAATGCCTGTGTCGCTGTTTGCACACTTTTGGTGTTGGGTGTGGCTCTTACGTGTTGCGTGAGGTGGCCTTTTTGGTTCGGTGGGAGTGATTTGTCTGTTACGGGAGAGCGTTCTTCCTGTTACGGGAGAGCGTTCTTCTTGTTACGGGAGGCAGACTTTTCTGTTGGACGAATAGATTTTTCTACCTCCCGTAAGTGTTTTTCAGCTTTTGCGCAAGTGCATTTAAGTCCTCTCACAAGTGTTTTTCTGTATTCTTGCAGGTGGTTTTCTGTATTCTCACAGGTGTTTTATGTATTCTCACAGGTGTTTTTATGTATTCTTGCAGGTGTTTTTCTGTGCTCCTACAAGCGCATCACGTTCTTTGCATGAGCAGTTGGCGTGTATGCAAGCAGGGCTTCTCCCCCGCCCCACCCTGCCCTGTTGTGGCGCCGTATGGTGATGCTGTTAGGTGTCAAAAAAACGGTATAGAAATCTGTATGTCAGAATTTCTATACCGCTTATCGAAAGGCTTTGTGCTATATGTTGGTTATAGCTTGGGTGTGAGTTAGTATTCGTCCTCGTTGAAGAGGAACATGATATATTGAGTTTCAAGAGCACTATGATGCTACATCACAATAATCTGTCAGTTTGTTTGTTGTGTGGGTTGCTGTGAGTCACGCGCTATATGGCTTTTATTTGATAAGCCATTTCATAGCCCACTCTGCTAAAGGTGACGGACAAGCAAGCATTCCACAGTTCTGCTGTAAATTGAGAAAGGAGAAACGTATGCGGTTCTTGGGCTGGTAGCGTTCGTTGTACACAACAATGCTTCTGCCGCTGACACAATTCTCGGCCTTGACTTCAACAGGAACAACCTCGTGCTCTTGCTGTAACAGAAATTCTATCTCGGCTTTTCCTTCTGAAGTCCAATAGTAAGGTATGGAACCGTATGAGGGCAACAGGCTTTGTAGTACAGCATTTTCAGCCATTGCACCTTTGAATTCGGTGTAGTTAGAGGTTGGGTCGATGACGATGCTTCCTGGTAGTCCGGCCAACTGCCGCAGTAGTCCGCAGTCGCTGGCATAAACCTTGAATATGTCAGGTTCCTCGTAGGCGCTTAAAGGCATTCCGGGTTTCGATACAGCGTTTACACGGTATATCATGCCTGCATCTTCGAGCCAGAGCAAGGCGTCTTCATAGTCGCGGCTTCTTGCCCCTTTCTTTATAATCTTATAGATGAACTTTCGATTTTCCTTGGCAAGCTGAGATGGCAGTGAGTGCCAAATGGCATGTATGCGCGGTATTTCGCGCGGCTCCGCATACTTGGCAAAATCAAGCTCATACAAGTCTAATATCCCCTGTAATATGTCGTCCACTGCTTGCATGCCTTGATTTTCAAGCATGCTTACAGCGGCTTCTGGCATTCCTCCAGACACCATATATCTGCGGTATTCAGACTTTAATTTATCAAGTATGATAAGGGGCAGTTTTTCGGGTTGATTTATCTGTTCTATGAAATTGAATGTTTGAACGTCACTTGCCCGCAAAAATTCCTTGAATGTGATAGAATACATACGTACGACCTGTACTTTCCCTACTGGTACGGTCATTCTCCTTCTTTTCACAGCAACGCCCAACAGCGAGCCTGCTGCAATAATATGCCACTCGGGGGCGTCTTCAAAAAAATACTTTAGTGAGTTGAGCGCCTCCTCGCATTCTTGTATTTCGTCGAATATGAGCAGTGTCTTGCCCGGGACAAGGGGTACTTGGCTGTAAAGGGCAAGTTCCTTTATGATGCGTGCAGGTTCCTTTGATACGGTGAAGGCTGATTGTAATTCTTTCTGACGGTCAAAATCAAATTTTGCCGTGTAGTCGAAATACTCTCTTCCAAACTCCTCCATAGCCCATGTTTTGCCTATCTGACGGGCGCCCTTCAGAAGAATTGGCTTGCGCTTTTCAGCATCTTTCCATTCTTTGAGTTTGTTTATTATGTCTCTCTTTATCCTCATATTTGCACTGATAACTTCGGATTTGTGTCAAAGAAGACACTTTTTCTAACTTGTTAGGTGCGAATGTACAATATTATGATGAACGAAGCAACTTTTCAGAGCGTTTTATCATCCCTCTTTCATGAGTAGGCTTTGCATGTGCTGTGGGCGGGGTTGTCAGGTGCTAAAAAAGCGGTATAGAAATCTGTATGTCAGAAATTCTATACCGCTTATTGAAAGGCTTTGTGCTATATGTTGGTTATAGCTTGGGCGTGAGTTAGTATTCGTCCTCGTTGAAGAGGAAATCCTCCTTTGTAGGATAGTCGGGCCATACGTCCTCGATGGTTTCGTATATTTCGCCTTCGTCTTCAAGTTCCTGCAGGTTTTCTACCACCTCCATCGGTGCTCCTGAGCGCATGGCGTAGTCAATGAGTTCGTCTTTTGTTGCTGGCCAAGGTGCATCTTCAAGCTTTGAGGCCAATTCCAATGTCCAATACATAGTGTCAGTTATTTGGGTTTGAGGTTATACTTAAATGTCGGGCAGCATGGGCCGTTCCTTGGTGCAGCATGTGTGAGGTGTTGCGCAAGTTCCCAACTGCTCAGTGGTTTTTGGCGGCAAAAATACACTTTTTATTGTAATGGAGGGTATCTGTTGCCTTCTTTTTTGCCGCCAAATGCTGATTTGTGCTTTTGGCAAGGGCTTATTTCGCCATAAGCGCTTCAACCTCACCCGCTGTTATGCCAAGCGAAGTGGCGATGGTAGCCACATCTAACCCATTGTTCATCATGGCTTTAATGGCAGATTGCAGCATCTTGTTCTTTTCGTTGAGTTGGCTTTGTTGCTCGTTGAGTTGGTTTTGCTGCTCGTTGAGTTGGCTTTGTTGCTCGTTGAGTTGGTTTTGCTGCTCGTTGATTTGGCATTTCTGCTCGTTGATATATGCCCTTTGTTCAGCTATTTCCCTTTCGTTATTCATTATGGTAGTGTCGCGGTTCTCGATAGCTGTGAAAAATTCGTCCTCGACGTTCATGTCATGGCGCAGTTTGGCATTTGCAGCAGCAGCGGTAAGCCTTCGTACGATGTAGAGCATGTCGTCATCGTTGGCATATTCCTCTTCGTTGATGTTGATGATATGGTGGTTGAACTCGTTGGTCCTGTTTTGGTCGAATACGCTGAGCACCTCTTCAAGCCGGTTGTTGACATGTCCGTGCAGACGGGGTATTTGTACAATGATGCTGTTGTGTACAAGGCTCTCGACAAAGGGGTCTGGCAGTCCTTGGGTAATTTCGTGCCCGTTGTAGTCGTATGACTTGTGGTTGACGTAGAGGATAGGCTCTTCGATGTTGCCCACTTTGTGCCCCAGCAGGTAGACGGTAACCATTGGTATGGCATATCCGTGTTTGAGGCGTTCCTCTTTTTGAATATTATTGGGGTCAGAATACTGTGCTCCAAGGTATTGGCGGAAACGCAGCGTTTCGGTTTCGATCCAGGTCTTTTGCAGTTCAATCAGTACCAGGTGTTCTGAGCCATCGGCCTCGCGCACCCTGGCTCCGAAGTCTATGCGGAACATGGAAATGTCGTTGCGTACATTATTGGTGTACTCATGGCGGCGGAATTCAACGTCGAGGACCTCTTTTTTTAGCAGTGCGGAGATGAGTATCTTTGCAATGCGTTTGTCTTCGACTAAATACTTGAATATGCTGTCGTAAATGGGGTTGGCTGCGTGTACAATCATGGTAGTGTGGTTTTTGTAATTGATGGTGTGCTTTGTACTTCTCTGTGCAAAGATAGTGCAAACCGAGTGAAGAAAGTCAAGCTTGCTTGAACTTTGTTGCTTTTCAGAGTGCTAAGGCGTACTTATTTGTTTGAGATAAAAAGTCAAGAGGCAAGAAAGCCGCTGGCCTTCCTGCCTCTTGGTGTCAGTAGGATAATGGTTTGTCAGTCCTTGATGTATTCGCTCCAGTCAACCAGGCGCATGTCACCCTTGCGGCGGTAGGTGTCGTGCATGGCAAAGGCTGCCGGTAAGATGTGGTGCGTGTGTCCGCCGTAGGCACCGGCCAGACGCATATATTCGCGCAGAATGGGACGGTAGTCGGGATGGGCAATGGCTATGAGAGCCTCGGCCTTTTCGAGGGCAGACTTGTTGCGGAGGTCGGCCACGCCATATTCGGTTACGATGGCATCGACGTAGTGTTCAGTGTGGTCGACGTGTGAGCAGAATGGCACAATGCTGCTTATGCGGCCCTCCTTGGCGGTTGAACCACAGGTAAACGTGGCCAGCATGGCGTTGCAGGTAAAGTCGCACGAGCCCCCCACCCCGTTCATCATGCGTGTGCCGCATACTTTGGTGGAGTTGACGTGACCGTAGATGTCCACCTCGATGGCTGTGTTGAGCGAGCATACGCCAAGGCGGGCAATGATTTCGGGGCAGTTTGATATTTCGGAGGGGCGCAGCAGCAGACGTCCGCGGTAGTCGTTCATGTTGCGGTAAAGGTCCTGCAGATGTTCGGGGCTCAGTGTGAGTGCACCGGTTGAGGCGGCCATTACCCTACCCTCGCGTATGAGGCGCATGGGCTCCTCTTGCAATACCTCGGTGTAGATGGAGAAGTTGGGCACCTCCTTCGACTCGCCCAGGGCACCTATCACGGCATTGGCTCCGCTACCCACACCGCTTTGCAGTATGAGCTTGTTGCGGAAGATGAAGCCCTGCTCCATGTTCCACACCAGGAAGTCGGCCGTGTGCTGGCCAATGGCACGTGTCACCTCGTTGGCAGGGTTCATGGCGCGTGCCTCGTCGGGCAGATGGGTCATGACAATGCCGCGCACGTGGTCGGGATCCACCTCGATGTATGGCAGTCCGATAATCTCGATAGGCTGCGTGATGCGTATCGGGGCACGGAACCAGGGATCCTCAATCTCATAGATGTCGTGCATGCCTATTACCTTGGTGCTGTGCCAGGTGTTTAGTTCAATGAACACACCCTTTTCGGCCAAACGACAGATGGTGGGCGCAATGCCTATGCCCGCAGTGAGGTAAATGCGCAGTTTGCCCCGCACCTCCTGCACATCGCAGGCTTCGATAATGCCCCATGTGATGCGCCCCGTGAGCCCCTGGCGCAGGTGTGAGGCATTGTCTGACAGGTTGAGGTCGGTGTAGCGCACATGCCCCGTGTTGTAAGCCTTGCGCATTTCGGGGTTGACGCTGAAGGGCAAACGGCGGTCGACGGCATCGGCTGCGGCCAGTTCGCCGTCGCAGCTGGCACCGATTGAGGCCCCCGTCACCACATTCACCTTGAAGGTACGCCCAGCCTCATGCTCTTTGCGGGCACGGGCTGCAAGAGCTGGTGTTATTACTTTGGGCGAGCCAGCCGGACCAAAGCCGCCCACGGCCAAAAGGTCGCCGTTTTGTATCATCGATGCCGCCTCGGCGGCAGTAATCTCGGGTATTGTCATGTTGCTAAGTAGTGTGTTTTGCTTGCAAATATACAAATAAATGCTGCATACATGTGGTGTGTATGCAGCATTTTGCGTATTTGTGCATAAATATTTAGCAGCGCATGCGCTTTGTCTCTTGTGCCGTAGCCTTGGGCTTGTGCGTGGCGTGTTACTTGTTCTCCTCGAGTTTGGTTTGAAAGGCGAGGGCGTACATGCGCACTTGCTTTATCATGGCGAGCAAGCCATTTGAGCGGGTGGGAGAGAGGTGCTCGGTAAGGCCAATCTTGTCTATAAAGTAAAGCTTGGCGTCGAGAATGTCCTTGGGCGTTTGGTGGTTGACCACGCGGATAACGAGCGACACGATGCCCTTTACAATCAGTGCGTCGCTTTCGGCCCGGAAGTCGAGGCGTCCGTCGTGCTCCTCGCATGCTATCCATACGCGGCTCTGACAGCCGTCAATCAGGTTCTGGTCCGTTTTGTCAGAGTCGGGTAGGGGGGCTTGCTCCTCGCCCAGGTCAATGAGCAGTTGGTAGCGGTCCATCCAGTCATCGAGCTCGCAGAACTCTTCAATAATCTCGTCTTGTATCTCGTTAATAGTCACGGCAGTTAGTGTGTTAAGTGTTATGCTTTGTATTATTGTTCGGAGATGAATTGCAGCAGCGTTTGTCCCACGCCGCGCAGAGTTTCCTTCGATATGTTTTGTGGCGTGTCGCTGGTGGTGTGCCAGGTAGTGCCAAAGGAGTGCTCTCCCTCAATAAATGGAATGATGTCGATGGTGGGTATGCCAGCAGTCTCGTTCATGGGCACGTGGTCGTCCTGTGCATAGCCGCCCTCAATGGGCTGGAACAGGTGGTCGGCCTTGGCGCGTGTGGCGGCGTCCCACACCTTCACCATTACGTCGCGTGCATAGCGCATGCTTATGCCCTCGTAGGCAAATCGGGCGTCCTGTCCGCCCACCATGTCGAGCAGTATGCCGAAACGCGCCTTGTAGCCTGGCACATGCGGGTGGGCAGCCCAGTACTGTGAGCCAAGACACCAGTCGGAGCCGTCCTGCGGGGCTTGGCTTTCGGCCCAGTAGGGGGCGCCATAGTCTTCGGAGTCGAAGCAGATGAAGTCAATGCCAATGTTGGGCTTGAGCTCGCCCAGGTGGCGCGCCACTTCGAGCATTACGGCCACACCGCTTGCACCGTCGTTGGCAGCCATTACGGGCTGGTGGTGCTTGGTGGAGTCGGGGTCGGCATCGGCCCACGGACGGCTTTCCCAGTGTGTGCAGATGATGATGCGGTCGGTCAGTTCGGGGCGGTAGACAGCAATGATGTTGTTTGATTTGAGCACCTTGCCGTCCCAAGCCTTGAGGTCGGCCTTTTGCTCTGTCACATCAAGTCCTAAAGCCTTGAATTGTGCCACGATGTAGGCGGCGCAGCGGTCGTGCGCTTCGGAGTTTGGTACGCGTGCGCCGAAACTGCACTGCTTTTCGATAGAGGCAAAAGCCGAGTCGGCGTTGAAGGTTATTTGGGTTACCGCAATAGTGTCGGTGGCCGTGTCATCGCCACTCTGCTTTTGGCTTTTGCAGCCAGCGAGGCCAGTTGTGGCTGCCAGTATGATGGCGGCCAGTGAGGCCGCAAATATCTTGTTCATGATAGCTGATACTAATGTGATGTTTGGGCGTTGTGCACAGCGTCATACGCAGTGTTGCGCACAGATGCTCTCAGTGTGTGGGTGGGGGAATATGCGAGAGGCGCAGGTGTCAGCACTGTGCTTTGTCCTGGCACAACTGCATGACACGCAGCCAGTTGCCGCCCCATACCTTTTGCAAGTCGGTAGTGGTGAGCCCTTCGGCCAGCAAGCGGCGTGTAAAGTTGATGAGTTCGGAAGCGCAGGCACAGCCCGGCACTCCGCCGTCGCCGTCAAAGTCGGTGCCGATGCCCACGTGGTCGATTCCTGCCACATCGATAAAGTGCATCAAGTGGCGCACCCCGTCGTCGATAGTGGCCGGTATACCGTCGTCGTCAAGACGCAGGAAGCCGTGGTACAGTGTGACTTGCGCCACACCGCCAGCTTTGGCCAAGGCCCGCAACTGGTCGTCGGTCAGATTGCGCGGGTGGTTGCACAGTGCGCGGCTCGAAGCGTGTGAGCAAACGATAGGGGTGGTGCTGCAGGCCAGTGCATCGTAAAAAGAACTTTCGGCCGCGTGGCTAAGGTCGACCATGATACCCGTGCGGTTCATTTCGGTCACCACCTTGCGTCCAAAGTCCGACAGGCCGCCGTGTTCGTTGGTAGAGCGGCGTGCCGAGTCGCAGATGTCATTGTCGCCGTTGTGACAGAGCGTGATGTACACCACGCCCATTTGTGCAAATCGAGCCACATTGTCGATGTCGCGTCCCAGGGCGTAGCCATTCTCAATGCCGCGCATGACGGACAGCTTGCCTTCAAGCTTGTGGCGGTACAAGTCGGCCGGTGTGCGTGCAAGTGCCACATTGGGTGCGTCTGCCACGCGTGTCTCAATCTCGTTGAGCAGTTTGACAGCCATTTGTGTGGCTTGCAGCTCCTCCTGTTCAGAGCGTCCGCCCTGCGGCAGATACGCCACCATGGTAGTGGCATCGAGGTGTCCCTCGCGCATTTTCGGAAAGTCGACGAGCAGTTGTGGGTCGCGTCGGGTAAGTTCCACCCCTTTGTCAAAGAACATGGGCGTGTCGCAGTGCGAGTCGAGAGTGAGCACATGCTCATGCACCCGTTTGGCAGTGGCAAATTGTGTGGCATTGGCTACAAAGTGCTCAAACAGTGGCATCATGCAGCTGTCGCCTTCGGGCCAGAAGCATTCGGGGTGCCATTGCACGCCAATGATACTCTTCATGTCGGTGCTCTCGATAGCCTCAACCACCCCGTCGGCCGAGCGTGCCGTCACCCTAAAGTGGGGGCCAGGTTCGCCCACGGCTTGGTGGTGGAAGGAGTTGACGGCAAAGCGTGTGCCCAGCAGCCGTCCGACAACAGAGTCGGCCTCGGCCGTGACAAAGTGTGTGGCCACCCCGCGGTCAGCGTCTTGTGAGTGCTTGATCAGAGTAGAGTGGGGCATAGCCGTGGCTATGTCCTGCATCACAGTGCCGCCCAGTGCGGCTGCGAGCACTTGTATGCCGCGACAGATGCCCAGCATGGGCACTTGGCGGTTGTAGGCCAAGCGTGTGAGTGCCAGTTCAAAGGCATCGCGCTCGTTGTTGATGCCGTGCAGTGCCGGCACGGGGTCCTCGCCCATCAATATAGGGTTGATGTCGGCTCCGCCCGAAAGCAGCAGCCCGTCGATGCGGTCAATCAGACTGATGAGCGAGGCGTCGGGCTTGCGTCGTGGCGGAATGACCACGGGGGTGCCGCCAGCAGCCTCGATAGAGCGGAAATAACCGGGGAGCAGCTTGAGCTGCCCTTCGTTAAAGTTGCCTGTAATGCCAATAACAGGCCGGTTGGCAGGCGCCGCCAGAGCCTCGGTGTTGAGTTGGTCAATGTCAATCATCATCTGCATAATGTTGTATAAGCCGCCACAAGCTGTGGTGCGCTACCTTTTGCCGTGTCCGGGCCCTTTGGGAAACCACCCTTTCTCCACCCGTTGGTGTTGCTCAAATAGCTCGAGAATGGTCCATAGTGACGAAAAGCCCGTCACGCCCAGTACGGCAGCCCCCAGCACATTGCTTACAAACAGTGCCGCGGCAATGCAGCCTATTCCGGCCACGAGAAACACCCACCACGGCCTGGTGCCGCAGTAGTATTCGGTCTTGATAACGATGGGGTGGAACGCCCCTATAATAAGGAACGTGGCCAAACCAATGAGCGGGCCAGTAAGTGTCATGTGCGAGTGTGTGTTTTGTGTGAAAGCTTTAAGGGTGGTTCTAATAATTCTGAAATAGGGATTTGTGCGCTATCGGAAGTGTATTTTTGAAAGTTTGTGAGGGAGTATAGCGGGCTATGTGACCGAACAGACTTTCAAAAAGACACTTTCGAGAGCGTGCAAATCACATTTCAGAATAGTAGAACTCTAAAAACAGAATTTTTAGAATCACCCTTAAGGCGGGGCAGGGCACATCTGCTTATGTGTACTGCCCCGCCGCCAAAGTCTGTTTTAATCCTCTTGCAGGGTAACGGGAACCGTGCGGTTGATGCTCTGCTCGAGTGAGATGAGCGTCTCTGTCGATATTACGCCGTGAATTTCCTGAATGTGGTTGTTAAGCAAGTCCATAAGGTGCTCGTTGTCGCGCGAGTAAAGCTTGACAAGCATTGTGTACGGGCCGGTGGTGAAGTGGCACTCCACAATTTCGGGAATTTTCTCCAACTGCTCGGCCACGCCCTTGTACATAGAGCCGCGTTCAAGCTTGATACCCACGTAAGTGCAAGTGCTGTAGCCAATGCTCTTGGGGCACACGGTGTAGCCCGAGCCGGTGATGACACCGGCCTCGATGAGGCGTTGCACGCGTTGGTGAATAGCTGCACGCGACACACCGCACACAGCGGCCACGTCCTTAAACGGGATACGTGCGTTAACTGTAATAATCTTCAAAATCTTGAGGTCAAGCTGGTCAACCTTTTCCATGATAAGTGTAGGTTTTTTATCTTTTAGGTGTATGTGCCTACCATTCTGCCGCACCATGTAAGCCTACAAGCAGAGGTGCCGATGTCCGAAAGGTAAGCATTATGTTATAATTCGGTAGCAAAGTTAGTGCAAGATAGGCATTAAGCAAAAATAAATAGGTTATTTTCTTTCATTTTGTAATAAAAAGAGCAAAGCAAGCACCAAACGTGAGCACAAAACGCTAACACCAAACGCTAGCACTAATGGGGGCGACGCGTCTCGCGTCGGGCACGGTCTGTTATGTTGATGATTGTGTGCGTTGTCCATCTCACCGACGCGAGACGCGTCGCCCCCATTAGTGCTAGCGTTCAGTGTTAGCGTTTGGTGCTTGCGTTACTTGATTTTAGCCGTTTGCGGGTTGCGCAGCCCGCGTGCCCCTGTAAGGAACGCCTTGGCAGTACCAAAGTTCAGGTTCATGTCGAGTCGCACCGGCAGGTGGTTCTTGTCGTCGGTAATGTAAAAGGTAACGATATCCTTTTCCTTGCCATTCTCCTTTTCAACAAACGAGAACACGAGGCAGCGGTATTTGGTGTTGCTGTTCTCCATTTTGAACGTCTTCTTGCCGCGATAGACGATGCTCTTCCACTCGCAGGTGCGTCCGTCAGCCATTAAAAAGTTGATGCGGTGTCCCACCTTCATGCCTTCGGCCGAGAACGAGCGTGCGCGCATCAGCATCGAAATCATGTCAAAGGCGCAGTATTTGCTCGAGTGGCTTGAGTGGCTGGCCGGGTTGTGGTCGCGCTGATAGCGCATCTTCACGTTGCATTTGCCTTTGGGGTAAGAGTACCACACCTCGTTTTTGCGGTAAGTTTTGCCCTCGAAAGCCTTTTTCACGTAATACTTCGGCACGAGGTCGAGCCCGGTGTATGCCATCAGCGTGTCGCGCATCACAAATATCTTGTCAGCCTTTTTCGAGCCGCGTGTTATCAGATACGTGCGCAAGGCCGGGTGCCCCCCGTAGGTAGTCTGCGTGGTGTTCATTGAGGCCACGCCCACCTTTATCCACACAAATTTCCAGTTAAAGTACAAGTCGTAGATAAGTGTTTCGCCGCTTTTGAATGCCGTGTTGTTCGACGAGCATTGCGCGCTGGCCTGTAGTCCCGACACGACTAACAGCAGCAGTAGCATGAGTTTCTTAATCATAGTTCATAATGGTGTTTAGGTCTGGTTTGTAATGAAATAGAGTAGGGCAGGGGCTTTCTGCGGTCGTTTCACAGTACGCACCACAGTCCGCCTGCCCGTTTGCTATAATAGTGTGGCGTCATCACCCGCCTCGCTTTTTGCGTTCGCGTTCAGCGTTAAGGTTACGCGGCGTCTTCTTGGTGTCGCCCTTCTGTTTTACCAGTTCCGCAGGCTTTTGGCGGTTCAGCGGCAGCGCATCAAGTTGCCATGTCTGCTCAATGTCCCAGTTGGCACGCACCGTAATTTTGTGCGGATAGTAGTACACCATTTCAGGCTGGCGCCCCTCGGCGTAGCACCCCGTGTCCCAACGGTTGTTGCCGTTCGCGTCAATAAATGCCCGCACGTAGTAGTCGGTAGGCCTGGTATAGTAAAAGTCGGCACGGCCATTCTTCACGCGCACCTGTTTGGCCACCTTGTCACCTTGTAGCAGTTGCACCACACAAGTAGAGTCGGCCCCCGCTATTGTCATAAACAGCGAGCCGTAGCTGTCGTCACCCGCCACACTGAATTTGGTGTCGAAGTTGTTGCACACCGCTCCCGACAGTCCCGTCACGGCAGTCGAGTCAATGTTGAGCAAGTACTGCTGTCCCGGCCTCCATTCGCCATACAGTGTGTATGCCAGCAGCGTGTTCGCGTCGCGCCTCAGTTTGAAAGGCACCGCCTTGTAGGTTGTGTCCACTTTAAGGTAAAGGTGAAACTTAGTTGTGTCAATCCTTGCCGCCGGCTCATCGAGGGAGATGTGCATATTCTCGTCGGGATTGATGCTGCCGCGCAGAGCCAGCTGCATCTTCAGCGGCTTGACGGGTGGTTTCTCCTGGCTGAAGTCGCCGCGTTTGTGGCGCTTTTCAAGCCCCTTCTGCCACTTTGCCAAATCCTCGGCCGCCAGTCGCTGCCGGCGTTCATACGAGAATTGCGGCACAAGACACAGCGTGTCAGTTTGCAAGTAAGGCTGCAGCGTCGAGTCGTTGGTAGCCTCGTAGGTGTAGGCCACCATGAGCGAGTCTTGCTTTACGAGCGCCGTGTCGGCCAGCCAGTAAGTGATGGTATCGTTTCCCGCCGAGCGGTCCTCCACAATGCCGTGTGCGGCATCAAAGTTAAGGCCGCGCACCACCGGCACATGCGCCGAGGGAGCTGTAAAGTAAGTGCGGAAGTAAGCCGGTTCGCGCTGCGACTTGAGCAGCTGCCGTGTATTATTCTTCTCGGTAAAAGCCCTCAGCACCAAGTTGTCGGGCATAAAGTGCGTGTAGGCCACTGTCTTGATGGTGTCGATGCGTATGGTGTCGGCCCACAGCGTGTCGTGCCGCACGTCGGGAAAAGACGACGGCACCACCGTTTCGCTGCTAAAGGCCAACATCTCGCCGCGCGTATACTTAAAGTCGCCGTCCACGTCCTTCAAGGCATAAATGTGGTAATTGCCCGGCGCCACCCCCTTGATGCAGAAATGGCCGTTGGCGTCGGTGCGCGCCACGCGGTCGAAAGGCAGCGTTGTAAAGGCCGAGTCAGCCATGTTGCTGTGCAGCCCCACCATGATGCCCTTCACCGGTTCAAGGTTCTCAGCAGCCAGCACGTGTCCTGCCACCTCCATGGTGTCGAGTTGCGTGCCCGTGCTAAAGTAGTATGTAAAGTTGCCTAGCGGGTTATTCTCGGTGCAGTCGGTAATGGCGTCGCTAAAGTCGATGGTATAAGTAGTGCCAGGCTTGAGCGAGTCCATCAGCTCCACGCTGATGCGTCGGCCCGAAGTCTTGATTTCCGGCATATTGATTTGCGGTGGCGACACAATCACCTTCTCGCTTGCGTTGTCAATCTTCACGGGTTCGTCAAAGGCAATCGTCACCTTTCGAGCCCTCTCTCCCGTGTTGCCCAGCGCTGGCAGCATTTGCACAATGCGTGGCGGCGTTTCGTCGTAAGGTCCCCCATCGGGCCCCGACCCCGGATTGGCGCACGAAAGCAACATGCACGCCACACAAAGCAGCGTGCACACCAAGCCCGTCAAGTGTCGGGTATGAAAGTGTGTGGAGCGCATCAGTTAAGTTTTAATATGTCGTCAATAATGTCGCGGTTGTTGCTCAGTCGTGGCACCTTGTGCTGCCCGCCGAGTTTGCCCTTGCTCTTGAGCCAGTCGTTAAACAGGCCCTGGCGTGCTGTCACCACCTCGAGCCGTTGCAGCGTGATGTCCTTGTGGCGTTTTGCCTCGTAGTCAGAGTTAATGTGCTGCAGTGCCAGGTCGAGCGCATTGGCAAAGGCCTCCATGTCGGCCGGTTGCTGGCTGAACTCAATCACCCATTGGTGGCGGCACTTTCCCTCGGCGTTCATAAACACCGGTGCGGCGGTATACTCGCTCACCACGGCGCCAGTAGCCTTGCAGGCCTCGTGCAGCCCCTTTTCGGCATTGTCCACAATCAGTTCCTCGCCAAAGGCATTGATAAAGCTCTTGGTGCGTCCGCTGATGATAAACTTGTAGGGGTTAGTTGACGTAAACTTCACCGTATCGCCTATTTGGTAGCGCCACAAGCCGCAGCTTGTGCTAATCACGATAGCATAGTTCTTGCCCTGTTCCACCTCCCACAGCGGCAGCACGGTAGGGTTGGGCTTGCCCACCTCGTCGAGGGGGATAAATTCGTAAAACACCCCATAGTCAATCATGAGCAGCATGGCCGCGTCGAGCGGGTCGTTCTGCAAACCGAAAAAGCCCTCCGAGGCGTTGTACGTCTCCATGTAGTGCATGTTAGTAGAGCGTATGAGGCGGTGGTACTGTTCGCGGTAGGGTGTAAAGGCCACCCCGCCGTGGAAGAACACCTCAAGGTTGGGCCACACCTCGTCAAGGTACTGCTTGCCGCTCAGTTCGAGCATACGTGTAATGACAGCCATCATCCACGACGGCACGCCCGATATGTTGGTCACATTCTTTTTAATGGCTATTTCGGCAATGCGGTCGCGCTTCTCCTCAAAGTCGCTCAGCAGGGCAATCTTTTTGGGCGGAATGCGCACGAGGTTAACCAGCGGGTTAATGTTCTCGATGAGTATGGCGCTCAAATCGCCCACCAGCGAGTTCGCCACATTATAGTTAGGTGCGTGGCTGCCGCCCAATATCAGCGCCTTGCCGTCGAACAGGCGGCTCAGCGGGTTGTTGTGCAGGTACAGAGCCACCGCGTCGGTGCCACCTTGGTAGTGCGTGTCGTGCAGTCCGTCGCGGCTTACGGGTATGAATTTGCTCTTGTCGTTGGTCGTGCCCGACGATTTGGCATACCATTTTACTTGGCCGGGCCACAGCACATCGCGTTCGCCGTGACGCATGCGGTCGATATATCCCTTCAGCTCCTCGTAGGTGCTTACAGGCACTTTGGCAGCAAACTCCTCGTAGCTGTGCATGTTGTCATATCCATAGCGTTGCCCCCACTCGGTGCGTGCGGCTTCGTGCAGTAGTCGTTCGAGCGTGTCGCGCTGAATGTCCTCAGCGTGACTCTCGTAGCGTTCAATAGCGTGCAAGCGGCTGTTGAACACAGGTCGTATGATTGATGTCAGGTTCATAACTACGTGCAAAGATAATAAAATGTATAATAACGCGTTGGTGGAATTAGTAAACAAGTTGACAAGTTAACGGGTTAACAGGTAAGTTTGCCAAGCTTTTTAAGTTTCTCACTATTCAGACTCTAACATAATAAGTGGTGTAAAGCATACTTACTCAAGTTTCTGATTTAGCAAGGGCGGGCTGAAAGCCCAATGGAGCACGGAGCCCAGGGCAAGCGAAGCGACACCCTGGGTATCGCGTGTCAGAGCAGTCGCGCCCTGTAAGGGCAAAAGCTTTAAGACATGGCGCAGGTATTGAAAAAATACATACGATGTTTCACTTTAAGAACGCTAATTCAGCTATCAAGTAAGAATAACAAATAAAGGATTAAGGCTTTTGCCCTTACAGGGCGCGGAGGCTCTACTATGCGGAAGCCCCAGGGTGTCGCTTCGCTTGCCCTGGGCTGGGTGCTACATTGGGCTTTCAGCCCGCCCTTATTAAATCCGAAACTTCAGATACTTACTTGTTAACCTGTCAACTTGTTAACCCGTAAGCCTGAAACTCCGCCAACGGGTATTAAGTGTCGCTCGCCATGCCCGCTAATGTGCACATCAGCACATTCGTGGGCATGGCGAGCGTAGCGGACATTATTTTATCAGCGAGAAAACCTCCTCCTCAGTGCGTGCAAAGGGGCCGCTGTGTTCGAGTTTCAGTGTCGACATGGCTGCGGCAAAGTGTCCCGCTTCGCTGGGGTCGGCTCCGCGCGAGCGCATATACAGGTAGCCGGTAGAGTAAGTGTCGCCACACCCCGTGGCATCAACCACCTGCTTGGGCGGATAGGCGCAAATGTCGTAAAAGTGGTCATTTTCAAGCACCACCGAACCATAGTCGCCCAAGGTTACACACACCTCGTTCACCCCCCATTCGGCCAGTTGCAGGGCAGCGTCGTGCGCCTCCTTCTGGCCCGTGAGCACCTCCATCTCATACTCGTTTACCTTCAGCACATCAATCATTTTCAGAGCCTCGCGCTTGTCGGGCCAGTCAACGGCAAAAACCTTTTCGCCGCGCACCTCGCGCAGGTAGCCCTGCGAGTCAACACTCACCACGCCACGTGCCTTGAGCGCGCGTATCACGTCGAGGCCAAAATCGTCGGCCAGCAGCGAACCCAAGTGGAACACGCCGGCCTCAACCCCCTCCAGGCTCTCGGCCGTAAAGGGGTCGGCCTTGGCCAGCACACGCTGCGTGCGGTTGTTCTGGTTCGCGCCATATTTGTTTTCAAAGTACACCGTGTGGCGCGAGGGTATTACAGTCACCTTCACCCCCATGTGGCGCAGTTCGTCAACCGGCTGCATGTCGGTGGGTGCCAGCGATGTGACAAGTTCAAAGTCCTTCCCGCCATTAAGGTGGTACATGGCGTGGGCAAAGTAGTATGATGTGCCACCCGGCATGTCGGCCTCGGTGGTAGGGGTAATGATTTTATCGTGCGTGATGTGCCCGATGCAGCATATCTTGTTCATGTGTTGTAGTACGTTTGTAAAAGCATGCAAAGTTACTAATAAATACTTAACAACGCCGCCGCATAATGCGCCATGTGGTAGTTTACAAGTCATTGCAGAACACAATTAGGGTGCAAACGACTAATAATCACGCAACTATAATCACTGCCGTATCTCCGGCAAGTAAATAAGAACACCAGGCTCTGGCACTTCGGCGGGCGAGTCGTTTCCGCGTCGGTGCTTGAGCCTAGTGTCTGAATAATGCTTTCCTGCGGCCAGCGTTTAGAGCTGTGCGCCAAAGCGCGTGCTCGGTGCAGGTGCCGCAAAGTAATAGTTCTGGTCGTTGGCCGAGTTGGCAAACTGAATGCGTTTCATGCCAAAGAAGGCCAAACCGTATTCAAAGATGCGTGCAATGTCAGCCTTGCCGCCGCTGAGTGTCGGACTGCCCGCCTGCACATTGAAGTTCCAGTTGCGGTCGTAGGGCAGGGGAGCACCCTTCGAGGGATCGTCCACCTCGCAGTTGATGTTCATGGCCGGGTTCTGCGTAAAGGCTTTGAACAGCGGGTCGAGTTGGCCGGGCACCTGGCTCTTGATGTCGTTATCATTCCAAATAATGAGGTCGGCAGTCTTGGCCATTTGGTCCACGCCCGTTTGTGTTGAAGCGTAGTAGTAGTTAGGCGCCACACAGGCGTCCTTCAGGTTGGCCCCGTCCTTCTTAGGCTGCTTCATGCCGTAGCGGCAGTCGTACACCAGGTTGTTGGCAAACACCGGTGCGCTGGCCTTTTCAATCCAAACGCTGCCCCCCTTCTTGTTCTTTGTACGGCGCCAGCCGCAGTTCACCATGGTGTTGTTGTACACCGTGATTTGTGTGAGCGGAATAGTCTCGCTGTTGCCACTGTTCGACAGTTTGAAGGCATTGGTACAGGCATCGTATATCACGTTGTTGGCCACATCGAGCTTGCAGCCCGCCTTTACGTTGATGGCCTCGCCGCCATCGGCCGCATTGCCCGTGTTGGCAAATATGCTGTTGTATATGACGCCCTGGCCGCCGGTAAAATAGGTGGCATCGTTCTGAATGTCGTGGAAGTAGCAGTCGGCCATGGCAAACTTGCCATTGACGTTGCAAAAGTGGAAGGCTGGCACACCACCGTCGATGGGTGTTTTGAACAAGGCGTTCTGGTACGACAATGACGACTCCGTGGGAGTGGCTCCGGCGTAGGCCACCTCGGTGTGGCTGAGCACCACCTCCTCACACTTAAAGCCGCAGATGATGCCGCCCCAGTCGTTGGCCTTGCGCGTGTCCGACACAAAGGCAACGGGCTTCTCCTTTGTGCCCATGCAGTAGAGGTTGCCCAACACCACAATCTCGATGGGCACCTGTGTGCCCGACTTACAGGTGACCGTCACCCCCGGCTCAATGTAGAGCGAGGTGCCCTCGGGTATCTTCACACTCTCGGTGAGCGTGGTGTCCTTGGTCCACACCAGCGAGCCAACGGGATATTCGGCCAGTTGCGTCTTGACTACTTCGGTCGAGCCTTGGTTAGTATTGTTGTTTGAGCCGCCTCCGGTGTAGTCGTAGGGGTTGATGTTGTCATTTTCGCACGAGGTGGCGAATATTGCTGCGGTAGCCATGGCTGCCAGGCAAGCGTATGTGCTGAACTTTTTCATATAGTTCTTTTTCAATTGTTACTTAAGCGTGTATCTTACACCCAGCAGGAAGGTGCGTCCGTAGCGGTAAGTGCCCACCACAGTGCGGTCGGTGCGCTGCCCCTCATATTCCAGGTTCGATTCGTTCACCGTTTTGATGTAGCGCTCGCGCTTGGCGTCGAGCAGATTGTTGGCCTTGAAGAATACAGACAGGCCGTTGTCAAACTTTTTCTCGGCACTGAAGTCAAGGCCAAACAAAGCCTTGTCCCACTGGTCGGCGTCCTTGAAGGGCGATACGAGAGCCAGCTTGGTGCCAGTGTACGATGCCGCTAACTGTGCGTTCCAACCATGGTCGGTGTCCTTGTAGAGCAACGACAGGTTGGCCGTGTGCGGGGCCTGGTTCACCAGCGGACGCTTCTGCGTCACACCGCTCTCGTACTCACCGTTGCCATTGAGCTTGTATTGGCGCTTGGTGGTGGTGATGGCCGAGTGGGTGTAGGTGTAGTTGGCCTTCACACCAAAGTGACGTATGTACTTTACCACGTCTATTTCAAAACCATAGTTCTTGGCATTGCCCAAGTTGGCCGGCATGTAGTAAGCATCGGCTCCGCTGCCCATCTTGCCGTCTGATGCCACAAACACTTGTTCGATAGGGTCCTTCAGGTATTTGTAGAACACGCCCACAAGCACCTGCTCATTGGCCGAGGGAAACCACTCCCAGCGCAGGTCCACATTGTCAATGCGGGCGCGCTTGAGGTTGGGGTTACCCTTTTCCTGATACTCCTCGCCCATTATTTGGTAAGGCACAATCTCGTAAAAGCCAGGGCGGTTGATGCTGCGGTAGTACGACAGACGCACATTCATCTTGCTGTTAGGCGTCCATTTAAGCGAGGCCGAGGGCAGATAGTCCCAATAACTCTGCTCGCCCACAGGGCCCAGGTTGTCAAAGTGTTGCAGCATGGTGTAAATCTGGTTGGTATGCTCGGCGCGGAAGCCGGCATACAACTCGCCAAAGTGGCTCTTGAGGGTCACCATGGCGTAGGTGCCGCCCACGTGCTCCTTCGAGTTGTAGTTGAGCTGCGAAGCCTGCGTGTAGGGCGTGCGGCACACCCAGTTGGGTGCGGCAAACTGGTCGAGGCCGTTGCCGTCGAGCTGCTGCTGTATGTCGGCCGGGTTAAACTGGTAGGAATAATAGCGGTTGCTGCGCTCCTTGCGGCGATACTGTGCGCCAGCCTTCCACAGTGCTTCCACAGCACTGCCCAGATGCGTGTTGTAGCTCAGGTTGGCATAGCCAGTCCAGTCGGTGTCCTTGTTGTGCTGAAAGCGTCGTTCCATCTCCTTGGGGCGCGTTTTGAGTAGCGTTTTCTGTCCGTCCCACAGCGAGCCGTCCAGTCCGTTGGCAGGTGTCTGCACCTCGTTGGTCAGCGTGATGTAGGTGCGGTCGGGCTCGTCCTCCTTGGCACGCGAAAAGATGCCGGCCCAGTCGAAGGTGAGGTCGGGCAGAATGTGGTGCGTGCCCCTGAGGTGTGAGGCAAAGATGCTCTGCGTCTGTGTAGAGGAGCGCAACTCGTCGTCCTGTGTGTACGATTGCGAGCTGAGGTATTCGGTGCTGACGCTGTTGTTGTAGCGCGTGGCGTCGGAGTTGGTGCGCACGTACATGTTGTACCACTCCAGCTTTTGCCCGCCAATGGCAAAGTCAAGCTTGCCGTGCACGCCCGTGGTCAGGTCGTGCATGGAGTAGTAGCGGTGCTTGAGGCTCGATATGTACATGGCCTGCTCGCCCGATGCCATCTTTACGGCATTGTACGTGCGCTCTGTGCCGCGGTAGGTGTTCTGCACACTGCCGGCCAGCATCACGCCCAGGTGGTCGTTGAAAAAGCGGTTGCCCACCGACAGGCCGCCCACAAAGTTGGGTGCGGGCATCGATTGGCTCTTGACCTGTGCGGGACCGTGCTTAAAGTCGGCTACGGTGGCGGCATACTGGCTGCCGAAAGCCTCGTAGGGCGCCTTGGCAGTTGCGTGGCCGCGGTCGGTTGACAGGTAATGGCGGTTGCCGTTCCAAAAGTAGTCGCTCATGCCCACAGCGCCGTTGGCTTGCAGCTCGAAGCGTGATGGCGCGTCCTTCATAACCATGTCCACCACGCCGCCAGCGGCATCGCCCTCCATGTCGGCCGTGAGTGATTTCGACACCACAATGCGGTCCATCAGGTCGGAGGGGAATATGTTGAGCGGTATGTAGCGGTTTTTGTCGTCGGGCGAAGGTATCTTTACACCGTTCACCAGCGTGTAGTTGTAGCGCTTGTCCATGCCGCGCAGTATGGCGTACGATGCCTCGCCCGATGCGCTTTGCTCAAGCGTTACGCCCGACACGCGTTGCAGCACGGCTGCCACATTGACGTCGGGCGACAGCTGTATGCTCTGCTGGCTCATCACGTTGAGCACATTGCCGGCATTCTTTTCAAGACTGATGGCACTGATGTCGGTGCGGCTGTTGCGGTGGCCTGTCACTACGGCCTCGCCAAAGCGGCGGACGTCCTCGTCGAGGGTAATGGTTACGGTGCCCGTGTCCGACACCTCAACTGGCACTTCGCGGGTTTTATAGGCCAGGTATCTTACCACCAGCGTGTAACGTCCCCTGTCGGGCAGTTCGTGCAGGCGGAATGAGCCGTCAAGACCGGTGGTGGTCTTGACGCCTGGCAACTCCTTTACTTCGACCACCGAACCAATGAGCGGCTCGCCCGTCTTTTGGTCCTTGACTATGCCGTCGATGGTGTGCGCCCCGGCCGCGGTGGCTATGGCGGCCATGAGTGCTGTGCTGAGTAAATACTTTTTCATTATGTGGTATGCTGCCTGTGCTGTTATTTGCGGCGGCTGATGGTGTGAATGGCCTTGCCGTCTTTGTCTATCATGTACATGTTGAGCTGTTCCTTGGTGGCCGAAATGACTGAAAAGCCGTCGGCCGGACTGCAGAACACGGTGCCCTCAACAGCCTGCACGGGACGTGCCAGCGATGATGAGGAGTTGACCACATAGTCAATGTCGTCGGCCGGCATCTTGATGTGCTGAAAGTTGTGAATGTGGCCGCAGGCGTAGATGGCTACATTGTGGTAGCGCTTGAGTATGGGCAACACGCGCTTTTGCATGTCGGTGCGCTCGCTTTCGGCCTTGGGGGTATGGGCATAAATGGGGTGGTGGCCCACCACAATCACCCAGTCCTCGCGGGCCGTCTTGAGTGTGTTGTCCAGCCAGTTGAGCTGGGCTTGCATGTCCTGCTTGTGGGCGTCGGGGTAGGTGATGCTGTCGGCGCGGTAACGGTCGATGAGGGGCGTGGTGTCAATGAACACCACACGCACGCTTGTGCCTTTGCCTGTGATAACCTTGGTGTAGTAGCGCGAGGGCATCACCCAACGGCGGCTCACTGTGCCATAGTTGAGCACGGCCTGTGTGTTGCCGCGGTACTCGTGGTTGCCCAGCACGGGAAACCAGTTGAGCATGAGTTCGGGGTGGGAGTATACTTGCTCGTAGTTGGTTGTCCACAGGGGGTCGTTTACCGAGGCCACACCATTAAAGTGGTGTATGTCGCCCACGGCCAGCACGCATTTGGGGCCGAGTGTTTCGCCCATGTGCCCCATGAGTTCGGCTATGGGCTTTTGGTCGTAATAGCCGTTGCGTCCCATGTCGTTGGTCATGTACATGGTTATATTGCCCTTCATGGCTTTCCATTCGGCAGGCGTTTGGGCTTGCATTTTCAGTGTGGCCGCCAGCAGCATGGCCACTGTGCACAGCATGGTCAGTGTGGTACTGAACAGGTTCTTTTTCATTGAGTCTTTGTGTTAAGTAGTTTATATGTTTGTTTTACGCTGCAAAGTTAGGTGTGCTATATGAACGTGATGTAACGTTGTTGTTAAGAACTCGTTACCACGCGTGCCTTGCACCACACCCCGCTGCGCTACGGGGTGCTGGCTTTCGGACTGCGCGAGGGCGTATAAACGGTAACGGGAGGACGTAAAAACGGCAACGGGAGGTAGAAAATTCAAACGCTCCGATTGAATTTTCTACCTCCCGTTGCCGTAACATCGCTCTGCCGTTGCTGTGTGCACGCCTTATGGGGTGGCGTGCAGCGTTGGGCGCAGAGCGCATTGGTTGCTTACGACAGCAGCCAGATGGCAAGCAGCGCAAGGCTGAACAGTATGCTGTATATGCTCTTTTGCAACAGTTGCAACAAGTTTTGTTTGTTGCGCGCAAGCTGGCAGATGTGGCATGCGCCAACAATGACTGACAGTGCAAACAGCAGACCGGTGTATGCGGCCAGGGGCTGCGGCTTGACAGTCAGGGTGATGGATAGCGCAATGAATATGCAGAGCCTCAGGGTGCTGCGGTTGTTGGAGATGATATGGGGAATGACGCTTATTCTATGCATTCTACGAATTCTTTTATTACAAGTGCCACACCAATATAACCTAAATAACGTTTGCCTATTGCAATAATGGCTTGACGTACGGTTGTAGCTGTTATGATTCCTTCAACTGAAAGTTTTTTGACTGTATCATAACCAACAGCAACGGCAAGGCAATGTACGAAACGTTCTGCTTCGGGGGATAATTTGCATGGTTTTTTGTTAATCATATTATTAACAAATTGTGCTTCAAATCCTGCATTTTTCATAGAGTGATACGTGAAGGATAATGCAGCGCAGTCCTCCTCTGTTAGTGCTTTGAAATACAGAACGTCTTCTTTTAAGTTTGGTGAGGTCTCCATTTGTTTTACAATTTGTTCTCTAAGTAGTATTCCATCTTCTACAAATGGTTGTACTATTTCTTTAGCACCAGATTCAGTCATCACTACTGCTCTGCTCTTTGGACCCATCTGAGATTTTACAGTATGGCAGGCAGCAATAAATTCATCATCAGACATGGTGCTGGTCAGTTCGGTTGTATTTACTTGCAGGTCATCCTGTTCATTTCCGTTGAATTCTTCGCTCTGACAAGAAGTTGCAAATGTTGCGATTGTAACTAGTAATGCGGCTTGGATTAATTTAATCATAGTGTTGGGTTTAATTTTTTTGTTGTTGAGTAAGGTTATACAGGCCTCGTAGTTTCATTGACGTGATGTTTAAGTAGGTCTCGGTCAGTTTACTAAGCCTTTTGTTTGGAGCGTAGATATTTTCGATTTTGTTGTCGGAGGATAGTGTGAACATAAATATTACATTTTCGTCTTCTATGGGTAGCCCTAATTTGTCTTTCAGGTACAGAATATTTCCCGAGGGAATTTTTATCTGTTTTGTTAACTCTCCATAGTCGTTTTCTAATGGAATTATAAACAGTGTTTGTTTGATACAGCCGTAGTTTCTAAGGTCTTCAACGATTTTAGTGATGCAGTCGTAGCATACATAATTGGGTATGTATACGTAGTATGTATAGTGCCTCTTGATTTTTTCTAAACATATGTTATGTTTCTCTTTGTTCACTAGGTTCTTGTTATTGTCAATGCTAACATTAAGATTCGTATTGAGATAAGTATACGCAAAGCTTTCTTCTGCCATGAGATACATCTCATTTAATTTTTCTATGGAATCGGTTAATTCCACTTCTCTTTGTTTAATATTATTAGATTGCTTGCAGCAGGAAATAATGGGTAAAACTGCAATGATGCAAAGTTTACAAGTTGTTTTTCTCATTACTAGGAATGATATGTGTAGAAGGTTAACTAATTATTGTATGATGGTGTATCTGCTGCAAATGTACGTAAATAATATTCAAAACGAAAGAAAACAACAAAAAATACGCACAATAAGTCAGAAATAATAGATATAAGTGTAATTTCTGCTAAATCGACAGAGCAGATATAAATGTATCATACAAAGAAAATCCACAGGTGTGGTACCCTGTGGATTTAATTAATCATTTGCAATATACATTGTTTTAGTGCGCTTCGAGCCAGTTGTGGCCTTCGCCGCAGTCGGCCACTAATGGCACGCTCATTTGGTAGGCTTGCTCCATCTCGTCGATGACGATGCGCTTGACCGTGTCGAGCTCGGAGGGGACAACCGAAAAGTTGAGTTCGTCGTGCACCTGGAGTATCATTTTAGACTGTATGCCCTCGCGGCGGAAACGCTCGTCGATGCGTATCATGGCCACTTTGATGATGTCGGCAGCGGTGCCCTGAATGGGGGCGTTGACGGCATTGCGCTCGGCATAGCCGCGCACTACGGCGTTGCGTGAGTTGATGTCGGGCAGGTAGCGGCGACGGCCAAAGGCGGTGACAATGTAGCCGCGCTCTTTGGCTTCGGCCACACTGCGTTCCATGTAGTCCTTCACCTTTGGATAGGTGCTGAAATAGTTGGTAATGAGCTCTTTGGCCTCGGCGCGAGATACCTCCATGCGTTCGGCCAGTCCAAAGGCTGATATGCCGTAGATGATGCCGAAATTGGCCGTTTTGGCCTTGCGGCGCTCGTCACGCGTCACCTCGTCGAGCGGTTTGTGAAAAACGCGGGCTGCTGTGGCGGCGTGTATGTCGCGCCCCTCGCGGAAGTCGTTGACCAAATGTTCGTCGCCGCTGATGTGGGCCATGATGCGCAACTCGATTTGCGAGTAGTCGGCCGAGAAGAATATGCAGCCCGGTTCGGGCACAAAGGCTTTGCGTATTTCGCGGCCGTCGTCGCCGCGCACCGGTATGTTTTGCAGGTTGGGGTTGGATGATGACAGTCGGCCCGTGGCTGTGACAGCCTGGTTGAACGAGGTGTGAATGTGGCCCGTGGCGGGGTTGATGAGTTTGGGCAGTGCGTCGATGTAGGTGCTCAGCAACTTTTTCAAGGCGCGGTGTGCCAGAATTTTCTCTACAATGGGGTGCTTGTGCTTGATGGCTTCGAGCACCTCCTCGCCAGTGGAGTATTGTCCGCTCTTGGTCTTTTTGGCCTTTTCGTTGAGCTTGAGCTCGTCGAACAGCACTTCGCCCACTTGACGCGGCGAGGTGAGCAAAAATTCATGACCTGCCAGTTGGTAGATGTCGGCCTCGAGTTGTTGCATGCGCTCCGTAAAGTGTTGGCCGGTTTGGGCCAGCGTGTTGGTGTCGAGACACACGCCGTTCATCTCCATGCGTGCCAACACGGGCATGAGTGGCATCTCTATCTCGTTGAACACATGGGTGAGCTGGTATTTTTCAAGTTCCTGCTTGAGCGGTTGCATGAGTTGCAGGGTGATGTCGGCGTCCTCGCATGCATAGTCGCAAATTTGTGCGGGTTCGAGGTCGGCCATGTTTTTCTGTTTTTTGCCCTTAGGGCCAATCAGCTCATCAATGTGTATGGTTTGGTAGCCCAGGTATATCTCGGCCAGATAGTCCATGTTGTGTCGCAATTCGGGCTGCACCAGGTAGTGTGCCAGCATGGTGTCGAACATGGGGTGGGCGAGGGCAATGCCGTAAGTGTGGAGCACGGTGAGGTCGTACTTGAGGTTCTGTCCTACTTTGAGCGTGTTGGGGTTTTCGTACAACGGACGGAAAATCTCAACCATGCGGCACGCTTCCTCCGTTTCACGTGGAACGGCAACGTACCAGGCCTTTCCGCCGTCGACGGCAAAGCTTAATCCTACCAATTTGGCGCTGATGGCATCGATTGAAGTGGTTTCGGTGTCGATGGCTACTGTGCTGAAAGTCAATAAATGCTCACAAAGCTGCTGTGCATCACTCTCATTATCAACGAGAACGTAAGTGTGTGGCACGTCATTGAGCGTTTTGTGCGTAATTTCTTTTGGCTCGTCTGCGCGGTTGTCTGGCTGCGCGTCAAAGAGAGCGCCCCATTCGCTCACACTTTTTTGCACTTCGGCAGGTTTGTCGTCGAGTTTCTTGAGGAAGGCCCGAAACTCCAAATTTTCGTAAATCGGGCGCAAGGCCTCCTTGTTGGCCTCGGTGGTGCGCAAGGTGTCGAGGTTGAGGTCGATTGGCACGTCGGTCTTGATGGTGACCAAGAATTTAGAAAAACTGATTTGCTCTTTGTTCTCCTCCACCTTGCGCTTGATGGCTCCCTTGAGTTGGTCGGTGCTGTTGAGCAGATTGTCAATCGAGCCAAACTGGGTGATGAGTTTGACGGCTGTTTTCTCGCCTACGCCGGGGCAGCCCGGCACATTGTCGGCGGTGTCGCCCATGAGGCCGAGCAGGTCTATCACCTGGTCGGTGTGGCTGATGCCGTATTTTTGGCAGACTTCATCGGGGCCGAGTTTCTCCATGGCTGAGGCGCCATGGCCGGGACGACGCATAAAAATGCCTGGTTTCACCAGTTGGGCATAGTCCTTGTCGGGGGTGACCATGTGCACTTCGAGTCCGGCCTCACAGCCCTTCATGGCCAGTGTGCCTATCACGTCATCGGCCTCGTAGCCCGGCACTTCGAGAATGGGTATGTTGTAGGCGCGTATGATGTCCTTGATAATGGGCACGGCCCACTTTATGTCTTCGGGTGTGGCCTCGCGCTGCGCCTTGTAGGCAGGGTAGGCTTCGTGGCGGAAGGTGCCACCGGCGGGGTCGAAGGCAATGCCGATGAAATCGGGCTTTTCGGTGTTCAGCACATCGTTGAGTGTGTTGACAAAACCATACACGGCCGAGGTGTTCTGGCCTTTGGAGTTGATGCGCGGCGAGCGTATCAGTGCATAGTAAGCGCGGTATATGAGCGCGTAGGCGTCGAGCAGATAGAGGGTTTGCATAGCTTATATATTGTTATTATGCTTACAAAAGTACGCAAATACTCTCGTACAATAACTTAGTTTTTACTACTTTTGTAAGCTGAAACCGAAACGTATGGACAAATTAGCAGCAATTCGCCAACCTGTGTTGCAGGAGATGGCTCAGTACAAGGCTTTGTTTGACAACGCACTGACTCACGATGATGATTTCCTGGGCCAGGCGCTCGACTATGTGCGCCGGCGTCAGGGCAAAATGATGCGCCCCTTGCTGGTGGTGCTGATGGCTCGTGAGCTGGGGGACGTTTCGGTTGACTCACTGCGCTCGGCGGTGACGCTCGAACTGCTGCACACAGCCTCGCTTGTGCACGACGATGTGGTGGACGAGAGTGGCGAACGACGCGGACAACGCTCGGTGAACGCTGTGTATGACAACAAAGTGGCGGTGCTGGTGGGCGACTACTTGCTGTCGACTTCGCTGCTACAGGCTGCCATGACGGGCAACATCGGGGTGGTGGAGATTATTTCGCGCCTGGGTGGCACGCTTTCGGAGGGCGAGATTTGCCAGTTGGCTAATATCCGCAACGAGGCTATCACCGAGGAGGCTTATTTTCATATCATTCACCACAAAACGGCGGCGCTCTTTGCGGCTTGTGCCGAACTGGGGGCCATATCGGCTGGCGCCGATGCTGAGTATGTGGCGCGTGCCAAGCGTTTTGGCGAGATTGTGGGTCTTTGTTTCCAAATCAGGGACGACATTTTTGACTATTATGCCGACAACCGCATTGGCAAGCCTACGGGCAATGACATGCGCGAGGGTAAGCTTACTCTGCCGGCTATATATGCTATCAATAACGCTGATAACCAAGAAGTTAGAGCACTCGCCATGCGTGTGAAAAATGGCGAGGCCACGGCTGACGACATAGCGGCGCTGGTGGATTATACCAAAGCGCATGGCGGCATTGAATATGCGCAGCGGCGCATGGAGGAATTTCACGCGCAGGCTTTGTCGCTGCTCGACAGTTGGCATAACGCTGAGGTGCGTGAGGCACTCAGGGGCTACATCGACTTTGTAGTGGAGCGCTCTTTGTAACAATATGTGATGTTGTGAAACGCCCATGGTGGGGCCGTTTTTCAAAGATACAAAAACCGGGCTGCATTTTGCCAATGTATGGCAGAATGCAGCCCGGTTTGTTGGTGTGTGTGGGCGGCTTAGAAGGGCTTTGCGTCCTCGCCCAAGATGTCGCTGACGAGCAGGTTGGCCAGACGGCTTGTGCCGATGCGGAAGAGGCCCTGCTTGATGTAGTCCTCGCCAAGGATTTCGCGTACCACGGTGTAGAAGTCTATGGCTTCGGCTGTGGTTTTGATGCCACCGGCAGCCTTGAAGCCTATAAACGTGCCTGTGAGATCGTAATATTCCTTGATGGCGGTACACATCACGTAGGCTACCTCGAGCGTGGCAGCGACCTCTATTTTGCCCGTAGAGGTCTTTATAAAGTCGGCACCAGCGTACATGGCGAGTATTGCGGCGCGCTTGATGTTGATGGCAGACTTGAGGGCGCCCGTTTCGAGTATGACCTTGAGGGGATTGTCGGCACAGGCGGCTTTTATCTCTTCAATCTCGTCGGCACAGGTTTCGTAGTCGCCACTGAGGAAGGCGCCCACGTTGAGCACACAGTCGCACTCGTCGGCTCCGTCGTGTACGGCAAGGGCTGTCTCGGCGGTTTTGATTTCGATGAATGTCTGTGACGATGGGAAACCGCCTACCACGCAGGCTACCTTGACGCCGTCGGCTTCGAGGCTCTCGCTTACTATCTTGGCAAAGTTGGGATATACGCAGATGGTGGCCAGGGGTGGGAGGTCGGGGTGTGCGTCTGCGAACTCGTTGACGCGCTCGGTGAGCTGGAGCACACTCTCTTGTGAGTCCGTCACCTTGAGGGTGGTCAGTTCGACGGTGCTGAGCAGCTGCTTGAGCACCTTGGGGGTGTTGTATTTGCTGCGGTTGTCGGCCACGAGTTTGTGTACTTGGGCGCTAATTTGGGCGTCGTCGAGGTGAAGATTGAACTTGTCGAATGCTTGTTCGTATTTGCTCTTTTGAGCATCATTGCGGTTGATGTGTAATTCGGGCATAGTCTCTTGATATGTGTGTTATTGTGTTGTGAGCGCGGGCGGTTCAGGGCTGCTCGCGGGGTGCCAGTTTGGGGTTGTTGATGTGGCGTGTGGCGTCGCGCTTGGTCTTCTTTTCAAAACTCTGCTCCATGGCCTTGGTAAGGTCTACACCGGTTTGGTTGGCCAGGCAAATGAGTACCCACAGCACGTCGGCCATCTCTTCAGAAGGGTCGTGTGTCTCGCCTTTTTTGAACGATTGGTCGCCATACTTTCGGGCCATCACACGGGCCAGTTCGCCCACCTCCTCAGTGAGGCAGGCCATGTTGGTGAGTTCGCTGAAATAGCGTACGCCATAGGTGTGTATCCATTTGTCTACACGAATTTGAAGGTCGGCTAAGGTTTGAGACATTATTCTTTGTTTTTGGTGTCCATGCAGATGGTTACCGGGCCGTCGTTGAGCAACTCGACTTTCATGTCGGCCCCAAACTCGCCTGTGCCGATGGGGCGGCCGAGGGTTTGCTCGAGAGCCTGGCAAAAGTATTCGTAAAGGGGTATGGCGTGCTCATGGCCGGCGGCGCGTATGTACGACGGGCGGTTGCCTTTCTTGTATGAGGCCATGAGGGTGAATTGACTTACTACGAGCGCTTCTCCGCCAATGTCTTGCAGACTGCGGTTCATCACCCCGCCTTCATCGTCAAACACGCGCAGAGCGCTTATTTTGCGGCATAGCCAGTCGGCGTCGTCGCGGTTGTCGGCCTCTTCAATGCCTAACAGAATGAGGAAACCTTGGTGTATGGCCGATTTTATTTGGCCGTTGATGGTGACTGATGCGTGTTGCACGCGTTGTATTACTGCTCTCATGTGGGCAAAGTTACGTCTATTTATCCGTTGGTGTGCAGATTGTGGTATATTTTTTCGCCGCGGGCTGTGCCTAACAGGGCTTGCAGCTCGGGCAGGGTGGCTTCCTTTACGCGTTTGACGCTCTTGAACTGCTTGAGCAGGGTTTGCTTGGTGGCGGGGCCTATGCCTGCTATGGTGTCGAGTTCGGAGGCTGTCTGGCGCTTAGAACGCTTGTCGCGGTGAAAACTTATGGCGAAGCGGTGTACCTCGTCCTGCATCTGTGTGAGGGTGCGGAACAGCTGGCTCTCGGGTTTGATGCCGATGATGGCGGGCGGAAAGCCGTAGAGCATCTCACGGGTGCGGTGGCGGTCGTCTTTGGCCAGGCCGGCTATGGGAATTTCGAGTCCCAATTCGTCCTCGACCACCTCGCGTATCATTTCCATTTGTCCGCGTCCGCCGTCGGCTATGATGAGGTCGGGCAGGGGGTGCCCTTCCTGGCTCAGACGGGTGTAGCGGCGGCGCACCACTTCCTTCATCGAGGCGTAATCGTCGGGGCCGGTCACGGTCTTGATGTTGAACTTGCGGTATTCGCTTTTTGCGGGTTTGAGCTTTTCAAACACGACGCAAGCGGCCACGGCATCGGCGCCGCTGATGTTGGAGTTGTCGAAAAGTTCGATGTGAAGGGGTAATTTGGGTAAACCTAAGTCGCGCTGTATCTCTTTCATCAATCGTGTCTGCTTTTGTTCGGGATTGAGCTTGTCAGCTTGCTTCAGACGGTCGAATTTGTATTGCTTGACATTGAGCTTTGACAGTTCGAGCAGCTTCTTCTTGTCGCCCTTCTGGGGCACGGTCTGTTCCACCATGCCATCGGGCAGGTCGACGTGGAACGGCACAACTATCTCTTTCGACTGGCTGGCGTAGCGCTCGCGCATCTCGATAATGCCCAGCGTGAGCAATTCTTCGTCGGTTTCGTCAAGCTTTTTCTTGTATTCAAAGGTGAATGCCTGGTTGATGCAGCCGTTGGTTACGTGCAGATAGTTGATGTAGGCCGTTTTTTCCTCGGTCTCGATGTTGAATACGTCAATATTGTGCAACACGTTCGACACCACCTCGCTCTTTGCGCGGTAACTCTCTATCAAGTCGTACCGCCGCTTGATTTCTTGTGCCTCCTCAAAACGGAGTTCGTTGGCCAGGGCTATCATATCTTCGCGCATTTTGCGGGCCACATCGGCGGTGTTGCCTTTCAGTATCTCCTTGCAGGCTTCAATGCAGCGCATGTAGTCGTCGTGGCTTTGCTTGCCCACGCATGGAGCCTTGCAGCGGTGTATGTGGTAGTCGAGGCAGACGTCGTATTTGCCGTTTTCAACGCCCTCGCGGGTCATGGGCGTGTGGCACGGGCGCGGTTGGTACAGTTCGCGGCACAAGTCGAGCAGTGCATAGAGCGTGGGCACATGGCTGTAAGGGCCAAAGTATATTGCGCCGCGTTTGCCGCGTTGTCGTGTTTTGAATATGCGAGGCAGATATTCGGTGGTGATGGCGATGGAAGGGTAGGTTTTATCGTCTTTGAGCAGTACGTTGTAGTGCGGCTTGTAACGCTTGATGAGGTTGTTTTCAAGCAACAAGGCGTCGGCCTCCGTCTTTACCACAACATAGCGTATGTCGCGTATGTGTGTAACGAGCAATCGGGTTTTGCGCGTCTGCTGCTCTTTGTTGAAGTATGAGCTGACGCGTCGTTTCAGGTTCTTGGCCTTTCCAACGTAAATGATAGTGCCCGAATCATCGAGGTACTGGTAGCACCCCGGTGTTTCGGGCAGATTATTTACGATGCCTTTGAGGTAGGTTTGTAACTCGGCATTCATTCGCTGATGGTAAGTAGTGTTGTAATGTCAAGGTCTTTGCCAAGGAATTTGCGTCCCTCAAGGCCTTCCATTTGCAGTTCTATAAGGAAATTTATGTACGTATGCTTCGGTTTGAACGCTTGTACAAGGTCGTATGCCGCTTGCATCGAACCACCGGTGGCGAGCAGGTCGTCGTGTATCAACACCACATCGTCGGCGGTGATGGCGTCGGCGTGTATTTCGATGGTGTCGTAGCCGTACTCTTTAAGGTAGGTGGCTTTGCGTGTTTCGGCAGGCAGTTTTCCGGGCTTGCGCGCCATTACAAAGCCGGCACCGAGTTTTTGGGCCAAAATGGCACCCATTACAAAGCCGCGGCTCTCAATACCCACTACCTTTGTAATGCCCTTGTCTTGGTAAATACGCACCAACTCCTGCGCCATTTCTTCGATGCACGCGGGATTTTTGAACAGTGTGGTAACGTCCTTGAAGTGTATGCCGGGCTTCGGAAAGTCGTATACCGTGCGGAGATTGTCTAAAAGCAGTTTTGTATTCATGAAATTCCTGATTTTGATATGCTTTAGTGTCGTTTGTTTCACGTGGAACGCGAACTAAACGGCGGTAAAATGGCCGTATTTGGCTGTTTAAGCGCCTATGCGGTGCTTTGCTGTTAGAGTGTTGCTTTAAGTAAGCTGCGGACAGAACAAGCGGCGAGCGGCCTTGAAATAGATTTACGCCGATTGTTGTTCCATCAAGCGCTGCCTATCGTCCCATCAAAACAAGCAGTACGCTGATGTCGCTTGGCGAAACGCCTGGAATGCGGCTGGCCTGTGCAAGTGTCTCGGGGTCGATTGAAGTAAGCTTTTGGCGTGCCTCAGTGCTCAACTGCGTGATACTGTCGTAGTCGAAGTGTCCGCGGATTTTGATATTCTCAAGGCGCTGCATTTTGTCGGCCATGGCACGCTCGCGAGCTATGTAGCCGTGGTACTTCATTTCTATTTCGGCCGCCTCAATCGTTTCTTCAGCGTCAGAAGTGATGGCGGCGAGGAATTCCTTGAATGGTGCGATGACATCAGCCAATTTTAGCAGCGACAACTGCGGACGGTTGATGAGGTCGAACAATTTGCAGCCGCGCTGGAGTGGGGTAGTGCCCACCTCTTCAAGAAAGGCGTTGATGTCGTTTGGCTTGATGGGGTACTGCTTGCAGAAATCGATGATTTCGCCAATCTTCTCTTTCTTTGCGTGAAAACGCTGCAAACGTTCCGCTGTGGCCAATCCAAACTTTTCGGCATAAGGCGTGAGGCGAATGTCGGCATTGTCCTGGCGCAGCAGTATGCGGTATTCGGCTCGCGAGGTAAACATACGATAGGGCTCGTCCACGCCTTTTGTCACAAGGTCGTCGATGAGCACGCCAATATACGCCTCGTCGCGGTGGAGCACGAATGGCTCGCTTCCGGTGCACTTGAGTGCGGCATTGATACCCGCCATCAAGCCTTGGCCCGCCGCCTCCTCATATCCGGTGGTGCCGTTAACCTGCCCTGCGAAGAACAGGCCGCTGACAACCTTAGTCTCGAGAGAGTGGTGCAACTGCGTGGGGTCGAAAAAGTCGTATTCGATGGCATAGCCCGGACGGTACACCACAATGTCGCGGAAACACGGTATGCGCTTAAGTGCCTCAATCTGCACATTCATCGGCAGACTCGACGAAAAACCATTCAGGTAAAGCTCGTTAGTTTCCACCCCCTCGGGTTCAAGAAACAAAGGGTGGTGGTCACGGTCGGGGAAGGTTACGAGCTTGGTTTCGATGCTCGGGCAGTAACGCGGCCCGATACTCTTGATTTGGCCATTGTAGAGTGGGGAATCGGCCAATCCTGAACGCAGCACCTCGTGCACCTCGGCGTTGGTGTCGGTAGTCCAGCAAGGCAGTTGCGGCAGCGGGCGCATCGGACTGATGTACGAAAATCGGTGGTAATCCGTCTCGCCCGGCTGCACGGTCATTTCGTCGAGATGCACCGAACGTTTGTCAATGCGCACAGGCGTTCCCGTCTTCATGCGTGCCGAGCGAATGCCCAGGCTGTTAATACTCTCGGTCAGGAAAGCCGCAGCAGGTTCGGCGCATCGTCCGCCGCTCACCTGTTTGCGACCAATGTGCATCAAGCCGCGCAGAAAAGTACCCGCCGTAATCACCACGGCACGTGCCATGAGCGTGGCTCCCCAAATGGTGCGCACACCTTTCACCACGCCGTGTTCGGCAATCACCTCCGTCACCTCGTCCTGCCAAATGTTCAGGTTAGGCGTATTTTCGAGCCGGTGTCGCCATTCAGTAATAAAGCGTGCGCGGTCGCACTGTGCCCTTGGGCTCCACATGGCGGGTCCCTTCGAGCGGTTAAGCATGCGGAACTGGATAGCCGTGGCATCAGTCACCTCACCCATTTGTCCGCCGAGCGCATCAATTTCGCGTACAATCTGCCCTTTGGCAATACCGCCCACGGCAGGGTTGCAGCTCATCTGCGCTATTTTGTTCATGTCCATTGTCACCAGGCACGTTTTGGCCCCCATGCGTGCAGCGGCACTTGCCGCCTCGCAACCGGCATGGCCTGCACCGACAACAACGACGTCGTAGTGAAATACAGTTTCCATGTATTGTGATTGTATTATTATTTGTGGCAAAATTACGAGTTTTTATTGATTTATCTTATTCCCCCGTTTGCGGGATTTCAAAAAAAGCCTACCTTTGTTGGTTTAACCAATATGGAACAACTCATGGAATACCTGCTCCATTACGTTTGGCAGCATCGCCTGTACGGCCTTGCGCCTCTTGCCACCACCGACGGGCAAGCAGTAGATGTGATAGACCCCGGCGTGCACAATCTGGTCAACTCCGGCCCAGACTTTTTCAACGCAAAAGTCAAAATAAACGGCATGCTGTGGGCCGGCAATGTCGAGGTGCACGAGCGTTCGAGCGACTGGTTCCGCCACCATCACGACACCGATGCGGCCTACAACAATGTCGTATTACACATTGTGTCGGCAGCCGATGCCGAGGTGCACACAGCCGACGGCAAGCAGTTGCCGCAAATGGTGCTCAGCGTGCCCGACTATCTGCAACACAATTATCAAGCACTGATAGACGAGGAAACCTATCCGCCCTGCTACCGCATCATACCCCATGTGCCTCCCCTCACCGTACATAATTGGCTCAGTCGCCTCACGGTAGAGCGGCTCGAGAGCAAGACCGACCGTGTGCAGCAATATCTGCAGCGCACGGGCGGCGACTGGGAGCGTGCCTTTTTCATCACCCTTGCGCGCAATTTCGGGTTCGGCACCAATGCCCAAGCCTTTGAGCAGTGGGCCCTCACCATCGACCCGCAGCAGATAGGCAAGCACCGCGACGACGTGTTCCAGGTCGAAGCCTTCTTTATGGGCCAGGCCGGACTGCTCGACGACACCCTCGTCAAGGCCGAGCGTCGCGACAGCTATTATATGCGTCTCAAGTCGGAGTACGCATTTTTGCAGCACAAGTTCGGCCTCACCCCCATCAGCCATGCACAGTGGCGTTTCGGGCGGTTGCGTCCGCAGAACTTTCCGCATGTGCGCCTGTCGCAGCTGGCCCGCCTCTACAGCGAGCGCCGTGCCGACTTTTCATTGTTGACCGAAACGTCAGGGCTCGATGCCCTGCGTGCCCTGTTCAGGATAGGCGTTACCAACTACTGGCGCACCCATTACGCCTTTGGCGAGGAAAGTCGCGAGAGCGACAAAACCCTGCAAACCTCCTCGCTCAACCTGCTGCTCATCAACACCGTGTCGCCCTTGCTCTTTGCCTGTGGCCGCCAGCGCATGGACGAAGACCTGGCCGAGCGCGCCTTCACTCTGTTCGAGCAGTTGCCCGCCGAGCGCAACTACATAACCCGCTGCTGGGAGCGCGCCGGCATCAAGGCCGCCCACGCTGCCGACAGCCAGGCCCTCATACAGTTGCGCCAGCACTACTGCGACGGCAAGGACTGCCTGCGTTGCCAGTTCGGCGCACTCTATCTCAAGCAAGGCAGGAGTTGAATTGGGGGGGGGTTAACAAGTTGAAAAGTTGATAAGTAGAGAAGTTAACGAGTAAGCATGTCATGCGCTACACTGCTTGTTGTGTTAACGTTGAATTGATAAGAAACTTGAGTTAAATAACTTGGCAAACTTACCCGTCACCCCGTCAACCTGTCAACCTGTCAACCTGTTAACGAGGCTGCTGAAAAAAACCGACGCGGGACGCGTCGCCCCCATTAGTGCTTGCGCTCTCTATCAGATTGACAGATTAAAAAGCAGATTTGAAGCCATGGGAAGAACTGTTATGCCAGGGAATTGCGCTCTAATGGGGGCGACGCGTCTCGCGTCGGGGCATTTTTCAGCAGCCCCATCAACCCGTCACCCCATCAACTCCTCAACTAACCCCATCAACTCTTCAACTCCTCAACTCCTCAACTAAAATTCAAATGTACATCTATAGTCTCAACTTCAAGGTACGCGACTACGAGTGCGACCTCCAGGGCATTGTCAATAATGCCAATTACCAACACTACACCGAGCACACCCGCCACGAGTTTCTGCGTTCGCGCGGCGTCAGTTTTGCCGAGCTGTACGAGCGCGGCATCGACGCCGTGGTGGCCGGCATGCAAATGCGCTTCAAGACCCCCCTGCGCAGCGGCGACGAATTTGTGAGCAAGCTCGGCCTGAAAAAAGAAGGCATAAAATACGTATTCGTGCAAGACCTCTACCGCTTGCCCGACATGCGCCCCGTGTTCAAGTCAACCGTCGAAGCCGTCTGCCTGGTCAACGGCCGTCTCAGCCAATGCCCCGAGCTCGACCTCATAGTGCCCGACCCCCACGTTACAACCCCCGCAAAGTAAGCGCCGCCATGCCCTCAGCCCCCATCGCCCCACACCCCGACGAGTCCGCCGAAGCCCTTGCCACACTCACCCTCAGCGCCCTGCGAGGTCTGAGCCAGTCGCAAGCCCTTGCCCTCGTGGCACACTATGGCACCGCCACCGCCGCCCTTGCCGACACCAGTCCCACCCACAGCCAGTGGGCCGCCCTGCGTGCCGACACCGCCGCCCTGCACCAAGCCCAAGCCCGTGCCGAGGCCGAAATGGACTTCTGCCAGCAACATCACATACAAGTCATACCCACCACCAGCGCCAATTACCCCACACGTCTGCTCGAGCCCAAAGTCACCGACCGCCCGCTGCAGCTATTCTACTGCGGCACAGGCACCCTCAACCGCCGCCACATACTCAGCGTGGTAGGCACCCGCCACATCACCGAATACGGCAAGCAGATGTGCGAAAACCTCCTTCGCGATCTCGCACTTCTCGTTCCAGATGTGTTGATAATCAGCGGATTAGCCTATGGCGTAGACATACATGCCCACCGTGCGGCCCTTGAGAGCCACCTCCCCACCGCCGCCGTTCTGGCCCACGGCCTCGACCGCATCTACCCCCGTTTGCACCGCGACACCGCCAGCCAGATGACCCACAATGGCGGTCTCATTACCGAGTACTTCACCGGCACCTCGCCCGACCGTGGCCGTTTCATACAGCGCAACCGCATAGTAGCCGGCCTCTCCTCTGCCACACTCGTCGTTGAGAGCGCCCACCATGGCGGTTCCCTTGTCACAGCCCGCATAGCCCGCACCTACGGCCGCCCCGTCATGGCAGTGCCCGGCCGCACCACCGACCCCGCCTCCGAGGGCTGCAACCGTCTCATAGCCGACCGCCAGGCCGAACTCGTCACCTCCGCGTCCGACATTGTGCGCCTGCTCAAGTGGCAGCCCGCCCCCGCGTCCGTCGAGCCACAGCTCTTCACCTCCTACAAGCCGCTCGAACAGTTAGTAGTCGATGCACTCGGCACCGCCGACTCCCTCAGTTCCGACCAAATATCCTACCAAACAGGCCTTGCCCCCGCAGCCCTCACCGACGTGCTCTTCGACCTCGAAGACCTCAACGCCATCAAGCGCCTGCCCGGCAACCGTTTCAGGCTGAAGAACTGAAGCCCCTCCCTCCGAAAGTAACGTCATTTACTTGTACACGTTGCTGATTTTCAGTAATTTTGCACCGTAATACTGCAAACCGCTAATCAGCACATAGATATAAAGCATTATCTGAGCCGTTCGATTGCCGAAGCCGCGATTAGAACGGCTCTTCTGTTAGCACAAGCAAAGCAACAACTAAACATACCCCACCCACATTGAAAACATTTGAAGAGTTAGGCGTTTCGGCCGAGATACGCCGCGCCATCAGCGAAATGGGCTACGAGCACCCCATGCCCGTGCAAGAAGAAGTAATACCCTACCTCCTTGGCGTAGGCAACGATGTCATAGCCCTTGCCCAGACCGGCACAGGCAAGACAGCCGCCTTTGGCCTGCCCGTGTTGCAAAAGGTCAACCCCGACAACCGTGCCACACAGGCCGTCATACTCAGTCCCACACGCGAACTCTGCCTGCAAATAGCCGGCGACCTCAAAGAGTATTCACGCTACATCGACAATCTGCACGTGCTCGCCGTATATGGCGGTTCGAGCATCGAGAGCCAGATACGCTCCTTGCGCAAGGGCGCCCAAGTGATAGTAGCCACCCCCGGCCGCCTCATCGACCTCATGCACCGTGGCGTGGCCCGTCTCGACGCCGTTGAGAATGTGGTGCTCGACGAGGCCGACGAAATGCTCAACATGGGCTTCACCGAGAGCATCAACGAAATACTGGCCGGTGTGCCTGCCGAGCGCAACACCCTGCTCTTTTCGGCCACCATGGGCAAGGAAATCGAGCGCATAGCCAAGAGCTACCTTCACGACTACAAAGAAATTGTGGTAGGTTCGCGCAACGAGGGTGCCGAAAACGTCAACCACATCTACTACCTTGTCCACGCCAAAGACAAGTATGCCGCCCTCAAGCGCGTGGTCGACTACTATCCCCGCATCTACGGCATCATCTTCTGCCGCACCCGTCTCGAAACACAAGAGGTGGCCGACCACCTCATTCGCGACGGCTACAATGCCGAAGCCCTGCACGGCGACCTCTCGCAGGCCCAGCGCGACCTCACCATGCAAAAGTTCCGCCAGCACCACACCCAGCTGCTCGTGGCCACCGACGTGGCAGCTCGCGGCCTTGATGTCGAGGACCTCACCCATGTCATCAACTACGGCCTGCCCGACGATGTCGAGAACTACACCCACCGTTCGGGCCGCACCGGCCGTGCCGGCAAGCGAGGCACAAGCATCTCCATCATCCACCTGCGCGAGAAGGGCAAGGTGCGCATCATCGAAAAGGTGATAGGCAAGAAATTCGAGGTCGGCACCCTGCCCGAACCGCAAGAGATATGCACCAAGCAGCTCTACAAAGTGATGGACGAGCTTGAGCGCATCGAGGTAAACGACACCGAGATAGCCCCCTTCATGCCCGAGATATTCCGCAAGCTCGACTGGCTCACCAAGGAGGACCTTGTCAAGCGCATCGTCAGTCGCGAGTTTGGCCACTTCCTGCGCTACTATGCCGATGCCCCCGTCATAGAGCAGCCCACCGGCCGCGACGCCAAGGACGGCAGTGGCAAGGCCGACGGCCGTTCACGCCGCGAGCGCCGCAAGGGCGGGAGTGAAGGCACCCACCAGGCCGAGGAGGGCTACACCCGTCTGTTCATCAACCTTGGCAAGCGCGACAACTTCTATGCCCGCGAGATCATCAACCTTGTCAACCGCCATGTGCGTGGTGCCAAGGTAGAGATAGGCCGCATCGACCTCACCAACAACTGTTCATTCTTCGAGGTGCCCGACGCCGATGCCCCCCTTGTGCTCAGCAAGATGAAGCGCGTCAAGGTAGGCGACCGCAAGGTAGTGGTCGACCATGCCGAGCGCACTGACGGTCAGTCTGCCCCGCGTGCCGGTGAGCGCAATGCCCGTCCCGAGCGCAAGCAGCGTGGCCAGCGCCGCACCTATGCCGAGGTAGCCGATGCCCGCAGCATGAAGCAGCAGTGGAAAGCCGACAAGAAGGCCGACAAGAAAGCCAAGCGCAAGTCCAACTCCCAGCCCGAGTACGCCCCAGCCAAGAAGAAGATCACCAAAGACGATTGGAAGCAGTTCTTCGAGTAGAATAATATATGGACATTGAGGAAATTGTCAAAGAAACAGTAAATTGTGCTGTTAAAGTGCGTCGTTATCTTGGTGAGGGCTTTTTAGAGAGCGTCTATCAGGAAGCTCTTCTTATAGAATTGCGCAAAGTTGGTCTCAGTGCGGAGAAAGAAGTTCCCATAAGGGTAATTTATGATGATGGCAGTGAGATAGGTCTGTTTAAGGTGGATGTGTTAGTCGAGGACTGTTTGATACTTGAGTTAAAAACAGTTGGCGATTTGACAGAACGACATGAAATGCAATTAGTCAATTATTTGAAAGCATCACGATTAGATACCGGCCTATTGATAAATTTCTGGGGCGAAAAGATAAAAATAAAGCGCAAATATCGCCAGGGCTTGTCACGTGGCACTTATGACAAATTTAGTTTATAGGTCTATAGTTATCCGCTAACGCGGAACCATAAGAACAAAAGGACATAAGGACATAAGATATACAGCATTAAACGCTACGGCGTAGCCCTTATGTTCTTATGTCCTTATGTTCTTTTGTTTACCGCGTTAGCGGCAAATATCATAACTCACGAACAATGAAACACCACTTTTCCCCCCACAGACATAGGTTTATAATAATCCGCTAACGCGGAAAACATAAGAACATAAGGACATAAGAACATAAGACCAGATGTGCTTCAAGACGTACGGGCATGGACTGCGTCCATGTGCCCTCAAGAACATAAGGGCTACGCCGTAGCGTTTCATGCTATTGCTTCCTTATATATCGCTCAAGGTCTTAACGGCGTAGCCCTTATGTTCTTGAGGGCCAATGGACGCAAGTCCATGCCCGTATGTCTTGCATCACTTATGTTCTTATGTCCTTATGTTTTCCGCGTTAGCGGCAAATGTTAGCGGCAAATATCACAATTCACTAACAATGAAACACCACTTTTCCCCATACAGGCTTTATCCGCTAACGCGGAACCATAAGAACAAAAGGACATAAGAACATAAGATCTACAGCATGAAACGCTACGGCGTAGCCCTTATGTTCTTGAGGGCATATGGACGCAGTCCATGCCCGTACGTCTTGAAGCACATTTGGTCTTATGTTCTTATGTTCTTATGTTTTCCGCGTTAGCGGCAAATATTAGCGGCGAATATTATCGGCAAATATCACAATTCTCCAACAATGAAACACCACATTCTCCCCCTCCTCCTCCTTCTCCCCCTCACCGCCACCGCCCAAGGCATACACCTCAAGTTCGGCGGCGGCCTCAGTTCACACTACGGTTCCGACCAAGTGATAGGTGCCTTCAAAATAGGCATCGGCTACGAAGTAGAACTCACCCAACACTGGAGCTTCACCCCGGGCATCGAAGTATACGGCAAAGGCGCCAAAAATCCCAACCAAACCGCCTACGTGTTCGACCCCGACCACAACCAGCTCTACAACCCCGACACCGGCCAGCCCCTCACAGGCATCATCAACCGCTCCGCCACCCAAAACTACCTCGAAGTACCTCTCCTCATCAGCTACTACCTCCGCACAGCACCCTCAAGCTACATCATCGTCAGCGCAGGCCCCTATTTGGCCTACGGACTCAGTGGCAAACAAAAAACCAAAGGCGACACCCAGCAGAGCGGTTCGCAGCGCTACTACTACGAGCAAAAAACCTTCAACGAGCCAGGCACCCACCGCTTCGACTGCGGCGTGCAAACCTACCTCGGCTACCAATTCCCCTCATCAGTCAGCGTAGGCCTCGAAGCCGATTGGGGAATAGCAAAGTTCAACACCGCAGGGCGCCGCAATGTGTCAGCCCTCATAGCCTTAGGCTACAAATTCTGACACTCCCCATCGCACCATTGCGAGGAACGAAAAAAGCCAAATACCCACAATTAGGTATTGCCAAGGCCACAAACACAGCGTACCTTTGCACCGAGTTAAGTAGAATACATAGATTGTTATGTTCTTGTCCTAAATGAGGCTGTACAGAGCGCTGTACAGCCTCGTTTGTACTATGCAGGCGCGCTCAAAGTCTTTTTAATACTAACTTATCAAACCATTGTTGACAGGTAAATGTAAATATGCGAACGACTTCAAGCACTAAATGCAAGCACTATACGCAAGCACCAAACGCTACCACTAATGGGGGCGACGCGTCTCGCGTCGGGCATTAAGGCAAAGGCATCCAAACAGGCGTGGAGTTAGTGCTCTTGCATTTCCCCGACGCGAGACGCGTCGCCCCCATTAGTGTTAGCGTTTAGTGCTTGCGTCAAACTATTGCAGCAAGCCAACATGCCACCATATACCCCTAAAAATAGGAAATAGCCATTCTACCTACATCTTGCACTTTTTACCTGCACTAAGCTGATAATCAGCACTTTGCGCAGTGTAGGTACACCTGCACTCTGCCTACACTAAACTACACACTGCCTACACTAAACTACACACTGCCTACACTAAACTACACACTGCCTACACTAAACTACACACTACCTACACTAAACTGCACACTGCTTACACTAAACTACACACTACCTACACTAAACTACACACCCAACTACACACCACCTGCACTACAAAAAACCTGTGCCATGCACACAGCGCCACAATCACGCCACCCGCTCATGTCAGTATAGGGAGCGCGAAAAACCAATAGGAGCAACCGCCGCGCCTGTCCCCCTATGCCGGCACACGTCCCTGCCATGACACACAACACCCGTTGCCAGTGCAGACACGTGTGACACCCATTGCACGCACGTGTGGCACCCAGTGCAGACAAGTGCAAGTGACAGTGCAGGCAGAATGCAGGTATACCTACACTACGCAAAGTGCTGATTATCAGCTCAGTGCAGGTAAAAAGTGCAAGATGCAAGCAAAACAACCAAAAAGTGCTGTGAGGGAAACTACACCATTTTGCAGCTTGCACAAACACCCCAAATTGCACACCGCTCTTAGCAACATCAAACACTAAGTTCTATTAAATCTGAAAAAAGATGCGTGAAAACTTTGTTACATTGAAAAACATTTCACTATCTTTGCCACGTAATATGGTATGGTGCGCGCATTGCACCACATCGGGGGTGCAAAAACGCTCCTTAAATCTGTTGAAACTCAATTCTATGTTTAACTTTATAAATCACTTACGCAAATGAAAAGGTTTTACAACTATTTCCTTTCATTGTTCCTGCTCATGGCAGTAGGAATCTCCGGCGCTATGGCCCAGGCGTACAGAGAGGGTAACCTCCTTGAAACAGTGGAAGCTGTGACAAGCCAGGATATCCTCCTCAACGGTACGGGTAACATGGGTGGTGGTCAGTACCTTTGCGGACAGGGCTATTCGAGCACTGTAACCAAGGATTGCCGTTACCGCCTCGAACAAGTGTCGGGTCAAGTTGACGGACTCAACCTCTACGTCCTGAAACAAGTATCAACCGGTCTTTATGTTAAGGATTACACCTTGCAGACGACCGATGACGAACAAACCTCTCAATATGATACTTCTGACTATCCTTTCGGTGGTTACGGTATCGCTGTGACTGCAGACAAGGCTGAGGCCATGCAGTTCACTGTGTCTTTGGCTGTTGAGAATGGCACAGATCCCCGTTCTAAGACCACTCAGGGTCAAGCTCAGGACTTGAGCCAGCCCAGCTTTGTGCTCGCTACAAAGCAGCCCTCGGCTAATGGTGCTATCCAGTTCCTTGGTCACTACTACAAGCCCTTCTACGCAGTTTATGAAGATACCAATGCTTGGCAGATTCATGCTGTAGACGAGCCCCAGGGTAAGGAGAAGCTCCAGGCGTACATGGACGCATACTTTGCCAACAACACCGATCCTGCAGTAACTTATCTTGCAGGTACCTATCCTGGTGCTTGTCCTGCCGAACTCGTAGAAGCTGCCCACGCAGCTTACACTGAGGCTAACGCCGCACTCAATGCCGACGAATTCACACTCACTGACGAGCAGGTTAACGACCTCTGCAACCGTATCGAATCTTCTATCGAAAAGTTGAAGACTTCTACCAACCCCATGGTCGATGGCGTTTACTTCATTCACGATAGCCGTGGTATGTTCAATGCGGGCAACACCATGTTCCTTTATGGCGACAAGGGCAATGGTCAGGACTACATCAGCGCCAATGGCAACTACACCAAGCCTGCCAAGCTCGACGCCGATGCTGTGAAGTACTTGTGGCGTGTGAAGTTGGTAAATGGCGACTCAGCCACTGTTCAGAATGTGCTGACTGGCCTCTACTTCACTCACAAGATTGCTGTAGCCAACCACTATGGTTTGAGCCAGAGCGAAAACATCGTAATGTTGCGCAAGGGTTCTGAGACTGGCGACAAGTTCAACCTCTCATCATTCTACATCAAGAATACCAAGAACACCGAGCGTGCTTGCACCAACCCCGCAGGTTGGTTGATTAATTGGAACTACGACAACGATCCGGGTAACCAGTTCGTATTTGAGTCAGTTACCGAAGATGAACTTAACGCTGTGTTGGAAGAAGCCAAGCAGCAGGTGCGCAACGAAAAGCTTGCAACCCTTTATGGCGATGCAGTATTTGCTCTTAACAAGGGCATCTCTTACGCTCCCGCTGCCGGCTATGTGCTCGACAACGACTTCTCTGCCGAAGGTGCCCTCGTGCGTCACACTGGCGAGGAGGATAACACTCCTTGGTACTGCAACAAAAAGGAAACTAACGAAGTTAATACTTACGAAGCCCTTACAGGCGAAGGCTGGGATGGTACTACTTACTTCCACTCTTCTTGGTCAGGTGGCGCGTTTGAACCCAGCATCAGCAAGAACCACTACCTCGTAGCCGAGCTCGAACATGACGCTACTGGTGACATCCTCGTTAAGGTGGCTAAGCGTGCTACTGGCAACGACTTCCCCACTCAGTTCGCTGTTTATGGTGCTAACAAGTTTGACAGGGAAAATCCCAATGCTACCGAATGGAAGTTCCAGGGATTGGCCGACATCAACTACACTGACTCTGTTGCTGTAACTTACACTGATGTAGATGAAAAGGGTCACAAGGCTGAAGGCCAAACCAAAACCATTCCCGATGCAGTAGGTGTTGCTGCTATGCACCTCGATGGTTCATACGCTTACATCAAGCTCGCTGCCACTAAGACGCTCTTCAATGCATCTAATCCCCAGACTAACCGTGGTTACTTTGCTATAGCCAAGCTCAACATTTGGGAGGCTGCCGAACCCGTAGTGAAGAGCTACACTCCTGAGCTCCAGGACGTGCAGAACACCAATGAAGCTGTAATTACTGAACTCCAGAAGCAAATTGAAGCTGCTGGCAAGCAGGTGGCTGACAGCTCAGCTACCGACGCTCAGATTGCTTTATTGCAGGCTGCGCTCGATGCTTTCAACAACAACTACCCCGACCCCAGCCGCGTAACAACTGCTTTGGCTGAAGCCTCAAGCGTTTACAACGCTGCAAGCTCTAAGAACTTGATTGGTGACAAGCTTGCTCAGTATCCTACTAATGTTGCCGAAAAACTCGCTAATGTTATAACCAAGTATCAGAGCTTCAACAGCGTTAAGCTCGCTGACATCAATGCTGCTGTTAACGAAATCAATGCTGCTGTAGCCGAGTTCAAGGCTTCTATCAAGTTGCCCGAAGCTGGCAAGTTCTACACACTCCGTAGCGCTGCTAAGAAGTTTGAGAACAAGGCTGGCAACGATTCAAAGGGTGTTACTTACCGTGCTATCATCTACTCAGAGAGCAACAATGCTACTACCGAAGTAACTGGCAGCTTTACTCCAGTTCGCTTCTACCGTATGGATGGCTCTTCTGCCATTAACGACTCTGCCTCATTTGCTGATGCTGACTTCACCAAGTTGCAGGATACTATCAGCGTTGCTGACGATGCACGCCTCGTATGGAAGGCTGAGGCTTCTGCCAATGGTCAGATTACTTTCCGCAACCTCGCTACAGGTATGTACCTCACTGGTGCTAATGGTAAGATCTACCAGAGCGTCGAGGCTACTCCTATCAATGTAGAGGGTATCGCACCTGAAACATTCCGCTTCAACGCAGGCAAGGACGAGAATGGTGTAACCCAGTATATGAATGCAAAGGCTGCATTCAACACCATTGTAACATGGAACGATACTGCCGATGTTAACTCTAACTTCTTCATCGAAGAGGTGGCAAAGGATAAGATCGCTACTCAGGCTTTCTATATTCCTAACGTGAAGGAAGGCCAGTTCTATGCTGGTACATTCGCAGTAGACATCGACCCGACCGACGGTTTCATCACACCGTACAAGGTAATCGGTGTAAACGGTGACAAGCTTGTGCTTGGCGAATACAAAGATGTAGTTGAAGCTGGTACGCCGTTCATCTACAATGTAGAAATGATCATCGCTACTAAGGCCGCTCCAAGTTCAATTGGCTTTACTCAGGTAGTAGCTGCCAACGACTTGACTGAAGGTAACTACACTTACGAAACTAAGAACGTAAACGGCCTCCAGGGTGTATTGACCGAAGCTGTCAAGATCCCCGCAGGCAAGGCTTACATCAACAACAGTGGTGCTGTAGCTGTAGCTCCTGAAGCTGGTGCTGACATCGCTGCCAACGGCGCTTACTTCAACGGTGACGCTTCAACTACAGCTGAGGAGGGTGACGAAACACTCGAACTCGGCAAGCAGGTTGGCAATGCCCTCACTGGCATCGACGCTACTAAGGTAATCGTACTTCCTGCCAAGGTTGACGTTTACAGCATCGATGGCAAGCTCCTCCGTCAGGGTGTTAAGAGCAGCAACGCTGCCAAGAACCTCCCCGCTGGTGTTTACGTAATCGGTGGTCAGAAGGTGCTTGTTAAGTAACAAAGCCTGCATCGCAGCTGACCCGTTCAGCTGACATGCAATAATTGAATAAGGTGCGTCCCCTCAACGTGGGGCGCACCTTTTTTCATGCCCTGTCGCTTTCAGCGTAACTAAATTTTTCCGACGCGAGACGCGTCGCCCCCATTAGTGTTAGCGTTTCGTGCTATTAGAGCTTGCGTTTTGTGCTTCCTAATGATGCCACTCTGCGATAAACGCAATCACCAAACGCAAGCACTAATGGGGGCGACGCGTCTCGCGTCGGGAATAGAGAAAGGTGAAAACAAGCTCTGCGAAATAAGTAGTTGCATCTTTTTCCGACGCGGGACGCGTCGCCCCCATTAGAGGTAGCGTTTCGTGCTTTCTAATGATGCCACTCTGCGATAAACGCTACCACCAAACGCAAACACTAATGGGGGCGACGCGTCCCGCGTCGGGAATAGAGAAAGGTGAAAACAAACTCTGCGAAATAAGTAGCAGCCTCTTTTTCCGACGCGAGACGCGTCGCCCCCATTAGTGCTCGCGTTTGGTGGTAGCGATCAATGTGTTTATCAGCCGCATCTATGCCCTGTAACTCAAAATAAATGAGTATATTTGTACGCTAATATGTGCAGGTGTACACACGCTGCGCACTCCAACATGCTAACTACTCATAATCCCTATAATGGAAGATCTTGAAAAGAAAGGCGCTTCGGCATACAGCGCCAGTAACATTCAGGTGCTCGAAGGCCTGGAGGCCGTGCGCAAGCGCCCCGCCATGTATATTGGCGACATCAGTGAAAAGGGCTTGCACCACCTGGTTTACGAAACCGTGGACAACTCCATCGACGAGGCACTTGCAGGCTATTGCACCCACATCGAGGTGACTATCTGTACCGACAACTCCATCATCGTACAGGATAACGGACGCGGTATCCCCGTCGACATGCACCCCAAAGAGCACCGTTCGGCACTCGAGGTGGTAATGACTGTGCTCCATGCCGGCGGCAAGTTTGACAAGGGCTCCTACAAGGTGTCAGGCGGTTTGCACGGCGTGGGTGTGAGTTGTGTGAACGCCCTCTCCACCAAAATGGTGAGCGAGGTGTTCCGCGATGGCAAAATCTACCGTCAGGAGTATGCCAAAGGCCACCCGCAGGCACCTGTGGCCGTGGTGGGCGACACCGACATTCGGGGTACACGCCAGCACTTCTGGCCCGACCCCACCATCTTTACCACCACCACCTACAAGTACGAGATACTGGCCAACCGCATGCGCGAACTGGCTTACCTCAACGCCGGCATCACCATCACCCTTACCGACCAACGTCCCGACGAGGAGGGCAACCAGCGCAAGGACGTGTTCCATTCAGACCTCGGTCTGCGCGAGTTTGTGCGCTACATCGACTCTTCGCGCCAGCACCTTTTCGACGATGTGATCTATCTCAACACCGAGAAGAACAACATACCCATCGAGGTGGCCATCATGTACAACACCTCGTACAGCGAGAACATACACTCCTACGTCAACAACATCAACACCATTGAGGGCGGTACACACCTTGTGGGCTTCCGTCAGGCTGTTACCCGTGTGCTCAAAAAGTATGCCGAGGAAACTGCCGCCAAACAGATAGAGAAGGCCAAGGTGGAAATATCGGGCGAGGACTTCCGCGAGGGCCTTACTGCCGTCATCTCCGTCAAGGTGGCCGAACCGCAGTTTGAGGGCCAGACCAAGACAAAACTTGGCAACAGCGAGGTGACCGGTGCTGTAAACCAGGCCGTGGGCGAGGCGCTGACAAACTACCTCGAGGAGCACCCCAAGGAGGCCAAACTCGTAGTAGACAAAGTGATACTTGCCGCCACCGCCCGCATTGCCGCCCGCAAGGCGCGTGAGAGCGTGCAGCGCAAGAGTCCGCTGTCGGGTGGCGGACTGCCCGGCAAACTGGCTGACTGCTCATCGAAGGATCCTGCCATCTGCGAGTTGTTCCTTGTCGAGGGTGACTCGGCCGGTGGTTCTGCCAAGCAGGGCCGCAGCCGTGCCACACAAGCCATTCTGCCTCTACGTGGTAAGATACTTAATGTGGAGAAGGCCATGTGGCACAAGGCGTTTGAAAGCGACGAGGTGAACAACATCATTCAGGCCCTGGGCATACGTTTTGGCATGGGCGAGGACTCAAAGGAGGCCAACCTCGACAAGTTGCGCTACCACAAGGTTATCATCATGGCCGATGCCGATGTCGATGGCCAGCACATTGCCACCCTCATCATGACACTCTTCTACCGCTATATGCCGCAGATTATTCAAGACGGCTACCTCTACATTGCCATGCCGCCCCTCTACAAGTGCACCAAGGGCAAGGTGTCGGAGTATTGCTACAACGACCGCGACCGTCAGGTGTTTATGGACAAATATGGCGACGGCACCGAGGGCAGCATCAAGACGCAGCGTTACAAAGGTCTTGGTGAGATGAACCCCGAGGAGTTGTGGAGCACTACCATGTGTCCCGAGTCGCGTCTGCTCAAGCAGGTGTCGCTCGAGAATGCCGCCGATGCCGATTATGTGTTCTCCATGCTTATGGGCGACGATGTAGGTCCGCGCCGCGAGTTTATCGAGAAGAACGCTATTTATGCTAATGTAGATGCTTAACGGGCTGCGTTTGTGCTTGCGTTTGTGCTGACGCCGTAGCGGAGCTTGGCAGCCGCTAACGCGGGAGACATAAGAACATAAGGACAAAAGGACATAAGGCCGCTGCGCGGCTTTGTAACGCTTACCGCGAAAACATAAGAACATAAGCTACATAAGAAACATATAAGGCCGCTGCGCGGCTGACGGCCACGGACTGACGTCCGGGTGGCCTCAAGAAACATAAGGGCTGACGCCGTAGCGTGGCTTGGCAGCCGCTAACGCGGTAAACAAAAGAACATAAGAACATAAGGACATAAGG
>OLFZ01000136.1_pt1 | contig 85323 bp, 133 predicted proteins | sample 1604861 | NCBI WGS metagenome assembly OLFZ01 (sample SAMEA3888895, study PRJEB22519) | human gut metagenome | biome: human gut; feature: human-associated habitat; material: faeces | place: Denmark | collected 2011 | reverse complement strand
TACAGAAGCAGAAGCACGTATTATCGAGGAGATGACTCCATTTATAACAGGAGAATTTAAAGTGAGTGCTACTAAACAAACTAAATATTCAGAAGTAGTGCCTAGTCAACAAGAAGTCGATGATATTTGGTATAAGGCTAAATTGAATCTCATCACTTTTGATGTAAACAGTGGCAGTGAGAAAAAAAGTCCTACACATATACTTATTCAAGCATGTGACATTCGACAAGCTATTAGTTATATTGATGAACACATGAAAGGAACTATGGCCGACTATGAAATAGAAGCTGTTTCTGATAGTAAATTAATGGATGTGTATCCGTATGAATCTTAAATATCAATAAAATGGCAAAAAAAGTAGAATCTATAGAAGAATCAACAGACATTTATATAACCGGAGTATGTTGTATATCAAAAATTCCTAAAGATTGTTTTACAAAAAACAACTATGGAACTTCATTCCGGTTTGCTATCGGGAAACGATCTGAATTAGGCAAAAATGGAGAAACGCATTATATGAAATTTTGCGCTTCACAAGAAGAAAAAGCGAGAGGCGTACAAGATATATTCATTGGTAATTTCTGTACAGAATGGATAAGTGATAATAAATCTCATAATATTTCAACGAAACCACCTGTAAAAGAAAAAACTCAATCACGGACTCATGCTGCTACTACAGATGTAAGCGATGTAGATGATCTCCCCTTTTGAACTTTGGAAGTAATACGCAAATTTAAAGAGAAAGGAATTAATTTAGAAATAGTTGCGTATTCGAAAAATAATTAATATATTTGTGAGACGAAAGAGGACATAAGGTTTTTCTTTCGTCTTTCTTCAATTATTAAACAACAATTATATGGCAGATAAAAAAAATGAAGTTGCAAAAACAGATGTTGGGCAACAAGTCATTAACAGAATTGATCAATTGTGTCAAATAGGATTTAACATGCCTAATGATTACAATTATGTAAATGCTATCAAAGGAGCCATGCTGATGCTTCCTGAGATTAAAGATAAATCAGGGAAAAATGCATTGGAAATATGTAAGAATAACAATAGTATTCAAAGTGCTCTCTTTAAGATGGCTACAAAGGGGCTAGATGTCTCAAAGAAACAGGGATATTTGATACTCCGTGGAGATAAACTTTGTTTTGAAGAAAGTTATTTTGGAGTATGTTTGCAGGCTAGACGTATTTCTAAACATTATGAACCTATTGCAAACATCATTTATAAAGGAGATACTTTTAAATTTGAAGTAGATCCTGCTACTGGAAGAAAACGTATTATTGAACATACTCAAACTCTTGAATCTATTGATGGAGAAATGCTTGGCGCTTATGCTATGGTAACAAACGATAAAGGTGAGACAGATATTGAAATCATGTCTATTGCACAAATTCGTAAATCATGGAGTAAAAGTTCATCTCAGCAGCAGCTTGTGCATAAGGAATTCCCGGATCAAATGGCTAAAAGAACTGTAATTAAAAGGGCGGCAAAAATGTTGATTAATTCATCATTAGGTGATAATGCTTCTATTAATGATGACTTAGAAGATGCGAGTGCTATTTTAGATGCATCTAAACAAATAGATCAACCATTCGTTGAATATGAGGAAATCGTGGAAGAAGAAACACCTTCTTCTCCAATCAATGAACATGCTGATGTACAACAATCGGAATCTGCAACATCTCAAACTTCTGATGATGAAGTTTTTTAATCATGGATGATGGCTTTGATTCCTCTTGGGAAGAAATGAGTCCTGATTGGATAGACTGTGGAGATTTTTAGTAAATAAATCAATTTAGTCCCATTTTGTTTAGGTAGTAATACCTATTCGGATGGGACTTTTTAAATTAAGACTATGGCAGGAAAGAATGACAAATGGTTAATGTTTCGTAACTACATGATTAATGAACTTGGTATTACGAAAGAAGATATTAGAGAATGGATTCAAGATGCAGTTAGAATAGAAGCTAAAAAGATGGCGGAAGATACTTTTTCAAGGGAAAACCCTGAACAAATGATTAGGCGTATAGTTTATGATTCCGGTTATTTTAACACTAGTAGTTTCAATAGGACTGTTATTGAAACAGCAGCTAAAGCTTTAGTGGAAAGATTTGATGTTGTACTAAAAAAATAATGGGAAATTATGGACAAGAAAGAAGAATTATTGGAAAGATTAGTGAATGAATTTGCAGCGTACAACAGATTAACTGCTGTTAGAATTGCAAAAGAGAATTTATTTTCTTGGGGAAAATCAGATGAAGAGATAGTGAAAGAGATGAAATCTTCATCAGAAAGAATCCTTAAATGGGGATATTCAACCGATGAAGATTTTCCTCTTGATCCACCGAAAACAACAACTGTAAAGATTACATCATGCTCAAAAAACTTGCTTGAGTAATGTTTCCTTATTAAATATCTAAAATTGAATAACCATGACACCAAGAGCATTGCTAACAGAACTGAAAGCCTTAGATAATGATATATATTATCAGATGGGTAGATATAAACAATATACTATTGATTTTATAAATGATTTATGTGAAGAATTAGAAGAATTCATAGAAGGAAACTTCTTAGGAGTACTGGATTTTTCTGAATTAAAAGGAAGTTTAAATTATCATATCTCTTCCGTAATGGAAATATGTGATAAGGAATTATTGGATTATGAAATATTTAAAAAAGCATACTCAATTATAAACAAAGAAACATATGATAACGGAGGTAAAAATACAAAATGACATTGAAGATTTGTTTAATAATCTTAGCCCTGCGGAAAAGGCTAAATTTTGTGATATAGCCTTAGACTGGATGGATGATGCAGAAATATTTGAAGTGCTAGACAAGAGGAATCCGAGTTGGAGTGATTTTGGTCTGCAAAAAGAATAAAATGGATCGAATAATTATTTTAGGTAGTAGTAGTAAGGGGAATTGCTATTTACTTGAATGTGATGGAAAAATTCTTATTATAGAAGCCGGAGTAAATTTCGTAAAGTGTGTTCTTCCGGCAGTAGATTATCATGCTGAAAAAATTGCTGCTTGTATATCTACACATCGCCATACAGATCATTCTATGCATCTTCCTGAAATAGTTAGAAGAGCTATTCCTGTTTATAGCCATCCGGATGTGGCAGAATTATATAAAGGAGTAATCCCATTACATGCTAATCGGAAATACCGAATTGGGAAGTTTATGGTTACTCCTATACCAGTTGAACATTCGGTTCCCTGTTATGCTTATTTAATAGAGCATGAAAATATAGGTAAGTTATTGTTTGCAACTGACCTTCAATATTTTAAATATCGAATAAAAGATCTTGATCATCTGTTTATTGAAGCTAATTATGGCAATGGTATATTAGATGATAATGCAGGAGAAGATAAATGGAGTAGTAGTGCATATAAATCCCATTTGGAAATATATCAAACTATAGATATTATAAAACATAATATTTCTTCAAAATTAAAAACAATTTGCTTGCTTCATCTAAGTGATGATAATAGTAATAGTAATCTTTTTAAAAAAATGGTATGGGATGAGACCGGAAGAATATGTTATATAGCTGAAAAAGGATTAGAAATAGAATTAAATAAGGAGGAGTTTTAATGATTAAACCTAAATGTTGGAAATTGTGTGATTATCTGCAATCCATTTATGAATGGACGCAGGAAAATGAAAATAAGAATCCTATTTTTTATTATTTTCCAATAACGCAATTGGATATTGGGAACCAAATGGAATTAGTTAAATGGGCATTTGAAAAAAATATTCCAGTAGTTGATTTATTATGGATGATGTTAGAAAATAAAAAGAAGCAGAATTATGGAAACGAAAAATGAAAAAAGAACAAGACGTAAAATCAATAGCTTTTGATTTTGAGTTAAGCGTTTCGAAGAAAGAATTTGATAAACTTTTTCGGAAAATGGCTCATATTAAAGCAGAAGAGGAATCTCTTAACGAAGAAACTGATAAAAAGAATAAAAATAAAATTATGGAAAATAAATGTTATATAGGGAAAACTTTTAATAGATTAACTATTCTATCTTATAAAGAGCCTAGATTGTATAAAAGGAAAAATGGGGTAATAGAAAATATTAAAAGAGTGGAATGTAAATGCTCTTGTGGAAAAATAGTATTAGTTGATTTAAAATCAGTAATATATGGGAATACGAAAAGTTGTGGATGCTCATCAAAAAAACTAATATTTAATAATGGGATAAATGATTACGATGATATTACATACAGAAATGGTAGAGATATTAAAAGCTACTCTGTTTGGCATAGTATGCTACAAAGATGTTATGATGACAAATATCATATAAAGCATCCTTCTTATGAAGGTTGTACAGTTTGTGACGAATGGCTTTACTTTTCCAACTTTAAAAAGTGGTTTGATGAAAATTATATTGAAGGTACACAACTAGATAAGGATATATTTTCAAAAAACAAAGTCTATTCTCCTGAAACTTGTTGTTTTGTACCAAGAGAAATTAATATATTAATGTCACAAATAGAACGTTTTAATAATGGAATTATAGGTGTGCATTACGATAAAATAAATGGGAAATATAAATCTGTTTTTAGGAATAAAACACTTGGAAGGTACAATTCTAAAGAAGAAGCGAGTTTTGCTTATGTGAAAGCTAAAAAAAGATATATTAAAGAGAGAGTAATGTATTTCCTTTCAATAGGAAAGATAGATAAACGTATAAGTGATAAAATAATCAAAAAATATTGTGAAAATGAATAAAATATATTGCGGTTTAGATAATGGTGTAAGTGGAAGTATTGGATTTGTTGGAGAGGATATTTATCCTTTTTTTGTAAAAACACCAACAAAACAAGAACAGGACTATACAAAATCTAAGAAAAATATCACTCGTCTTGATTATAGTGCATTCATGAATCTATTTAGTTCTTACAATAGGAATGATATTGTTGTATTAATGGAAAGACCTTTGGTAAATCCGAGCAAATTTACCGCAACAACATCTGCGCTAAGATGCCATGAAGCAGAATTAATTATGATTGAAACTATGGGTCTTAAATATATGTTCATTGATAGTAAAGAGTGGCAAAAAGAATTGCTGCCTAAAGGAATTGTCGGAAGTGAAGAACAAAAGAAAGCCTCATTAGATATAGGTAATAGGCTATTTCCTATGTTTAATGACTTCAAACACCCAGATAGAGATGGAATATTAATAGCAGAATATGGAAGAAGAAAAAATTTATAAATTTGAAATGATGGAAAAAGAGAAAATTAGATATTTTATGGTTAATTACATGTGCGATAGTAATACTAAAACCATTTATGGAAGAAACCTATTTAAAATTACGGGTACTTTGAATACATCTGATCTTGAGAGACGATGTGCTGCTGCTAATAAAGTCGAAAAATGTATAATAACAAATATATATCAGATGACAAAAGAAGACTTTGAAGCAAGTAGTATGGAGGCTAAAGAATGAAAGAATTAATAATGTCAATCATAGCATTCATCATAATAGCTGTCTTTGTTGGGCATTTGGAGATTAATTTATCTCCATTTAGCATCAAATTACCAATGTGGCATAGAGTGATATGTATGATCTTACTTATTATTACATATATATTATGGAATTTCGGAGAAAGGAAAGATGCATATTCAAAAGGATTGCAAAAAGGTATGGAAATAAATTTGGAACAAATTAAAGAAAAAAGGAAATGACAGAAATTGACTTTCTAAACAATAAAAGATTGCAACTATTAAATATTGCGTTCAAAATGCAAAATTTATACGGTCATGATCATGATATAACAAACGAGGCTTATAATAACATTAAATCATTCGAAAATGAATGTTCGCATATGTTTGAGGTATATTTCGATTCAGACTTGGCTTCATTTGCATACTTAAAAGAAGAAGAAGTAGAACAAAAAGAAAATAAAAACTAGAATAAATGAAAGATAGTATTTATATTTTAGAAGGATTAGCTACACATTATCCTTCTGATGCCTACCCTATTACAGTGGAAAAAAAGCAATGGATAGGTATAGGAGAAGTTGGTAAAGAGAAACTCAAAAAAATAATGAATGAAGTTTCAAAAGTATGGGAGAAAGTATATACTGAATCAGATGTTAATATATATTTTGCTATATATACAACCACTGAGATTAATGGATTAATCTATAAGAATGAACCAATCGTAAAATTGATTGTATAAATGGTTTATGAAAGATATATTTGAATTTTTAATATTTCTCGTAGTCATTCTTTGTGTATGTATTTTTTATTAAAAAAGATAATAGATGGAAACTTCTTTGATAAATGAACTTCTTAAGATTACGAAAGAAAATAATGAGATGCTAAAAAAGATAGTTTCTCATATAGAAAATATTAATGAAGATGAGTATAAGACTAAACATCTATTGCAAGAATTTATTAATAACGTGGTAGCCGATCTTTTTGCTGATGCATTATTACAGCCAAAAGGGAGAGGACATGTTAGCAGTGATGATATAATGAAATTTATCAATGAAATGAAAATGTGATGGCAGATAGAAGTAATTGGGGAGTAAGGTATGGAGAAGCCTTATATAGGATAGAAATTGTTATGCTTATTATAGAAAGTTTTAAATACTATCAAGAAGTAGAAACTGAAAAGGCTGCAATGAAATATCTTAAATACTCAAAAGATTATAAATCATGCGAACAAGCGGCAGACATGATAAGAATGTTATTTAACAGAGATGTAAATCCTAGCGAATTAATGCACACAGAGGATGATATATCTAATTCTTTAATTGATAGTTATATAAAACTACAAGATTCCCTAAGGTACTTCCCAAGCCCTCGTTATCCTTATGAAAAAGAAGATATATTATCTATTTTAGCTTATTTATATCATCATAATTATTGGCTAAGGATGAAATGCTATGATTACAGTATATTCTCATGTAAAGTATTTGATGTATTTCGTGAAAAAAGAATGATTCACAGAAGAGGAGTAAAATGGTTAATTAACAAAAGCAGTGAATATTGTTTATGGAATGATAAAACGAAACATGTTGATACTATGGCGTTTAGACATACTTTTCGAGAAATAGAGAAAGCCTTTAATGAAATAATAGAAAAACGAAAAAGAAGAAAGGAGAAGAAATGACAGGAGCAAACTTTTTGGCATTCATTATAGGAATGTTTATTGGATATGCATTAGTTTATATTGGAGTTAAAACCAATGAACGCTTGAATGGAATAAAGAAAAAACTAGAAAATAAAGAACCATTAATCTTTGATGGAGTCGATGACTTTGTTAAATGCGCAGAAAACTATCTTAAAGATTACACTGTTATCAAAGGAGATAGCTGGTCGGCAGGGAAAGGACATAGCCATATTATTATTCTTGAAAATAAAGAAAATGAAAAAAGAGACGAATAAATTTGGTAGTATGAAATATTATTCGGATATTTGCCGATGTATCAAGGAAATGGGCAGCCTAATACAGACATAAATTGCTTATACTATTCAATATATAAGATTAAACTGCATTGTGCTGTCCATCATATTCTAAAGAGAATATGCCCACAATGCGGTTTATTTAGAACAATAAAGCTAAAAGCCGTGTTAAGAAGAGTCTTGATACGGCTTTATTGTTCTAAACGGCAAGAGGTTTCTTATCTCCACACCTCGAACACGATGCTTCAACATTGAAAATGGGATATACTCAATAACGACATATTGTTTGCGTGTTTAAAATCCTATGAGACCAAAGCCTGTCAAAACTAGGTGCTGCATCAGCGTTTACAATATGAGCGAAATTAATAAAGTCTTTCACGTGTTGGAAGCAGCAGAGACGGGAGTGCGTTTATTGGGTGTAGGAGTTTGAAGGCTCTGAACTTCTTTGTTTATTCAGTGCAAAGGCTGCGCTGTAATAGATGCAGAGAATAAAGGCTTACTATGCTTATAACTAAAATAATCATTATGGAAATAAAATCATTGATAAATAAATATGAGAGCATATTTACTGAAAAAGCTCTTAAAGTACATGGCAATAAGTATGATTATTCAAAAGTTAAATATATTGATGCTAAAACAAAAGTTTGTATCACCTGTTTAGAACACGGAGATTATTGGCAATCTCCTAATAATCATATTAACGGTCAAGGATGTCCTATTTGTGGAAGGCATAAAAAAAATAAGATTTTTGGAGTAGCAATATTTGACTATAATAATATTATAAAGAAAAATACAATAGAATATAAATCATATACTGTCTGGTATAGTATGATTCGGAGATGTTATTCATATATTTACCAAAAAAATAAGCCTACTTATGAAGGTTGTACAGTTTGTGATGAATGGCTTTACTTTTCCAACTTCAAAAAGTGGTTTGATGAGAATTACATAGAAGGATTTCAATTAGATAAAGATATAATAATAAGAGGGAATAAGGTTTATTCTCCACAAACTTGCTGCTTTGTACCAAAAGAAATAAATATCATTTTCCAAAATAAAAGTAAAAGAATTTATGACCTCCCAATAGGAGTTTATAAAACTAGATATAACAAATATAGAGCTTCATTACATATTAATGGTAAAACTGTTATAATTGGTAATTTTAATTCTCCCAAAGAAGCTTTTGAAGCATATAAAAAAGAGAAAGAAAAATACATTAAGGAATTAGCAAATAAATGGAAAGATAAAATAGATATTAAAGCATATAATTCATTAATTAATTATGTAATAGAGCCAGAGGAAGTACCAATGAAGCCTAACCAAATATTGCTGGTAAGTGTTTATCAGGTAATGGCTCTAAATGAAATGTGCAACTGTTGCGTTTTGGATATTGAACCATCAATTAAAAATAAAGATAAAGAAACCAAGAAACTATTTTATGCCGCAAAGAAAAGGGTAAATTGGTATCAAAAGGAAGTTAATAACCTGACTATTTCTAGTGGAACTGTATATGCGGACTTTAACGATAGTTTTGATGTTTATATACAGCCTCTTTTATTCAAATATCGGCAAGCATTAGAGGATTATCTATCGACTATTAAAGGTGTCGAAAATCCGTATTTTGCATCATTAGTAGAACTAGCACGCTCAATGACGAAACTTTCTATTATCGAAATATCGAATAGAATAAAAGAATGTATTAAATTTGCGGAAGATTCGATTGCTCTAAGACATTATAAGCAGAAAGAATTATTGGATATTATAAACAATCTTGTAAAATGGGTGTTTAGAAAAGCAGAAGATATAGACTATAATGATAGCCCTGAATGTGTAGAAGCATATAGGAATTTAGTAGACGCATATCAAAATCCGAATCTTATAGGTGAATGTATAATTAAAGCTCAACAATTAAATAACGATAACAATGAAAGTAAAATTTAAAAAAACGCATCCTGATGCTAAAGAACCGTTCAAAAAATATAACGAAGATTTCTGTTATGATTTATATGCAACATCATGTGAGCAAATAGCTCCAAACGTATATAAATATGGATTAGGATTGGCATTTGAAATAAATAGAAATGTTGCACAAAATTTAGGTCGTATGTTTAATATAACAATGGCATATGAATATATTAGTCAAGAGATGATTTTTCATAATACGCCAATTATATTATCTCTTGATTTCCGTCCTCGGTCAAGTGTTTGGAAAACTGGGATGGTATTAAGTAATTGTGTTGGCACTGTTGATGAACTTTTTCGTGGAGAGGTATCAGCAGTATTTTATCATGTAATGCCTAACATGCCTAGATATGAGATCGGAGATAGAATTGTTCAATGTAAATTGGGTCTTACTTTGCCTATTGAATGGGAAGAAGTAGAAGAATTGTCAAAAACAGATAGAAATGAGAATGGATATGGAAGTACTGGCTTAAAATAAATGTCATGGGATTTATTCAAAAAGCTTTTTTAAGAGCAAACAACAAGAAAATATTAGATAAACTAAAGGAACTTGGTTATCATATTTGCCCTTGCTGCTATTTCGATAGAGCCGTATGGCTTGATATATGTATTCCTACCCAATCTATTCATGGCATTGGCTATCCTGATGAGTGTTACAATCTTCCTTTGGAGCAGGAATTAAAGCGTTTTTTATCAGAAAGGGAAGAAAACGATATTGATTGCGGTGAAAATGAAAACTTATTCTATTTTATTGCTGCACTCCGAGATGATACCGATGACAGACAAGTCTTTACTAACAATAAAGGAGATTGGGGTATATATCATGATAACGAATTAGAAGGAGGATTATCAGGAATCGAATTTATGTATCTACCCAAAGATAATGATACAGATAATTATCATAAGGCTAGTGTTGAAGAATTAAAATTGTTGTTTAAGAAATGAGTAATACAGGACATAAATGGATCTACCGCAAAATAATACCTCGTCTTAAAAACCCGATAAGGTATAAGGTTCGTGTATATTACGGTGCTAAAAGTATTGATGTCGGCATGTTTAGAACATTAGAAGATGCTCTGAAAAGACGTAATCAATATATCAAAGATAATAATATAAGCGAACTTGCATTGAAGAAATATAATAGGCACTTAGATACAACTTAACACATAATTGACTATCTTTGCGTATGCAGCGAGTAGAACGATATATTATCATCGGAGACAAGAATTTGGATAGTCTTTGCTTCTTATCCAAGAACTTGTATAACTACGTGAATTATCTGATACGTCAGGAGTTTACGCAGAATGGGAAGATGTTGTCTGAATATGAAGTTACTACAAGGCTTGCTAAAGAAAAACAGGCTGACTATATCGTTCTACCGTCACAGACAAGTCAACAGATAATTAAGTTACTATTCAAGAATTGGAAGTCGTTTTTTAAGTTATGTAAATGCAAGGATAAGCTAAATGGTAGACCAAGATTGCCAAAGTATAAGCATAAACAGAAAGGAAGGAATGTAGTCGTATTTACCTCGCAACAATGCAAATTGAAAGATGGATATATACATTTCCCAAAGAAAACGAATATCAACCCATTAAAAACCAAAGTGAGCAACTTATGCCAAGTGAGGATTATACCTCAATGTAGTTGCCACGTAATAGAAGTAGTATATGAAAAGGAAAGTATTGAAACCACCGGACTAGAGCCGGACTCTTATTTGAGTATTGATTTAGGATTGAATAATCTTGTAACTTCATACGATTCACTCAATCACAAGAGTTTTATCGTAAATGGCAGACCGTTGAAATCCATCAACCAATACTTTAACAAGAAAAGAGCATTACTCATGAGCTATATAGGGAACAGAGGTACGAGTAATAGAATAGGTAAGCTGACATTTAAGAGAAATTGTAAAGTAAATGACTATATGCATAAAGCATCACGTTTTATTGTAAACTATTGTATAGAACATCATATCGGTACTATTGTAATAGGAAACAATAAAGACTGGAAGCAAAACTGCAATATGGGAAAGAGAAACAATCAGAACTTTGTAAGCGTACCATTTGAAAAGCTTATATCCATGATACAGTATAAATCCGAAGAAGTGGGAATAAGAGTAGTCATAACAGAAGAGAGCTATACTTCTAAAGTTGACCACTATGCCGGAGAAGAGATGTGTCACCATGATAGTTACTTGGGTAAACGAATAAAAAGAGGTCTATACCGTAGCAGTACAGGGAAAATCCTGAATGCTGACCTTAACGGAGCGATAGGAATTTTAAGAAAAGTATCTCACGAAAGCTATATGCAAGTAGTGAGTAGAGGTGGAGTGGAGACACCATCGAGAATACACCTAGTGTAGACTCGTAAATAAATACCATAATACACGTAACGAAAATAAAGATTAACATGGGTAAATATTTTACAGTTGGAGAGCTGTGCGAATCCAGTACAGCTAAAGCGAAAGGTATAAAGAATATACCGGATGGAATGCAAGTAGGTCGTTTGAAAAGTTTAATTGAAAAGGTTTTAGATCCATTAAGAGAAGCATATGGGAAACCTATTTACGTCAATAGTGGATTCAGAAATGATGAGCTAAATAAAGAAGTTGGAGGTGTAGCAACAAGTCAACACAGAAGGGGGGAAGCTGCGGATATTAGTGCAGGATCAATTAAAGAAAATGAAAAATTATTTAATTTAATTCAGGAATTAAATCTCCCCTTCGACCAATTAATCAATGAATCAAATTTTAGTTGGGTACACGTTTCCTATTCACAGGAAAGACAAAGGAAACAGATATTAAAACTTTGATTATAGATAGGCTACTACGGTAGCCTATTTTCTTTTAGTCTTCTAAGATCAATAATTTCATCTAAAAGTTTAAATCTTAGATCTTCAAATTCGCAATGTGGCAAATCTTTTATCAGATTCTTGATCGCTTGATTAATCTCGTAGTCTTTTCTGATGATTGTTAACTTGATAGAATCATATTTCACCTTCTTGCATTTCATAATTTCTGTTTTTCGTTAGTAAGAATAGCATTTATTTTTTCTTCTGTAAAGCCAAACTGCTTTGCAAATTTCATAAAAGACTTCTTTTGCTTTTCGGGAATAAGTGCAAACATAGAGTTGATAGGTTTATCACTCTGTAATGCTTTCTTGAAATCTTTGTTTTTCATATTATCATTTCTTTATTCTACAACAATCACATAAATATTTCTTTGCCGAATTCCAGGTCTTATCTATGATGTAATCACCTAAATATTGTATTTCCTCACCATGAGGGCTTATATCATAAGTAAGGCATATATGGTCTGCTAAGTGTCCTGATTCATGAGACCAAGTTTTTTCAAACTCTTTTGCACTGCTCGTTCTACCTATAACAATTACACTTTTATGCGCTAAGTGATTAGAAAATGTAAGTCCATTATTATATCCACATGTAGTTAGATTTTTATAAGCTCTTTTGAGTGATTCTTCCCCACATTCTATATATTCTAATTCTTCCATTACATCTTCAAAATATTTACAAATATAATCGTAAAAGATAGTAACAGTCCAATCGTATTTAGATAAGTATATTGTTTTTATTTCCATAATATTAAAAAGGCACATTTTAAGTGCCTAAACTTAAAGCATATCTTCCCAATTAATAGCTACACCCATACCCATCATATCAGCGAAGAAATGACGAAACGCTTTTTCGGTAGATGGATAGTCTGGATCATCGATATAGTCTTTTACGAATAGTGCTAACATTTGCTCGTTTTGTATAGACGATCCCATATAATCTGCTCTCGCCATGTTTACTGCATATACTGCATTATAACCATTGTCTTTTTCCAATGTCACATTATATCTTTTCAGCAGTTCGTCTAACTTTTCTTTTGTAATAGGTGTGATTTTGCCTTCTTTTGTTTTCATCATAGAGACTGCCCAATCACACATTTTTTTAGAAAAATTAAATCCATAATTTTGTAGATAAATCCGCATATCTTCAGGGATATTATCATATAAATCAAAGCTCGCTCCTTTTTTCATATCTTTTAGTATTAAAGGGGGACTATTATATCCCCCTTAGTTTGTATTAGCGACGACGACGACCACGACCAGAGCCTCTTACACCTCTGCGTTCTCCCATCATTTCTTCATCATCGTATTCATCGTATCTATTCCCGTAAGAACCACCACGACTACCACCACCATAAGAACCGCCTTGTCCGCCACGTTCTCCCATTGATTCCATTTCGTCCCAAAGGGTTTCGAAATCTTCTTTTAGGCATTCAAGACTTTCTTTGAAGTCTTTAAAGGCTTTTCCTAATCCACCTTTTCTTTCGCCTTCCATTATTTCAATCATTCCCATAATAATATTATTTAGAATTTGTTGTTTTAGGTTTATTAGACGTATTCATTTCAATTAAAAGAGATTTTATATCTCCCAATCCATCTTTTACAGATTTTACCTCTTGCTCTAATGAATTAATCCTGTCTTCTTGTTGCTTCTCTTTCGCAAATTGAGGATTTAGTTCTTTTAAAATACTATCACAAGATTCTATAACAGAATTATGATATGAAACACTTTCCACAATTTGTTTACTCGTCTGCATCATAGCTTCAACTTCCGAAATAATAGCTTCCTTCTTTTCAGAAACAATTACATTTGGATAAGCAAACATTTCACCGTTTGCAGGCAATTTCTGAAAGTCTAAGACCTCTTCGCCACATCTAACCTTAATGTCTATAAGCATTTCCGGTTGAGGGCTATAAGGTACTGACGGATTATAAGTAGGATATTTAGGAACAGGTGAACTTACAGATTCGATCTGTCCTATTTTAACTGTAGGTCTTTCTCCTTTGGAAAGAACATATATAAAACCACCTTGTCTACTTGATGAAAACATATAATAAACTTTTTTAATTTGTTTTACATAGACGGGATTTTACTCCCGTCTATAAATTTACTTACTTGCTACTGATGTAGATGCAGGAGTTGTTCCGCCTGTCTGAAAATTGACAAAACGTATAATCCCCTCTCTTTTATTGATAAAAGCAAAGACCTCTTTTGAGTTTGTTATATCAGAACCAATAACATTTGAACTGTTATGATCTATAACATTTACTTTACTTTCACCATTATTGGAAGAAGAACTCCCTACATTTGTACTATTATTGGACGTTGGAATAGCAATCGTTACAGGCAGTGCTTCACCACCTGTTGGAACTGCTTGATTAACTTGCACAGTCACATAACATTCACAAGGAAGCTGATTATACAGACATTTGTCAATCCCATAGTCTACACTCGTCTCTGATAAGGCTACGTTTGTTGTCGGCAACTCAAATATACAGAGTTGTTTCAAACAAGAACGTTGTCTTGCCGGAATAGCCGAACCGGGACCACCTGTCCACCAGTAAGGATTGAACGGATTTAAAGGATTACCATACATAGATACCTCCTTTCTTAGCAACCACAGTTATTATAAGGTGTCGCATTTACATTTACAGGCACACTATAATTAACTGGAATCATGCTACCCATCGCAGGAATGTAAGGAATTGTTACCGTTTCCGGTTGACGGCATTCAATTTTAGCCAAACGAGAACTCAGATCACTAAGAGCTGCATTTACAGGAGCGATAGTTTGTGCTTGGAATGCCTGAATGTTTCTTGTTTGAGCATCGTTAGAAATTTGAGCAAGCAAAGTACTCTTATCTTCACGAAGCTTATCAATTTTATCAAGCAAGTTCTGATTCTGCATAGCATCCAATTTAGACAAGATAGCTTGCGTATTAGCAGTTGCTCCATCACGTAAAGCCAAAGTGTTCTGATTTGCAGTGTTAACCAATGTATTGGTCTGATTGCAAATAGACAATTGATTTTCATAGCCTTGCGTAGTAATAGCATTCTGCGTCTTGCAACAACAATCTGCAATAGCTTGTGCAATCTGACAGTTTCCTGCTTGAATGCTATTGATAATCTGTTGGCTTGACATACCTACTTGATTACCAACTCCTTGAATCTGAGTCATAACGCTGTTAATAGACTGCTGAATCTGTCCAACTGAACAGTTCAAATTGGTAGCTAATGTATTAATAGCTTGACCATTTCCCTGAATAGCACTCATTAGTAATTCCCTTCCTGCATCATTGTTAATCAAATTTGGAACACCAGCGAATCCATATCCGCCGCCATTACCACCATCGTTACCACCATTGTTACCCCAACCATTGCGACCGAACAGAGGGAAAAGGAAGAATAAGAAGATAATCCACATAAACCATGAACCATCTCCACCAAATCCATTACCATTACCCTTGCTGTTCAAAGCCATCAACAAGTTAGGGTCAATACCCTTTTGCTGCAAAAGTGGAGCAAGCATAGCCATCATACCACTTCCGCTTCCACTCCCTGTTTCGGGAGTATAAACAACTGTCTTTGATTCCATAAAATTACATTTAATATAGCTCGACATTGAACTATGCTTAAATGAGCGAATTTTATCCGAATAATACTAGCCAGTTTATTACGGTTGTAACAAATTGAATATCAACGATATTTAAAATATTCTTGAATACATTTTGATAATAGTGAATGTTTTCATACATTTGTGAAAACTTTATTTCACTCATGGAGTTAGACGAAAAACAAAGAGAATTAATTGATAATATAGAATATGAAGTAGCTAAATACTTTGGAGTTACGCAACAAGATATTATCAATAAGCAGACAAGAGAAAGTGTAAGCAATGCTAGATATTTCATCTTTTATATCTTGCATTTCAAATTAGGAATGACTCCTAGAGCAATTGCTAGAGAATATTTCTATAATCCTAGATCTGTAAAAATGGGATATGCCAAGATTAAGCATAGACTCAAATACTATGCCTACTACAGTAATATATTAGAAGAGTTAATGGAAAAAATAAAACCGTTTTTGCCCAATCATTAGAGCAAAAACGGTTCATAAGAAATCCTGAAAACAAACTTAAATCAAAGCTTTTACAGCCAATCCTCCTAGCGGATGATTTCCTCCTGCAGTTACTACACTATTCAAAACATCATAGATGTTTCTGAGTATTGCAGTTTGTGCTACAAGTTCTCCATACATCGGATTAAGTTTTGGATCAACGCTTGTAAATGCCAAATATAAATTTTTCAACTGCAAATTACTATCTGCAGTGAAGAATCTTATTGAATTCAATAACGCCTCAACGATCTGTGCCGTTTCTTCTGTTACTGATTGTATTCCTTTTTGAAGACCACTAAGTTCAGTGTCTCCGGTGGATGGGAGTTTAAAACTATCTGAAATGGATTTCCAAAATTCATTAAGTAAAGGCATAGTCTTATTAATCTCTTCTCTTAACTTATCCAATTCTTCATCTGTTAGATTGTTTCCACTTGCTAAGAAACCATCCATCATATCCATAATTGGTTTTAGAAATTTTTCAGTTCCCTTTAACATCAATTGTTTAGCGATGACATTATTTATATATTCATCCCATTTATCAGTTAATGCAGAAAGTCCATCTCCAGTTTCCCGATATGCATCTAACCATGCATCTGCAAAATCTTGCGCTGCTGATTTGATATTTTGTTCAGATCCGAACCCTCCTAATTCTTCAGTCTGTTTGTTTCTGAGATTAGCCTGTTCTTCCCGAAGATCTTCAATAGTATTTCTCCATTCCTTAATTCGATCATTATCTGTTTTTTTCTTGTCTTCTTCGGCAGCAATCATTCTCTCATAACTTTGAATTTGTTGTTCAATATTACGTTGAGCATTCTCGTTGCTAGCATTTAGAGTGTCGATTGCATAAGCCTTTTCAATATCTTTTCCTAACTTTTCGTAAGCTCTTTGCAGATCTTCTACAGCTTTTATTTCTTTTTGTATCGTCTGCTCTCTTCTTGCGTCATGTTGCTTATTTAAAGTAGTAAAGACAGTTGTAATAGAACCAATAGCGTCAGCTACAGCTCCGGCAATATTACCACTTTTAAAGTTATTCCAAGAAGACATTACTCTTTCATTAACATTCCCAAGTAATTCTCCGGCTTGTTGAACTTCTCTCCATCCACCCACATTAGTATCAATTCCACGACTTTCAGCAAGTTCCTTGAATTGATTCATAAGATCGAGTGTTGCATTAATGGACTGATAAATTCCAGTAACGATTTTATCAACCATGCCCATTGCTGAACCAAGTCCACCGGATACTTTCCCGATTTGCCCTGAGATATTGCTTAATTTCCCTTGAGAAATGTTTAATTGATTATTAGTATCCCCCAAATTAGAATTAGCTAATTGAAACTCTTCATTTGCAGCAGCTAACTCATCTTTATAACCGGGCTGAAGAAAATCTCCTGACTCTCCTGCTTCCTGTATTTCTTTTAATCTTTGAGTAGCATCTGCAACTTCTTTAATTCTTTCTGCTTGTTCTACAATAAGCTGATTCTGTCTTTCTTTTTCTGCTTGATATTCCTTTTCTAAATTAACTAATTGACGATATTCAGCAAAAGCATTTTTAGCGAAGGGAGATTTATTCTTTTGAATTTGATCCTGTATCTTAGCAATAGCGTCAGAATAAACTTTTAAATCAGTTGCATTTAGACTTCCTGCTGATTCTGAGATAAATTGCTGCATTTTTTGAATCAATGCTTCTAATTCTGTCGTAGTATAAGCAGAAAGATCGCCCATTGCCTGTAAATATTCCGGTGTTTGTTTAAACTTCTCAAGATTCAGTTTGCTAACTTCTTTGTTTACTTTATCTGTCACATTCTTAACAATAGTAACATATTGATCTGCATTAAGCTGATCTTTATTAAACATGTCAGTTGCAAGGTTAATTTCCAACCCTCCTGATTTTTGAACCTGCTTGATTTTATCGACAGAATTTGCTAAGTATTCAACAAAATTATTTAATCGTTTACGTGTCTCCTCTTTATCTTTATCAGTAATCTTTTTCTGAATATTAAAATAAGAATCAAGTTGTTTTTGTCCTAAAGAAGCAGGATCAGGATAAACTTCTTCTAATTTCTTTCTGATTTTGTCAAGAGTTGTTGGAGCAATGTCAAACATTTTAGCCACAGCATCCATGTCTAATCCTTTGTTTTCCAATGATATGTATAATTCATAGTCATTAAACATAGAATCAAACTGCCTTTCAATATCTTTTATACCTTCTACGGTAGCTGTTACTGTAGCCGTAGCTCTAAGTTCTGAAGAATATTGATCATATGCCTGTCTAATAGAAAGAGCAATTTTCTCTCCTAATGTCTGACCTATTGAGTCTGCTTCATTAGCAATTGACATTTTATCAAATCCAATACTTGTAATAGGTTTTTTAAAAAGATTACTGAATGTATCCCCAAATGTCTTTTGAAGTGTCTTAGTTGCCTCCATCTCTCCTTGAGTCTGACGAAGTTTCTCATACTGAGATTGCAATTGCTTTAACAGTGAGAGTTGAGCTTTAAGTCTTCTTTCTTCTGCGGACTCAGATTTTCTATCGGCTTTTTTATCAATGTAACCAAAAAGTAAAGCAATCTGTTTTTGTTCTTCTCCGGCTGCTTTTGCTAATCTCACTGCTTCTTCTTTTACTTTAGCAATATGAGGCGTAAGATTTACAATAGATTTTTCATTTTCTTTAGCTGCATCAATTAATGCTTGTCCTGCTTTGTAAATCTTATCTCTATATTCTTCTACAGTTGTTTCATCAGTAACAACAGGTAATTTTAAAGCGGTTTTATCTTTAAAATCTTTCTTGTTGTTATATTTATTTACAACTTCAGCTAATGCTTTTTGTTTTTCATCTAATTCCTTTTCTACTTTCTTTTCATCATAATTAATTTCAATATTAAAATCTTGTTTGATTCTATTTTTTAAAAAAGAACGGGCAAATACGCTTTCAGCACCTGCGGATGATTTAATAAATACTGCCATTCTTTTCATTAAATCTTGCTGTTGCTCTTTTGTAAGCTGTTTGAATTCATTAAGAGTTATATTAGCTTCTTTCAAGGCATTATCTCTTAGTAACTCGTAAGAATCGTTCATTGCTGCAAGCTGAGTTTTTCTATTTTTATTAGCCTCTTCTAAATCATCTAATGATTTTGTTGCACTTGTTCTAAGATTATTTAGCATTCTATTTGAATTAAAATTATGAGTAGCTAAACTCCTAGCATAATTTATTAGCAATTTAGTTTTTTCTTCAATACTTGAATTACTGTTAATAATTGAATTAAGTCCATCTTTAAAACTATTAGGAATATCATTCCCTGTTTTTAAAATAAACTGCATTTCACTTACTAATGAGTTATAGTCAACCGTTAAGTTTTTTATAGCTTTATTTTGTTCATCCAAAGAACGTGTGTAGGAATCAGCTTGTTCTTTGAAACTTTCCCCAAATAACGGCACTCCGGCTTGCATTAATTTATTTAACGTAAGCGTTCTATCTAACTCTTCATTATACTTTTTCTGTTCGTTGGCTAATGATTTTATTCCATCCTTGTTTTGAATAACTTTAGCATAGACCTCCGGATATTGAATTTTTAATTGATTCAGCAATTTGTCAGTTTTCTCTCGTTCTGTATTTGCTTTATTCTCAGCTTCTGCATATTCATCTGTACCCTTCTTGGTGTTTTTTAGAGCTTCTTCTGCTTTTTCCTGAGTATTAATTTGTTGTTGAACACTTTTTGTTAGAGATTCAAGTTTTTCTTTTTGAGTAGTTAATTGATTATTTAAAATATCATATGTAGCTCTTGTCCGATCTAATTTATCAGTTAAATCTTTTACATAATAAACTGTTCCGGCTATAACTGTAGCTAAAACAACCCACGGATTGGCTTTTAAAAAGAGTGTAACACCTTTCAATGCCTGCCAAGTTTTTCCTAAAGCTGCTGCCAACCCTCCTTGTGCAACAGTAGCTGCTATTGTAGATGCTGCGAATCCGCCATTAGCTGTTGTTGCTATAGCTATTTTTGCAGCATATGTAATAAAACCAATAGATGCGGCATTTAATGCTATACCAAAATATCTCCAATTAGCAACAATCTCATTAATAATATTTATAAATCCTTTTAGTACACCATCATTTGCTTTACCGATTTCATTAAACATTACATCAAAATTATCCTTCAAATTGGATATCATTCCGGCTAGAGTTTCCGCTTGGATTTCCTGCATATTATAGAATATACCTCCGGCAGATGTTATTCGTTGAAATACCTTCTCTACATCTCCAAAAGCAATCATTCTTTTAGTAATTCTAGATTGCACTTCTCCCACTGACACCATACGACCTTCAAGTTCTGTATAGATATCAGCTAGCTCTCCAAGAATATTAACTCCGGCTTCAGTAAATTGACGTACTTCACTAGCTCTCAAGTAATTAGCAGCTTTTACCTGTCCATAAGCAAGTATAAGACGTCCCATGTCAACACCAAGTCCGGCTGATACATCAGCAAGCATTTTTGTCGTATCATAGAGCTTATCAGATTCAATACGATACGCAGCTAACTGCTTGGTGTAGGTGACTAATTCCTTTACTTGGAATGGAGATTTAACAGCTAATGCTACAGTTTTTTCAAATAATGCGTTAGCCTCATCTTTATTTTGAAGAATTGCCTGTAAAGCTCTTTGTTGTAATTCAAACTCTCCACGAACTTCGATTAGTTTTTCAACATATCCCGTAATAGCAGAAACACTGAATAATAATGCAACTTTACGTGTAAGCTGATCTGTTGTGTTAAGAACACTGGATTGTTCCTTTTTCAGCTTATTCATACTGTTTGCAGCATCAACATTTGCTTTTTTTAATCGGTCTGTTTCAGAAGCTATTTTGGATAATTCCACAGTATAATCTTTCCCTGTACGAGTAAGAGAACGTTGAGCATTTGCCAATGCTTCAATTTTTCTTGCTCTTTGAACAATGGTTACTTCGCTTCTATTTAGTGCTCGTGCATATTCTTCTTCTGCTTTTGCAGCAGCTTGGCTAGCCTTATTATTAATAGAATCATCTCGTTTTTTCTGCGCAGTAGCGGCTTTATCTAATGCAGTAAAAACCTTATTGGCAGCAGCAGCTAATTGATCTTCAGCCTTAACTTGTCTTTGAATTGCTGATTGCCCATCTCTAAACGAACGATTCAATTGTTCCATTTCTGCCTTTTGTTTTTGGGCAGCAAGAGATGTTCCATTTATATTATCAAGATAATTTTTCCAATATATTTCATTTTGTTTTAATTCTGCCCGTTGAAGTTCTAATACTCTTATCTGAGCTTCAATTTCCGGAATTACCGTATTAGCAGTGTTCCCTAAAGTTAATGTATCTTTAGGAATAACTCCACTAATTTTAGCAGCAGCTAATTTCTGAGAAGCAGTTGTGGCATCTTCTAGATACTTCTTCATTGTATCTAGTTTCTTATTGACATTATCGATTGGCGAATCTGCTACTTTATCTAATTGAGTAGATACCTTTGCTATATTATTAGCTAACCTCTCGTAATTGTTGCTTGACTCTTTAGGAATAATATTCTGCATCCCTGCTTTTGCTTGTTTTAATCTTTCGATAAATGGATCAACTCCACTTGCCATTTGAGCAAAAGCCTCTTTAACAGCTTTCTGAGTTTTCTCACTTGTCTCAGCAATCTGTTCTATCTTTTCGTCTGCCGTATTGAGTTTCTTTAAAACTTCTTCCGGTATTTCTAATATATATCCGTCTGCCATTTTTCTTCTTATTGAGGTAATACAGGTATTCCAAAGTCATTAAACAGTTGCATTGGATTGTCAATATGCACTGCATTTCTTCTTTTTTTCTCTTCTTCTGATAGATAAATGATGTGGGTTGAATCATATTTAGCTAGCAGAATTTGTGGTACTGTCAATTCCCACATATATTGTTGAACCGTTACAGATGGAAATGTTTTTAAGAAGTCAAACATTTCACCATAAGATGTTCTAGCTATTATTATTTCTGTTCGGTCGTCTTCATTTTTCTCTCCAAGACTATCATCCTGAACGTCTGTATCGAGTTGATAATCGAAAAAAAAACATCCACATTTATCAGATTTAAAACTTCAAACAGAAGTTGCCCCCAATCTCTAGATTCACATTCCCACAGTAAGACATCTATAAATCTCTCTAGATTTTCTTCAATTGCCTTTTTATCATTGAGAATAGCTAATGCAAGAATTTTACATACAACAGGAAACTCTTGCGATAATCCTTGCAATATATCTCCAAAAGTAGCTTTTTCTATCTTATTAATTTTAGTGGCTTCTTCCGCTATCTTCCATTGCGTTCCCGGTTTTAAAGCAGTTATTTCAAACTCTGTATTTTGCAATTTTACCAAAGTCGGGCTATTCGTCATGATTTTGACAAGTCGCTCCATTGCTTCATCTGATACAGGATCTCTAAATGTTTTTCTTTTTATCTCTTCCATAACTTATTATTAAAAAAGGGAAGGAGTCTAACTCTCCCTCCCTTTTTATTTTACAATACTGTTCCTGTTTTAACTTTTTTACTAGAACTAGAATCTCCGTTTATACTTCTTAGGGAATTAGTCGGAGAAGCTGATTCCCTTACGCTCCCCCCTGTGCCGCAGTTTCAACATAGAACGGAGTCATGTTAGAACCTGTTCCAACTTTTCCTGCGTAACAAGTACCACTGATTTCACCCTGCACGATACCTGTTTTCAAAGTAGAAGCAGTAATTTTAGGACTAAGCTTTACACGTGGGCAAACCAGTGCGCCAAGTGTACCAAATACTACACGTACTTTTGCCCATTTAGGAGAATAAGTATTAGGTGCACAATATGCATCTTTTCCTTCAACGGTCACTTTCTTAAATCCGAAAAGTCCAGTCAAGATGTCATCCTGAATATCACCACTGGTTGTAGCAAAGGTATACCGTCCCAAAACTACGTTTTCGAACAGAGGCTCATCCGATACTTCATTGTCTGTCGTATTGATAGTATTATCATCTTGCGTGATAGATGTACTATCAGCTACAATTTTAGTCAAGTCATAAACTTCACTACCGGGAGTCAATCCTTCACTGTCGGTAAAAGGAGTAATTTCTACTTTTGTTACTCCACCCAATATGATGGGTTTTGTTAAATCTATAGCCATATTAATAAGTTATTTAATTAAATAATTGTTGTATGTATTCTCACTATGTTAACATGCATATTTTTAGTTGAATCATAATCGGTACGAGTTTCTTCACGAAACAGGCGATAATGCAAATTAGTTTCTTGTTGCTCTTGAATTATTTCATCCAATCTGTTTTCCATTCTTGACATCACGGCAACATTCTTCTTCCCATTAGCCATTGGTTTTGCATACAGCCAAATCTCAACATATCCTTCATTTACGGCTCCCTTATTTTTTATTCCATTATCACATGAAATAACCGCCATATCTTTCCAGTCATCCGGTCTGTTAGGCGGAAGGGTAGAAGGATATACATTTTCTGAAATATCTCCATCTAAGATAGAGTTATAAAATGTTTCTATTGATGATATAGTAGTGTATGCTGAACTCATATTATAACGGGCTTACTTCGTCACGTTGAATTTTTAAAATTTTCACGTTATCACTAATTTTTCTTGCTAACTCTTTCAAGTCATCGCCTACCGTAAATATAACTTTATATTTATGTCTTAACGGATCTTGTCCGGCTTCCAATATTCCTCCATAAAACATGGTTACTACAACTACTAATTGCATTCCATTGCTTTGAGGTCTAAAGGTTCCCAAAAATTCTTCTACAGATCTTCTACCAGTTATATATTCATGCTGATATGGATCATATTTGGCTGTAGTAGCCATTTTAGTAAAAAACCTTTTTGTACCCGGATATAATTCTCTTTTATAAAAAACAGCGCTTCCGTAACTATCATGGAGATTCTGAGTTTTAGTTTTATCATAATCAGCTTGTATATAAGCACTTTCGATCAGCCTTTGACCATCGTCTGCTAATTTCATAGCTAATTTATTTATAAAACTATACTGAGCCATTTAAATTACTTGATGTATTATCTGTTAAATATACAGCACAACCTGAAAGTTGTGTTGGAAAAAGTCCAATAACCATTCCATCTACACGCATTCCATACATATTCCCTCTGAATAAGACACCTCTTGTGATTTTGATTCCTACAGATTTATCAAAAGGGAAATAAACATTGAAAGATGCTTTAATGCTATTACCGGAATCACTTTTCTGTGCCTCCTGAATATCGCATTTAGTCTTTAGCAATATTAAATCTTCTTCCTTCTGTTGGTCTAATGGTTTGCTTTCATCTATCCAAGTAGTATAGAATTCTCCATCATAAGGATATTCTTCTGTTTCGTGCCTGTCTATGATCATCAGTCGTATTCGTTAATCCATGAAACTCCTCCGCTTGAGACAAGCTCTAACTTGTCGTCATCATACTTCTTATATAATCCAATCATGAGATTATAAATATCTGTTTTCGTATCATATCTTTGACTCCCAATCGTTTTCGTGTATGCTCCGTGTTGGTTCGTCTGACTTGCTGTATAGTTAGGAGATGTATATATAACAAATAATAAATCAGCCAATAACAGGTCTTTCTGCTTTTGAGTTAATGATTTAAAATCAGTAATATCACTTACATCTCTCTCCATTGCGATACGGGTTAGAACCGCCTTGTCAAAGACAAAGGCGGTCAAACCTTCTAGATATGTTATAATGTCAAATTGAGCCATATTAAGAATTTGCTACGGTTGTATCAACAATGACATGATATAAGAATTCGGTCAATGCAGGAGTAGCACTCATCATCAAACGAGTTTCCCATGATTTATATTGACCATCAGCCATCGTAAAATTAGCCAAACGTGAGAATCCATCAATGTTTGCAAATACGGAGTCAATTACTTTATTTCCATATTTATTTGCTAACTTTTCGTCAAGAATAGAAGTATGCATGATCAATCCGGCATCTCCTGCGGGGCGCAATACAGCTACTTTCTCGTCCCAACCATGTACCATCTCATCACCTGCCCAATTTGAGTTTTTCTCTTTTTCTACTACAATTTCGATAGGAGAAAGACCGTCATATGCTTTTACGGCAGCATTAAACATGTCATCAAGAATAATAGCGATATCCGGAGCCGCAACAGGACTATTAGTGTTTAAGTTGCGTAAATATCCTACCCATTCCTTGACTTGTTCATTTTTCAAAAATACGTCCTGATACATTTTCTTTGTAATCTGCCATTTCATAGCACCAGTGTATCCTGTTCTATCACGGAATTTCTTCTCTATAATAACCATTTGGTCAAACAACTTGGCATCCGGAGCAGTCCAAACTTTAGCTCCTGCTTTTTCAAAGTTTTCTTCAGGGATTTCAGCCTTCTGTTGAGGCCCGGTAATACCCATTCCTGCGGTATAGACAATTTTACCTGTAGAAATTAATTGTGCAGAAAGATGGTTCAATGTTTGATCTTTCTGATCAATCAAGAACTGAACATCCTTTGTCCACTCACGTATAATATCAGCATCATTTCCAAATTCTGCAAATTTATCTTCCTTATACTGACGCTCCATGGCGGTTTCAGTAATAGCTCTTGAAATAAAATCAGGAATACTTCCAGTATAGAAAGAAAGACCTTGTTTATTAAACGGATGAGCATCACCAAGAGGAGCACGCCAGTCCATCAAAGGAGCACTCGTCGTTTGTCTCTGATTAACCTTATATGTCGCAGTCCCATCTGATGCAGTAGGAGTTGCGTTCGGGTTTACAGAGAACTGACTTCTCCACCAATTATAGTTAATGTCGATCAATCCCGAATCATCAATGACTGATTGCAAAAGTTGACGACCATCTCCACTTCTAAAAAGAGCAGCATAACGACTGCTATCAAAATCAAATCTCATAGTTTCTCCTTTCTTTAGATTTCAAACCAACCGTCAACATTTGACTTATTTAATTTTTTAACAACTTCCGGAGTAGGTGACATTAATACTTCGTACATCAATGCATGAAGAGTTGGAGTAAGATAATATCTTGCACCATCAAAATCGTCGTCATTTTCAGCCGGAGCATATTTAAAGTCATAGTCGCACGGCAACACTGCATTCGGATTCTGTACTAGCATTTTAGCCTCTGTGCCATCTTTATCTCCTTCAACGAGGATATCTCCTGCTGTCAAAGATCCGATAGCTGCGCTAAAAGTAAGTTTCCAAACGTCTGCATTACTGTTAGTCGTTTTCTCTACAGCAACAACAGTGTGAGCCGTTCCTGCAGTAGCAAATTCAGCCGGAGCTTTCATCAAAACATCACCAATTGAAGGCTGATGTCTGAATCCATCTCTTTTAATAAAAACAGTTGTTGTTGACGAAGCAGCCTGTACTTCAAATGTTTTTAGCAAAATAATTTCTGCCTGATTATGTTTATTGGCTTTTCCGTTACCATTCCATCGATATTCCACCAAATCTCCTGCGTACATTTTACCCATTCTTTTAAATGGATTTTTTACAAGTCCACCTGTAGTTGGGAATACCTGATGATTTTTGATATCTACGATAGGAACAAAGACTTCTCTCGTCCCACCGATCTGACCTCGCATTTGGTTCGTGACTCTACCATAGTAGACCGCACCATAGGTATTTAAAAGATCGTTTTCCATCTTATTCTTTTTTTGGTTTTAAATCATTCCACATATCTTTCATCTCAGTAGACTTTGCCGAAGGACTAAGAGGAGTAACGACATCAGGAATTTCAGCACGATTCAAATTGTAAAACTCTAGTGCAGATTTTGCTTTTTCTTGCACATCAAGATCTTCCGTAATGCTCGTTTCAGCTAAATACTTATTAACCCATTTATCATCTTTGATGCCTTTTTCTTTCATCGCTGACTTTAAACTGTTTTTAATATTAGCTAATTGCTTTTCCTTTTTATCCGCTAACACCTGTTTTTCAAGTTCTGCAAGTTTGTTTTGCATTTCGATATAGGCTTCATCTGTTTTTGCATCTGCGCCTTTACCTTTTCCCTTGTCATCCTGCGGCTTATAAGTTTTGACGAATTCTGCATAATCATGCTCCATGTTTGAATTTGTCTCCTGAAAAGCAGGGAACACCTTCGACACAAAATCATCTAATTCAGATTCATCATTTGTCAATAATGGAATTAGGGTTTCTAATTGCTTATTGATTGTTCTTTCTGACATGCGTAGGGTTTTCCCACCTTGTGTCAATTTCCCTTTGAGGTTTTCAAAGGCTTGTTGTTGAGTAAACTTCATAAGTCTATTAAGATTGAATTAATAATCGCATACAAAATAAAAGCATTATTCTATTGAAAAAGAGTGAAGAGTACAACAAAACATTCACTGGTGAACGTTTTTATTCCGAGGCTAAATATTCATAGAATATATAATACTATTTTTGCATGTAAATATTGCACCTCATGTCAGAAAACAGCGAAAATAAACTTAAAATAATACGTCCGCAAAAAGGCTTCCAAGAAAAATTCGTTCGAAGTAACGTAGATTTTGTTGTAGGTGGAGCCGCTATGGGGGTTGGCAAATCTTTCGCTGCATTACTGATGGCGGCAGAACCTTCTCTTGACCCTAATTTTCGTATGGTTTTTATTCGTAAGAATATACAAGATACAAAAGTAGGTGGTGGTGGTGTTGATGAGATTGAAAAGATTTATGGAGATGCTGTAAAGGTCAAACGGTCGGAAAATCCTCGTGCTACATTTAAGAATGGAGCTTTTGTCGATTTTACTCACATGGATAATGAAAATCCCGAAGACGTTCTAGAACGTGTAAAAGGATGGCAATATGGGGTTATTTATTTTGATGAAGGAACAGGATTTGAATGGAGTACAATTCGATTGGCTTTTTCTCGTAATCGTAGTTCCGGGAAATGGAATGGCAAGATCAGAATTACCTGTAATCCTAAAAAGAATCATTGGCTTAGAATTTGGCTTGATTGGTATATTGATCCTATAACTGGTTATCCAATTCCGGAAAGAGATGGAGTTGTTAGATACTTTTATATTAAAGGAGACAATATAAAAGATGTAGCATTTGGAGATACTCCGGAAGAAGTTTACGAACAATGCAAACATCAAATTGATGGGCATCTTAAAAAATTGAATGCTAGAGGAGGAAAGTTTACTTATAAGGATTTCATTAAGACTACTACTTTCTATGGCGGTTCACTGGATATGAACGAGGAACTGCTTAAGACTAATCCGGGATATGTGGCAAGCGTTGCTGCAATGGGCGAAAAACAAGCATTAGCCAATCTTGCAGGAAACTGGAATGTAGATATTTTAGATGAATCTGAATCACCTATTCCAAGTTGGGCTGCACGTGAATGCTTAATGGCTGATCCACAAGTGAACGGAAATAAATGGATTACGGCAGACTTAGCTGATTATGGAACTGATAATTTTATTGCGTTAGTATGGGATGGATTACACATATATGATATGCTAGTATTAGGAAAGACTACTCCTGCCCAAAATGCTAATCAATTGAAATTACTCGCAGCTAAACATGACATACCGGATTCTCATATTGTATTTGACGGTACAAACGGAAGATACATATTAGATTATATACCCGATGCAATTCCTTTCATCTCATCTTATCCTCCTGTTGGATTATATGCGAGAGCAGCAGCTAATAGAAAGGATGAAGCATATCTCAGATTAAAATTTCTTATCACTGAACGAAAAATATCATTTTCTAATGATGTAGCCAATCGTAAATATTATCACGCAAAATTGAAAACGGAAGTCTTAATAGAGACTGAATTTATTGAAGAATGTTCCGTTGTTCGTTTTCAAGAACAGCCGGGTGGCAAAAAAAGATTGGCAACTAAAAAAGAAATGAATCAGATGCTTGGCAAAGGACGATCAATGGATTTACTTGACGCTATAGCAATGAGAATGTTCCCGTTAGCTGAATATCAATATGGGACAGAACTTGAAAAAACGGCAATAGATCAGCGAGATGAAATTGAATGTGATTCAAATGAGAGTGTTTATGAAGATTCTTTTTGGGCTTAAAATATAAATCATGGAAGCAAAGGATTTAAAAAAAATAATAGAGGATTGCGCTAAGATGAAATACGAAATAACTGTTAGAGATATTTCGTATATTGTTTTATTTAATGAATATAACAGTTCTACAATTGCCTATAAATCCATTTTTGGAGACGGAGAAGAAGATGTGATTTCAAAATATCATAAGTCAAAAACAATAAAGTTTCTCAAAACATATATTGATGCTAATTTTAAAAATAAGAAGCAAACCAAAAATGTAGATGAAGAAGATATTCAGGCTGAATATGAAGATATCACATTTGAAGAAAACAAAGAAGCTATGGTACGTCTATTGGCAAAAATACCGGAAGCTATCAAAAATGGAATGTCTATAAAAGACGCATTAAAATTAGAAGCAGATGTTCGTACTAGACTTAACGACAAATTCTCTGTTGCTGAAAAAGTAGAACAGCAATATATAATTGTAGAACAAAAATATAATGATATTTGCCCATATTGTCGACATGAAATTGCCGTCCCAACTAAAGAGGTTTTAATGCAGAAGTATAATTTAATTGAAAATCCAAATAAGAATGCCTGATTATAAAGAACAAATAAAGCAACTTCTTTCAGAACCGGAAAGATTATTAAGAAAGAAGCCTTTTTTTAGAGGATATGACATGAATTCATGTGCTCGTTTATATCCAACTAAAGTTGATATAAATGAGACTGTTAAAGTTGAACTTCCGACTATAAAGAAAAGAGTGATTCATCAAAGCGAGTTTCTAAAAGAACTAGAACCACTAAATCACCGTGTTCTATACGATCAAAATGTGCCTTCTATTACTATGAAGCTAGACAAAGAACAAGGTGGAGGATTTGTCGAGATCAAATATCAGAAGATGGCTGTCCCATTTCAAAAGAATATAAAAGATAAGCAGGTACAGCATCTATGTGGAAACAAAATGGAATTTACAATAGTTGACGAAAATCCGACAGATCAACAACAACAGGATTTTATTACATTTAAACAATATTGGGATCTAAGGAATCAAGATGGAATGAAAAGAAAATTAGCAGATGCACAATTATCTGTTGGAGATGCCGGATTGTTATACTACTTTGACCAAGACAAACAAATCAAATCTAGGCTTATATCTTACATGGATGGTTTTGTTTTGATTCCACATAATGATGAGAATGGGGATCGCATCATGGAGGCTGTTTATTATCCCAAAGATGATGTTGAGTACATTGATTGTTATGATAAAGAAAACTTATATCGTTTTATCCGTGATGATTATGCTGTAGATACTAATAAATATGGATGGAGATTAGTAGAGACTAAATCTCATGGATTCTCTGAAATTCCTCTTGTAACAAAAAGAGGCGATGTCGCATGGAATGACGGACAAAGCGTTATTGAATCTTACGAAATTTTATATAATATTTTTAATGTTATTCAAAAAAGACATGGATGGGGGATTCTGTATATTAAAGGTCGCTTTGATGAAACAGGGAAGAAAATTGCCGGATCTGTTATTCTTAATGACAAAACGGCAGGAACTGATGCTTCAGGTAATGATGCCAAGTTCTTGACACCTCCTTCTCCGCAGGGAACGATTGACACATTACAGTTGATGGAAGAAACAATACAGAAAGCTACAAGTACAACTTTCTTGCTTCCTAAAGATGTTAAAATGACTGGAGATATTTCCGGCATTGCTATTATGCTTACTCAATCAATGGACATTGAAAAGGGGTTGGAACATGCTGCTGAATATCAGAATGTTGCAGATAAAATGTGCCGTTTGTTTAAAGAGGGATTGGCTAAAGAACTTGTGTATAAAAAGATTCAGCCCACTGCAATTACTGATTTTGAAAATCTAAAAATTAATGCTAAATTTGTGGTTTGGAGACCTCAGTCTGAAACTGATTTAGTACAGAGATTGGCTACTGGAATTAGTAATGGTATGATATCTAAGGACACAGCTATAGAAAAGAATCCTGATTCTAAACCGGATGAAAAAGCAAGATTGGAAAAGCAAAAAGAAAAAGAGATTGCAGATCAAGAACGGCAATTAGAAATAACATCAAAATATAGTAACAAAAAATAATGATAAGGAGGAATAATTATGTATCAGAACATTATAACAAAAGTAACAGAAATAAAAGAAGCGACTTTAGTAGATGATATTCATCCATTTTACGTATTTTTATTTTCCAAAGAAGGGGAATCTAATACTGCAATTGTAAATGGGTTGCCTACATATCAGAAAGAAATGACTGATCTTCCACTTACGTCAATGATGTGGAATCCTATCGCTTTAATTAAAATCAATGTAACAAGTGAGCTTCTAACTGATTATAGAATCTTTATTGGTTATATCGAATGAGTGGAGGAGCTAAAGGAATAGGGCTAGGTATTGACTTCGCTATAGGAAATCAATACAAGCGTAAAGGTGGTAAATCATATATTGATCCGGCTGTCCTATCTAGCGTTGTTTCAGTAATTTCCACCTATGGTAAGACGAATGAAGATGCAGACCGAAGTATTCTAAAAGATAAGACCGGGAAAGGTAATGATTTTAAATTGCTGAACTTCGGATTTGCGGGGAATAGTGGGTATGGGCTGTATAGTACTGATTTTACTAAATGGACTAAGAGACAAATAAATGATTTAGAAGTATCTCCAAATAAAATATCAGTAAGCAATAAAGATAGTGAAACAGCATTAGTAATATGGTTGGATGTAAACAAGAATAGATATGTGATTCCATCTTATAAAATAAAAGTTAGTAAATTAACAAAAACTATAACTTATTATTACATAGACGAAGCAAATCCAAGTATTAGAAGTCCTTTTTCTATTAATAAAGAAGGAACATACATACTACCTATTTCACGAAACGATTTATATAATGGGGAAGAAAATACTAATATAGGTTTTGGAATATTCCCTCATGAATCTTTCACTATCGAGCAACTCCCCGACTTCGAAGGCTGGCTATGTACAGACGGAGTAGACGACATAATCGAGTCCGTCAAGCCAGTCTCTGAGATGTTGGAGGGTAGCAATGAGATTACGGTGGTGAGTATTATTCATCAGATATCACAGATACCCGGAAGTGAAGTCAATAAAGGACTAAACAATCAAATTAGTTATTATGATTCCCCTACTACTAGAGGTTATCTTAGAAATAACGTCAAAGATGTTGGGAAAACAGGTATATATGGTTATACTTTTAACGGTACGGCTCACTCGGTCATAAACAATATACTGGGAGATAAGAACGATTATATTGCCGTTAGAAATAACGAGGGTATTGCTCTTAACGGAGTATTTTCGGTCTGTGGTTATAAGAACTATTTCGGAGAGTTAAAAGAGTTATCTAGCATTGCCTATGCAGGCGGTTTTATCGCCAACAAAGTCCTGACTACAGACGAAATCAATCAAATCATCGCCTACTATAACCTTGATCGTCCCGGACAGATCATCAAGCCTCAGTTGTACTGTAACATAAAGAAGCAGGGCATCACTAACGACAACCACGCAGAGTTTAACGATCAGTTGATTGACTTTGTAGGAGGTCACAACATTCAGTTGAATAATATCAGTTGGGAAGGAGAGAGTGGAATAATTGATGGTGCGTTATATCTAGACGGTATCTCCGACTTCGGCAAGGCTACCGGATTGCCTATTTTGAAGGACTATACGGTAGTGGCGGATAGAAAGATATTGGGGAATAATGAAGGTGGTACTTTGTCTAAATCTTATTCCGCAGGCAATGGTGCTTTTATATTTGAAACTGGAAGTGTAATCTATTCGTTTGGTACTGGTACAAGTGGAAGCGGAGTTCAAAGTAAGAGAATGTTATCCTACCTCTCAAAATACATTTATAATGGTAATCCTGTCCAAGCAGGTGCAGGCATTGACAGTGATTCTATGTGGTTAGGAACACTGAGAGACAACGATACTAGATTTGCTAAATTAGCATTACGGTCTCTCCTGCTATTCTCATACACCCTTTCTGAGTTCCTCCTTGAACGCCAATTGAAGAAGTACAATGCAGGCACTTTGTATCCGGGTATGGTTGAGTTTAGACCGATTGTAAAGAGTAATATTGAATCATATACAATCTCATTTTATTTAATTGATAACCATGGGAATCAACTATCACTACTAGAGAATGGTAAGTACTACGACTTTAGTGATAAGAATAGATTGAGCTTAGTAAAAGGAGTTATTAAATTAGATAATGAATATATAGACAGTATATCAAGTGTTAAGGCAAATGGGATAAAAGTCGATATTAACGATGGTTCTTTTTACTTTCCGGTAACTAAGTCTCCTCAGAAAATAGATATTACCATAGATAGAAAAGAAGTGTTAAGCAATATTAAGAATTCAACATGGATTTCAAATGAACAATTAATTAAAAATAAATAAATAATTATGGAAATAATCAAAGACATAGCAGCTACGCAAGAAGTTGAATGGGGCACTCTAGCAGATGCAATTGATAGGAATTTCAATGAAGCATCTACAGGAATTCAAACAGTTGCTCAGAAGGTGGATCTTCTTGACATGGCTTCTCCAAACTATTGTGTGGGAGAATGGCAAAATGGAGAATTAAGTCCTACATCAGTTAATACGATTGGTGATACAAGTATACTTGACAAATGGGATTTCTATCTAATAGATACTACAGACAATACAGGTGAGACTAATCATCCTGTAGGAAAATTGAAAAGAAACAATCTTCTTCGATTTGTAGACGGTAGTTTTGCTCCTGTTATTGGAATCACAGAAGCTATGAGAGCCGAATGTGATGTTGAACTGTATTTAGATAATACCCAAACAAATAAATACTGTGATGCAGGGGCATTTGATGCAGAAGCATTCTATAATCAATATGGGATGACGCAGAAACTCTACAATGCGGCAGGTGAAGAAGTTCGTATTTTACGACCTTATGAGACCACTGAAACTAAATATACAATAGGTTTAGGAAGAGCAGATAAGATTTATCTATTAGATAACGTTGTCGGAAAAAGTGGGAAAAGATGGAAAGGGATATTTGCAAGTCCGACAACATGGGATGGAATAGATACAACTCTTTGGGGGCTTGATCCGACTGCCATATCTCCTTGTCCTGTATGCACTATTGGCAATAAGACACGTTCTTTCTTTTATGTATATGAAGGTGAATCTAATTGTAAATCTTCAAATGGTATAAATGATCGTTGTACGATGTTTAGTAACGGAAGAACATATCCAAGAGTTAATGATATGAATCAAGTCAACGACATGACGTGGAGTCGTGCAAATAATGCAGATCCCGATGCACCTTATCCTTTTGCAGAAGGAGGATATCATGCGTTGAATACTTTCATCAATTGTTTGGAAATTCGTTATGGAACTAAATATCTACACAAGGAATCATTATTTTCCGGTGGTATTTGTTCTAATGATTCTGTAAGCGAAGCAGGATGGACAAAGACGGGAGGCATTCGTTACAAAAAGACGGCAGATAGCACATGGAAATACGCTAATTGGAATACGACTCCATCGGATATGTTCTATAATGCTAGTGGGGGTAAGACTAATATGAATGAATTCCTAAGTTATTATTGTCCTAAAGAACAATGTATGGAGAGTCAAATGGCAGCATCGTTTGCCGTTGAGACTGGAGTGCAGGAAGGTGAAGAATTTGAATTCTATGGAGCTACCTATTATTACCGCAATATAGTGGATACAAAAGGATTAGCTGATGGAGAAATGAATGTAAAGGTATATAAGAAGATGTCTCAAACATTTAATGCATATGACGAGTTGGGTGCAGAAACATCTTTTGATGTAGAAGTAATCTTGCGTATGGCTTTATATGCAGGTGCTAATTTATCCGGTGATGTATTTGCTTACTGCGGAGGAGGATATGAACAGGTTGGAACATGTGTGAATGCTGCTTCAGCATCTGTTAACAATCCAGTTGATATTTATTTGGAACCGGATCAAAAAAAATGGTTGAAAGAAACAAGTGTAACTAAAACCAATCTTGGTACTTTTGATTTTGAAAAATCCTATATGAAATTAGGCAGTAGTACAAACTTGGGAGATAGTTACGCAAAAGAGCGAGAAAATTATGCTGCATGGAAGACTGCAAAAGGCGGTAGTCTGTCAACTGGAGAATGTTATTATGCTTGGGATAACAATTATTGGAGTAGTACAGCTATGCAGCGTGTTAGAATTTCGGCTCGGTTTCGTGGTTATGCTCTTGTTACTAATTGCTCGCCTCGTTATTTGCATGCAAATTACGCTGCTTCTTATGCGTCTCGTGCTATTGCCGGGTTTGCCCAAGTTAGGATATCAGTAAACGCAGTTCCGATGCAATCGGAATAAAGGGGATGCAATCCCTGCAAATCCTATAGACATCTGATAAGTTATGCAATAGGACATAACCTCTAAAACAGATTGGATAGGTTGAAATAATGGATAAAGAGTTTTGCGGCTCGGTTTCGTGGTAATGCTAATAATACTAATTGCTCGCCTCGTAATTTGAATGCAAATAACGCTGCTTCTAATACGAATCGTAATATTGCCGGGTTTGCCCAAGAAGGTTCTTTTATTATCGTCAAACTCTTTATTCGTGTCTTGGAACGACAAATTATTATGAGACAATGTACTTGTGGATACATTTTGTATTTGAGAAGTACGGTAGTGGAAATAAACATTACCTTTTATGCCCAACTTGCTATAAAAATGAAAAATAGAATAGTTGACATATTTGATAATATTACAGAAAAGGATGTAAATCTTGCGATTGATCGTGCTATTCATAAACATATGAATAAAAGAGAAGTCATATCCTTTTTAGACAACAGACCGTCTAATTGCAAACAATTATATTCCGCATTAAAAGATGGATCATACATTAATATATTATCATATAAATATTTAGAAAAGACAAATAAAAATGGTAAAGACAGGGACATCAGTAGTCCAACATTAGAAACTAGGATATACCAACATTTACTATTAAATTTGTTAGAACCTACATATTATCAGAAAGACAATAATTATGGTTTAAATTGCAAAAAGAAATCCGGTATAACTGCAACTGATAAAAAAAGATCTGTTGTACATAAGATGAAAAATATCTTTTATGATCGATTGGATTTAAGTTATTGTTTAGTGATAGATCAAAGGAAGTGCTACGAACATATTAAGGAGAAATATTTCAGGAAAGCTATAAAGAAAATAGTTGCTGATAAAAAACTGATAGATTTTGCCGTAAATGTATGTTTTGTAAATAATAAACTTCCGATTGGAACGCCAACTTCACCATTTGCTCATCATATCTTGATGTTATCTTTTGATTATTTTGCAAAGAGTTTAACAAAAGAATGTGTAAGATACGCTGATGATAACTTTTTAGCTTTTCATACTAAAGAGGAAGCTCAACAGGCTAAATGGAGAATCAAGAACTTTTGGTGGTATGAATTAGGGATGCGTGCTAAAAGACATACAGTTAAAATACAGCCATTATCTATTCCTTTAGATTTTTGTGGTTATAAGTATTATAGAAATAACAATTCAAAAACTTCTCATAATAAAGGATATACAAAAATTAGAGAAAGAGTAGCTGACGATGCCAAACGTTGCAATAATGATAGAAGTTGGGGATCTTACTTCGGATTATTAAAGCATGCAGACACATGGTCATTAATGCGCAAAATAGAAAATAAAATGAGACTTACGGAACTTACTAACAAGATCAAGATTGATCGCAAAATGGATGCTAAGAATATCCTTCCTAAAGAATTACTAGGCGAGGTTATATCCATTTATGAATATGAGATTAGATATGATTCTAAAGGCAATGCCAATTGGATTAAATGTTTAATTGGTATGGATGAAAAGGATGAAGATGGAGAATCTACTGGGAGAACAATCGCAAGAGAATTTCATGGAAACTTTCAAGGGATCATACAATATATTATCTTGTGCGAAAAGGCTTTTGAAAAGAAACAATTATTACCTTTGGAGGATGTTGAGATTGAGAATCAATGTGGATACATATTCAAAGGAAGTACTAATCAATTAGAATATATAAGTAAAGATGAAAACAATTAATTATGTAGCTATTCCGGCTTTTGAATCGGAAGATATTAATAGAGATAAAACTGAATGGAAAAACGGTCAGTGTATTTCTATAGACGAAGGGAATTTTGTAACTTTATACATTGGTCATCATACTGAAGAAACGATAACTCTTGAGAATGGTTCCGAATATACTCCCATGAAAGCATTTCCTATTAGAGTCATGAAACCAGTAAACAGGGATATGGCTATTAACGCAGCAGAGATGGAAGCTTATTGCCTTAATTCTGCAATGGAAGTAGCTAGTTTTTCTGCATCAATGGCTCGGAAACATCGTGAGAATTCAAAAGATCAGGAAGTAAAAGAGCATGATGCATTTATATCTTGGGTGAAAGAAGAATTAACAAAAATAGGGTATTAACTTAAAAATTAACAATTATGAAATATATCGTATTTCCGGTAGAAAAATTAAATGAAGTACCACAGGGGATTCTTGATCAATTACATTTAGTTCCTCGTAAAAACAATAATGGGACTGAAGTGATAATGAAATTGAGTCATTATGAATTACTCTTTCCTGTTGCTGCATTACTTCCATTGACTGATGATGAGACTCCACTTGAGCCTGTGTATCCATATCCGGTATATGAAAATGAAGAATTATCAGCCTTATTGTCATCATTCGAATGGTCGGGAGAGGAGGTTATAGCTCCTGTTTTGGAAACTATATCACCTAAGACGTCTACGAGATCAACAAAATCCAAGAAAACTACTGTATTATAAATTTATTTGTTATCTTTGTATACAATAACGAATAATATATTTCTGTATGGATTGGACAAACATATTAATGTTGATATTCGGTAGTGGTGGGGCTATTGCCGGAGTTTCGTCTTGGATTAAGACAAGACCGGAAAAGATATCTTATGAAATAAAGAATCTTCGGGAAGTTATAGATGAAGTGAAAGAAAATCGTGAAGAAGACAAAAAAGAGTATGAGAACAACAAACTAAAGTTGGAGAGAAGATTAGGGGAAATGGAAATTAGAAATTCAGTTTTAGAGAAATCGATTCAACAATGGTTTAAATGTCATCACTTACCGCAAAATGGAATTTGTCCAGTCGCAGATTTTGTAGATAAATCAGAAGAACTCATAAAGAAAGGAGTTGATGAGATAAATGCAAAGAAACAATTATAAAACATGCCCGGCAGTCCAAAAGGAATCTACCGGGCACTACGTTTTATTTCATAAATTAAAAGTTCTCATTTGCAAATATAGATATATATTCGAATATAACAAATAAAATGGTCGAAAAACTCTCAATATTTTCATTGGGACAGGACGGTAGCAAAACTCCTTTCCCTAACAATGGAGCACAAGCTGTAATAGCTGACTACCAATTTGTATCCGGGAGAATGGGTTCAATTAGCCTTTCGGCTACTTTAATGTATCCTCGTTGTCTTGATAATGAATGGGATGAGACACAGTTTGTTGAATTTAGGGGAGAAAAATATTATATCTTCACTACTCCTTCTTCTTCCAAATCCAATACCGATTTAAGATGGAAGCATGACCTTGTATTTACTTCAGAAAGGATTCAGCTTGACAATACATATTTTTATGATGCGGTATCACCTGATGCTGCCAATATAGATCAATACGTTAGTAATAGCACTAAGTTCACATTTTATGGTGATATAAATGAGTTTGCTAAACGTATGAACTATTCTTTAAAATATTCAGGTCTAAAATATTCCATTGTTGTAGATGAAGGAATTAGCTCAGAAGGTAAACTGATGACTTTTGAAGATAAGTTTTTCAGTGAAGTCTTACAGCTAGTTTTTGAAACATATGAATTACCATATTATTTTGCAGGCAGAGTAATACATATTGGATTTTCCAGTAATGCGATAACTCAGACATTTAAATATGGGCATGACAACCAACTCCTTTCAATCACTAAGACAAACGCTAATTATCGTATAATTAATAGATGTACGGGTGTTGGTAGTGATGAGAATATTCCATATTACTATCCGAATGATAATCCAAAAGGAGATATAGGCGTACAAGCTGATGCAAATAATACTGCAATTAAACAAGCGGACATTCGGATTTCTGACAAAGATTTGTTTGCAGAGAAGGTAAATATAAACGAGACTATAGAATATCGTGAAGGTGAAGCCGCAAATGCATATAGCTATAATTTGTGGTCTGACACTGGAATGCAGTATCAATATACTCTTAAGAATCAAGTAGAAATCCCACGTGTTGAAGTAATAAATACTGTTCCAAAAACAGGAGTATGGAAGGGGACTATCCGGATGCGATTAAAAATGTATCGTGAAGGAAAGATGAGAGTGGGAATTCAGCCATTAATGAGACGGGTTTGGAAGAATGCAAATCCCCCTACCAAAGATTGGCAACCCGAAGGTCTTGAAATGAAATTTTCAGATGCGGAAAACAACAACCTGACTTATACAAAGTTAAATACATGGGATTATAGTTTAGGTGATCTTGCAATAGGAGAATATAATTTAGATTTTATATTTCCATTCCAAACCAATGAGTTTATAGACTATTATAAAGTCTATGCTGTCATTAAAGCAATCAGCATTGGATATGATGGCAAATATTGGTTTTTAAATAATGCGGTAGTATCTCTTCCTGCTATTGGTATTAGTATTACTAAAACTCCTGCTGTGGGAGATAAGTTTAAGCAAATTGAATTAAAGACAGATTATATTCCATATGCTCAGAATCTGATGCCTCCTATCTATAGAGAGAGCAAGGGATTGCAGCACTTTTACAATGCTAAGAATAATACATATAAGATTCCCGGTACAAATGAATATTATACGTTTGAAAACGAATATACTGAAGGGAATCCTAAAGAAATAATTGTAAAATTTGAAAATATTAAACCTTCAATTAAGGGAGTTAGGAATGCTGCCGGACAATTAATTGGAGAGATTGCGGCTATTGCATTTGACGATGAGGATAATGACGAATTAGATAAAAAAACAAATGCATATCTACATCCATATTTCTATGTAAAATTAAGGAAGACAGATGGTACATATGGATTCAATCTATTCGAGCAAGGTATTTCAAGCGGTGAGATGACTCTTTCCATGACAAGTGGTAAATGTGCTGCTTGTAATTTCATAGTAGAAGTAAAAGAGGAAGGTGAAGGTGAAAAAGCAATATTTCAGAATCCAGTACAAGTTGATAGCAATGGAAATATTGTTCCCGGTAACGCTGCAGAGAAAATTAACAAAAAAAATATTCAGGAAAGACAGCAGAATACTAGGACAAATGAAGTTTGGTTAGCTTTAAAAAAAGATGATTCGACTTTCAATATAGTTATGCCTAATGAAACGAATAACTATAAGCCGGAAGCCGGAGACTCTTTTGTTATTCTAAATATTAAGCTACCACAAGCATATATATTAAGCGCAGAGAACGATCTGAAAGAAGAGATCATTCGATATATGGCTCAGAACAATAGCGAAAAATTTAATTTCTCAATAACATTTAGCCGTATATATTTAGAAAATCATCCGGATATTCTTGCTCAATTAAATGAGAATGCTCGTTTGCAAATTGAATATAATTCTCAAAAGTATGAATTATATGTATCTAATTATACATACAAAGTTTCCAATAATGAGATATTGCCGGAAATTACTGTTGAGCTTTCAGATACGATTACAATACGAAAGGGAACATTACAAAAATCTATTTCCACAGTCCAACAAAGTCTATTAAGCACTATCGGTTCTATTGACTTTCTGAAAATGGGATTAAAATACTTTCTTCGTAAAGATGTGCCTGATACTGCATTAGAACATATTACATTTAATGATGGCATTCTTGTAAGAGGTAAAAATGCCATTATTGAAGAATCAGCCAATGTTATATATGAGGAAGACGGTAATGCTATCTATGAGGAATATTCAGAACCTATAATGCCTATAGCTGAGGCTAATACATTAGGATCTCTTGATAATGTAGATGTTATTGTTGATGGGACTGTAAACGATAAAGTTCTTCTTGTTAAGAATCCCGGAAGTACGCAGTGGACTCAGGAAAAAATGTCCATCAATGTGGATAGTATTATCTATATATCTACACAGACATTATTGGATAGTACTAGAACGACAGATTTAACTTTGAGCGCAGAAGATCATCAGGCAATTATCAAACTCTATGGAGATAAAAATGTATCCAAAAATACAGTTGTTTATAGAGGGAAAGAGAAACTAGGAAATCAGTATTTGGTAGCTCTTTCAATGTATGCCAATTTTTCTATCATTCCTGCATCTGAAGAAGGTGTCATGGATGTGGCTTATGTAAATCCGTCAGACGGTTTTCTTTATGCATTTAAAATTAAAACAAATGAAAATCGCAGTATTGCTACCGTTCCGGAAAAGAAATCAAGTGGAGGAGAAATTATCATTGATAGTGCTCTTTCTACAGAATCAGAAAATCCGGTAATGAATAAGATCATAACTCAATATATTAATGAGCTTATGGATGCTGTATTCCAAATAAGTATGACTTCTTTTAGTGGAGGAGGCACTTATGAAATCGGAAGCAGTACAAAACCTGTATTGAGTTGGGTTATTAAAAGAAAAGGAGAGGAGGTTAATCCTACCAATGCAACTGTGAACGGTAACAAGGAAGGTGTAGCGGCTAATTTTAAGTCTTATACATCTCCGGTTGAAATTACATCTAATAAATCATATACTGTAATAGCATATTATAATTCTCAATCAGTGACTAGATCGGCATCATATTCATTTCTCAGTAAAAAGTATTTTGGAGTTTCTCCAAATACGACTTTGACAAATGATGAAATATTAGCATTAAGCGGATGGGCATGGGCTAATAGTAGAACTATGAGCGAGTCCCTATTTGATTGCACAGGGGGTCGTTATCCATATTATGTAATTCCTGCAAGCATTTATTCAGGACTTGAAGTATGGGTAGGTCAGTTTAGAAATACAGACATAGTTGTTACTGATCAAAATGTAGTCAATGCACAAGGTTATACGGTAGCTTACAAAGTTGTGAGATTAAATACTATACAGTACGGTAAATTATACATATCATTCAAATAAACAGTCATGGCAGATATACCCGGAACCAATGTCGCCTCCATGATAACTCCGTTTACAACGCAGGATATCATCGCTACACATAGTGAAACATATGGACAAGGAGGCTATAGAAGTGAGAAAACAGTTGCAGATATGAACGCAATTATTGCGTCCCGTAGAAAAGAAGGTATGATTGTTCATGTCTTAGATGAAGACAAGGATTATATCTTAAAGGACGGTAAATTTGTTGTGAAGACAAGTGAGGTCATTGTCGATTCAGCATTGAGCACTACTTCTCTTAATCCCGTTCAAAATAAAGTAATTACCAATGCTTTAGATTCCAAACAAAACTCTTTGGTTAGCGGAACTAGCATAAAGACCATTAATAGTGTATCTTTGTTAGGTTCCGGCAATATAAATATACCTGTTATAACAGTAGATAGTGCAACAAGTTCTACATCTACAAATCCTCTACAAAATAGGGTTATAACAGCTTCCATTACTGATATAAATACTAAATTAACGCCAATATCTACAGCATGGAACAAGAAAAATACAGCTAATGGTCTTCTTGTATTGGATACAGCAGGATTAGTTCCTAGCAGTAATCTTCCTTCCTATGTCGATGATGTATTGGATGTGTATGCTACATATGATCAATCAGCAACTGGAACTATATCAAATGTTAAATTATATACAGATTCATCTAAAACGATTGCAGTAGTTCCGGAAACAGGAAAGATATACATTGATGTTTCATCCGGCAAACCTCCATATCAATTCAGATGGTCAGGTACAGCATATGTTACATTGAATACCGGAGGACTTATTATTGGTACTATATCCGGTACAGCATTTGATGGTGGAAAAGGACAAGAATTATATTCTGAATATGCAGGAAGCCGAAAAACTATTTATCAAAGAGCATATTCCTTCTTCAATGCCATTACTCCTGCTTCAGATAAATTCATGCAAAATATATCAGCATCTTATACTGCTACTGCCATATCACTGACTAAAGCATATAAGAACTTTGCAGGGACATCATCATCAGAATCATTAACTATAAATGCTGCTACTACAAGTAATGCAGGAGTAATGTCTGCAGCAGATAAAACTAAGTTAGATTCATATCAAGCCTCAACAGGAGCTACTCCGAATTCAATTGCCAAGAGAGATGAGAATGGAGACCTTACAATGCGGTATCCAATTACTAATGCCGGAGTAGATAATAGCTCATCTATTGATTATGTCGTATATATAAGCAATTCTGCTACAAAGTTTATGAGACATTGTTCATTGTCTCATTTTACCGATGTAATGCGATTGGTTACAACAACAAGTAGAGGATTAATGTCTCCGGCTGACAAAAAGAAACTGGAAGATATTGATACAGAGAAGTTCCTTCGAAAAGATATTGATGATATAGCAAATGGAAATATTACTTTCAATAATGGTATTTATGTGAAAGGTTCATATGCTAACCTTCAATCAATTTTTGAACAAGGAGGAAATTCTATCCTTGAACAAGGAGAAAACGGGATTATAGAAACAGCAGAGACACAAGCAGCACCAACTGATATTACATTAGCTGATTTAGCTAATGTTGATGGCACAGTTAACGAACCTGCATACAAGAGGATGATTTTAACTAAACTTGCCGGAGCTACGACATGGACACAAGAATACATTGATCCTCTTATTGAAATTACAGAAGCTCCTAGCAATAATTTATATTATGCTAGAAGAAATAAAGCATGGGTTAATTTTACTCCTTTTTCCGGTAATTATTCAGATTTATCGGGAAAACCGACTATTCCTACCAAATTAGCAAATCCATATGCATTAACCTTTTCCGGAGCAGTAACTGCAACATATGACGGATCAGGCGCAGTCAATGTAAATATACCTGTCGGTGGAGGAGATGGTGGCGGAAGCGTTATCGTAGATAGCTCTCTTAGTACAACTTCGGTAAATCCTGTACAGAATAGGGTTATAACAAATGCTATTAATAATGCCAATAGTAGCATACAAACCAATGCTGATAATATTGAAGCGATAATGGCTATTATCGCCAATATACCATCTATAAGTATAGATACTGCATTGAGCACAACAAGTACCAATGCTGTTCAGAATAAGGTGATAACTGCCGCCTTAAATTCCAAACAGAATACACTTGTGTCAGGTACTAATATTAAAACGATTAACAGTCAAAGTATTGTAGGATCAGGAAATGTCAATCTCACTTATTCTTTTTCTCAGATAACTTCTAAACCAACTACCTTATCGGGATATGGAATTTCGGATGCATATACAATGACGCAAGTAAACAATGCCTTTGTATCTTTAAGCGGAAATGTAATTAGAACATCAGGGAAGCTATCAATGGCAGCAGACGTATTTGCAGATGATGGCTCCACAGGTGGTCTTGATATGAGAAATTCGAATATTGTAGGTGTAAATGGTATATATTTTAAAGATGCATCAGATAGTGACGGTGAATATATCAATTTTTACAGAGATTCTACTCATGTTGATTCTTTATATGCATTAAATGGAGAATTACGATTTAAACCTAATAGAGTATTAGGTGCTATAACGACTGCATCAAATATAATTCTTCATACGGGGAATTATACATCATATGTACCTACAAAAACAGGGACGGGAGCAACAGGGACTTGGGCAATAAGCATTACAGGAACAGCCGAGTTATCTAAAGCTACAAATTTAATCAATGGATCATATACAGGAAGTGGAGGAAAACAACCGCCATCTTATATACCATCAGGGAAGATTAGATTTAACATGATGAATACTGTTGTTGGTACTGACTCTAACTATAAGGATTTCATATTAATGGACAGTTATACTGGTAATGATGTTCCTTATGTTACTGCAATTGGAGTAAGAAAAACTTCAACTCCTGAAGCATATATAATGTCAGGTGCAAAAGGCAATACAACAGAAGCTAATTGGGTTAAGACTACTTTATTAAGTGCTCTTAACTACAATAACTATGCACCATCTAAAACCGGATTAGGTGCTAGTGGCACATGGAATATTAATGTATCAGGATCAGCAGCCTCAGTAGCATGGGTAAATGTTTCCAATAAACCTAATTTTGCAGCAGTTGCAACTTCCGGTTCATATAATGACTTAACTAATAAACCTACAATTACAAATATAACAGTTGACTCAGCCTTATCGACTACTAGCACTAATCCATTGCAAAATAAAATTATCACTACTGCACTAAATGGCAAGCAAGCAAATCTTGTTTCGGGAACAAATATTAAGACTGTAGGAGGACAGAGCCTACTTGGTAGTGGTAATATTGCATTTCCTACAATAACTGTTGATTCTGCTTTAAGTTCCACTTCAACGAATCCTTTGCAAAACAAGGTAATTAATAGTCAATTTGAATCTGTTACTGCAGGAATGCAACTTATTATGAGTTTATACAATGAGATTAAAACAAGTGCTTTAACCTCTTCTAGTGTTGTTACGTCTATTACTACAGAGAATAGCAATAGTACATCACTAGTAACATCTGTTAAATCCATTGTTAGCTATATAAATGATAATCTAATTGATCCTATAACTCCTTTACTTACGGCTTATCTAACTCAAAATACCAAAAATGGTATGTTGATTTTGGATTCAAATGGTAAAGTTCCTAGCAATTTATTGCCGGGCACATTGTTAACATTAGGAACAACATCTACTACGGCTTTTAGAGGTGATTATGGTAACATCTTATTTACTAACTTTGGATCGGGAACAAATCTAACAGGTACTCAGCGTGCTAGAAACTTCTTTGGAAAAATTGATGTTTCTAATTTACATTTCTTATCAGGTGATTATACTTGGACACAAACAGATTCAGAAATAGAAATAGAATTTGAACAATATAATTTTACTGGTACTAAAAGTACATCCTCTACTTTGATTAATTTCCCAATAGCTACAACAGCGAAAGCCGGACTACTTGGAGGAGATCAATTCTCTTATTTAGTTTCTCTTAATACTGAATACAATAATATAGCAAATAAAGCAAATTATATAAAGGCTAGAAAGTTTTTTAACTCTATAAATCCTGTTAATGAGTATTATTATTGTGGAGCTTCTGTAAGTGCTAGTAAAATTGATATTGAGATAGAAGTAGCCAAAAGAAATTTTGATACTTCTAGTGAAACTTATGATTACATAAATATTCCTGCTGTTACATTAAATAGCGCAGGAGTATTAACATCTACCCAATTTACTAATTTATCAAATAAACAGGAGAAATTAGTTTCCGGCACAAGTATCAAAACCATCAATGGACAATCATTATTGGGAAGTGGTAATATTAATATTTCAGGGGGGGGATTGAACTCATATACAACTACTCTTGATATTTTTAATATATCAAATGGTCGAACTATTACTTCTACAGAATTTGCAGAAGTAGGAAGAATTGTGACGGCTGTAAGAGAAGGAAAACAAATATTATATAACTATCAGGTGGCTGAATTTGGTACAGGAGTATTAAACTGCCATTTAGCGGATGATTTAACTTGTCTATCATGGGTAGTTACAAGTTATACTGATACTGAAATATTCTATATCGATCCAACATTATCTACTGATAAATGGGCAAGAATATCATTAGTAAAATCAGATTTTTCAAATATAACTTCCAAATCCTTCGGCTCCTCATCAAGTTACTACAAGCTTCCGGATGGGTTGCTGATTCAGTGGGGGTATAGCACTAATTCAGGTATAGGCAAAGTGATATATTATCCAATATCCTTTTTTAATACTTATTACTCTGTGCATTTAACTGGAACTAGATCTGTACATAGTAATTACATGTATTCTTTTGATATATATACTAAAAGTGTAAGCTCTTTCACAATGGATTCCGTTTACCATAATAATGATTCCGACAATGGGGGATTTAGTATTAGTTTTTATTGGTTTGCTATTGGTAGATGGAAGTAATTATTTCCAATTACCTATAGCTAACCATGTGAAATTCCATGCTGTTTCATTAACATTGCCGCCTTGTGCTATATATCTAGTTAAGAGATCAAATGATGATCCTCCTTTACTATAATACATAGGGGCATATACTATTTTTTCTGATGTATTCACTGCTTCGCCTGTGAATTGTATAGTATAATATGCAGTTTTAAAGGTAGTGGGGAAATATATTTTTTTAATTCCTGCGCCGCCTCCAGTTGTCCCCCACTGAATCAGCAACCCATCCGGAAGCTTGTAGTAACTTGATGAGGAGCCGAAGGATTTGGAAGTTATGAATTAAAATAGTATTTTTACAAAAAATATGAGAAATGATGTATTGGAAACAAGGCTTTTACGATGAACCTGTAGAGGGAAGCCTAGAAATAACAGATGAATACTGGCGAGAGCTTTTGACTGGGCAGGAGAATGGTTTGGAAATCCATGAAGATTCTAATGGGTATCCAATGCTGAGACAACATGTATATACTTTAGAAGAAGCAGTACAAATGAAGGAAATAGAAATTAATGCTTATGACTCTTCTGACAAGGTAAACTGTTTTATACTTGATGGGGAATCCGGATGGCTTAATAAAGCAGATCGAGCAGGATTAATCAACTCCATTAACATAGAAAAAGATGCAGGAAGAACCGAAACAAAAATTTGGTTTAACAATAAAAAACATCCTCTTCCAGTAGATTTTGCTTTAGATATGATTAAAAAAATAGAATTATACGCTATTGACTGCAATGATACGACTGAAGAGCATTTGGCTATTATAAAAGAATTTGCTACTGTTCAACAAGTACAGACATTTGATGTTACTAAAGATTATCCTGAAATATTAACGTTTAAAAGTAAAAAAGATGAAGAAAGTATTTTATGACTCATGGTTAGCTAAGGCTATCTTATTTCCACAGTTTTCTACAATTACTATTATGGCTTGGGTATTTACTAAATATCGTTCCCTTAAACAAGCCGTTATTAATCATGAATGCACACATGCTCGTCAATGGACTGAATTAGCTATTGCTTCAGGAATACTGATTTGGCTTGGAATATTGATCTTTGGTTATTCGGCATGGTATTTATTATTTGCGGCAGTAGTCTTTTATATTTGGTATGGCTTAGAATATGGGATTCGTTTTTTGATTTCTACTGTTTTAGATGATGGGTGTACGGCACATGATATATATAAAAGCGTTTCTTTTGAACAAGAAGCCCGTTTTTCTGAGGAAGATAATAATTATCTAGAAAATAGCAATTATTTCGCATGGACTAAATTTTTATTTAAATAATACATAATGGCATATACATATGACAGTGGAGTAGAAAGAGCAGTCTACTCCACAAAAAAAACAGGAAGAACATTGCCAAACGGGGCAACTGAGATGACTGAGGATTTTGATTCCGGTTTTTCCGGTCATGGCTTTAAAATATGGAAGACAGACGATGGATTTTATAAGATTGAAGCTGATGAATTAATGATTAGAAAATCATTAACAGCATTTGAACTTATCATTTCTCAGATACGTGCCATTAGAGGAAGTTATGCGATTACTCAAGGAAATGCGAAAATTAAGCATGTTGATACTTATACAGAAGGAGGTAAAGGGTATTATCGTATTGAAATAGAAGATGAGGTAAATACTATATTTGAACATGATTTTATTCGCTGCCAAAAAGGGAATAAGGAATATCATGTAGAAGTATCTAGCGTACATCAAGGTTATATTAATGTTCTTATGAGTGAATTTACTTCAGGATCAGATGGTGTTGTGGTAAATCCTCCGGAAGCAGGAGATGAAATTGTACAGTTTGGTAATTCTTCTAGAGATGCTGCATACGCTAACCGACATTCGGCTATTTATATGTCTGTAGACAATGGTGAGCCTAAAATTGATTTAATGACTAACATCTATACAAAAAATTGGGATGATACATTAAAGGTACGTATAGGTGGAGATCTGCCCGGTACAGATGGAGAACGAGGATTCTTTGCTGTTAATGGAAAACTTATGGGTGTAGATGAAGCCGGAGAAACAGTATATCAGATTAATCCTGATGGTAGTGGTTTTTTTGCTAGAGGTAAATTTTCGTGGACAGCAGATGGTGCTCCTTCTTTCTCAGGCAGTATATTCCTTCGAATAGATAATAATAATGTATGGAGAGTAACTGAAAACGGAGAGAATATCATTGGTAATGAAGATGGACAAAGAATAGTTATAAGTCCATCTGATGCATCAATGACTTTTTTTAATGCGGAAGGAAATACTGTTGCTATATATGATGGTAAAACACAAGAAAATCCGGAAGATTTTTTTTCTTCTTCTATTCCAACAATAACTATTAAAACTCTACCATTCTCAGCAGAAAGTTCTTCTTCTATAAATTATGGAACAATAGTAATATCTGAACCATTTCAAACTACAGCAGCAATTAATATGACATGCAATTTTAATATCTCAGTTAGTCATATGTATGCTGATGAATATATATGGTTTAACCTTAATGTTAAAACATATTCAGATTCAAGTTTGAAAAATCTTATTAGTACAAAAAAAATATATGGAGAGACATATGGAAGTGGTAGTAATCCTTCTTATAATATTACTAGAGATGTAATATTGACAGAAATAGGATATAATGTTATCTCATTTGATCTTAGATTTATGGTAGGATATCAAAGTAGTGTGTCTTTCTCTATGAATAGTTTAACTCCTATAATTACTGCAAATAAATACATTTCAAATTACTTTGCAAATGGATTGATTTTAGGTACTTCAGGAAATAATAAATTTACTGTTTATAATGGAGAACAAGGCGGACTACCCACAATACGTTTTAATGCAGAAAATTCGCTATTTGGATTAGGATTTAGCAGATATGGAATAATGACTAAAAGAAATGGCTTTTGGGGTATGATGCCAAGCATTATAAGTTGTGGATTAATTCAGACTGAAGGAAGTTATTATCGTTTTGCTCATTTTTCATCTTATGATAATAATATACCTTCATTATCTAAATCATCTACAGGAATGGTAACATTAACAATTCCAAGCGCTTGGAATCAAGATCAAGTAAATGATACTAGTTGTTATATATTAACGACACCGAGGATTAGGCCTTCATATAGACAATTTTATGTTTCAGCAAATTGGGATAACTCTACAAAGAAAATTTATTTTTATATAAAAGTTGACAATAGTACTTATTATGATGGAGATTTTTATTTTGAAATAAAACGTTATTAATAATAAAGGGGAGTATCAAGCTCCCCTTTCATTATTACGCTAACTTCTCCATTCTAGAGAGTTTTAGTTTCTTATTCATTGTCTTATTTTGTTTATAAGGTTTCTCCTTTGCTCGTTTAGCTTTTTGTTCCGCTTCTAGCTCTGACTTTAAAGCTAATATTTCGGACTTTCGATAACCTATTTTACGATTCTTAAAAATAACCTGTTCAATACCTCTAATATCCATGAGCCGTTTAAATCCAACTCTATTGTTAGAGAAGTTAAGGATTGCATACTTTCATCATAATTCAAAACATCGTTAGGACGTACATACTCACTATTTACCTTTTCAAGAGAATTAATCGCAGATGCAATCTCCGTCTCGTTACAATCCTCACTGAATACAGCCCAAATCTTTTCAAATAATGTCTCAAACAGCCAACGCTTAATAGGACTTAGTTTGGACAACTCATCTTTGACTGAATCAAATAAGTCTGATTTCAACTTTTCAATTTTCTTCTCTACCATAATTTTTCTTTTGATTTTTAATCCTACGTACTTTTCTAAAATGGCGAATACCCAATACAATAGTTGTAATAATTCCGATTGTCCATATCGCTGCCAATACAACCAAAGAGAAATATCCTTGTGGCATGAAATCATATTGCATATCAAGAACACTAATAAGTTCAGAAATAAAAAGAGATAAAGCAAGGAAACGCATATATCTACAATTATATTTCTTATCAGAATTAGCTTGGACATACAAACAATATTCAAGAAGCACTTTATATGAATCATTGAATACTGAAATTCCGTTCCATGCATAATACATAACATACAAGAAATATGCTGCACAGAATAATATAGTAAACCTAACTATAAATTTGTTCATTTCTTCTTAGATTGTACAGTTAATGCTATTCTTTCTGTTAGAAATCCACCTTTCCCGGAACTACTCTTTATCTTTACCGGTGCATTTCCCTTTTTCGCTCGTACCACTTTCGTGGTTGTCTTTATCCGAACCGCTTTGGTCATTGTTATATTCCAAATTAATTAATAAATCTATAAAATGTCTTGCTTTCTTCAAATCTTCAAGTCCATTTTTATCTCTGAACCTCGTAATATACTTAACCACACTTCCTTGAAAAAAATCAAGTTTATTAGCATGAATGTACTCTATTGGTTGGATTGCATATTTTTTATAATGTGTGCCTCCTTCTTGGTAGTTTAAAGCTTCTATATATTCAACATTTGCGTTCGGATGATCAGGATATATCCATCCACCCGGAAATGGAGTTACAGAGCTTTCACTCCATATTTTCTGTTCCTTCTTGTTTTCCATTTTCTTCCTTTATAGCTTCTTTTTTGAAATCTTCAATAGCTGAAACAACATTGTTAAATTCTGTATCTTCTTCAGGAGTTTCATCCTGTAATGGTGTTTCTAATTTTTCAATAAAAAAATCATTTTGTTTTTGAGCAATATAAGTAGCGATATCTAACCAAAATTTGTCATCGCAAAAGCATATTAATGGAGTCATAATAATACTCATTGTTGCATTAAAAAAAACAGAAAAAGCATCCTTTTCTTCATCGGATAATTCACTATTATTTTCATGAGTATTTATGATAAATTTCAGTTGCCCATATAATGTCTGTTGCATCGGATAAACTACCATTTCGAATCCGGCAACCTTTACAACAATACAATTTTTCATTAAGATCAACTTAAAATGCCCAAAATCATACTCTTTTACTATATCATCTATTTGAAGATATACTAAAGTAGGCTTAATATCTAATTGACCTTTAATGGAAATTATATCATTAATTAATTTCTCTGCATGATGAGCATCATTACAAAGCACCTTTAACTTTTGAATTTTTGATTTAAAAGTCTTCTGCAGGTTTTCCCGATTTGTTGTCTCCTTCTGTTTCATTTTCTATTTCTGATTTATTTTCTTCTACTACTCCTTCTTTTTCTTCTTCATCATTTTTTTCTTTAGAAGAAATAACTTCAGAGGTTTTAGATATTTCCGGTTCAAACTGACCTAGCTGATATGCATCCATTGTACGCCATGTATTCATACGGGTAATCTGCTCTTTAATACAGCATTTAAGGAAATATTTCTTGACTTCTTCTTTTTTCATGGCATTGACTTCTGCCTCATTCATATCCGGATTTCGGCTAAGAATAAAATCAATCATGTCCTTTTTATTCTTTACTTCCGGAATGTATTTTTCAGTAAGGTATACATATGGATATATTCCGAGTAATTCATGATATACTCCTACTCCTCCGATTTCTTTTAAAACTCGGACTTCATCGTATGAAAACAAATCATGTTCAGCTATGGCATAGTCGATTTTTCCTGTTTTACGCAGTATCTTTACTATGGCTTTAACCCATGTTTTATCCGGATTATTAATTTCCGGTAATTGCGGCAATTTTGCCGTTGTCAACATCTCAAATAGAGATTCTTCTGTTACATTTCTCATTTTCCAAATAATTTATATCCAACTTGAAAATTATATAATGGCTTATTCTGATATATTCCGATGCCTGCTCCAAACGAAAGTGATTTTGGCGAATTAATGGTCAAGTTAATACTAGGTATCACTTTAGAATCATAGTTCGAAATTTGAGCGTTTAAATAGCCATTCCACGATTTTTTATAAATAGTTCTTATTTCGGTATTCGTTACCTTTTTTTCAATTGTCTTATTAAAGACGTTTATCTTTTCTAATGAAGGATTTACACCACGTATCCATGCCTCATATCGCCCTTCCTCTTTGTAATATTTTTCTTCAATCGGCAGAGATACTTTATTGGAATCCTTAATATAAACATATAACGTATCAATTATTTTTTTATATTTATATTTAGGAGATTCAATTGTTATTGTATCTGTTTTATAAATAGTAATGGTATCCGTTTTATAGATAGTTTTCATTGAGGGTTTCGACTGATCTAGAAAGAAGGTTACTATCCATGATAAAACAAGGATACCAATTACTATATATGGCAAATATTTATTCATCTAACATAGTATCAATGATATCAATCATATCAACATATATATTACATTCTCTCATACATTGATCTATATCAGTTCGTGTACCATGAAATATTACTTGAATTAGATTATTAGCCTTTTCAGCCAAAGTATGAGCAAATTTATTTTTTAATAGCTCAAGTTCTTGTCTATCTTTTGAGTTAAATTTACTTTTAGTATGTTTGAAATTATCAATATCTTCATCTATTGATCTTGAATCGTCTTTGGACATATCTGCTAATGGAGCTTTAAACTTTTCTGCATCATTATATTCGAACCATTTTTGAAAATCATCAAAAGTCTTTGGACTTTGAAAGATAATCTTACCCTCTTTTATCCCTTTATTATATAAATAAAAAGGTATTTTTAACTTAGTTGCTTCATCATAAGCATTTGATAACAAATGCTCGTTAATCTGCTTTAATGTTTTCATTTTTAAAGTGTATTTCTTGTTTGACCATTAATATTTTTTAATTTAAATGTAGCAATAATATATTTAATATCACCATAAAGTTGATCCTCAGAAGGAGTAATCGCTTCAATGAGTATAAAGTTAACATATTTGTTACGCACATCATCATGATAAATGATTTCCCCGGAACTAATGTATTCTACGAAATTATCGTAAGTTGCTCTACGATTGTCTCCTTTGAAAACTAGTGTTAATTCAAGATCAGTATTTTCTCTAATTGGCTTGCTTGCTTGATAATAATTCAATTTATCTGTTTCAGCAAAACTTTCAGTATATACGGATTTTATTTTCCCGTAATCTGAAAGACCTTTAAATTGTTTATATAGAAGTCCGTTCCAATGATTTTCTATATTATATTCGGTATCCTCACCAACTTTTTTCATATAAAAATTAGCCATTTGACTCCTCCTTTCCCATATATCTTTCAATTATAACACTTGTATTGATTACATCACCAGTAATCAATGGATCTCCACCATATAGATATAAATAACACCGGGAATTTTGTCCTAATTCAATATTAATTTGAGATTTCCCAACAATATAAATTTTACATATAAGATAATCTGCTATTTTAAGAGTTGTATTTGAATCTATAACACATAGCAAGGTAGTCGATACATCAAATGCATTTTCGTTAAATTCACAAACCATAGCACTAGAATATCCATTGCCCTTAGCATTCTTATATTCACAGATATATTTCCCATTTATAAATGGCTTAAATTTCTCTGATATGTATTGTGGAGAAAGTCCCCAACCCTCACTAATAGACTGCGCCATATATGAAACGGCATTTGAGTCGCAAGCAAGTTCGAAAAGTTCTCGTTTGGTTTTATGTTCTGACCATTTATCAGTATAACCTTCACAAAGACTTCTTTTTATTGAATTTTCTCTAAATTGTTTTAAATCAGTCATCTTGAAAATGATTAATGCACAAAAATAAATAAATTAATCAACTAGACAAAATTTTGATTGCCTTTATTACGTCACGTTTGGATATTCCACGTAAAGTATGAGTTTTAATGAAATACCTTCGTTGACAAAGCAACATATCAGAATCATCATCAAGGATTACATAATTGGTCACATCTTCATGTTCTTTTAACCATTGATTGATTTCTAAACCACGACATGCAGCATAATGTGTTTCTCTTTCTCCATATTTGAAACCATACATTCTTGAAGTAATGCCTACAATATATTCGGGATACGGGAAAGGATTATGTCCGTAAACTTTTTCTTGATTTGTGATTTTTTCTAATGTCTGCTCCAAAGTATATCTTCTCCAAGAAGAAGAAATCACAATTTTAGCTCCGGTTGCATCACAAATCTGTTTAACTAGTTCGACCTTTTCATTATCAATCGCCCAATTACTTTTTAATGTGGTTATCACACCGTCAAAGTCGAGGAATATTATCTTCATATCAAATTTTATTAATTTTTGCTTGGTTAATACAATCGGTAGCCCATCCTACAATATATGCACAAGTCTCATCTTCACCAATATTAAATCCCATAGACATTCCTAAATCTTTATGTATTGCAGTAGCTACATGTAATGCTTCATGCGCCATATCCTTAACAGTCATATACTCCTTTTTTCTAAAAACGACACAGATGCCATAATCACCATTGTCACAGGAAGAGCATCTAAAAGTTATAGCCTTGTTATTATCAAAATCCTCTTGACTTATTTTACCATCATCACTTTCCCTATTCTCGAAATTTTCATTAATAAATAAAGCCGAATCTGTAATAACCACATATAACTTTCTTGGATATATATGATTTACAAAACAATGTATTTTATTCTTCATCTTCTAACAATTTAGAAATAAATATATCTTTTGCCTTAATCATAACATCAGTCGGTATATCAAATCTAGTCATTTCTGACATATAATCCCATGCATCTGCTACCTTTGCTATAAGATCATCTTCTACTATAGCTAATGCTCCATATGCTTTACCAATAGACACCGCTAAAGAAACATATCCCGTTGTATCCATTCTCTCATTTTTGTTCAAATCTAAAGTATTATCCTCGATATACTTTTTTGCTTTTTTATTCATAATGTTATTCTTTTAAAATGGTAATTCATCCGTTGGTTCCGAGAATGGTAAATTATCGCTTGAATATTCTCGTTGATAGCCATTATATATATGATCATTATTTTCTTTGAAAATAGGAATAGCCGGAGAAGGATTTTCCCAACCATAATGGATATTCTCATTTTCTTCATTCATAAAACGTCTGCTAGGAATATCATAATACATTCCACACATATAATCGACAATGCCATACATTCTGTTTTTAGCTACTTCTAATACATTGCCATAGTCCATCATTGCTGTTATCGCTTCTTTTCCAAAAAACTCTCCCCCTCTTTTTTCAAAATCCTTGTTAACACGATGAATGATAAATACATTAGATGCAGCATTAGTTAAATCAGCCGTACCGCTAATAGAATCCTTTCTTAAGAAGTCTACCTGTTTTCGTGGATGACATACTAATATCAGATGTATATTGTTCTTCTTAGAAAATTCGCATATCTGCAAAATAAGCTCTTTCTGTTTGTTATTCTTATCTCCTTCAAACAGATCAATATCTAGAGTAAAAAGATTATCCAAAATAAGCAACTCTACACCATTGTCAACCATTTCCTTCATATCATTAAATAGTTGCGCCCATTTGCTTCCATATTCATTGTTATAAAGGAAAAACTTATCATCAAGCCAATTATCTATCTTATCTATGACAGATGGATTTATATAAAATTTCCCAATATTCTTTCTTGATTCTAATAAATTCTCCCTTCCGGCTGCAACCATTTCAAGCCATGTTTTTAATACTCCCGGTACAAGTTCTCCACTCCATAATGCTGCTTTATGACCATTGTTCACAACATTCAATATCAATGTATTCAACCATGATGATTTACCACTTGAATTAGTACCTGAAAGTAGGGAAACCTCACCTAAATTTAGTCCTACAATAGCCCTATCTAAAGAGTGAAACCCTGTTTTTAGACTGATGATATTATTCAAATCTATTTTAGGTATATCCTTCATTCTAAACCATTTTTTGCCTAATTCAGGACTCTCTTCTTTTACCTTCTGTTCCTTTTTAGACGTATATTGATTTCTTTGATATGGGATAGCAGTATTATGTGCTTGCGATTTAATGTCGTAAGCATTAGGTTCAAATTTCAATCTTAAATCTCGCCATGTGTACTGACTACATGAATTATGAAAACATGTAAATCCTATACCATCTTTAGATACAAAAATAGCTGAATCAGGAGCTTTGTGAGATGGATCAAATGGACATTCAGACAGGACTATTTTTCTTGTTCCATCGCCCATTGTTATATCCTTATGAACTTTTATACCATAATTGGATATAAAATTATCTATATCAAATTGCTCCCTATTCCCTAAATTATACCTATTTATAGGTTCAGTCTTAGGTAACATATCTGCCAAATTCTTAAATAATGATATATCATTAGACTGTATGCATTCAGGTACAACAAGTATTTTACTTAACCTATGCGGTCTTTTAGGTGTATTTCCTCCTTTTCTTGAATATGTACCATACAATTTTGTAACTCTTGCCGGATTAAAGACTTTCAAGTCTACATCTACATATTCATCAGTGAATTTACTTCCCAAATATTTAAGGAAATTAGATAATATCAATGTGTTTTCAGGAGTATTTTCTAATTTATCAACTTTAAACATTAGATGATAACCATTTCCTGACATAGACACTATAGGAGAAAAGAATCCTCTTTCTCTCAAAAATCTCCTAACAGACAAAGCCATCTGCCTTGCTCTTTCTAATTCTTCATCAGTCGTAGCTATTTCCTTTACACCTCCTTCTCGTACTGGATCTAAGTCTACTAATACCCAATTCCTATATTTGATATCATTATCTTTTATAGCTTCACAACCCTTAATCATTTTGTTATATTGAGGGTAGCCATCCATAGCATCTTTTAGTTGATTAAAGATAAAGTAAATATTGTATTTATCATCAAAACGCAATATATTTTCTATTGCCTTATCTGCATCTCTAAATATGCCGGAATAAATATCATATTTGTTGAGAGGATTGAATAATCTAATCTCAAATAAATCTGTATCAGAATCCCTAAATACAGAAAGAGTCCTTTTTATCTCATTAACGTCCATTAATCATGATCCCATTTTTGTTGTTCCTTATTCCATACATATTTCCGTCCCTGACAAAATACTGTTGCATTATCCGGTCGAGTATCTTTTGTATATCCATCACAAAGATTATCAAAAGCCCACGGATAAAAGCATATATATCTTTGTGATGGCTCATTCCATCGAACATCTGAGCCATTGGTGTTAGGATGATATTCATTTTCATCATAGTCAGGTTCATCAGTAAATAATTCCCATGAGCGATTATTTATATATGTTTGAAGATTCTTAGGATTAGGATAAAAAGAATCAGCATCCTTTGCTTCTTTCCTTTTTCTATTTTCAGCATCTATTGCTTTGTTTAGTATTGGAATAACATCATGCCAATCCTTATGCTTCTTTACTAATAAATCCAATTCTGTTTTCAGACCTCTTTTAGCACCGGGATATTTTTTTCGAAATTCTTCAAATACTGATTTCTCTTCTTCTGTCGGATAAAAAAGCACTTTCTTAGATACGTTAGTATCTTCTTTTTTATATGTATTACTATCTGTATGTTTACTATATGGTATTGTCGCTTCATTTTGATAATTTGCATTCTTCATTTTGCTAATATCGTAACCTTCATTTTGAAGAATCGAAATCGCTTTATCACTAAATGCATACCAACACGTTCTGTCAAGTTTATTTTTATTAAAATTTCCTTTAATTAAAAAGTCACATTCACAAAGAAATTTTAAACTTCTCTGTATTTTAGTCTCATGAATATATGGAAATAAATCAGATAATGCTTTTTGGGTATTATAAGTCCAATAATGTCCATCGTAGAGATGTTTGTTATTAACAGCATTTTTATTTATCCAAAAAAACATATTATGGATAAGTATGGCTTCTTCTATTCCATATTCTTTTGCTAATTGTACATTGAATTGATGTTCCATATAATTGAATTGATGTTCCATTGGTTAATAATAAACAAGCGGAAGAGTTAATGGAACAATCCTCTTATCATTCGGTCATGACTCCGAACTATCCGCTTATTTTTAAATAGTGGGAAAGGCAAACTGCAAAACCTATCCCACTCTACAAATATAGATATTATTTTGGATAAACCCTTATAGATAACATAATTTAAGCTATAAAAGGACTATTCAGCGCAATTTCCGTATCTTCATCCGGATTTTCAATGAATATAGGCTGTCTTTCTCCAGTAACAGCTAATATAACATTCTCAGAATTAATGCCATTTATTGTAGGAATTATATATGATATCGTAAAGTTTATAGAAATATTAGATCCTCCATCAGCCTCTATAAAATCTTTCATTTTTATGTTTCCTTCCCAATTCTCAGAAGAAATATTAAGACCTTTTTCACTAAAGGCAAAATTAACAATTCCTTTGTATTTAGAGTCTTGAATATTAGCAGCCTTTTGAAGACAATTCAATATTTGCTTTTTATTAACTGTAATTTTAAACAAGATCGGATATTTGAGCAATGAATGGAAATTGGGCATTTTATATTCCAATTTTCTGACCATTATCATTGTATTGTCACAAATAATAATAATATTATTTTCTCCATTTTTAATAGTGACCTTATCTTCTTTTTTTAAGGCTTTTACAATACCACCAAAAGAATTCTTTGGAATACCAAACTGAGTTGTGATATTGTTATTTTCCAATTGCATAGAATCATGATACATTTTAAATCCATCTGATGCAAATACATTGACTCTCCCTTCTATGATATCAATATTTAGACATCCCATAGAAAGTTTCATATCATCTAAATCACCAAGATACTGGTTGCTATTATTTATCCAATATGAAAGTAAATCAGCTTGAATATCAAAAGCATCAGACCCTTTATCGCTATTTAATTTCGGATACATATTTGGATCATCACATGGAAAAACTACAGATCCAGTATCTGTGGATATAGTAGATGAAATTATTTTTTCTCCTTCTACTGAACTTAATTTCTCTATTATTTCAATAGAAATATATTCATCTGATAGAAGAGATATGTAACTTACAAGATTATTCTTGTTAATGCAAAAAATACCATTTTCAACATCTGCCTCAACAGGACATACCGTTTTTATAGCATTCTGATTATCATATGATAAGATCCATGCCTTATTCTCCTTAATTTGAACTCTTATGTCCTCTAATATTGGAAGTATTTTTTTGTTACCGGAGAAGCTACCGCCAATTTCGATAGCTTCTAATAATTGTTTCCTATTAAATTTTAGTTTCATTTTCTTTTGCCTCTTTTTTTTCAGCCAGTTTATATATAACAATCGCAGATAATGCCACTTTTAATTCCATTATACCTTTAATCTTATTACCCAATTCATCTATGTCTATTTCCATTTCGCCATTAAATGAATCGATAATATTTACCATTTCTTTATCACCTCCTGATAAAAGAATAAAGCTTTTTATAAAATCACTATCAATACGAGTTTTTATTACAATTTCATTCATCGTTTTTAAATATAAAATTATTACAATAATATCCAATGTATCCCGGTTCTACAAACATACCAATTTCTGTAGTTAATTCGTTACTATATTTAATATATACCTGATATCTCATGCATACATCTCTGATTGGACAATTTTCTCCAGTGCAATGTGCTACATCATTCATCAGTACCTTCATTTAATACTTTAACATTGATTAATTTGTCTATGGTATCAATTTTTTTATCAAGATCGCATGCTTTCCTTAAGTTTTCTCTTTTCATTTTTCATCCTCCATAATTATAAAATATACTCCATCAATTTTAACATATGGAATTTTTTTATTCTTAATCCATGATGTTACTGTTTCCCTGACAACTCCTTTTAGTTCAGCATAATGACGAACTGTTTTTAATTTTGTTATATCTACTTTCTCTATTTTCATTTTTATTCTCAATTAAAATAGTATTGTATTCCAATAATTACGCCAATGCCCGAAACAATCGCATCGGTTTCCATCATTTTCCTTACGGACAAAAGCAAGATTGTTTCTATCAATCAACGGCTTATTGTAAGGATATTGTTTTACTCTGATTTTATAGGCTCGTAGAGCAAGCCTACGATTCTTTATTTTATTCATCTCTATGTATGTTTTGAATTAATCGACTCTTACAATTTTGCCACTCTCTAAAATCACATATAACTTGCAGTTGTAATCAATAGAGCTTGCCCATTGATGCGCATATCTTACATATTGATGTAGCTTATATCTGCTTGGGTCGGAAAGCATCTTTTTTCTAATCCTTTTTTTCATTTCTATTCTGTTTTACGTCATTAATAACTCGGATTAAGAACATATACATCGCATTCGTGGCACAAGTTGCATTCCTTTGTTTTATCTTTAAGACACATACTTTTAGTCTTTTCCGGATAATGCCAATCAATAGAACTACAAACAATTAACTTAATATGGTCTAATTCTAAACTATTCGGACAATGTTTATTGAGAAAGTCTAAATCCTCTTTGATTAGTTTCTCATACGCACTCTTATCAATCTTTATGCTCATATCTTATTTGTTTTGAGCCTTTTCAGGCTACGTTAATATTCATTTTCTCTTTCATGAAGGATAGGATGTGCGCAATCACATCGACCGTCCAACCATTACCAAGCATCCGGTACTGCTGTGTGTCGGAGCATTCCCATTTATACCAATCGGGGATCGTTTGCAATCGGGCGCATTCGGTAGGAGTCAGACGACGTATTCTTGCAATCATGCCGTCCCTTAAAATCCTCACATAATTGTCATTATCCCCCATTTTATGGACACGTTGATTAATTGTCCTACATTTCACTGCGAATGGAAATTCAAATGGTTCAAACTTATAGGGGGTGAAAGTTTCCGTTTTCTTTCTTGATGCAAGACAGGAGACCATTTTATCACTCAGATAAAACTTATCGTCCACTTCATCTTCAAGTATATCTTTCAACAAGACTCCTTTATCCACAGGCTGCGGTATGTCCGAATGCAGCTCACCAAACAGTCCATTTCTCCTCGTCCGGATATTCTTCCAATATATGCGCCTCCGATTCTGTGCTGATACCAAGGCGGAATTGATATGCACACCATATACACCGATAGCCTCGCTTAATACCCTTTCCCATTTCTTACCCATTTCTACGTTTTCCAACAAGAACAGCACATTCGGATTGTATTTACGAATATCGGTTAGGATACGCATATACTCCCAAAACAGATAAGACTCTCCTTCGAATTGAATGCCTTCCTCTTTTAATTCCAGGTAGCGATTTAGGGTGTATATCTCCTCTTTGTCGGCAGTGGACATCCCGACACGTTTTCCGGCAAAAGAGAATGACTGACAAGGGCTGCCACCTATCAACAAGTCAATAGGCTCCAACTGAGATACATCTACCCGGTTGACATCTCCGAGCTGAATTGTGTTCGGGAAGTTCAGTTGTGTCTGCTTGATGGCATGCTTGTCTACCTCGGATGCGTAGTACTTTTCCGGGATAATACCAAGCTGTTTTAAGGCTATTTGCCCACAACTCATGCCGTCAAATAAACTAAGTACTTTCATTACTTTTTTTATTTATCGTTCTAACATACATTGTTCACACAGATGCAAAAAATCGTTTCCTCGCAATTTTGAAGCAACTTCAGAGGATATATCATAAGCAAGCTCGCCTAATTCTTCACCTAAATAATAGGTATCATCTTTAAGACAGGCAAAATCTTCATCATTCTCAATTTGCTCTTTGAAGTAGGCAAAACCAGATTCTTCATCACTAAATAAATCAATCCATATCCAACTACTTTTGTTGATACCGTCAAATTGACGTTTGAGTAGTTGATATACTACTTTCAAGAAATCTTCTTTCATAATTACTTCATTTTTAATCATTAGTTAATTACTTTTGCCAACTTATTAAAAGCCTTCTCTTTATCAAACTTAATCCCATCTTTGAACTCTAATATCAACTGCCAAAATTGTTTTTTATAAACATCACCTGCTTTATAGTCAGTTTTATAATGACATTCCTGCGGGGTAGTCATTTCCTTAAATGTATTCATCGCATTAAGATATGTGGCTCCCCATTCTGTGAGCTCTACACTAACGGTATCATTCAAATCTATTTCTATTAACTTACAAATCTCTATTTTGTGAGTTTCTTCCTTTGCAACAAGAGCAGCTTGTAAGCTCTCTATCTGGTCTTTTAGAATTTCGATTTCACTCATATTTATCTTGTTATTAATCAAACAGTTTAAATTCATACACCCATACATAAGGATTGCTTTCCCATGTCCCTTTGCCCGAAACTTTGTCTATCAAAGCGGAAAAAGCATCACGAGGAGTATTATATAGTCCGATATGTTTTTTATCGGAAGCACCAACGAAAGAATAGGCAATACCGCCATTCCCATTTGCAGAATCAAGCCTATAAATTCCTTCTTTCATGCAATCTTCATCGCTAATGTCCTGTAGGCGTTCAACCTTGATGTCGGTGATTTCGATATGGTGGGGCATCAGATCGGCTTTCACAAACATCTTGTTAAAAAATCCGCTTTTCTTTGGCATTATAGGATAACCATCTTCGTCTAATTCGTAATCGGGAATATTACCACAATCCTTGTAGCTTTGTGCAATGGCAACTACTTCGCCAACTTTATATTTGGGGAGAATTTGTCCGCCATCAATCATACGTTCATCTTCGTCATACATACATATTTCAGTGACTTTACCAGAAGGTCTCTTACATACAAAATATCCTGCAACGTTTACACCTCTAAACTTTAAAGGATAAGTAACTATTCTTCTCGTCATAGTCTTCCGACCTTCTAACACAGCTTGAATTAAGCCAAATCTATCATTGAACATTATTTTCTTCATACCTTTATTAGTTTTAACGCTTTCTGTATTCCAGCTTCTAACGCTTCTTCGTAAGTATCCCACTGACCACCATCGTTAGGACCGTCGAATATACCGGCAGCTATAAAAGTTCCATTATCAGCCTTGCATATATCATAACCATAACCACAAGCGTTTCTAATGATGGAAATATGTAGGTTCTTGGTTTCACGTAGCCACTTTTGAGCAACAGACTGAGTAGGGAAATGATAACAACTGAATCCTTTCTCTGTCAGCGACTTTAAAGTATCCAATGTTACAAATTTTTCATCCATAATTATTTCTGCTTTTTAAGTTCTTTCAATACTTTCTTCGCTATCTCATAACCATTCAATGGCCAACTGGTATAAACATCATCTGTGTGTTCATCGTAATGGTTGGCGTATACGTATTCCTTCAAGTTTTCACGAAAGGATTCATCGTCTAAACCTTCATCATCACAATCATCGTACATATTCAATTCATGAGCTACCTCCTTACATTCTTGATGTGTAACAAAGTCATATACGATCCTGTCATAGACATTTGTCTGACGAACATACTTTTGTCCCGGCTGTATCTTGCAACCACAGAAATCACATATGTGTTCTTTTTGGGCTGTTGGGTAAGTTACTTTTAGTATTGTTGGCATAGTTATTTATCATCTTTAGTTATCTCCTTATATAAATTCCATAATTCCTGTTCGGTATAATCTTCACAAGAAATATCAAGTCTCCACGTCCATCTATCATCAAATCCACCTGTATAATATCCAAGCCCCATTCTACTTATTTTATTAAGTAGTTTTAAAGGTGGTGTAGTACCACCGAGCAAGTTGCACAAATCTTCTTTATTAAGTTCTACTATCATAGTTATTTCTCTTTCTTTAATTCTTCACAATGCAACTTATAAGCATAGGCAAACATCTTCAAAGTAACAGGCTCAAAGTGAAAATCTGCTTGTTTACCTTCTACTACAACAGAAACACATAAATCTCCATCACAAAAATCAATATATGCCATAGCATTGTCATTCCCTTTGATAGAAAAGGTTTGTGTCTGTATACTATCCATGATTCACCTCCTTTTCTAATATTCGTTGCAATGGATCAAAACTCTCATTTACTTGTTGTATTCCATCTATAGCATCTCTTATATTGGCACATTGCAAACTACTTAAAGCATTTGTCATTCTAAACGCAGGATTTACCATACAAATACCAGTAAGAGCATCAATCAACTGTTCTTTGCTTAGTTGTTTTAACTGATCCTTAATTGTATTTCGCATTTCTTCTTCACTCATTGCTATTCCTTTCCTTTAAAGTGTTCTATTATCTCTTCTACGGTTGCCTTGTGCGAGGGGATACCCATAGAATCAAACTTATTCTTAGGAATTTTCCATTTATCCATACAGCATTTTAGGAGTGCTCCCTTCTCTATTATAGTATCAGGATAGTTAATACTTCCAAGCCTTACTTCTGTCACAAAGAACTGTTCTTTATCAGTATCATCCCTCAATGCGGCAAGAGCTAGAAACAAATCCTCGTTGGTTCCACAGTCAATACGTCCGGCACAGTCGTAAGTCCTGTAAGGATCTTTATCATCAAACAGAGTAGCAGGAATAGAGTGATAATTCTCCAAATTTGAAGCGGTAGATAAGCATTCTCCATCTTCGATAGATAATAAAGGTTTATATCCCAACGCTTCCAATCTCTTCCGAAGCTCCAGTGTATTCTTTCTTATAAAACAAGATGTTGTAAATCCCATAGTTAGTCTTCCTCCAATTTCTCTAAAAGCTCTTTTGCTCGTATTTTACAATACAGGATATTATCAATTATCATACCATCCATGCTTATATCTGCATGAAAACTCTTTATCGTTACCCATCCGTACCATTTTTTAACCTGTACGTCAAATATATGATCTAGCAAACCATATATATTTATTCTGTATTTTTTCATTGTTTTCTTTTTTAGTAATCATAAAGTTCAACACGATCTTCACGCTCTATGACATCTTTCACCTCATCGTCAAAAATGTCTATTTTCACAGGTTTACTTTTATCTTCTATTTGAGATAAAATGTCTATTAATTCTTGTACCGTCATATTAATATATAGCTTATGTATTTATTATTTCTGAAAATGTTTTTAGATATTCATCTGAATTCTCATAAAGTTTTTTTTCTCCGGATTGTAGAGCATATCCTTCTACAAAAAGTTGAAATGCTCTTTCTGCGGCTGAAAAGCAACAAGCATATCCTGCTAAAAAATCCTCCTTTGCATCATTAAATCTTTTAGCATAATCGTCATCATCTATTTCTTTCAAGGTTTTCATCCTGAAAAAAGTCTTGTGATCTGCATAAGCATAAGCCTCTTCATTTTTATTCATATCTTTTTATTTATTAGTTAAACATGGAACAAAAGTAATTAATAAATTCGGTATTCCTAATACATAAGTGGTAATTAACTATACTTTAACATATACACATAAAAAGAGAGTACTACTATCACTAGCAGTACCCTCTCCCGTAATTATGACCAAATCCTTGTATGCGTCTAAGCCAGCCAATTACTAAAACTAAACACAAGCCACAAATAAAAAAACTAAAAAATGTCATCTAACACCTTAGAACCAGTTTGAAATTTTAATAGTAATATATAGACAAAACAACACAGTATGAAATATCGCCTAAACGCACCACAAATATAAAACATACTTTCGAATATACAATAGGTATTTCTCTTTTTAACAAAAAAAATAGGAATCCAGTGCATACTAAACTACCGGACTCCCATAAATATCAATGTTTTCTACACATTACGCCACAAATATAGCAAAAAAAACGAGCACTATTTCACAACAGCACCCGTTTAAAACAAAAAATATATGAAATAAACAGATAATTTCAATGCAAATATAAGAATATTATTCAATATACAAAAAAAGTAGAGTAGTCTTGGCGGGGACTACTCTACTTGGGGTATAACACATGTTGTTGTAAGGTAAGGTAATAGAGTCGTTATCACAACGATCTATTCAATTTTAATCACTCTTTGAATAACTAATGGCGCAAAGATATAAAAAATATCCGAATCAACAAAGACTCATGCCCTTTTTATTAAATTCATTGAAACGAATCATTGCCTGTTCTTCTGTATTTGATTCATATGCCCAAATACCGAAACTCTTGCTCTTCGGATAACTTATGCAATCAAACTGAGTATTCTCCTTACGTCTGAACACCTCATAACTCACCGTACCACTCTCTATATGCGTCTTTTTATAAATATAAGCGTAAGGAGACTTCGCAATCTGCTCAAAATCATAGCCTCTTACCTCTCCTTCACCGGAGAAATGCATCTCTAGCTCTTTCATTCCTCTACTTTTTTGAATATAACAGATTTTTTATCCGGTCTATATCTTCCACTACAGTTCCCTACTGTTCCATAATTAACACGGCAGGATACTTTCCCCCAATTTTCAAAATAGCATCCTTGACATAGTGATGCGTTATCCTCCTCACACCTCAATCGTACAAGACCATATGAAAATTCCTCACCTATCTCAAAATAAGTTTTCTTTTGCTTCTTTTGCCCACTTTTATTAATTGATGATATGGCATAATGTTTTCTGATTAATTCCGAGGATTTTTCATCATATTTCACAAAAATAATGCCTTTGTTATCACTCCTCTCATGAGAAGAACAAGGACAGATATTAGGGGGACATGGTTTAGAAGCATATTCGCCACTGTAAAATTCGCATCCTTCACATTTTTCGCTTTCTTCAATTCTATATAAATCACCTTTATACTCAACAATATCACCAATATTCGCATCATTAGACAAAGGAACAATGCGATTAGGTAGTTTTACAAAATAAACGGATTGACGATCACTTCTATTATTCATTCCACAATATCCAAAAACCTTCAAAAACTCAATATATCCACAGAGCAATGAACCATTTAAGACACAATCATTTATGCAAATATTATACTTCTTATCCTCTAAGCACTGATATAAATCACCTTGATATAAGAAAACTTCGCCTACTTTTCTTTCAGGTATGACATTATTTACCTTTTTAGTATCAGAAGCAGCACCCTCTTTCCTTACCACTTCCTTAAAAACAACACCAGTTCCATCCGAGCGGTGAAGCATAGCACATTCACCAACAATAGGTCTAACCGCATCACAAGACTCAAAATCGCAAAAATAACAGTGCAAACAGCTATCACCTGCAACACACTCCAATTCAATCTTACCACAGGAAAAACTTTCTCCTACAGCATACTCATTTTTAGTTTTTTCTTCTCTTCCATAAAATATAAATTTAAATTAAATACATATCCGCCATTTTTAAACTTTATACCCAAAAGGCAAGGGAACGGTCATATTTTATAATAAAACCCGTGATTTGGCTTAATGGGTAAGCGAAAAACGAATATCCGAGCGCAAATATAAGAACATAAAATAGAAAAACAAGAAAATAACACGATTTTAACAGAAAATATATACGAGAAACAAGCGAAGACGGAAATCACCGCTTCGAAAAAGAAACAGAAGACTCCCAGTCGACAGGAACTACTCGAATTTTTCGAGTAGTTCATTATCCAAATAAAAAAAATAAAAAAAATAAAAAAAATTGTGCGGAGGCGGGGTTCTAGACGGCATGGCAAAAAGCGGGGTGGGGTATGCAGCAGGGTAGGCATGGGATTAGCAGGATATAAAAAAAGGTTTTTAAATAAGCAGAGAAGCTATTATTAATCCTTCTGCTTGATTTTAAACGTTCAAACGATTAATATATCTTATCTAAGATTTAGCGCCCTTATACAGCCTTATAATGCGTCTAATACGATGGTTTGGTGTTTTGGAGAGATCGATTTTTTGTGCTAGATCCATTTTTAATGGCTAAATGTACATTTTATGCTAAAACATAACGCTTGCTTGTGAGAGCGAAAGCGAGCGCACTATTTCTATTAATCTTCCTCCTCCTCTCTTCATCTGCTTCTTTTTTTTTCTTTGTTTATTTATCCTTTTTCTCGACAATCCATTAACAATAATTAAGTTAATGTTTTTTAGCATTTGCCTTATTAAATAAGGAATTAATCTTTAGGTATATACTCTTTATATACTGACACATGTATATACACTGTATGTTATATATATAATTATATATCATATATCAATGTCTATATGATATATATACTCATTATATTCGTATATATATCATCTATACATTGGATATATGCTATTTTGTATGTATAATATAATACGTAGTTATCATGTTGCGATATTTCAGTTAATTACGGTAAAATCGTAGTTATGTATGTTAATCTAATGAGGCATGTGTTTTTCTATTATAAACGTTCGTTAATATATCATGTGCTTTTGTACAAGTTATGGATATAAGCCGTATATTTGCAACGTCATCAAGAGAGAGAGACAGATGTTGAAAATGTTAAAATATTGAAATATTGGTATTAGCTCTTATCCTTGGTTAGCTAGCTGTTGTGTGCGTGCTTAAACACGATATAATCGTAAAATGACGGTACAATAATCACATCTCTTTTATTCCTTATATACAGCTTATCAGCTACATTGGTTAATATCATAATAGTCGTTCTTATCGTATTGGAGCAGGTGGCGAAATTGATGCATAATAGCATCCTTAGTAGATGTAAATCCTGTAGAGTCAAACAGTACATATGACTATAAATATATTGCTATAAATACCCGAAATAGACCGACAAAGTAGGGGATATAGAGTACTTGGAATCGCCTGTTTAGGCGGGTATAATATAAACACTATCCTATAAAAAAGTCACCGCAAATAATCGTCTTTGAGCAGTAAGCATACGAGCTAGGCGTTCGTACTGACTTAGTAGCATGAATAACAGTAATGTGATATAGGATAGTTGCTATAATGTAGCCATCGACTGTTCCAAGCCAGTTAAATACAGAGGATAGCAATTGATAACTAATAACTAAAACATAAGATTATGAAAAAGAATCAGAACAACACGTACCGTGTACTAGATTGTAACGGTAAAGATACAGGAATCCGCTACTACGCTTCGAACAAGAAGGAAGCTATGAATAAGTTTAAAGAGGACACTCCGAATTACAGAAAGTACGGCTACTTCGGAAAACTTAGCAGGTGGTACGAAGGAGGAGTTTACGGTTCAACAGGTATTAACTATTAAAACATAAAGCCATGAACGGGATTAAAGTTCTTCAAATTCAGAGAATAGAAAAAGAAATGAGAATGAGATTAGCAGTAACTATTCAAAAATGCAACACATTGAGAGGATTAGTGGTGAATGGAGATATTAGTATCCCTGCTGCAAAACATGCAATCAACAATGGTTTAGGACAAGAGCTTTGCTTTCGTTATGCAAGGTTATGCAAGTTCATCCGATTCTACGATAACGGTATTGAATTTCCACAGATGGATAATATTAAGGGAGAATACAATAAAAATATAGACTTTTTCTTTTAATATGATTAACGAAAGAATCAAGCGAATTTTGCTTTTATTAGATGAAAAGCAAATCAGAAGGATTAAGCGAACAGATAAGGAATATGTTTATCTGTTCGCTTGTTGTTTGGATAAAGATGAGAATGTTACTGTTACTGTTAAATGCAGTAATAATTATGAGAGAGTATTGCTCAATCAATACGAAGTAATCCTATATTCGGAAGTTGTAAAACAAGGTTTGAAAACATTGAAATTATAAATAGGAGGAAAAAACATGTATAAAGTTGTAATAACCACCCAAGATGGCAGGACAATATATTGTAAGGCAAAAAACACAAGAACCATTATTTTCGCACAGCTGCCTTATTCTTTTATCGTTAAACATAACGACCATCCGTTTTTAGGTCAATTCTATTACGGTGAGAAAGGTATTAATCCTTATTCTGAGGCATATGTAAGGATTCAGCAATTAGAGAAACAACACCTTCTTTCTAGCGTTACAAATCTTCTTGGAGCTAAGGTCGAGTATTATCCGATGGATGGTCGGAGTAAAAAAGCTAAAAAACTTCCGTATTTTCATCTTGATATGTGTATTTAATTAATAACTTTAGTGATCAAAGTTAAACAAGTAGTAACAATTAAAAATATAAGATTATGAAAACAGAAAAAATTTACATCATCGAATTTAGAAATTCCGAAGGTGAGAGAGGCGCTCAATGTTATAGAGCAACAACTATCAATAAGGCATTCGAAATAGCTCGTAAGCATTGTAAAGCAAGCTGTGTTGAATTAATAGGAGTAAGGGAGGCTTAATATATGAAAACGGTTACAGTAAAAGTGAAATTCAAAGCACTGGGAGTAAATAAGACTAAAACCGTTAAAGTATCACTGGAATTTCCGAATGACTCGTACCCCTGTTTCTCTAAAATAGTAGACGAAGTTTATAAATCATGTGACCCGAAATTAAATAACTGCTTTAACTATTTTGGATACATAATCGGAGTAGAACAAATATTAAAATAAGGAATAGAATTATGAAAGCAAATTACAGGATTAGATTATATAGCGAATTCACAAAGAGAAGCAGAACTATAAAATTGTATCAGATGGATTTCGGTCAGCTAGCAGAATGGATGAAAACATTCGAGCAAACAAAAGGATTGGTAATAAAGAAAATAATTAACGTAAGCATGTAAGATGATGAAATCAAAGGTAGGACAATGTGAGAATATTTTACAATAGGAATTTTTGCAGTAAAACCATAAATAAACATAAAATGGAAGCAATTTATAAAAATAAGCCTATTTACCGACAGGCTTACATATTATCAGAAAGATGTAAAGATTTAGGTATTAAATTAGTTTACAATCAAAGAAATAAAATGGTATATATTTCTTTGTTGAATGCTCCTTCGATGGTTGAAGGTATTGAAGAAGCAGAACAGACTCTTGTATTATGTCTTAGTAATTTTTCTGACGTTAGAGACCATATCGAACATATAGCGAATGTATATAAGGATAGATACAGATCGTATTATAAAGGGAATAATGAAATGCTTAAATATATTGAATAACATGAAAACATATTATATATTTTTATTTTGCGTATATCTTCTTTTATCCTCATGTTCAAGCGTAACGAACAATTCTGTGCTAGAATATGAAGTAATAGAAATTGAAAATTGTGAGTATATCTTAGTTAAATCAAAAACATATGGGATTGGTTTATCTGTAACATCGATTACTCATAAAGGGAATTGTAAATATTGTAGTGAACGAAATAATATGAAACGATGACAACAAGTGAATGGAGAAACATGATAATAGGTTTAATATCACTTATTGCAGTTTTATTGAGTCTATATTTTATAGGAAATGTCATTATTTAAAAGGAAATTGACATATGAAAAGTAATAGAAAAAGAACAGTATTATCTAATAAATTAGAGCTTGTTTGTAGTGCGATGAATAATAAAGTATATTATTCGCTCATTGAACAAAAGAGAATTAATCATCGCAAAGAAGTGATGAGTCAATTAAATTAACATACCGAGGAATATCTCGGTATGATATATTAAATGATTAATAAATATAAAAAACAATGATTATGAAAGCAACAGATTATAAAAATAGCGGATATACTCATGTTTTAGTAGAAATCAATAACTTTGCGAATGAACCTTCAATTGCAAAAGCTTTTAAAAATTATAAGGACATGAGAAGATATAGAGATAATATGAATTTGCAAGAATACTATTCTAATATATCACGCATCATGACTGTTAATCAAGCAATAAAGAAAGGGTATTAGTATGAAAGCAGTATATATTCGTTGCTCAACAGATAAACAGGATTTTTGTCAGCAACAGCATTGTATAAATCAATATTTAGAACGAATAAATGAACCGACCGATTTATATACAATTCAGGAAAAAGTATCAGGAACGGTTAAACATACAAAGAGAAAACTACATGAACTATTAGAACTTTGCGAGAAAGGTTCTACTATCTATATATCAGAGCTTTCCCGTCTAGGAAGAAGCATGAATGATTTATTTTCTATAGTAAGTTATGCAGGAGAAAAAGAAATTACTTTAATCCAATGCAAAGATGGAACGACTATAGAAAATAAATCAATAGGCGGAAAAGCATTATTATTTGCATTATCTTTAGCGGCAGAAATAGAAGTAGAGAACAACAGGCAAAGAACGAAAATGGGAATTGCTGCTAGAAAAGCTAGGAATGAGGCTGTAGGCGGAACGGATGAATTGTGGGGAAAGAATACAGGAGCTAATAGAGTAGAAGTAATGGAAAAGATGAGAATTGTTTCTGTGGATAAAAAGAAAGAAAACGCACGCAAGAATCCTAATAACATCCACTTTTGGACTTTTATTCAAAAATGGATGAGGAATAATCCCGAACCGAAATCTTGCGAAACGTGGCAGATAATAGCTGATGAATTGAATGAATTTAAATTCAAGACATCAACAGGTCTAGAATATAATGCAAGTCGTGCAGCAGCAATGTATCGTAATTTAAAAAAGATAATGCAATGAATATAGATGAAGCAATAGTAGCGATGGATAACGGAAAAGAAGTGACGCATGAATGTTTGCGTAATACAGTAACCAAATCCCTTCGATATGTAAACGGAGCATTTATTGATAAAGAAGGCTATATATTGAATTCATTTAGTGTATATCTCACATTAATATCTGCACGCTTTAACGAAGGATGGGAAATTATAAACGAAAAAGAAACATAATGGAAGAATTAATTATTAAGTATTTCAAGACGAAATACCCCGATGAAAGGTATGTATATAAGACATGTTTTGTAATTCAAGATATGTTTGGAGTTAAAGGGAATAATCTTTATGTCGTTGAATTTATAGACACAAAGATGAAGTATCCTAAAACATTGGAGTTAAGAATCAAAGAAAGTGAATTATTAAATATTTGAGATATGGAAAGCAAAGAGGATATTATTAGAAAATATATCAAAGGAATAATTTCTATTGAAAGTAATGGGAAATAAAGATGAAGATACTTTTACTTGTAGTAAATATTCTTTTTATGATAGTGATATGTGTCCTCTTATGACAAAATACTTTTTAGGACACTGCGATCATATTTTCAGACCTAATGAAAAAGAAGTTTATTTTATTGAATGTAAATAATAAAGTTATGATACCCTTAATAATTTTGATTGTATTAAGAACTATTAAATTAACATTGGCAGCATGGTTAAATGGAGAAGAAGTAGAAGTTAGCTTCCTTGCCAATCTTTTCAAATTGGTGGTAGATGGTTTATTAATTTGGTGGTTAGTAGAATCATTTAAATCTTAGAACTATGACATACAAAAAGTTTTTAGAGCAAACAGAAAAAGCTAAAACGGAATTTATAAAAAGAATCCGTCAGTATGAAGATGTTACAAGCAAAGAAATTGATAACATCAGAATAAGTTGGGATTATATTCGCATATCGCTTTATTTGCAAACAGAAGAAAGTGAATTTGAGCATGTATGGGAGTATGATTGCACAAAAGATGAATTGTTTAGTTTGTGGTTTGATGTAAAATAAAAGTAATTATATAAAAGATGTGGTTATCTAGTACACAATTAACTAATAATACGAAAGGAGGATAATATGCCATTTTTAATTGCTCTTATATGTTGGGGAGCATACACAATACTTACAGGTCTTACTAAAAAGTAATATTAACATTAAAAAACAATCAAGAATATGTGGATTAGAATTCAAGATCAAAGATTAAAAGATTCTCAAATTGTAGAATACAAGGGAAGAAGCAAGGGTATGGCAAGCGGTTTATATACCATTGAAATAAAATATGGTAGAGGCTTAAAATATTTTAAATATGAGTCTGAAGAAGAATATGAAAAGACGTTATCTAGATTAGATGAAGTTCTTAAAGTACAAGATATATAATAAAAGAAATTGAATTTAAATAAAATATGGAAATAAAAGATTTAGCGGTAGAACATAGCTATTATTGCAGTAATACCAATTATTATTCTCTAAAAGAGACATATCATTTCCCTACATGGGATGATTTTGTGGTTGAAATGGGTGATCTAGATAAAGACTTAAATTTACTCTTTAGATTTGACATTAAAGAAAATGAAGAAACAAACAAGTATTATGCTGAATTATTTTATATGCAACAAAGAAAGGGTAAATTTGTAATATGTATTGTAGATGAAGTGAAAGATAAGGACGCTGATTCAATAAAGAAATATTTGAAAGAATATTGGGACTATATAAAGGAATTATGGAGCCCTATAAGTAAAACGTTAAATAATAAGGAGTAAATTATGAAAAGTGGAGCCGAAATTATAGCAGAAGAACGTAAAAGACAAATTGAAGTTGAAGGTTGGACATCGGAAAAAGATGATTTATACACAAGCGAGCAACTAGCTTTAGCGGGTGCAACTTATGCTATCCCTACATTTTGTAGAGATGATTATGGTGGTTATGCTTATTCTACCGATGTACCTATCATGTTCCCATTTTCTCCCGAATGGTGGAAGCCTACGCCTGATGATCGGATAAGAGAGTTAGCAAAAGCTGGTGCACTCATTGCTGCCGAGATTGATAGATTGCAAAGAATTAAATAACCTTCATAACAATACAGAAATGGATAAATCATATTTTGAAACAAGAAAGACAGAAATTCAATCAGAGATTGATAGCTGGAAACAAAAATTAAAAGACTTGGAAGATGAATACATATCTTCTAATCAAAAGTTCCCTATTGGGAGTAAAGTTTGTATCACTACTCCTGCACATACAGGAATGGTGTTACTCACTCGTGAGAAAGTTACATTCCCAGAAGCGAAAAGATACTCTTACGTAACTGGCTACGAAATACGGTGTAAAGAGGTTGTTCCAATTCTGATGAAAGCAAAGAAGGATGGCACGATTTCAAAAATTCGGGATTATATAACATTCGAAAGAGTGATAGTTGAACTGGCGTAAAACAAAAAGAGAAATGAACAATTTTAAGATTGGAGATATAGTTTCCTATCGTAATACGAGAGGAAACATAAAGAAGGCTGAAATCACTTCCTTTGAGACTGTAGACAATGGGAAAGTCTGGTTTCATGGCATTGATACGGAGACTAAAGCAAAGGTTTGGTATCCGGTGCATATATCCCAAACTTTAGGAGAACCTAAATGTAACTGTTTAAATCCATTCTGTCCTACGTGCGGGAATGAAGTTTATGAATAACCCTCAAAACAAATTAGAAAGGAACTAAAGTATGACACAAGAAAAATTAATTGCATTGTCAAAGGAAAAGGTTGCAAAATTGAATAAAGGTTCAAAAGAAGCGGAAGAAGCATGGAGAGCCGGATATCTGTATTTAGCAGAACAGCTACGCATCAGTTTCAATAACAAGACACAACTTTACTTTTTAGAAGAAGTAGAAGAAATCGTCGAGGATTCTTACGAACTTGATGAATTTGAATAACGTATAATCAATAAGAAAGGAATAAATATGAAAAAGTTAAAAGTAGAACAATTTAATCATCCTCTCAATAAAATGATGTGTGCTAATTATCGAATAGTAGAGGACGATAGTAAACAATTTCCTGTTTGCAATTTTGGTTTGTCCTCATTAGAACAACAACCGGAAGCACTACTTAAAGAGCAAGAAAGATATGCTAAACTACTTGCTTCTGCACCTGAGTTACTGGAAGCTTTACAAGGTATGTTAGAGCGATTCGATTACAACGATCAGGTTATTTATTCTTTTGCAGCTAAAGAGATTGATGCTGCAAAAGAAGCAATTAAGAAAGCGACCGAATAACCTTCAAACTAAGATATGAAAGAAGTAACCAAAGCAGCCAAGCGGGCTAACATGAAAAGTCGAGCTTGTAAAAATTGCCCAATTAAACAACGACTTAAGATATGTCCTCCCGAAATATTTGAAGTATGCTCAGCTGCTTTTATAGAAGGATTCAAGAAGGGAGTTAAGGCGGCACAAAAAGCAAGGGATCTTGTAAAGACGATGGAAGTAGATTATAATGCTAAAAATAAGATGATTAATTCTACTGTAGCCCATCAAGCTGTTCGAATGGCTGAAATTGATTTGACGAAAAAAGCTGTAAGGGCATTTGATAAGGTTTGCTCTGATTGCGGTAAGCTATGTGCGTGTCAAGATTGTGACTTTAGAATATCTTTTATTAAAGAATTAAATGACTAATTATGAGCAAAATGAAGCAAATGCTGCTAGCAACCGCAGCAATGTATGCGGTAGCACAAAGATACGATCCGTACTCTGTGAATCGCAAAGAAGGAATGACTTTTAATCCTGACTATAAAGTTAAGTCGTCAGTTAAAGAGTTGAGAGAATTCACTATAAAAGGAAACAAAATTATGGCATACTCTAAAAAGGACGCTATTAAGCGGCTTAATCATAAGAAATAACTAAAATATCAAATTATGAAACAAGAATCAAGCGCAATCAATCCGTATAACGGAATATTCGGGCAGCAAGGTTGGATTTGTCCGAAGTGTGGAAGGGTATATTCACCATATACTCAAATGTGTTTGTATTGCAAACCTGATAATATAACTACTATTTCTAATCTTAGCGACCTTTCTAACAAGAATGTCAGCGAAGAAGAACTAAGAGAAAATCGTAAAACCAAATAAGATATGAAACAGACATTAGAAGAAGTTGCAAAAGAATATGCAAACGAAAACGCTGGATTCCAGAAGAGCTACATGATTCATAGATTCCTGATTATATGGAACATTTTGTCAAGCACTTTCTTGCTGGTGCAGAGTGGCAGGGAAAGCAATGTAAAGATGCTTTCTTCATTTTTTCAGATCACACTGTAAATATGCGGTAACCGAATTTAACTGTCACATGTATAGAGAGGACGTTGCTTGCTGTATAGAAAACTGTGACCTATTCAAGCAATTTACCTTAGGCGAAGGGTAGAGTATATTTTGATTAACCACTTTAATAATATATAATCATGAAAAAGAAAGTAATTGTAAGAGGAGATCGTTCCGGTGTGTTTTTCGGAGAGTTAGTAGAAAGAAATGGTAGAGAAGTTAAGCTCGAAAATTGTCGTAGACTATGGTATTGGGATGGTGCAGCTAGTATATCTCAATTAGCAATTAATGGTACGACGAATCCATGTGAGTGTAAATTCACAGTAACGGTTCCAGAGATAGAGATTCTGGATGCAATTGAGATTATTCCGTGCTCGAAGGAAGCTATTAAATCAATAGAAAGTGTAGCGGTATGGGCAAGGTGATGGAAGATAAAATAAAACAGTTTCTAAATACTGGCTCTGGCGATGGCGATGGCTATGGCTCTGGCTCTGGCTCTGGCGATGGCTATGGCGATGGCTATGGCTATGGCTCTGGCTCTGGCGATGGCTCTGGCGTAAAATCTGTAAATGGGAATACTATTTATATAGTAGATAATATACCTACTATAATTACAAATGTAAAAGGTAACATCGCAAAAGGATTTATCTTCCAGTCCGACTTATCTCTTACTCCTTGTTTTATAGTAAAAGGAAATAATCAGTTTTCTCATGGTAGTACTCTGCACGAGGTATTTGAATCTTTGCAAGAAAAGCTTTATGATGATAGTACAGAAGAGGAAAGAATTGATAAGTTCAAAGAGAATTTTTCTGACTTTTCTAAAAAGTATTCCGCTAAGGAATTATTTGTATGGCATCATATACTTACCGGAAGTTGTAAGGCTGGAAGAGAATCTTTTTGTAGAGACAAAGGTATAGATGTAGATAATGATAAGTTTACCGTCTATGAGTTTATTGAACTAACTAAAAATTCATATGGCGGTGAGGTTATCCGCAAATTATCTTGATTTAATCCCGGTATCCGTTGGTTCGGTATCCGGAAACTATTTTAACCACTTTAAATGATATATGATATGCCTAAGATTAATTAGCATAGCGTTAATAGAAAGGAGATTAATATATGAAAGCAAGAGTAAAAGCAACTGGAGAAATTATCAATATTGCTGATTACGCACGTGTCACACTTGATAAGTGTGATAGTTACGGTAGTCCTATTGAATTAAGTTTTGATGAGGTTGAAATACTTCAAGAAAGGTCTGATAATATTGATTGGGAACAGAGACGCTATGAAATAGCTAAAGAGGTTTTATCCGGAATACTAATTTGGATAGCTTATTCCGGAGAAGATTCATATTGTACAGAGAATTGTAAACATGCTGTTAAATATGCAGATGAATTGGTTAGACAACTTAAAGGAGAATAACTATGCCAACAATACTAAAAGTAACTTACCCAACAGCCCAAAAAGAACACATATGTGATTTCTGTGGTTGCAAGATACAGCCGGGACAAAAGTATGTTCGTCAGACAAATGTCTATGACAGGATCGTATATGACTTTGTTACACATCAAGAATGTAAGGAGGTAGCTCATGAATTGAATATGTACGATGATTGTGATGATGAAGGTTTAGACGATGAATCCTTTCGTGAAAACTTGAAGGAATACGTATACGCCAACCATTACGATGAACACACAGACGATGTTTATACTAGTTGGCAGGTGAATTACTATGACATGGCGAAGAAAATATTGAAAGAACTTAAAATGGAGAAATAACAATGACATCAAAACAAGTATTATCAATAGACCAAATGAAACATTTGCAGGAACTTGGATTAGATACGAGTAATGCAACCTTAACTTGGGTATTATACCCTGCTAGTATAAAAGGAGATGTAATACCAACGTTGGAAATGTGGCGTTGGGAACAAATAAAAGATGAACAAAGGAAAGTCTGTGTGCCAGCATTTACCTTGCAAGACATTCTCGACAAATTACCGAAAAGAATAGGTGAATTTGAATTGAGAATAAAAATGTTTGCGTTTGATTATTCAGTATATACTGAATATAAATGGTCTATTATATATGAATCTACTGACATGAGTAGTTATTTAGAAACTTTACTCCAAAGCAGTTACCCAGATTTGATTGAGGCGGCATATAATATGTTGCGTATGTGCATTGAATACGGATATATTAAAGAACTTAAAAACGAATAACTATGGGATTTACAACACCGTGTTTTATACGCAAAAACACACCGGAGCTTCGGAAGAGGTTGGAGGCGTTGGGATATAAACCTTTATTATCTATCGAAGATGGAGAATGCTTATCTACTACTTCGAATTTAGGACATTATCACTCTATTCGCTCCGAACAATTTGATAATAAAGATCCTCACAGTACTTACGACTGTGCCGGACGTATTGACTGCGGAACCAACGAGTCTTTGTTCCTAGCTATTTCCGCATTGAGGGATGATACAAACAAAAATCAATGGTTTGTAGCAGATTCACCGCTTAGCGTTTCTTATGATGATATTGTGGGTAACGATCACTATTTTACAGAATCTAAGGGTAGCGTATTCTTTTGGGATATAAATTGGATGCACGCAACAATCATTTCAGGGTATTACCACAAGGCTACCGTTGAAGAGCTAATAGAACACTTTAAAGGAAAGGAGAAATAAAATGAATAAAATAGCCAATAAAATAAAACAAGCTAGAAAAGAACGATGCTTAACACGAGCTTCTTTAGCTTTGCTATCAGGAGTAAATATTAGAGTTATAATGAAAATAGAAGAAGGTAGAGATTGTAGCACTCGGTCACTGAATAAAGTTCTAGCTGCGTTAGGCATGGAATTGGCTGTTAAAACAAAAGAGGAATAATGGAAAATGAAATGAAATCAATAGATTGTGACATTATAGAAAATACTCCAAAATATTCTAATATGAACATACATCCTGATGTATGTGGTGCATGGCAAGAAGGTGCAATGTGGGAAAGATATCGAAATGGTAAATGTTATAAATTAGATAGAGAAGATATCTTTAATCTTTTAAGAGCATGTTTTCCACCATATGAACTAATGTCTAAAATAGAAAAAATGAAATTAGGATATTATGTTGGAGGATTCAATGAAGAATGGAGATGGCTTTTAAATAAAGACACTCCTTACAGCGAAGAAGAATTATGGCATTTATATTTAGAATTAAAATACAATAAAATATGAAAGAGATAAAATTAGGAACTGAAATTAAATTTCCATTTATTACATTAAAAGTAGTAGAAGCAGATGGAGACAATTGTTCTAATTGCTATTTTGCAGATGATTGTAGCAGCATTGGCGGACTAATCTACAAAACGTTTGGGACATGTGATGCGGATGAACGAGAAGATAATACTAATGTTATTTTTTTAGATATAACATAAAATGAGGACTGTAACCCTTTTTTGATTGGTTTTAATAGCTAATGCTATTGATCTGGATATTTTTAAAGAAATCGTTGATTTAGGGAAAATAGTTTGCATCCTAATGACCTTTTCGGTTGGGATGGATATAATTGATTTTGTTAATAATTTATTAAAAAAAATGAGATTATGGAAAAAGAAAGAAGAAGAAAAAAGATTTCAGTAAGTGAGAAATTAACAGCGTTGCAAATTGCACAAACAATGGGAGGATTTGATGTTATGACAATGGCGAACAATGAAAGGTATCTTTCTGCCCTATTTGATAGAGCAGAGAAGATACTAGGGTGGATTAATGACGAAGGAAATGTTACTTTTGATAAAGGCATAAACACTGCTTCTATCAGAAAAGACACAGAAAATATCTGTTCAGGGATATGGGTAATAAATGGAGAAAAACAAGATGAAGTATAACTATGAAACGATGAGGATGGAATGTTTCTCAGATGTAAAAAGCATGGAAGAGACTTTCAATTCTTATATTAATCCAATACTTACCAAATGTATAAAAAACACTGTATTAACAAAAGGAGAATTAATCATAATGGATTCTTATAAATCTCTTTTTGCTATTGATTATTTAATAAAAAATGGTTATTTGAGAATAATAAGTTATGGTATCATGACACAAGATCATATTGTTACATATACAGGAAAATAGAATGAAAAAAGTAATTTTAAAAAAAATGACGCTAAATAATTGGCGTGGGCAGTCGACAGAAGTTATTTTTGGTAAAAATATAACTGACATTTATGGACGTAATAAAACGGGTAAAAGTACATTATTTAATGCGTTTTATTGGGTATTTACAGGGTTTGATATAAAAGGCAGGGCAAATTATCAGCTATTTGATAATAGGCTCCCTTTGACTTATGAGAATGCTATCCCGGCTGAAGTACATATAGTGACTGAAATAGATGGGAATGAATATAAATTTTCTAGAATTGCAATTCAATCGTGGTCTAGAAAACGTGGAGAATCAGAATACACTAAAAATATAAGCGATGATTATAAAGTATTTATTGACGATATAGCATTAAGTGCCGGAGAATTTAAGAAACGGATTGAAGATTTATTCTGTCCGATAGATGCCTTAAAGGTTATTCTTAATATTTTCTATATCTTCTCACTTGAATGGAAAGAACAGCGAGAACTCTTTGCTACAATTTGCGGTGATATTCAAGAAAGTGATTTTGAAGGCTGTTACGATGTTTTATTTGAGGAATTGAAAAGATATTCCATTGAGGAGCTAGAATCTCGTGTCAAGACCAAATCTGATCCTTTGAAACAGATTCTGAAATCACTGCCTTTAACAATAGAGACGTTAACTAAAAATCTTCCCGATTTATCACAGGTTGAAGAAGCGAAGAAACGGATTGAAGATAATTCAAAAGAGATTGAAGATATTGATAAGAGAATTCAAGACAGTAGCATGTCTGTACAACCTTTGATTAAAAAAGCCAATCAACAATTAGTTGAAATTAATAAATTAGAGCTATCTTTGCAAGAGGATGAGGAAAATTTCAATAAGGAACAAAATAAAGAAATTATTGAAATACAAAATCAAATATCCGCTATTGAAGAAAGTAATAAAATAATAGAAAAATTGAATAAGGATCGTCAATTAAAAGTTGATTCTATTAAATCAACTATAAAATATAATCAAGATCTATTTGATTATTGTGTAAGACATAGAGAGGAACTTCTTAGCAAAAAAAATGCTATTGTAGAAAGAGAATTTGAAGAGGATACATGTTCTTATTGCGGAAATAAATTACCTGAATCAAAATTAGAAATATTACGGAAACGTTTTTATGAACAAAAAGAAAAAGAAAAATCCGCAGTTATTACTGAAGGTAAAAAAAATAACGAAAATAGAGACCACGCTCTCGCTAAAATAAAAGAATTAGAAGAAGAACTTAAAGAGTATGATATTGATAATACTCCATTTTTTGATAATTCTAAATTAAAGGAAAAACTTAATCAATTGATAGCTAACCGAATAGATTTTAAGACAACATCTGAATATAAAAAGAAGATGGATGTAATATCCAATCTTAAAAGCGAATTGGTTGAAGTTGATCAGCCGGATAATTCCGGTCTCCTTGAGATGAAAAAAACATTGATGGATAAAATAAAAGAAGATAGCGAAACGATTGGGCTAATAAAAGAAAGGGAAAAACAGGAGAAAAAAATAAAAGAATATCAAGAACAACAGCGTGATACTGCTAATGAATTAGCAAAATGGGAAAGAATTTCTGCGGAATTAAAGGCATATAAGCAAGAATACGCAGATCTCGTATCAAAGAAAGTCAATGTCCTGTTAAATCGCTGTCAGGTGCAGATGATGTCTCAGAAAAAAGATGGGACATGGATTCCTTCATGTATTATCACAACTGATAATATTCCATCAACTGTATATAATGCTGCAGAAGTTGTTGTTTCTGGCATTGATATTGCTGAAGCATTCCAAAAATTTTATAATATAAATATGCCATTGTTTATTGACAATGCGGAAGGAATTACTAGCAATAGCGAAATTTTAACTGAAAGGCAGATTATTAATTTATATGTAAGTAACCACGATGACCAATTAAGAGTAGAAGTAAAGGACTATGAATAATTATTTAATAAATCTGACATTAGATAATTTAAATGATACTGTTGTAACAGAGATGGAGATTGGTGATGTTATAGAAAAAGGGATATTTATTCCATTTTCTACTAATCCGGTAATAAGAGGTAAAAAAGGTTCTGTTATAATTAGAATGCTTGCTGTAGAAAAAAGAGCTAACGCTTTCAATCAATCCCATTATCTTAAACCAAAATGTAATAAAAAAACATATGAATATCTTAAATCTATAGGAAAAGATTTAAAGATACTTGGTAATATGTCTATAGCAGGAACTGCATATGTCCCTAGAAATTCAGAAAAAGAAATTTTATCTTCATTGGATGAAATCTTAGATAAAGAAGAAGAATAATTTTAAAAAATTAAGTTATGGAAAAAGAAGAAAAAGTACTCACAAGAGTAGAAAAAGTTGAAATGAAATTAGAAGAGCTTGCACAGCTCTTAGGTTCTGATTATCCGGCAATGATTGTAGTACCTGTAAATGAAGGTGCTTTTTCTATTGTAAATTTAGGGGATGAGGAAGAAAATGAATTATTGAAATCTGTAGTAAATGTAGGTATGTCACTAACTCACCAAGCTATAAATATGAAAAATACATTTATTGCATCTAGTGCCTATTTCTCATCTATGGATCATGGATTTGCTATAAAACTAACTTCTTCTATGATGAATGTAGCCGCAAAGAAAGCTGCAGAGCGATCAATTAATGAAGAAGATAAAGAAATAGAAGTTAATACAGAAATAAATTAATATTATGGGAATGCATAATTGGTTTGAGGCTTCCATCAAATATGAAAAAATGATGGAAAATGGCAAAGAGAAAAAAGTAACAGAGCGTTATTTAATAGATGCTTTAAGTTGTACAGAAGCAGAAGCACGTATTATCGAGGAGATGACTCCATTTATAACAGGAGAA
>OLFZ01000135.1_pt1 | contig 85427 bp, 60 predicted proteins | sample 1604861 | NCBI WGS metagenome assembly OLFZ01 (sample SAMEA3888895, study PRJEB22519) | human gut metagenome | biome: human gut; feature: human-associated habitat; material: faeces | place: Denmark | collected 2011 | reverse complement strand
TCTGGTTGACGGCATCCATCGTCACGGCCTGAGCACCCGTCGTGGCGCCGATGGCGGCAACGTCGTTCAGAGTCGTGCGGATGGTCTGGAAGTTCCATTCGCCAGTGGTCTTGTCATAGGCAGAGGAGGTCTGCGACGACATGAGATCACGGAAGAACTTGGCGTTGGTGTTGCCAACGTTTTCACCCTTTTCATACATGCCGTAGATCGCGTCGAGACCAGCAACGTCGCCGAGTGCATTGACCACATCAGCCTTATCTTCGATGCCGACAACCAACAGATTTGTATTGGCCTTCCGATCAACATTCAGGAGCAAATCGCCTTCGTAGACCACATTTGCACCATTATCGTTGAAAGCCGTAGCACTCATCTTGATCGCCTGACCGTTGGCAGCGTTGTCAAGATAAAGAACCGAGCCCTGCGCAAGCGTCAGCGAGTTACCGAACACAGCGCGTTCACCCGTCGTGTCGGCCGTCTGAGCATCGAGAACAAGGAGACTGTTCTTATTGATGTAATTTTCGGATGCACCTGTACCATCAGCGCGGACATTCCCCTTGATGATGTCGGAAGCATCAACGACGATAGCGTTGTTGACCGTCCCCGAAACCATAGCGTCAACCGCTTTGTCACCCGAGACAGGCGATTCGGCGATCGTGAAACCGGTAAGAGCCTTCACTGCGTCAGCAGTGTAAGCATCGGTGCCAATCGTGACGACTGCCTTCTTATCAGCAAGAACGGTAGTGCCGAGTTCAAGAGTCTTAAAGGAGGCGATGCTGACGCCTTCGTTCTTGACCCAATCCGCACTGACATTAACCGCACCGGACTTCAGCGTACCAACTGTCAGCGTACCGGCAGAACGATCTGCATCACCGACAGAGAGGGTGCCAGTACCCATCTCAAGGGTATCCGTGACATCCAGCGTTCCAGCGACAACGAGGTTGCCGTTGTTCGATGCCTTAATACTCTTGACCTTCGCCGTACCGGCAATGTAACCGGCACTGTCAGCACCAGCCGTACTGTCATTCGTCAGTTCGACAGTCGCAGCTTCTGCTGTGAAGACGCCGCCCTGTTCGACTTCGAGATAACCCGTCTTAACGGTGTAAGGCACATCCGTCTTAGAGGCATCGATCGTCATCGAGCTGTCAGCACCAACCGCGAGATCGGTGACGTCGACATTACCCTTAACAGTAAGCGAACCGCCCTGTTCGACTTCGAAGTAGCCCTTTGAGCTTTCAGCAGTCACATTACCGATCACCGCATTCTGACCGGTAACCGCGAGGACACCTTCGTTCTCAAGCTTCACATCCGCAAGCGTTGCGGCGTTGTTGACGACCTTGGTAACGAGATCGCCGGATCCCGTAAGCGTGAGCTTCACGCCGTCAACAGTCAGACTGTCCGTCTTTTCGAACTTGCCGTAAGTCGCTGAGTTAGTATCGATCGTAACAGCGTTGCCTTCACCGTCAATGGTCGCACTCTTGAGGGCGGTCGTGGTGAAGCCCTTCAAGTCATCGAGGTCTGAGAACTTGATGGATTTCGAAGTGTCGAGATCCTTGATCGCAACGTTGCCGAGATCAACGAGGCCTTTGAAACCACTGGCCATCTTGGCTTTGAGCGTGTCGATATTCGTCGTGGTCAGTTCCTGGCCATCGGTAAAGCCGGAGAGCGCGAACACGCCGTCAACGTCGAGATCGATCGTATTGGACGCAACATTGCCGTAGGCATCACCTGTACCGGTCGTCAGCGTATTGGTCAGACCAATAGCCGTGAGGCTGGCATTCAGTGTGCCGTCCGTCACCGTGAGCGTCTGGTTCGCAGCCGTCGTCAGCTTGCCGACGGTCAGGGTGCTTTCGTTGTCAACCGCAGCAGAACCCTTGGCAAGGTTCAGGTCGGCAACCGTAACCACAGCAGCGTCTTCAGTACCGATGTTGAACACAGCACCAGTTCCGTTGACCTTAACGGCCTTGAATTCCTGGTCAGCGTTGACGTTAAGGATGCCGCTGTCGCCGAGTTCATAATTGGCGACGGCATTGCCGTCGGCGTCAGCAAGCGTGCCGCCGTTCAGGTTGAAGGTCTTGACGAGCGTGAGTTCATCCTTTGCAGCACCCGTAGCCGGAGTAGCAGCAACGAAGGAGTTCAGAGCCGTCTTGAAGGTGGAACCAGCTTCGAGCGTGGTTTCAGCAACACCGTAGACCGTACCAGCTTCATCGATGTCAGCAATAACCGTACCGCCGTCCTTGACTGTAAGGGTCTTAGTGGTGATCGTGCCGTTGACAGCCGGAGTCGTCCCTGCAGCAGGCGTTTTGACGTTGGTCAGTGTGCCGGCGACTTCGATGGCGCCGTTAGCAGCATCGGAACCCAACGTACCCTTATTGGTAAGGGCTGCATCTTTGTCAATGGCGAGGGAGTCGGTTGATGCAGCGAAATCGATCGTACCGTTGTTGACGGAAGCGCCTGAAGTCAGCTTGAGCGCGCCGACTTGATCGGTCTGACCAATTGTGACCGTACCGCCAGCGGCATTGTCAAGGGTTTCGATGCCAAGCTTGCCGGTGAGGGCAAAGGTGCCGGCTTTGGTAGCCGGATTTGTGCCTGCAGCCTTGATAGTAAGGGACTTGGCGGAAGCCGAAGCATTGGAATCTACCGTCAGCGTGAGGCCTGCAGCAGTTGAGGCATCAGCGATGGTGATGGCGCCGAGGTTGGCGGCAGCGTAGTCTTTGACCTCAATCTTGGAGCCAGCCGCATCCACGGTGGTGGCTTCGGCAGTAAGGGAAGCTGTATCATCTAGATCATTAGCCTGAACCGTCAGCGTCTTGCCCGAGAGAGTAAGGGTCTTAGCGGAAAGGGAAGCGTCCCCAGAAATTTCCGTATTGCCTTCGAATACGATCTGATTCTTTTCGTCCGTTGGTGCCTTCTCACCGACCTTCACGGTATCAGCGGCGACAGCGCCGCTAAGCTTGATAGCGGCAGTATCAGCAACCTTGAAGAAAACCTGACCGCCCTGATTGGCTGCAGTGTCGTAGTCAGCACCGAATTCAACGTTGCCGGAGGTCGCTTCAATGGAGATCGTTCCAGTGTTGGCAAATCCAACCTGATTGGAAATTTTGACCGAACCATTTTGCTGGTCTGTACTCTGGAGGGTCAGATCACCCGAGTTGGTGACGGTACCTTTGTTGTAGGTGACCGTTGAGCCTTGGACTTCAGCTTTCTGGCCATTATTCGTGATGTCATAGACTGAACCGGCGGTCTTGACTTCGCCGTCATCATAGAGCTCGTCTCGAACACCGAATTCAAGAGGTCCACTAGCGCTAAGAGTGGCAGTAGCAGACTCCTTGGTGGAGGAGGTGTCAGAATCCGTAATAGCATCAATCGTCAACGCACCGGATTTGAGTGCTAACGCGCCAGAGGCCGTAACGGTGGAACCATTAGCCTGACCATCCTTCTTAGCGTTATAAACATTCAAATTCAGGTTGAGGTTCTCGTACGAGTCAGTATCAAGAGCCCATGAACCAACTGCGTCTTTCGTTGCTTCAATAACGAGAGTGCCGGACTTGCCGTCAGCGATAGCAATCGTCTTGCCCGTCACGTCCTTGCCCTGAACCTTCAGCATACCGTCTGCCAGCGTGTAGCTAGTCACATCCTCCGTGAAGACGCCGCTGATGTTTTTTTCCTTTTCTTCGGCGCTGTCCGTATAAGTACCGACGACGTTATTGCCGGCAGCCGTCTGCTTATCAGCAAGGACGACGGAGGAATCAGCGCCGATTTCCACCTTGGTGTATGCCGTAGCATCATCAGCTGCCGAAGCCACGCCTGCGCCGAGAGAGAGCGCAGCGACAGCGGCGGCGATAACGGTCTTTGTACCCTTAGCCTGGACGCTGGATGTGGCTTCGTTAACCACCATCAGCGCACCACGTGCTTTAGAGAAGACCACCTTGAAATTACGATTCATTCTTTTACTCCAAGAATAATGAGGTTCTTTCTGCGTCGGCGTTTACACGTCGTGAACAGAACAAGTGCGCGAAGCACTGACGGGAGTGTAGGAATGGATGTGTCAACATCGTGGAGGGGGGGGGGGGTAAACCCTATGTTGATTTTTTGAAAACGGTCTAAATGCGTAAACTTTATTGATTGAAATGGGTAGTGTTAACGCTTAAATAATGCAGTTTGCTCATATGCAACACTCAGTTAAGATGCTGTAAACATACGGTTGATGTATTCGATTTCTTACTCAGCAGTCTCTCTTCGGCGTGTAAACATAGCGGTCCGCCTCACGCTGGGGAAGCCACCACGAAATGATCTCCATGCCGCCTCCAATAAATCGGGGCTATCACGACTGCGGCTGGAGCAATGCAGGCTGAGGCGTTCACAATTTCTGCAAACGATTCTTCGAGGAGGCTTACCCTCCCGTCAGCAAAGCGGAAGTCATTGCCGGTGTCCTGCTGCTCTGCTTCCCTGACCACCGGAAAACGAAAACACATTAGAGAACGGCGCGGCATTTAAGGTCAATTTGAGAGTCGTAGGGTTTCGAAGACTCCTGTTGCCGTTCGAGTCATCTCCTTTGCCGAGTCCCCCAGCAAGGAAAGCGTTAGTTGAAAGCGTCAACTCAAATCAATCTGCCTACACAGAAATCGGTCAAACTGTTACGCGAACGCATAAATTACCCACCTAACGAACGCAAAAATGACCTACCCCAACAGGTCACAAAACATGACGGCAGGCTATCCGAACACCGATTGCCTCGTTGAAGCTGGCGCTCTGTGCATCGGGAGGTTCATTTGCTTTCGGCGCTTGACGCCGTCCTGCCGTCAACGCTTCCAGAGCGCTAAGTGTGAACTCTGCTTCATCTTCACTTGCAGCAATGCCAAACCGATATTTATTTTTTGGCAAGAATCTTTCTAGAAATGAGCAAGAAAGATATTTGAATAGTTCCGTTTTTTAAATATCCTTTATTGGATATCGCATTTTATTTATGTAAACGAGATATTACCCAGCCTTTGAAGTGCATTTTCTCCAAAGACTGGGAGATCAACCGCAAAATGCGCGTTATTCCGCGGTATCGCGACAGCCGATTTCCGCCGGCAAATTAGAGGCCCACTGCGACCAAGAGCCTGGGTAAAGCACTGCTTCAGCGATAGGCAAAATACCGGCCGCATCGAGCGCAGCTGCATTCAGACATGCCGCGACACCTGAACCGCACATCTGAACGATGCTTCGCGGATCTCTGCCGCCCATCACAGCGCCCCATTCACGACGAAGTGCTTCTCGGGACTTGAGAGAGCCGTGAGCATCGAGATTTTCTGTGGCCGGGCGATTAACCGCACCCGGCACATGTCCGGGCCGAGCATCCAGATTTTCCGTTCGCCCGGCAAAGCGCTCCCGAGGCCGGCCATCAATCACCAGTCGGTCACCTTTGTTTACTGCGTTGAAAAACGCTGCCTTGCCAAGAATCTGAGGAACGCCGCCAGCGATCGTTTGCCGCAGAAAAACGTTCACCTTCTCGGCCGCAGGATGGTCTGCAGCAGCCGGTGCGCCATCATCGAGCGGCAAGCCGCACCGCACCCAAGCAGAAAGACCGCCGTCGAGAATCTGGGCATTCTTGAAACCTGCCCAACGAGCGCAGAGCGCAGCTCGTGCAGCAAAATTCATGCCGCCGTCGTCATAAAAGATCACGCGATGATGAGCATTGCCCGTCGGCCCCAAAACGCCGAGGAGATGTGCGGCAACGGTGCGGCGATCCGGCCAGGGATGGCGTCCCAGCTCAAAGACCGGCTCGCGAGCAAACACGCGGTCAAAAGCCAGAAACTGAGCCCCGGCAATATGCCCCTTGCTGTAAGCCCCGAGAGCATCCCATCCGTGAACCACGCGTGAGCGAACATCAATGAAACAACGGTTTGGAAGCGAAGCCGCTTCACTGACGGAAATAAATAACGGCATGGCCGGCATAGCGACACCTTCCATCGAAAAAAGTACCGGCCTCAGAGTGGATATGCATCTGTGAGGCATGTTCACGGTACAAAATCAAAGGCTTAAATAATTCGATTTTGGCAGAAAACCCTTTTCTTTGAAATGCCCTCATGAGCGAACTTCGTCCAAGAAAAGCTTCAAAAGAAAAGGTGCAAAAGAAAAGACCACGCTTTTTTGGGTACCTTATCAGCGTGGTCTCCTCTTTTTAGTCTTTATCTAATGACCGTTGCCGACCTCAGTGCACAGCATTGAGTGCAGCAATGCGCCCGAACACCAAAGCATCCGGCACTGCATTGCAGCCGACTCGATTTTTCCCATGCACGCCGCCCGTCACTTCGCCGGCGGCATAGAGTCCTGGAATAACCGTGCCTTTAGTATCGAGAACTTGGGCCTTGCCGTTAATCTGCACACCGCCCATCGTATGGTGCACGGAAGGCGTGAAGACGGTGGCATAGAACGGCCCCTTGCCGTCAAGCCGCACGCCTGGGTCACAGGAAACACGGCCGAAAGGATCGTTGACCGGATTGCGGCAGAAAGCATTCCAATCGGCAATGGTCTTCTTCATATTCTCTTTGTTGATGCCGGCCTTCTCAGCCAATTCATCCCAGGTGTTCGCTTCAAAGACTTTCTTTGATTTGATGAGATCGGCCACCTTGATGCCGTACTGATTCCGTCCTTCCTTATCGATCTTATTGGCATCGCTCGTTGCCAAAATGAAGAACTTGTGGCCCGGCTGAGCAAGCGCTGCGCGGGCGAGTTCGTCTCTGCGCCCGAGCTCATTGACGAAACGTTTGCCGTCCGTATTGAGATAGATGCCCGTGGTAAGCGAAACCGCATGATTGGTGGCGCCGGTATAGGGATCCGTCGTCGGAAGGAGCTGGATGTAGCCCATATCAATCAGATTTGCACCGACCTTCTGTGCCATTTTGATGCCGTCTCCGGTAATCGACGGCACATTGGTCGTCATGACGCCCTTCCCAATCTTTTTATCCCAGATGGTGTCGTACTTGACGCGCATATCGACATTGGCGCTGAAGCCGCCCGTCGTGAGGATGACGCCGTCTTTAGCTAATACTTTAAAAGTTCTGCCGTTTTCTGCAGTGCCAACAACACCGGCCGCACGTCCATCCTTCATCAGGATGTCGGATGCTGCCGTATTCATGATGAAGGTGACGGGGAGATGTTTTGTTTTGATTTCATTTAAGAAGGTGTCGATATAACCCACGCCGGACTTATAGTTGCTCGCGCGGTTGGAGCGCGGCCACAGGGCGCCGACCACCTGCTCCGTACCCGAATTCCACTTGAATCCCATCTCGGCAAGCTCTTTTTGCATCTCCGGCGCCCCTTTGGCGAGCTCATAAACGAGGTCGAGCTTCCCGGCGTAATCTCCTGCTTTCCAGGACTGAAGCGTATGGAGCTCTACCGAATCAAAAAGGTATTTGCCGCCTTTGGCGTCGTATTGAGCAAGCTGCTCCTTAACCTTCTCAATCAGTTCGCCGTGAAGCTTGCTGCGCACCGGTTCAGCGAGCAGTGCGTCGACCGATGCACGGCGCTGAGGAGACATTTCCTGCTTCGCTTCCAGAGCGGGATCGGCAGCGTTGTAGCACCCGCCCGCAACACTGGTGTTGCCGCCGGCGTAATGCGTCTTTTCCATCACAATGACGCTCTTGCCGGCTTTAGCGGCCGTTACGGCTGCCGAAAGACCAGCGCCCCCGGCGCCAATAATGACGATATCGGCCGATTCTTTCACCGTGTCGGTTAATTTCGGCTGCGGCGCGATCTTCTTTGAGAAGTCAGCGGGATTGAGTCCCGCTTGTTTGAGCGCATCTCTCACGCCATTGATGATGGCAAATGACGTGAGCGTTGCGCCCGAAACGACATCAACGCCAAGGCTCTGATTTTTGACGATGTCTGCCGGCACCTTCACTCGCGGCAGATCTGCAATAGGATGCGTTTCCGACCAATCGAGCACCTTCACGTCTGCGATGCGTCCGTTCGTGATGGTCGTCTGGACCGTGACGTCGCCATTGCGGCCCAGGGTTGTAGACGTGTACACGCCGTCCTTTGCAAAAGCCGAAGGTGCGGTGCCCGCCGCAAAAGCCAGTACCGCAGCGACAGAAAGCAGAGAAACTCGGATCATTTGACGCTCCTTTAAAAGTTACCTACGCATCAGTGAAGCGTAAGCGTCGAGCCCCGTTCCTTGCCAGAGGATTTGTTCTAATGCCTAGAGCGGCAGTCAAAGTGCTTATATGCCGGTTAACAGATGATCAACCGATCGGCGTGTTGTTGACGATTTGTTTTTTCCCTCCCTTGTCTTTGAGGTTGAGGGCTGAGGGCTGAGGGACCACAAAAAAAGAGGGCTCTCGCGATCTGCTGATCCTAGAGAGCCCAAAGAGGAAGAATTATAAAATGCGGTGTTAAGCGGTTAGAACCCGCTCCCCCATCAAACCGTCGGCTGCCAGCGCATCAGGCGCTTTTCAACTTCCGTCACGATGCGGTCGAGGATCAGCGCACAGGCCGTCAGCACCAAAATGCCGGCCATCACGGTATTCATGTCAAAAGTCGTTTCGGCCTGCAGAATCAGATAGCCCACGCCTTCTGCCGAGCCCAAATATTCACCGATCACGGCTGCGACAAACGCCATGCCTACCGAGGTGTGCAGGCTCGAAAAAACCCAGCTCATGGCGCTCGGCAGATAGACGTAGCGCAGAAGCTGCCGGCGCGTGGCGCCGAGCATCTTGGCGCTTGCGAGAACATTGGGATTCACTTCGCGAACGCCCTGATAGACATTGAAAAAGACAATGAAGAAGACGAGCGTGAAGCCGAGCGCAATCTTGGAGGCCGGCCCGAGTCCGAACCACACGGCGAAAATCGGCGCAAGGATGACGCGGGGCATGGAATTGAAACCCTTGATGAAGGGGTCCGCCACGGCTGCCGCCACCGGCGAGAGCGCGAGCCAAAGACCAACGGCGAGGCCAGCAATCGTGCCGATCACAAAGGCCATGACGGTTTCATAAAGCGTAACGCCGAGGTGGCTGTAGATTTCGCCGCCCGCAAACCAATCCCAAATACGCTGAAGAATGATCACCGGTTCGCCGAAAAAGAAGGCGGCTTGACTGTCGTCGGAGAAGAAAAACGCCGGAATCAATCCGGGCTTTGTCATCGCCCACCAAAAGACGAAGATCGCCGCGAGGAGCCCCCACTGCCAAATTCGAATCTGAAAACCTTTGCGCTGCATGATGTGTCTCCCTCCCTCCTATCAGCTCGCCAGTGTGCCGACGTGCGCGCGGTGTTCGCGGTAGCTCTTCAGCACCTCTTCGCGGAGCACCTCCCAAATAGCCGAATAGCATTCGTTAAAGTCCGCGCGGGTACGGATTTCGGCAACGTTGCGCGGACGCGGAATGGCAATGGGAAAACTCCCCAAGGGGTGCGAAGCGGGCCCTGCCGACATCACGACCACGCGGTCGGACATGGCAATGGCCTCATCCAAATCGTGCGTAATAAAGAGCACGGCCTTTTTCTTCGCCTGCCAGAGTTCAAGCAGTTCGTTTTCCATCAGCTGCCGCGTCTGAATATCGAGCGCTGAGAAGGATTCATCCATGAGAAGAATGTCCGGATCGGCAATCATGGTCTGTGCCATAGCGACGCGCTTACGCATGCCGCCCGAAAGTTCATGCGGATAGCGGTCGGCAAAACGCTCGAGCCCCACGCGCTCGAGCCAGTCAAAGCCCGCCTCACGCGCCTCATTTTCCGGGACGCCCCGGAATTTCAGACTCATCATGACGTTGTCAATCGCCGTCGCCCAGGGCATCAGGCTTTCGGCCTGAAACATGTAGCCGGCCCGATGGTTGATGCCGTTCAGGGCTTCGCCGAAAATCAGGACGCGCCCGGCCGCGGGCTTTAAAAGCCCAGCCGCAGCGTTAAGCAGCGTCGACTTTCCGCAGCCCGTCGGTCCGACGACGCTCACAAACTCGCCGTCGCCGATCGAAAAGGACACATCCTTCGTGGCGGTATAAACGCCCTCGGGCGTTTCAAAACTGCAGGTAACGTTTTCAAATGCTATGGCCGGCACAGGGTTTCGAGCCGCTCCAATCGGTTCATTTGTCTCGCTCGACATCAGACCGCTTCCTCTATGAATTTCTTTTTTGTTTTAGGGTTTTGCGCCTCTGCCGCATTTGCATGAGAGCGGCTTTGGATTATGGGCGCGGCCCGAGGGGTTATTCCCCCGGGCGAAGTGTTGAAAGTGTTGATAATGGGGTTCGAAATCAGGCCTTCTTCGCGGCATCCGCGAAGCGGTTGGTGTACGCAGCCGCGGCATCAAACTTGAAGTCGGCGAGTTCGGGCTTCACCGATGCGAGCGCTTTGGCGGCGGTCTCAACGCACCCTTCCGGGAACCGGCCGTCAATCGACATGGCCGGGCGATTGCGCAGGAAGCATTCGGCGTAGAGCTTCGGATTGCCGAGGAAGGCGGCCTTCGGCACGGACTTCATGAGCTCCTCGGGCGTAATCGCGGCGATGGTTTTGAGCGAACGAATAACCGCATTCGTCATGCGCTGAACCGTTTCCGGATTGCGGTCAATGAAGGTCTGAGGCGCGTAGAGGCAGCCCGCGACCATCGGGCCGTTATAGAGTGCGTCGCCTTCTTCCACGCGGCGGGTGTCGACCACAATGTCAATGGCATCGGCTTCTTCGAGCTGCGTGACGACTGGGTCAAGCCCGACGAAAGCATCCACCTGCCCAGAGCGGACAGCTGCCACAGCGCCCGCGCCCGAACCAATGCCGATGGCCGAATATTCATTAGGCTTCACGCCCGCACGCGCCATCACGAAGTTGGCCATCACATGCGAATGCGACCCCGGCGCCGTGACGCCGATGCGGCGGCCTTTGAGCGCGGCGGGATCCTTGACTCCCTTCATGGTGCGGCGGTTAATAGCAAAAACACACTGCGGCGCACGATCCTGAAGCACAAAGGCCTGCATGAACTGGCGCTTGGTCTGCATCGAAAGCGTGTGCTCAAACGCTCCAGAAACCACATCCGCTGAGCCGCCGACCACAGCCTGAAGGGATTTCGATCCGCCCTGAAAGTCCACGACTTTGACGTCAAGTCCCTCGTCCTTATAAAAGCCCATCCAATCTGCGAGCGCCATCGGGAGGTAGTAGTAGAGATTCTTGCCGCCGACGGCAATGGTCACCGAGCGCTTTTCGGGCTCGGCAGCAAAAACGCCGCGGGGCGACGAGCAGACGATCCCGGCAGCGGCCATAGCGGCGGCAGCAATAAAGTCTCGGCGGGACATGAAGGCAAAAGACTGGAACATGACGGCATCCTCAGGAAAAAGCTGGAAATCGTTTGATGCGGTCTTTCAGAAGAAAGACTGCAGGCATCGGGATGCGCTCAGCGCAGACCGCCGTTAATGCAGTCATGCAGTCAGGTCAACCCTCTGCGCGTTGGGGCGGGGCGGGAGGGCGGCCTCGAAAAGCTTGAAGCACAAAGCTTCAGCAGAAACCGTCCTCCACCCTAAGGTGCAGCGCCGACCGCGGCGGCAACCGCACCCCTAGGTGCAGGGGCGGAAGCCGGAGACTCTGCCCGCCTGCAGCAGATGCTGCCGAAGCGGCATCGGTCGAATGCAAGGCAGTGAATTTCATCGCAGAATCTCCAAAATAAAAGACGTAGTCGATTGAGCTTTAAGGAAACTTCTTTTCGTTTCCATCTCTAGTGCAGTAATAGTGCACTTTTCCTCGATGGTTTTGTTTGCCGCATCTAAGCACATCCGCTTAGGAGAACGGCATATTTCTCAAATTTCCCCGACATTCATTGCAATTTTCCAATAATTGCGTACATGTTTCTTTATTAATCAAATAGATATGTTATTTAAATGATATTTTTGCAGGCATATCCGCCAAATACCTTGCACTGAAGGCGGTGTTCAGCACAACATCGTCCCCATGGACGTACGCCGGCCCGGCGAATCGAAAGCAGCCGTCCGGAACCCCGAACTAAGCATTTAGTCTGTACGGCATATCTCCCAACACGTGCAGGAAAGGCGCAAAAGCCGTGCACGCCGGCGCAGGTTTGGCGCAATGAGCGCCGCCAACAGCCAATGAGACTGATAGGCTCAAAGAAAACAACTTCCGGTCCCTTTTGGACCTCCGCTTCATGATCCCAGCACCATTGCTTCAATCGACCGATCCGGCGTCTGCGCTCGGTGAACCTGATCCTGACGGCATTTACCGTATTGACGAGACGGATTCGGTTCTCACGCTCGCCCGATCGCTCTATGCTGCAGACCGCCTGCCGGTCTATGGCTCGATCTTTGCAAACCTGCAGACAGCAGGACGCGGACAGTACGGCCGCGCATGGGAGAGCGCCCGCGGGAATCTTCATGCCGGCGTCAGACTGCCGCTTGAAGGGGTTTATGCCGCTCGGGCATCCGCCGCTGCGACGGCGGCTTTGACCGCTGAAGCGCTTCGCAGTCTCGGCTTCCCGGTGCTCATGAAGTGGCCTAACGACATCATCTGTCTTTCGCCCAATGGGCCGGCCAAAGTGGGCGGCATTCTGCTCGAAGAAACTGACGGGCTCCTCACCGCAGGGATCGGCCTCAATGTCAACTGGTCGCCCGAAGTGTCGGCGCTCCGAGAGGGCGCTGCGCTCCCGCCCGGGCGCCTGGTGCCCCGAGGGGGAGCCGCAATGGATCCCTATGAACTTTGGCGGCGCATTCTCCGTCATCTGCGCGAAGCCGACCCCGTTCGGCTCACCGCCTCCTGGCGAGCGCTCGCGCAGGCTCACCTCCTTTGGCTCGGAAGCGACGTGGCGGTTGAGAGCGCTGAGGGCGCCATGACCGCGGGCCGACTCATTGGCCTCGCACCCGACGGAGAGCTCCTCCTCGAGACCCCGTCGGGCGAAATAGTCACCCTCGACCGCGGCAGTCTCATCAAAGCGGCGCCTTCGCCGCATGCCGCAGCAGCGGCACCGCGAAATTGAGTGCCCGGGCGCCGGAGACGCATTGAACGCTCCCGCCCCGGGCGGCATGAATTCTTCGAAGAGGATTCAATGTCTCGGAAACTTGATCCTCAAAAGAGCTGCGCGTGAGACACGCTTTCAGAACAAAAGTCCCATACGCAGCACAAAATCAACGCAAGCCTTTAAAACAACTCAAGGGAAGGAATTCCATCCATGCAGCAACGAACTTTTGAGGAAGTACGCGAGAGTCTGCGCGGCAAGGTGATTTTGGTCGCCAACCGCGGCATCCCCGCACGCCGCATCAGCCGCTCGATTCGCGAGCGATTTGAGGCGATTGCCGCCATTACCGCGACCGACATCGACAAAACCGAGCCGGCAGCGGCCTCCGCACAGGAGCTCATTCTGCTCGGTGCGGACCCGCGCGCCTATCTTGACCTTCCGCGCATCATCCGCCTCGCCCGCGAACGCGGCTGCGTCGCCATCCATCCGGGCTGGGGTTTTGCGAGCGAAGACAATAACTTCCCGAAGCTCTGCGCCGAGGCAGGCATCACCTTCATCGGCGCTACAGCCGAAGCCATGCACCTCCTCGGCAATAAGGTCGAAGCACGCCGCGTCGCCCGCAGCCTCGGCATTCCGGTGGTCCCGGGTTCCGACGAATCCGTCGACGTTCCGGGCGCGCGAAAGATCGTTCATGAAATTGGTCTTCCGATCATGCTCAAAGCCGAGGGCGGCGGCGGCGGACGCGGCATTTTCCTCGTGACCAACGAGGATGAGCTTGAAGACGCCTTTGAAAAGGCTTCTGCCATGGCGGAGGCCTCCTTTGGCAACCCCCGGCTCTTCGTTGAAAAATACCTCCCCAAGGTTCACCACATCGAAATTCAGGTGATCGCTGACCGCTGGGGCAATGTGTTTGCGTTTGACGAACGCGACTGCACGGTTCAGCGCAACAACCAGAAGCTCCTCGAAGTCACGCCGTCGCCGTGGCGCGGCATGACGCCAAAACTTCGCGCAGAGCTTAAAGACTATGCCCGTCGGCTCGTGCTGGCTGTGGGCTATCACTCTGTTGCCACCGTGGAGTTCCTCGTGACCGAAGCGGGCGAACCCTACATGATCGAGGTGAACACGCGTCTGCAGGTCGAGCACGGCATTACCGAAAGCCGCTACGGCGTCGACTTGGTCGAAGAAATGATCGCCATCGCCTTCGGGAGCACCCTGCGCTTTACCGAAGAAAACACGCGGGCCTCCTTCCATGCCCTTCAGGTCCGCGTGAATCTGGAGGATCCCCAGGAAGGCTTCACCCCCAATTCCGGCCTCATCACCCGCTACGTCTCTCCGGGCGGACCGGGCGTGCGCCTCGACTCGAACCTCTCCGCCGGCTATGAATTCCCCTCCAACTACGATTCCGCCGGCGCGCTCCTCATCACCTATGCCCGTGACTGGCAAAAAACGCTCGGGATCATGGACCGAGCGCTGCAGGAATACGTGATCGGCGGCCCGAAGACCACCATTCCCTTCCTGCGCCGAGTCGTGGCCCATCCGAGCTTCCGCGCGGGTGAAGTAACCACCACCTTCATCAAAGAACACCCGGAGATTCTGCGCTACACGGATTTGGAGCCCGAAAGCGAACGGCTCGCCAAGCTCGTCGCGGAAATTTCTGCGCGCGGCTTCAACCCCTACGTTTCGCTCGGCGAATACCGCTCGAAGACCACGCCCAAGCTGGCCCACTTTCAGCCCTTCTCGCCCGAGCTCTCTGAAGCAGCGCGAAGCCGCCCCTCGCCCTATCCGCAGGGAGACCGAGAAGACCTCCTCGCCTTCATCCGCGACACAGGCCGCATCCACTTTACGGATACGACCACGCGCGACATGACCCAGTCCAACCACGGCAACCGCATGCGTCTTGCTGAGGACCGCCTGGTAGGCCCCTATCTGGACAGCGCAGGGCTCTTTTCCATCGAAAACGGCGGCGGGGCGCACTTTCATGTGGCGATGCTCGCCAACATGACCTATCCCTTCGAGGAAGCCCGCGAGTGGAACGCTTTTGCGCCGAAGACTTTGAAGCAGCTCCTCGTACGCTCGACCAATGTGCTGGGCTACACCCCGCAGCCGCGCAACCTCATGCAGCTCACGGGCGAGATGATCTGCGAGCACTACGACGTCGTGCGGTGCTTTGACTTCCTCAATGAAGCCGACAATATGGCGCCGATCGCCGAAGTGGTCCTCAGCCGTCCCGATAAGCTCTTTGAGCCTGCCATCGCACTTTCGCGCGCACCGTGGTTTGACGTCAACTACTGCCTGCAGTCCGCCGAAGCCGTGGTCGACATGACCGCAAAGATCATGGGCGTGCCCGAACAGACCGCTGTCCGCCGCATCACGCTCGGCCTCAAAGACATGGCGGGCGTCTGTTCGCCCGCCTTCATGACAGCCTTGGTAACAGCGCTCAAAAAACGCTGGCCCGAACTTGTTCTTCACTACCACCGTCATGCCGTCGACGGTCTCTTCCTGCCGGCCTGTGCTGCCGCGGCTGCTGCGGGTTGCGAAATTCTCGACGCCGGACTGGGTGCCTCGGTGCGCAGCTACGGCCAGGGCGACCTCTTGTCGCTCGCTGCCTATCTTGAAGACGAACTCGGCATGAAGACGCTCTTGGACCGCGAGGCCGTCGCCAAAGCCAACTTTGCCGCCAAGCAGGTGATGCCGTGGTTTGACCGCTACTGCTCGCCCTTTTTCCAGGGCGTCGACTATGACGTCACGCGCTACCAAATGCCCGGCGGAGCCACCTCATCTTCGCAGGAAGGCGCTGTCAAGCAGGGCTACATTCAGCTGCTGCCCTTCATGCTTGAATTCCTCGAGTGCTCACGCCGCATCGTGCGCTACCACGACGTCACGCCGGGCTCGCAAATCACCTGGAACACCGCCTTCCTGGCCGTTACCGGGGCCTGGAAGCGCGGCGGAATGCCTGAAGTGGAGCGGCTCCTCAACGCCGTACGCACGGCGGGGAGCAAGCGCACGAACCTCACTCAGGCCGAGCGCGACGAACGCCTGATCATCTACATGGACTGCAACGAAGCGTTCCGCAATCTGCTGCTAGGCAAATTCGGCCGGCTTCCGCTCGGCTTCCCCGAGGATTGGGTCTATGAAAGCGCCTTTGGGGCAAAGTGGCGCGAAGCCCTGCGTGATCGCCGTGCGGAGTCGCCGCTCCTGACGCTCGCGCCCGCCGACCTTGCCGGCGAGCGCGTGAAGCTCGAAAGTCTGATCAAACGTCCGGCCACCGAAGAAGAATTCGTGATGTACATGAATCATCCGGCCGACGCGCTCAAGACCATCGAATTCCGCCGCCGTTTCGGCGACCCCAACGCGCTGCCGCTCGACGTGTGGTTTGAGGGACTCCGCTCGGGTGAAACGCTCAACTTTTCGAGCTCAGACGGCAAACCCCACCAGATGCACATTTTGTCGATTGATCCGGTGACCGAAGAGGGTTTCTCCACGGTGCGCTATGTACTCGACAGCGAAATCCTCACCTGTGCCGTGAAGGTGAAGGAAGGCACGGGACCAAAGTCGACCGTGCTGCGCGCAGAACCCGGCAACGTTTATCAGGTGGCCAGCCCGCGCAAGGCCGACCTTTGGATCGTTCACGTGGCCGAAGGCGACATTGTCAAAGCCGGTCAGGAGCTTTTCAATGTCTCAATCATGAAGCAGGAAAAGGCTGTCTGCGCAGCCGTCGACGGGATCGTCAAGCGCGTGCTTAAGCGCGCCGACTTCGCTCAGACCCGACGCATGGTCCCGGTGGAAGAAGGCGAACTGATTGTCGAACTCGCCCCGGTGCCTAAGCGCTGCACGGCCTGCGGCACACCTGCGTTCTCGCGCGAATCGCTCTTCTGCTCAGTTTGCGGCGCCAGACTGCCTGATGAAGCTGAGGCGAAATAAAGGCACATTGACTCCATGATCCTCTGACAACAACGGCCCGCCGCATTTCGATGCTGACGGGCCGATTGTTATCCGAATGCGCTGAAGGTTATTTCTTCAAAGCCGCCAAAGCTGCGAAGGGATTGGGGCGCTTCTCTTCCTGAGGTTCTTCCTCGTCGCTCCATTCGCGCTTTTCTTCGCAGGCATCATGCACGACCATGCGCGGCAGCGCCAGAATGGCTTCTTCTTCAACCCACTTTTCGAGGTCGAAGCTGCGCGATCCTACGAGCACATCTTCGTCCTCTTCGTCATCCTCAATCGGAAGGGCATTGGCTTCTGCTTCCGTTCTTACCAAACGAAAGACTGCTCCGGAAGCAATGTGCACGGACATGGGCTTCAAGCATCGGGCGCAGGAAATGTCCACGTCGCCTTCCATATCAAGATCCACGGCAGGAAGTCCGCGGCGTTCGCCAAGCCCCGTTGCGACGAATCGGAGCGTGCCGTTTTCCGTGGCGGTGAAGCCGAGCAAATTGGGAAGATCCTTCACGGCAACTTCGCCTTCAATCGTCTCACCTCGGCGGGCGAGCTCAAAGATGTTAATGAACTGCGGCATGGCTCAATAGCTCCTCAACAAAAGTCTGCCTTCGCACAGCGAACTCCCCATCGAGCCTTGGTATGTATATGGCTCTTTGGTTCGAGCGGCACCAAGTCTAGCCTATCCGCATCGAACCGCACTTTAAATGCAGTGTCTATAGAGGCTTGCGACTACAATCCACTACACCATGAAGCCTCTCCTTATTCTTGCCTCAAGCTCCCGCTACCGGCGCGAGCTCCTGGATCGACTGTGTCTGCCCTATGAATCCATTTCTCCGGATGTGGATGAAAGCGCTCAGCCCGGCGAAACGCCGCGGGAAACAGCCCTCCGCTTGGCCGAACTCAAAGCGCGTGCCGTCTGGAACCAGCATCCGGGATCCGTTGTCATCGGCTCCGATCAAACAGCCGACCTGCACGGCGTGCGGCTCGGCAAACCCCATACCCGCGAAAATGCGGTGAAGCAGCTCAGCGCCATGCAGGGTGAAGAGACCGTCTTTGCGACGGCACTCTGCGTCATCGACGCCCAAGGGCATGCTCACACCGCCGAAAGCCTCACACGGGTGCGCATGCGTCCTTTGAGCCAAAGCGCAATTGAAGCCTATATCGACCGCGAAAAACCTTTTGACTGCGCGGGTTCAGCGAAAATTGAATCGCTCGGCATTGCACTGATGTCTGCCGTATCCTCGGACGATCCCACTTCGTTGATTGGGCTTCCGCTGATGAAGCTCACGACGCTGCTTAAAGAGGCCGGCATTGAGGTGCTTCCCGGCCTATAAACGCAGTCATTGCCCGAAACTTTCATTCAGCCTGCCTGTTTTCCCCTTTTTCTAAGGACGCCGTGATGTCTGGTCAGCTCTATCTTCTGCCATGCCCCATCAGCGAAGCACCTGCGCTTGATGCGCTTCCGGCGTCGACCGTTGAAACGGCCCGCCGCATTGATCACTTTCTCGTTGAAGTGGCCCGCACGGCCCGCGCAACGCTTAAAGCCATGGGTCATCCCAAACCCATTGCTGAACTGGACATTGTTGAAATTGGCCATGATCCGGCCCCCGAATTGATCAGCGAATGGCTCCAGCCGGTGCTGGACGGCGCCGATGCGGCCGTTCTTTCCGAATCCGGCTGCCCCGGCGTTGCCGATCCCGGTGCGCAGATTGCCGCACGGGCGCATGAATTGGGCATCCGCGTTGTACCGCTCACCGGCCCCAGTTCGATTCTTTTGACGCTCATGGCTTCGGGGCTCGACGGTCAGCGCTTCCGTTTCTCGGGCTACTTGCCTAAGCACGATGCCGAACGGCGCGCTGCCATTCTGGCTGCCGAAAAAGCGAGCCGCGCAAGCGAAACACAGCTCTTTATCGAAACACCGTACCGCAACACTGCGCTCCTCGATGCGCTCCTTGAAACACTGGCACCCGACACACGGCTCACGGTAGCGATTGACGTCACGGGACAAAACGAATCCATCCGCACATTAACGGCTGCTGCCTGGAAGGCGATTCCTAAAGCAATGCGCACGCTGCCTAAGCTCCCGACTGTTTTTGCTTTCCTCGCCAAACCAGGAAAAACAGCACCTCGGTATGCACCGGAATGTGCCGGCGGAAAGCGTGCCCATCCCGCACCGTCCTCCAAACCTGCGGTCCTCAACAATCGGCCAAAGCAAGCTAATAAAACGCATCGGCCTGAAGGATCGCCCGTCATGACACTCAAAGGAGGTCGTTGATGGACGCCATCATCGAATACGCATCAACGCCCGAAGGTATGCTCATCGTTGTCGGTGTTGCCTTCATCGGCATTGTTTTGCTCCTCACGGCGCTCATTTTCTGGATTGGATCGCTCCTGCGCCGCCGCGGCGTCAAGATCGATCAGACGCCCGATACGGACGATGAGACCACTGACAGCTCTCCTGCGTCGGACGAGTCCGTCTCTCAAGATCCGCTGGCCGCATTTGACCGTGAGGCCGCAGAACAATCTGCCCGAGCCGCATCCAAAGCCCCTATTGCGCTCGCCCGTCTGCGGGCTGCCGGCCCCGACATTACCGCCGCGGCCGAACCCAAGCTGCCGGAACCCGTTTTGGAACAGAATCAGTCCGTACAGTCTGCCGCAGCTCCGGAACCTATCCCCGCCGTCTCGGCTTATGCTGCAGAAGCGCAGCCGCCGATGCCTGCAGCTGCCGCACCGGCTTTTTGGGAATCCCCGGCAAAACTGCAGCCGAAGGCGCCCGATCCGCTCGCCGGCACCCGCTTTCTCCTCACGCTTCCCTTTGAACGCCGATCGGGCTTATCCATGGCTCATGCTGACCTCTGCGGGATTGGCGTGGAGGCAGTCTTTTTTGACCCGGAACCGGTTTCCCGTTTGGATGAAGACGCAGTGAGACTGGTGCCGTTTCTTCCGGCTAACGCGGCGAAGCTTCTTCTGACGGAATCGGACCGCGAAACGTTCAAAGCCGGCGCACTCTGCGCGCAGCCTGATGCTGTGCTGGAACTCCCGGCCGGTCTCATTGCACTGGAATACAAATCTAAAGGCGGGCGCTTTGACGATCCGCTGCGCTGGGCTGAAACCATGCGCACCAAAGACCTGATCCAGACGGTCCTCGCCGCCGCAGCGCTTTCCGTCGCTGCGGGCCGCCCCGCTGCCCCGGTGCTTCGGACGACCAATGCCGTTTTCTTCCTGCGCCCGACCAACGAACTCAAAAATCTGCTTTCGGCTCATGTCCAGGAAGCCGAGAGCTTTCTGCTCTCCACGAGTGAAGGTGCGGGACGCCCGGGCATCAGCGCCTCGGACTACGCTGCACTGATGATTCCTGCGCTCGAAAAGCTTTATCCGCGGGAACCAAGTTCCGGATCCGAAGCCGGTGAAGCTGCGCATCAGGAAATGTTGAGAACCCGATAAACGACATTCTCAAAATATTTCTCGCAAAGCGAGCATATTTATGATGTTTTTTTCAAATAAGCATCTTCATTTGGCCGCCTCTGCAAGCAGCCGCTCGCTGAGGCACATCAATCCATCAAATCGGATTCCACACACTGCTTTTGTCGGTCAAGCCGAACATTCAAATTAAAGGCGTAGCGGTCACCGGGATGATAAGAAACGGTGATCAAGAGTGTTTTTCCGCGAGCTGAAACATAACGGCGGCGAATCCTCAGGCAAGGTGTTCCTTCGGATTCATTGAGATTAGCTGCCGCTTCCGCTGTAAGCGTTGTGGCCTCAATGCTTTGCCTCACTTCAACACATGTTTTGCCATACAGCTCAGCAATTAACTCAATCATGAGTTTTTCAGGATGTTTAGGGGCTTCAGCCACTAATTTGGTCCATTCTCGATTGACATACTCCGACGTCCATGCGATGGGCGGAGCTCCTCGTTTTGAACCCATGCGGATCATAGAAAATCGAATAAACGTCTCTCCGGGCGGGCACTGAATCTGTGCAGCCAATTCGCGGCTCACAACGATTTCTCTTATATCGAGGATATGACGCGGATTATGTGCTGCAAGCCGTCCCAAATCGGAGAGCGTGGAGAGTTCCTGATCAAATGTCTGTACTCTCCCACGGCTTACCACACGCGTTCCCACATGCGGCGTCCTTTGGATGAGTCCAAGGCGTTCGATCTTTGCGAGTGCAGCCCGCACTGTATGACGTGATACGCCTTCACTTTCGACGAGCTGAAGCTCCTTGGGAAGCAATGAACCAACCGGATAGCGTCCCGAGGAGATACCTTCGATCAGTTTCTCGGTCAGTTTGTCCTTAAGGAGTTCGCGCGTCATGGGGTGCCTCCATTTTGTCGGATAGAGAAACGCCGCCGGATGATGCTATGTTTTCCGCAGCATCCGGCGGCGTGTCCAAAAGCTAACAGACTGTGGTCAGTAGAGACCAATCGCCTTCCACCAGAGCATGCCGCTTGAAAAGACAACGAGCACGCAGAAAGTGACAATACAGAAATTGATCTTATAAAACCTCGGGCGTTCGAAATAGCCCTGTCCGAAATAGATCGGCCCCGGACCGCCCGCATACTCCGTGATTCCCCACATGAAATTTGAGAAGATTGCGAAGCAGATGGCCACCATCGGCGCGGGTGCACCGGCTGCGATCGCTACGGATGCGAAGGGAACGTACATTGCAGCAACATGACCCGAAGCCGTAGCGAATACATAGTGCAGATAAATGTACGCAAAGCCAAGAATTAAGAAGGTTGTCACCCAATCAAGACCGCCCAAAGAAGAAGCAAAACCCAGTGACATCCACTTCACAAATCCGAGTTTCGTGAGTCCCGTAGCAAGCGAAATGATTGCACCGAACCAGACAACCGTATCCCAGGCCGCCTTGTCATTCAAAACATCCTTCCACTGAACAGCACCTGAAACAAAGAGGAAAGCGACAAGTCCCAAACCGATCGCATTGGCATTGAAGCCCGTAATTAAAGACGTTCCCCAACCAATCAGCGCGAGAATGAATCCGACCGCAACGAGCAGCTCCTGTCGTCCCATCGGTCCCATCTTCTTAAGTTCTTCACGCCCCATGACTCGTGCCTGCGGCGTGCGCTTTAATTCTGGGTCCATGAATTTGAAGGTCAGCAGCGGAAGTGCGATGAAGCAAATCATCGCTGGAACGAGTGCTGCCAGAAACCAAGACCCCCAGGTTAGCTCAACACCAAGACCGTCTTTCGCCAGCTGCGCGCAAAGCGGATTAGCTGCCATACCGGTCATGAAGAGCGCACCCGTGATCGGCGTGAACTGAAAGCACGTCATGATCAGGAAATCCCCGATGCGCTTCCCTGTCGGTCCCGGCTGAGAACCCAACACTTCATTGATAGACTTTGCAACCGGCAGGATGATGCCGCCCGAACGAGCCGTAACGGACGGCATCGCTGGAGCCATGATGAGGTCGGCAATACCAAGCGCGTAGGCAACACCCAATGAGGATCCGCCGAAAAGTGATAGTGCACGATAAGCAATGCGTCGCCCAAGACCGGACTGTACGAAGCCAAGTGAAAGCACGTAGGCCGAAAAAATCATCCAAACAGTGCCGGATGCAAAACCTTTGAGCACATCGTTTAGCGGCAGCGTATTGGTGAAATACGTTATCGCCAACGCGATAAACATCAGCGCACCTGAAGCAACAGGAGCGGCGAGAATGCCGGCAATGGTTGCCGCGAAGATCGCGAACATGTGCCATGCAGCGGGAGTAAGTCCTTCGGGCGTCGGGATTACCCAAAGAAGAACAAGCACAGCGATCGGCACGGACCAACGAATGAGTTTTGACTTATTCATGATGCGAAAGACTCCTGCAGATAAGCAGTTTCAGCCGCAGACAATGGGGCTTTCACACCCAAAACGATGCTTAAAAGCACTGCCGTTGCGGTGAAGTTGAGGCCTCAGGAAGATTGAACGGAACCATAGAAAATCAATGGATTCCCAGGAAGCGGTTCCGTTCACCCCCCAAAAGCGAAACAGGTCAGCAGGTTTTCGCCCACTTCTCGACAACGCGGTCAACAAACTCCGGCGCAAGACCGATGTAAGTGTGGGGATTGAGCATGTGGTCAATCTCGTCCTCAGTGAAGGCCGCTGTCACTTCCGGTGTACGCATCAGCACATCCTTGAGGGGAATTTCCTTCTCATAGGCCTCCATGCAGGACTTGTAGACGATTGAATGTGCCGTCATACGACCAAGCTTGCGGGCGAGGTGCATCATCACGCACTCACTCATCATCAGTCCCTTCTGCGCGAAGAGATTGCGCTCCATGTGCTTGGGGTAGACAATGAGATTCTTCAGAATGTTTTTGCTCTTTTCCAAAGCACAGCCAAGCATGTGGCAGGCACGCGGAATAGCCTCCCACTCAGAAAGGAAGCAGCCCCAGTCCCGCTCATTTTCGCTCACCATGGACTCAACAATCGACGGGGCGATGCTGCGCACATTTCGGCAGAGCGCCAGAACGTTTTCCAACACAGCCGGATTGCGCTTGTGCGGCATCGTGGATGAACCGACCTTGCCCATAAAAAAGGGCTCTTCGAGTTCGAGGATTTCCGTACGCTGCAGCGTCAGAATTTCGTGATTGATGCGGCCCAGAGTACCAGCACAAAGCGCGAGCACGCTCGCAAACTCTGCCTGACTGTCTCTGGCAACATGCCATGCAATCGTCGGTACGCCAAGTCCGAGAATTTCCATCATGCGTTTTTGAGTTTCAAGGCCTTTTTCCGGCTGTGATGCAAGCGTACCGACTGCACCAGACATTTCACCCACAAAAACGCGCGGAGCCATGGCTTCAATACGTTCGATGTCTCGTCCGAGTTCATCGGCCCAAACTGCGGCCTTGTAGCCGAAAGTGATCGGAATAGCATGAACAACGTGAGTACGTCCAGCCATCACTGTGTGGTTATATTTCTTGGCGAGATCAAGGCAGTATCCCAAGCATGCCTTCATATCGCGCAAAATCACCTGATAGGCGTCACGCTGCAAAAGCACCATGCCAGTGTCGACAATATCCTGACTCGTCGCACCCCAATGAACAAATTCCCCAGCATTGTCGGGAAGGACCTTCTTAAAAGCCTTCAACAGCGGCACGATCGTGATTGAAGATTTATAGAACTCACCGATTGAAGGAATATCGAGCAGTTCAGCCTTTGCATATTTATTGATGAGCTCCGCCTTTTCCTGCGGAATGACACCGAGCTCTCCCTGCGCTTTGGCTAAAGCCGCTTCCGTGTCAAGCCACTTCTGAGCCCAAGATTGGTCACTCCAGATCCGACGCATTTCATCAGTGGAAAACATGCAGCCGTGAATTTGAGAATCGATGGCAGTGGACGGCATAGTGAAAATCTCCCTTCATGCATTAAAGAATCAACTTTTGTTTGCTCTTCCCGTTTAAGGCAAGAAACAAGATTTAAGTTGAGGAGATTTTTCACGACAAGGCCCATCAGCGTGACCAAATCGAACTTATGTCTTGCATGAAGTCACATTGCAGTACCTCATGCCAAACCACTTATGTTTTAAATTTCAATGGAATAGCCTTATGTCCTTTGCGTACAAATAGAATAAAAGAACGGACATATACAGCTTTCGCTGCAAGACAGATGAATACATAGTTTAAGAACAGCATTCCATATGAATAAGTACCATACATAAATGTATATGTACTATAGCTGTCAAAATCCTCATTCCTAATGAATTAATTATCTTCAAACATAAAGAAAGATCCGCTTGAATATCAGGTCTGTAATTTATTGGTATACCAATACTAAGTACTTAACCACATCAATCTTGAATAACAAATACTTTGAGTAATATAAATTTAATTATCTGTTACTCAATGCAGATTTGGCATCGCCTTGCATCACAAGTTCCAATTCTAAATTCACAAACATGGCCTCCAACCATGCGGGATCGCCGCAAAAACTGAATCACTGGAGTTCCCATCGGCAAATGCATTAGATTAGCTTGTACCGGCGTCAACAATCCGCCGCGAACACGCTCGCTGGCAGCAGTAATCAAGACTCCGTCGGTCTTCTCATAAGTGCTGTAAAGACTTTCGCCTTTCCCTCTATTCTCAATATCTTCATATTTGAGATTTGGGAATAGTTCTTCCGGCAGCCAACACTCATCCAGCCCTGTCGGCAAGTTGTCAACATAAAAAAGACGAATCCAATGGATTACAGAAGCTCCGCATGCAATGTTGAGTTCATGCGCGATATTTTCTTCAGCCTTTTCATGTTCGAAGGTTAAAAGTTTAATACGGTAAGCAGTAATGATGGTTCCATCAAGGCGTTGAAATCGTTGATATTTATTCCAAAATCCTTGATTTGAATAGCTTTTAACAAAAATCCCAGAGCCAAAGCGTGTAGTGCAAACATCGTCATCAACAAGCTGTTCCACGACTTTTCTTAATGTACCTACAGAAGTACCGTACTGTTCCGCAAGCTGTTTGAGAGAGGGTAATTTATCTCCTGGACGCCATTCTTTGGCATCAATTCTTTGTTTGATGCTGCGTTTGATTACTACATATTTCGGAATACCTGTCATCACAGTTCCCTCAACCTTGGCACCATTCAGCTTGCTAGCAAGGTTTCTCTTCACAGTTAAAAATCAATTTTGCAGTTTCCATAATGAAACCATCTCGATATCACAAAAATTCGAACAATCATCATGGAACCCAATATAAAACCCTATCTCAGCACTCTTGCGCCTATTCGCGAACAACTGCATCGACGTCCCGAAGAGGGATGGACAGAATTCGAAACAACCTGGTTGATTACGAACTACCTTAGGAAACTCGGTTTGTCCGTCAAAGTCGGACTAGCTAACATACTGCCTTCGGCAGTCATGGGGCGCAACGAGGCTACTGTAGAACAAGCCCAGCAACGCGCACTCCTGAATGGGGTCCCTGTCGAATTCCTCGGCGAACTCTCCGGCTACACCGGTGCAGTCACCGAAATCAAAACCGGTCGTCCGGGTCCTATAACGGCATTGCGCTTTGATATGGACTGCGTGCCGATTACAGAAACCGTTGACCCATCACACATTCCGAACTGCCGAGGCTTCGCTTCTGAACGTCCCGGTCTCATGCACGCCTGCGGACATGATGCACACACTTCGGTTGGTCTGGCGGTAGCAAAGTGGCTCACGGATCATAAAGACGAACTTTCAGGCACCATTCGCCTTATTTATCAGCCAGCAGAAGAAGGAGCCCGAGGAGCTGCCGCGATGGCCGCTAAAGGCATTGTCGACGATGTCGACAACTTTATTGGCGCGCACATAGGCAGCCGCACCAAATTGGGCGAACTGCTCATCGCAACAGGCGGACTCTTTGCTTCATCCAAAATCGATGTTTCTTTTACCGGTGAAGCCGCTCATGCCGGCGCCGATCCTGAGAAAGGCCGGAATGCACTTTTAGCTGCCTGTGATGCCGCACTGCTCATTGCCGCTATTCCAAGGCATAGCGCGGGAGAAAGCCGCGTCAATGTTGGTCAGATACATGGCGGTGAAGGCCGCAATAGTATCCCGGCTCATGCCGAATTAATGGTTGAAACTCGTGGAATCACCTGTGAAGTCAACGATTTCATAGAAAACAAAGTTCGAGCAATTACTAACGGCATCGCTCAAGCCTACGACGTCACCCCTAACGTGACTCTGAAGGGAAAGGCTCTAACTATTGCAGTCTCCCCCGACCTGATTGAAACGGCGCTTGCTGTGGCAAAAACCATCCCCGGCATCCAAAAAGTTGCTACCGAGAATCGGCCTACTGCAAGCGAAGACTGCACAGTCTTCATGCACCGCGTTGTTGATCATGGCGGTCGTGCGCTCTTTTTTTATTACGGCGCCAACCATCAAGGACATCACCGAAGCAATTTCGACATTCAAAACGAAGCAATGTCGTATGGCCTAGAAATGTTTATCCGCATGCTGCTCAAGCTAAACGGTCGACTCAATTAATGACCCATTTGTGTTGACCTCAAAAAAGGAGAACTGATCCATGAGTTGGACTATTTGGGCGGCGATCATCGTCGTCGCCGTCGTTATCTATGCACTCGTCAAACGTTGGGAAACCAAACTTGTTCTGCTTGCTGCCGGCTTCTTTCTTGCTGCTTTGTCGCTTGACCCAATGATGGCTTTCAAGCAGTTCGATAAGTCAATGACCAACGGCGGCCTCATCGTTTCTATCTGCTCTGCGATGGGCTTTGCCACCGTCGTATCACTGACCAAATGTGACGTTCACCTTGTCACGCTTCTCACACGTCCATTGCGAAAAATGGGCATTCTGCTTTTGCCTTTGTGCATGATCGTAACCGGCTGCATTGCTGTGGCTATCCCTTCTACAGCGGGTTGCTGCGCCGCAGTCGGACCAACACTTATTCCGCTTCTAATTCGGTCCGGATTTCGTCCGGCAATTGCTGGCGCAGCCGTCGTCGGCTCCATTACGCCAGGCCTGCTCAATCCGGGCAGTGCACATAATGTATTTATTTCAAAGTTGGCAGACGTTGAAGTCATCAACTTCATTGGCAAATTTGCCGGTTATACGCTTGCAGCTTCTGCATTCATCATTATTGTCGTATTTCTCCTTTGCCTCATTTATCACGACTACAACGCCAGCCAAGATTCGACAGTAAGTTCTACCCAAACCCCTGATGGCGAGAGCACCGTTCAGCCGAATCTGCTCTACGCGGTTGCACCGCTCATTCCTGTAATCATACTTGTTGCAGCATCCATCTTCGCGCCGGAACTCAAAATGAGTGTCGCCACGGCCATGCTGCTGGGTTCCGTATATGCCATAGCAGTCACACGCACCTCACCGGAAAAAGCGTGCAAAGAGTTCTTCAACGGCATGGGACGAGGTTATGCCTCCATTCTGGGCATCATCATTGCCGCCGGCGTATTTGTCGCAGGTCTGAGAGCCGCTGGCGTTGTTGACCTTTTTGTCAATTACCTGCAGCACGCGAACGAAGTGGCCAAAATCGGCGGCGCCACTGGTCCATACCTGCTTGGTCTTGTGACCGGATCAGGAGATGCCGCCACGTTCGCCTTCAATGAAGCAGTGACCCCGCACGCCGAAAAATTCGGCCTTTCTCGAGATTACTTGGGTTATCTAGCCATGCTCTCGGGACATCTTGGGCGCCTTTCATCGCCATTATGCGGTGGCCTCATCCTTACCGCCGGCCTGGCAGGTGTCAACCCCCTCGAAATTGTCAAAAGAACATTGCCTGCAATGCTGATCACCCTCATCGCAGCGTACTTCATCCTCTAATCTCAAGGAGACACTCATGAAAATGAGGAATATTCTTCTCGGAGCCTCTCTCAGTGTAATTGCACTTTCGGCTTCTGCCGCTGATGTTCGCCTATACGGTGTTCTGGACTATGGCTTCACAGTCAGCAGACAAACCGGCGATGGAGGCAGTACTCAATACAACGTCTCAATGAAAAGCGGCGGCCGAAATGCATCTCGGTTTGGGCTCAAAGGCAGTGAAGACCTCGCCAACAACTTGAAAGTAAGCTTCATTCTTGAAAGTCAGTTCCTCGGCGATACTGGTACATTGCAAACCAATAACCGGTTATGGGAGCGTGAAGCATCGCTTGCGATTTCTGGCGACTTTGGCAAACTCACCTTTGGACGTCTAGGTTACATGAAGGGGTCCGTCAGTTCCGTAGCGCTTTTGAATGCCTATCGCGTGAATCCCTTCGGCGGCATTCAAGATCAATACATTACGGGTTTTAAACCCTACACAACCGGTACGACATGGTCTGTAGACAACTCCATCGTCTATGCCACCTCAAAATTTTCCGGTTTTACCGGCTATTTGCAGTACTCCAATGCGACAGACGGACAGGAAGGTCGCACCAATAATGCAAAAAATCGATATTTTGCCGGCGCCATACGATATGAGAACGGTCCGGTATTCGCACAGATCTTGCTAGATACAACCAACCTCGGCAATGATGAAGTTGTCAGTGACCGCACCCATAAAGACCCTTTCTCAATTGGCGTACAAACCACCTATGATTTTGGATTTCTGAAAACTTTTATAATGGCGGAATATTTCAAAGAAAGTTACCTTAACAATTGCGGCGAACTGAAACCAGTGAAGCAAAATTATGACGGTTTTGGAGGAACGATTGTCCTGCAATGGCCGCTCGCTGGGGGCAAAGCCAAAATCGGTATGGGTTATATGAGTGCAGAACGTTCCAATCAGACAAATACGACTGATAAATATGACGTTTCACGTTGGGGAGCATCTATCGGATATGATTACGAACTCACCAAACGAACTCACATCTACACGGATGCAGGTTTTGTAAAGCAGACCATTGATACCTTGCCAAAAAGTGAAAACAAGAAGGGGTATGAATATATTTTAGGCGTTGTACATTACTTCTAAAAAATAGACCATCAAAACAAATGCAGGGCTTGAGACATAATCACAGCCCTGCAAAATATCTATAGTTCCTTTAACAGGATCACGGAACTTTGAAATTGAACTGGTGACATTGGTCGCAATAGTTCTCTGTTGGTCCATGCTGCAGATGGCAGTTTGTGCAGTCTAACTGGTCCTGATAATGCGGCGAAACGTGAGGATTCGTCGGTTTTACAGTCTCCGTCTTTGCAACAAGCTTTTTGAGATCATGACATTGTGTACAGGTCTCAATTGTGGGCATTTTCGGATTTGCAGCATCCGAACCATGACAAGCCGAGCAGTTTACGCCTGCCGCCGCATGCCGATCGGCACCAAAGCGCTCGGCACTTGCAGCCGTACCGCAGAACGTGAGGATGGAGAATAAAACGAGAAGCAAGGGGGAAACGCGTCTCATGGTGGGGCTCCTTAAGAAATGACGGAACGATCAGATCTGACCGTTCCGTCGCGAACGCAAGTTTCTCAGCGATCGTTAACCTTTGACGACTTCAGCGCCGATGATGTAGCCCGCCGTGAAGCAGCGTCCCATACCGTGCTGTGTTGCACCGCCAGCAGATTCGCCACCACAGTAAAGACCGGGGATCACTTTGCCTGCCATATCGACAACTTGGTTCTTACCGTTAACACGCAGGCCCGCATACGTATCATGTGTGCAGACAGTGCACCATGCAGCATAGAACGGTCCTTGCTCGATCTTGTAACGAGGCTTCGGTTTGTCAAAGTCCTCATCAACTCCCTTCTCAACAAAAGCGTTGTAGCGTGCGACCGTTTCCGCTAAACGACCCTTAGGCAGTTTGAATTTCTGATAAGGATTTTGAGTCAGTTTTTCCTGAAGTTCGTCGAGCGTATCAGCCTTAAAGAAGTAGCCTTCTTCACCTGAGTTTTCGTCGATTTTCCACTGCTCACGCTTAATAGCTGCACTATCAAAGATCGCCCACTGCGGACCTGCTTCCCAATCCGGTCCCTGAGAACCTTCATTGATGGCACAAGCCGCATCGATGTAGTTCCTAAACTGCGGCTTGATCTTCGAAGAGTTACGCCAGTCTCCGTGCACGTATCCGCCGGATTTATCGAAGAACCCAAAGCAAGTGCCGTTCGGATAAGCTGGCTTGGTTTCATCATAGAAACGCTTGCCGGCCTGATTGACAGCAATGCAGTCCTGCCAATTGCCGACAAAGAGTCCTGTTGCTTTAACCTTTCCCCAGATCGGGCTCTGCGGCTTCCAGGCAACGTAGCTCGTACGCGAGCCGACAAAAGCGCCGCGTCGCAGTGCGCCATTGCGGTTCATGGCCTGATTGCAGCATCCCCAGAGTGCGGCGCCAATCGCCATTGCAGCCAATTCACCAGAACCATCCTGCGGGGACCACTCGCCGCCGCCCAACTGGAATTCTGAGGTAAGGCGGGGATCAAACATTCGACGGAATTCAACGTTGCCTGTATTGCCCCCAGTAGCAATCACAATACCTTTGCGAGCCTTAACGGTGACGTACGGTTCATGGAAGTCAATATTGCCGTCCGTCTTCCAACTCACAAGAGGTTTTGTCTGGCCTGGCAGAATGGTTGGGGTGTAATGCGCTTCGATACCGAGGACCCGACCTTCAAGCGGCTGTTCGCGGAAGATCCGATCCATGTGATAGTTAAAGAGAAAGCGGATGTTCTTCCGCTTGCGTGCAGACTCATCGAGCGGCCGCATCACGGAGGTGCCGTTAGTGCCAGTAGGTGAAGGACCGCCCACGCCGTTCTTCCACTTGACGTGATGAGAGCGCAGTGCCGTTACGCCACTGGCGTGGTTTGCCTGGAAGTTGTCTGGAGCCTCATCTTCAAAGGGCAGTCCATTTGCAACGAGGAAGTCATACACGGCAGGACCGTTGTATGCGAGAGCATGCTGTACGGCACGGTCTGCAAAGCGATAGTCGGGCATGCCATCGACTTCTGTGACCGACCAGTCAGTCAAATCTTGAAAATATGTTTCTGGATCATCCTGAATACCGTACTTCTTCTGTAAAGCCGTTCCTCCGCCCAATGCAATAGAGCCAGCTGAGAGAATGGCATGACCGCCGACATCATAATTTGTATCGACAACAAGTACATCTGCACCGAAATCCGCCGCACGAATAGCGGCTGCCATACCGCAGGCACCTGCACCGATCACGACGACATCGGCCTCAAAATCCCACTTCGTCGGAAGCGGCGCGCAGCTGTTTGGGACGCCTTGGGCAGCAACGCTGGGAATGAGCAGATTTGCTCCGGCCATAAGTGCGGTGGAGCCGAACAGTGTACGGCGAGAAATCCCTTTCTTGCTCATGGTGCATCTCCTTTGATCGTGAATCCTGACTCTTGAAGATCGGCATTGACCTTCCAAAGGATCCGTGCGGTCAGAATAGAAAAAATAGTTCTTTCGACCTACGTACGTAGGTTGAGAAGAACCAAAGCAAAAGCATGAGCCGAGGGTTTATGCCTAGAGCGTCCGGTTCTGATCCTCAATTTCGGAAAGCACAAGTGCTGCTTGTGCAGGCGTTTGAATCTGGAGTTTTTTAAGTCCAGATGCCCGATGGACTTCGACGGTCCGCTGACTAATATCGAGTTCAATGGCAATCTGTCGGCTCATGAGCCCTTTGGCTACGAGCTTGACAACTTCTCTCTCTCGATCAGTCAAAGAAGCCCATCGATCCGACCAAAAAGGACTTCCCACGAGACCTTCTCTTCGTTTGCGATCTATCTTCAGTGCATTGACGACGCCGGCAAAAAGTTTTTCGGCAGCAACAGGCTTCACGAGATAGTCAACTGCCCCTTTCTTCATAGCGGTGACAGCGGATTCAATATCACCGAAGGCAGTCATAAATAAAACGGGATGAGGATAATTACGATTGAGCAGTTCATCAAAAAGCTCCGTCCCCATCATATCGGGCATACGGATGTCACTCAGCAGGCATCCCGGGCGGCTTGGGATATCGTCCACAAGAAATTCGGCTGCAGAAGAATAAGCGACCGTTGAGTAGCCTTCACACTTCAGCATGAAATCAACTGCTTCCAGCGCTTGTGCATCGTCATCAATAATTCGGATCAAGGGAGGCTGAAGGGGCTTCTTCATAATTGGAGCTCTTGTTGTTCTGATGGTGAAACGGGAAGGTGCACCCTGCACAAAAGTCCGCCCGTTGGAATCCGCTTAAAAGCGATCGTTCCGCCGCAACGCGCAACGAGTCCTTGAACAATCGGCAGCCCAAGCCCTAGACCGCTTTTTTTAGTTGATGACAGTGGAGCATTGAGGTGTTTCAAGTCATCTTCGGAAAGTTTGGGGCCGTTGTCCGCTATTTCAACGATAACGTCCTCACCGGATGTGGTAATGGCTGCGGAGACTATTGGTGCTTTTGCAGCAACCACCGCCTCACAGGCATTCTTGATAAGGTTAAGGAAGATAAGACGCAGCTCCAGCTCATCGGCATGAATCTGCACGGCACCTTTAGGTGCATGAAAACGCGCTACCACGTCATGCTTCCGCGTTTCCCTGAGAAGGATTCCCTCCAGAGCAGCTGAGGCGTTCAGCCATTGACGTTCGCCTGCATGTCCTTTAGCGTAGCTGCGTACCCGGTCAACAATGCGGCCGATTTCGTGCACCTCGGATTCAATCTTCTCCAGACCTCGCCTCATCAGATCGGGAGAGCCGCTGCCTGAATCAAGTGATCGAAGTAATCCGTGGCTGAAGCAGGATACAGAGTGCAGCGGCTGCTTAATCTCGTGCGCAAAAATATTAGAAACCTGCCCCGCAATTGCCGCCCGCTGAAATTGCTCAAGTCGTGCTTCTGCTTCCTGCGTTTGGGCCTTAAGCGCTTCCTCTCGCAAAAAAGCATCCTTGAGTTCTCGAGTTCTGCGCTCGACAAGAATTTCAGTTCTGCGGACATGGATTAAGAGTCCGACAACCAGCAGCAGTCCCGCAAAAATATAGAGCCGATACTCCTTCCAAAAGCGTGAGAGCGTCCAGCCCCGCAGAAACGCATAAGGACCTATGCGCAGATCCTTCATTAAACGATCCGTCGCACTGAAGTCAGGCGCCAAGGACCAGAACATTCCGCTTGATGTCGGCGGCATCTGCAAAAGGATTTCAAACATACGCCGCAATTCTGGCGCCGTTAACGAAGGAACAGATGAGATGGTCCAATTCGGATAAAGCTCAGTTGACCGGCTGCAGGCAAATTTCGAGTCGGAATAAGGTTCCACGACTTTCAGCGGAAGAAGCACTCCTTTATGCGTCGTAAGATCTTCTAAAAAACAGGTGCGCACAACGCCTGCATCAGCTCGTCCATCAATCACTTCCTGGACAACGTGTTGCATAGCAAGCTTCGAGCTGCTTCCTACAAACGTAACCGCAGAGAAAAATTTCTCCGGATCGTAGTTGCGTTTGAAGATTTCCCCCATCGCAGCCTGATACCCTGTGAAATCACCTAATGATGTCGCCGCGAGTTTTCGACCTTGAAGATCGGCAATCTTCTGCACATTTTCATTGTCCGAACGAACAAAAATGACGGAACCCTGACTGCTCGCAGGATTGGGATGCCGTTTGGAAACGGCTGTAAGAAACGGCCGTGCTCCTTCACTGCGCAGTCGAGCTGCGGCACCAGCTTCTGTCAGCACAATATCGATTTCGCGGTTTTGCACGGCCTTTTCAAGCGATGTGACATCGTAATAACGAAATGTGGCGCCATCAGGCCAATGTTTCTCTACCCATTTGTAGGTCTCCGTGATAAATGGCAAACACGGATCCGGTTTGGGCATCTCTGCAGCCGCAAAGCGAAGCGGGGCCGACTCGCTCGCAAAGCTAATAGCACAGAGGAATAGGATGAGAAGTACGTTGGCATACCGCATGGGAGAGCCTCCATGAAGAGCTTCATCCATTCTTGCGCAAAAAGCGTTAGCCAAGATAGCTTTTTATCGCTGACTTTTGAGTTTTATGCCCTCTTTTCTGGTAAGCATGAGATCACGACAGACACTTTCGGGTCTGCTCTCAACAGCATCCATCCGCAAAGACAGGATCTTCTTTTTCTTTGTGTAAACCTTCTCCCTTTTCCTCTGATTCATTCAGAGAATACTGCTATATACACAACAAATAGGACATCCTTCATTCACGATTTCGCTTTATTCAATTTTCGCTTATAAAAATACTCACAATAATTTGTTTGCACATACGTATATAAATCCAGTGACTCTGTTTTCATGACAAGTGCTCACGATGTCTTGTCATAAACCCCGATATTGGCAGGCCAGATGCTTGGAAAGCATGCTTATATGTCCATTCCTTGCATCCGTGCCTCGACGGTTTGATCTCTGCGGGCTAAGCTTGAAGGAATTGTGCTTTCTTTCCGTGGAGTCCGCGCATGCGTTGCTTCAAGCCTTTGAATTCTTCTCCTTCGCTTCTCGTCTGTGCCCTCGCCGGCGCCTTTGCCTGCGCGGCATCGGCCGCTCCGGCAGCCAATGACGTACAAAGCATTTGGCTTGCTCCAACAGGGACTTCACCCTTAAGCGCCAAAGCGCCGCTTCGCATTGAGATTTCCCCAGCGGAAAGTCAATGCCGTGCCGCCTACGGGGACGAATGGTATGAACGTTGTCAGCTGACGCTCGGGAAACCCGGAACGCGGGTTCAAGGCGTGCAGCTCACGCCGGAAACGGCAGGGGAATGGCGATGGGCGTCGCCAAGCACTATTGTCTTCACGCCGAAAGAGGCCTGGCAGCCCGGGAAGCGCTTCCGCACCTCCCTCATTGGTCTGCCGATGCCGCTTCGTGCCTCACTGACGACCAATTTCCTCACGGTGGAAACACCCCCGCTCACTGCCGTGACCTCCCGTGCTCAAGTTTGGATCGACCCGCTTGAGCAGAAAAACCGTGCCCTGTCTTTTGAGTTTGATTTCACGACTTCCGTTTCCGCGGCAGTCAAGACCCGCATTGAGCAGAATTTCACGCTTGACTTTGATGCGAAATCTGGTTTGAAGCTCGGCAAGCCTAGCTTTGTCTGGGGAGAAAATTCAGAGAGCCTTTACGTTAAGGTGCCGGTGATTGAACTTGCCGACAGTCCGGTCGTTGCTTCCGCCTTGGTTAAAGGCGCTGCTGGGCGGGCAAAGCTTAAAGACGGCCGCTTTACCGTTCCCAAAGGATTTGAAGCAGCCAAAGCTTCTGTAACGGTTCCCGGACTTTCCACGCTCTTCCAAATTACGGAAGCTTCAATTCTGCCGGTGAAGGACGACGGGCTCAACGCCGAGTATGAAATCACTATCGCCTCGTCTTTGGCGCTTGACCCAACTGAGCTCTCCAAGCGCATCCGAGTGCTGACGCTGCCGAAAAAACTCGATTCGACGGCTGCCTCCGACACTGTCTGGACCGCTGCGCCGCTGATCGATGATGAAGTTTTAAAGCGAGCTTCCGCACTTGAAGTTCGCCCTGATCTGGAATGGAGCACCACCGGGCGCGTAAAGCTGCGCCTGAAAGCGACGCCGGGCGACTACATCTATCTTGAGCTCCCCAAAGGCTTTGGCCCTGCCGGCATGCCGGGGCTGGAGGACGGCTGGAAGAGCGTACTGCTCCTGCCGCATCCCTCCGCAGAAATCACGTTCCTGCAGCCCGGAAACATGCTCACGCTGGCGGGTTCCTGGGAACTCTCCCTCTTTACAGCCGGTATCGACAAGCTCAATTGGCGCATTGCCCGTGTACGCAATGAGTACCTTTCACTCGCCGCCGACGGCTGGAATGTGATGAAGTCGATTGCGCCTGACAGCTGGGTCACGGCTTCATCGGGGAGCACTGAGCTCGGCGAAGTCAATCCCAAGCGTCCGGGCGAAGCGCGCTTCACAGCGCTTGACCTCTCTGAACCCGTCATGAGCAGCGGGCCTGGGCTCTATCAAATTGAGCTCACCGGCACACGCATGAAGGACGGAAAGCCCGAAACCGTCGCCAATGCCTCCAAACGCATTCTCATTACCAATATTGCGATGATCGCCAAGACCTCGGCGAGCGGCGCACTGGATCTCTTTGCAGCGAATTTCGCTGACGGGAAACCCGCAGCCGGTCTCAAAGCCATTCTTTTGGCAGAAAACGGCACCGTGCTGGAAACCACGGAAACCGATGCGGACGGACGTGCTCACTTCAAATCGACCCGCGGCTGGGAACGTGAAAAGAAGCCTGCCGCCGCCGCACTCCGCTCCAAGGGCACCGACCTCGCATGGCTTTCGCTCAAGGACGGCTCCAACGTTGCAGAAACGCTTCGCTGGGATGTCGGCGGCCGTTATACGGGCGGCACGGGGCTTTCGGCTTTCAGCTTTGCCGACCGCGGCATCTTCCGCACGGGCGAAACCGTGCATTTCGGCTTCGGCGTACGCAAACTTGATTTTGACCGTCTTCCGGAAGGCACTCCCATTGAACTCAAGCTCACCAATGATGCCGGCCGAGTACTCGAGAAGCGCACGGTAAAACTTAATGACGAAGGACTGGGTTCCTTTGACTGGAAGATTCCCGACGGAACGCTTCCGGGCACGCTTCGTCTGGATCTTTTCGCGGGCGGCGAAGAACGCTCCGCGCTCTCCACTACGAGCGTCTTTGTGGGAGACTTCTCCCCCGAAACGCTTTCACTCTCAGCCGAACTTCCCGCTGATGAGGCTAAAGCCGGCTGGGTCAAGCCAAACGATCTGCCGATTTCAGCAACGCTGACGAGCCTCTTTGGCGCGGGCGCTCAAGGTCGGCGCGTAACCGGCACGGCAGAAGTAACGCCCCTCGCTGAAGTCAAATTGCCCCGGTGGGACGGGTGGCTCTTCCCATCTCCCGGCGCCGCGCCTTGGAAGGCGCTGCCGACAAGCCGGACCTTAGACATTGAAGCGGCCGTTACGCCCGGCTCCGGTTCAATAGATGCGATGGTTCCGCTTTCGCTTTTAGAGTTAAACGGCTTTGCCGACGTGGATCTCACGCTTACCGGTACCGAAGCCGAAGGGGCCGGCGTTGTTGAACGGCATCTCTCCTTCATTGCTTCGCCAAACGACATCGCCGTGGGCTGGCGGATCGAAGAAACGCCGCAGCCCTCCTGGTTCCTTTTGACGGGTGAGCCGGCCTCCATGGCTTTGGCCGTGATTGACCGCAGCCTCAAGCCCAAAGCAGGCACGCGGCTCAAAGTCACAATTGAAAAAAGCCGCTGGATTACTACCCTGAGTGAAGACAGCTCGGGACGCTTTACCTATTCGGACGATGAAGCCCCGGAAGTTCGGCAAACGATTGACGTCACCACGGATGATCAGGGCATTGCTCGGATCAAACTGCTCACGGGCGAGCCCGGCAATTGGCTTGTTCGTGCAGCCGATGAGTCCGGCAAAGAACTCTTCGTAATCCCTTACGGCACTGCCGGCGGCCGGTTGGCTGATTTTGCCGACGGCATGCTGCCGACGGCAGAGCTTCGCGCCAAACTTGAAAAAACGAATCTCAATGCCGGCGACACCGTGCGTGTCTCACTGCTCTCCCCGGTATCGGGTTTTGCGCTGGCGAGCTTTGAGTCGGCAGAAGTGATTTCCACCAAGTGGGTGAGCGTCAATGCAGGCGAAAACCTGCTCGAGCTTGAAGCCCCTGCCGATTTCACCGGGCGAGCATGGCTGCGGCTCTCTGTCGTGCGCGGCCAGACAGACGCCAAGAAGTTCCTGAAGGGTTTTGCGGAAACCGCCGTTCCCATTGAGCTCAACGCCTCCGCCAAGACCCTGCCCGTCACTATTAAGGCGCCCGAAAAAGTCGAAAACGCTCGCCGGATACCCATTCAAGTTTCCGCGGCTGCCAAGGCGAAAGTTTTCCTCTTTGCGGCCGATGACGGACTGCTTTCGCTCACCAACTGGCAGACACCCGACCCGATTAAGACGATGCTGCTCGATCGAGCGCTCGAAGTCGATACCCGTGAGACACTTTCACTCCTCATGCCGGACGCCGGATCGCTTAAGGACCTCATCAAAGCCCCAGTGGGCGGCGACTTCATGGCGAGCGCCAAAGCCGCTGCGGGCTTCGGAAGCCCCTTCAAGCGCTCTTTCGGACCGTCAACGGTTTGGTGGGGCGGACTGGTTGAAGTGGGGCCTGAGGCTCAAACCTTTACTGTCGAACTGCCCGAAGGCTATGCCGGCCGAGTGCGCGTGAGCGCCGTGGGGGCGGCCGATGCCTCTGCTGGTTCTGCTCAGGCGACTATTGTCGCTGCGCCCCTGCTTGCGCTCTCTCCCGCTCTTCCCGGGGTCTTGTCGCTTGGCGACATCTTCCGTGCGGGAGCGGTCGTCACACCGAACATGCCCGCAGAATCGGCGAGCTTAACGATCACGCCGCCCGCGGCATTTGCCGCTGAGCCCGAAGTACTTCCGCTTAACTTCCCGGCTGTCGGCGGCATATCGGCCTCGGCTCAGTTCACGGTTCCCAATCAGCCCAGTGCGCTCGGGGAACACCCCTTTATCCTCAAGGCTGACGCGCGCGCAAAAGAGAATGGAGCGACGCTTTCCGCCCAGCGCAGCGAATCCATTGTCGTGCGGCCCGCATCGCTGCCAGAGACAAAGCTTTACGCCGGCCGAGCTGAGCATTCAGCGGATAAATCGGCATACGAAGTACCGACGGTGCTCTACCCGATCAATGACCGCACCCGCTTCATTGCGGCGTCCACCCCCGCTGCGCTCGCTCCCGAACTTGGCCGCCCCTTCCAGACGGCTGACAACGATTTCGGAGCAGTACTTCCCCGGCTGGCTGCATCGCTGCCGGAAGTGCTGCTCGCGCTCAACACGGACGCCGCACGCCTTTTGCCGCAGTCGGTTTTGACAACGGACGACTCGGCCGCCAAGAAGGCCGCCGAAGATGCTGCCCAACGCCGCGAAAAGGTTTATGCCGCGGTGCGCGGCACCCTCACTCGCGAAGGCCTGAAAGCGATGCCTTGGAGCGAATTCGATCCCTTCCTCAGCGCCTTAGTGCTCGACTATCTGGTCGACGCGCTTCGGCTTGACTCGAGCGCGCTCGAACCGCTGCAGCTCCTGCGGAGCCGCCTGGTTCGTTCAGTCAATCTGGATCCTCAGACGATTGATGACGCCCGCACGAGCGCCTACACGCTCTGGGTGCTCACCCGTGAGGGCACCATGACCACCGCGCAGCTCGAAGCGCTGCGCGCCTCCATGACGTCGCGCTTTGAAGGCTGGGAGCGTGATGCTGCCGCCTCGTTCCTGGCTGCCGCCTATTCACGGCTTCGTCTTCGTGACGAGGCTCGCTCACTGGTGAAGACTACGCCGTCGACGGCGCGTGCCGCCGGTGCCTGGACGCCGGAAACGGCTGCCGCCTTGGCCGCTTCGGCGCTCTCCGAAGCCGGCTTGGGACAGGAACCCGCTGCACGGTTCTTGGTGAGCATGGCCGGTGAAGATCTGGCCCGCACCTTTGCCGCCGGCATTGTTTCGCCGCTCTATGCCGCTGCGGCCGCTCGTGCTGCGCTCACGCCCGAAGTGGGCGGTCTCACGGCCGGCGAATCGGCCGCATCCCCCGATTTGGTCTGCACTCGACGTGCGGACGGGTTCCCTGCCGACCAGGATCGCCTGGTGCTGGGCGCCTGGGGCGCGCTCCTTGATGCCCCCGGCTGTCTGGCTGCCGAAGCATCGGGTCTCCCGGCATCGCCCTATGTTTGGTGGCAAGTCGAGCAAACGGGCTACATCGTGCCCGATGACTCGCAGCCGGCCGACCGCTCCGCGCTTGAAGTCGAACGCACCTACCTTGGCGCCGACGGCAAAGCCAAGACCGAATTCAGCGCCGGCGAACGCGTGACGGTCCGCGTCAAAGTGAAGAGCTTTGCGGGCGAAAGCGCCGTACGCGACGCCGTTGTCACCGACCTCCTGCCGGGCGGCTTTGTCTGGGCCATGCCTGCGGGGGCGTGCCCTGAAGGCGCACTCGAATGCCGCCGTGCCGAAGACCGTGTGCAGTGGGCCGTGCCGGCGCTCACCAACTGGGAGCCGCTCACTTTCACCTACACCGTACGGGCAGCCTACCCGGGCGTTTATCGAGCGGGCTCCGCCGCAGCCTTGTCCTTAAGCAGCCCCGCGCTGGCAGCTCAGAGCCGCAGCGCCAAGATCCGCATCACGGCGCCTGAAGAGCCTTCCGGCACGAACGCTCCTCAGTCGACCACCTCCCCAACGCCTGCGAGCGCAGTCCAATGACCGACGACCTTTCACACAAACCCGTCGATGCCAGCGGACAATTACCAGCGGCCGGCGCAGCGAATACTGCGCCGGCTGAAGAGCCTGCCGCAGCGTCGCCGCAGTCTTCTGCCGCCGCAGAATCCGCCAAAAGCGAAGAGGCGACGGCGTCCTCGTCTTCTTCCCAGCCCATCGAAGTCGGCCGCAGCCCTGCCGTTGTTTTTTTGCGCCGCACGGCCTATGTCGTGCTTTCTGCGGCGATCATCACCGTGGGTTTATACGGCGGGTACGCCGTTCTTAAAAATCGCGCGGCCTCAGAAGCTGCGCCGCCGCTCCTCGAAGGCATTCCATTTTCGAGCGTGCTTTACTCGCGAGAAAACGTCCTCATTCGCATCGTACCGGCCGCTGACGGCATTTACCGCGTTAAAACGCCCCTCGAATCGATCGACCCCAAACTGGTTGAAGCCACCATCGCCTATGAGGACCGGAACTTCTATAAGCACCCTGGCTTTGATCTTCTGGCGCTGATTCGCTCGGCCGCCAGCACCTACATCGGCGGCTGGCGCACCGGCGCGTCGACGATCACCATGCAGCTTGCCCGCATGCGGCTCCATCTGCAGACAGATACGCCCGACGGAAAACTTCGGCAGATCTGGCATGCGATGCGCTACGAAGCGCATTACACGAAGCGGCAGATTCTTGAGGCCTACCTCAACCTCGCGCCCTACGGCAGCAATGTAGAGGGCGCAGAAGCTGCCGCAGCCGTATGGTTCCATAAAGAGGCTTCCCATCTCACGCCGGCAGAAGTCGCGGCGCTCGCCGTTATTCCGCAGAATCCCGTCAAACGGCGCCCTTACACCCAAGGCAGCACGCCGCTCGATACCGCGCGGCTGCGGCTTGCACGCATCCTCGTGGAGCAAGGCGTTTATCCGCCTTCGGCCGCTGCAGCGCTGCGAGCGCCGCTTGAGGTTTTCGGTCCGGAACACCTCCCTTTTCTCGCTCCCCACTACGCGCAAACGGTTCTGAACCGCATAGTGGGGACCCCGGAGCGGTCAGAACCCAACGCTGACAAAACGGCTTTCAAAGCGGGAAAACTCAAAGGCACGCTCTCGCTCGATGTTCAATCGGCAATGGAAGCGCTCGTTAGCGAAACCATTGCACGGCTCTCGCCTTGGTGCGTGAAGAATGCCGCCCTTTCAGTGGTTGACGCCCGCGACCGTTCCGTGCTCGCCATGGTGGGCTCGGCAAACTTCTTTGACCCCTCGATTCAGGGAGAGGTCAATGCTTGGACAGCCAAGCGCAGCCCCGGTTCAATGCTGAAGCCCTTCACCTATGCGCTGGCACTCGATCAAGGGCTTATTCACGAAAAGACGGTCCTGATCGACAGCCCGATCGCCATCGGCGGATGGGCCCCAGACAATGCAGACGGCAGCTTCCGAGGGCCGCTCTCCGCCGAAGATGCATTGGTGCTCTCGCGCAATATTCCGGCGGTCGATTTGGAAAAGCGCCTCAGCCCCGGGCTCTATGAATTCCTCAAACGCGCCGGCGTCGAGCTTCCCCATGACAAAAATTGGTACGGGCTCTCCCTTGTTTTGGGGGGCGCAGAAATCACCATGGCCGACGCCGCCAAGCTCTACGCCATGGTCGCGGGGGAAGGGCTCCTCCGGCCGCTCAGGCTCCTAGAAGCTCAAGCCTCCCCGGCTGAGGCCGATCCCCTTTCGCGTGAAGCGCAGTTTGTCCTTCGCCGCATGCTCGCTTCGCGCGGTGAATCGGTGACGATTCGCGGCGCGAGACGCGAGCTCCTCTATAAAACTGGAACCAGCAACGGCTGGCGCGACGCGTGGACCGCCGGCATGGTCGGTCCCTATGTCATCGTCGTGTGGCTCGGAGACTTTGCCGGACGCCCCAACCCGCAGCTTCAGGGCGCGCATCTTGCCGCCCCGCTCTTTCGCGCCGCGGCTTTGCGTCTGGGGAGCATCCCTGCCCTCGACTGGCCGGCCGCCCTCAGTGCACAGCAAGAAGCCGAAGACAAACATTTAAAAGTTGCTCTAGAACCAGTCTGCGCGGCAACGGGCGACCTGGATATTCGGCTCTGCAGCCGCCGAACCAACGCCTGGATCCTTCCCGGCCGCACATCCGTGCGGGATTCGGGTGTTTTTCGCGAAATTTGGATTGACAAAGCAACCGGGCTTCGGGCCTGCGGCCCCGGCCCCGGCCCCGGCATTGAAAGACGCGTTTGGGAATTTTGGCCGACGCACTTTCAAAAGGTCTTTTTGGCGGCGGGCATCGCCAAGGAGCCGCCCCCGCCATACACGGCCCAATGTGCTGAACGCTTGGGCGTCCCAGGGGGCCGCGCTCCGGTGATCACCTCTCCCAAAGCGGGAGCCGCCATTTACTCGCCTGCCGGCTTTGACGCAGCCCGTGTGCTGCTCGCTGCGGGGGCCGATCCGGACGCCGCCATTCTCTATTGGTATGCCGACGGCGCATTTTTGGGTGCCCGCCGAGTCGGCAAGGCGCTCGAATGGTCTGCCCCTGCCGGCACGCATGAACTCGCTGTTACGGATGATCTCGGACGCACTAGCACGATGCGGCTGACGATCAGACGCCGGTGAACCCGGATCGGCCGGCCGTTCAGCGGCCAAGGGTCTGGAAGAACCGATTGCCGCAAGGTCTAACACTTTTTTATAAATTCCTATGTTTGACCTCAGCGTTCCCGCACTAACCTTGTCATATCTGAACAATGATTTAGAAATCGCCGCAATGGCTATCGCAAAGAAAGGAGCTTTGTTATGAAGAAGAGGTTTGCTGCAGCCGCCGGCAGCGGCTCCGGATTTCGACGCTCGCTCGGCGCTTTGGCTTTGATGCTCTCCTGCGGCGTCTTTGCCGCTTTCTCAGCCCTGCCTTCACCGGCATTGGCCGGCCCGCCGCCCGGCATGCACCATCCCGGACCCGGCTTTGGCGGTCCTGGTCATCGCCCGGGCTTCCGCCCCGGCCCGCCTCCGCCCCCGCCGAGATACCATCGCGGCTGGCACCCTCGTCCTTGGTACCGCAGCTGGGGTTTCTGGGCGCCGACGATTACGGTCGGCACGATCCTCGGCGCAGAGCTCTATCGCTCCTCCGCGCCGCGCTATGTTGAAGTCCCGGTGCAGACGGTTCCCGTCACGCCGAGCACGTCCTATGCTGCCGCGGCTCCCGCGGCATCGAGCACTGCCGGATCCGGCAGCTACCCGTGGTACTGGTGCTCGAGCGAACAGGGATACTTCCCGACCGTTCGCTCCTGCCCGCTCGGCTGGGAGACCGTGATGGGTTCGAGCAGCACAACGCCTCCCGCGCCGCCCGCTCCCTAAACGGCAAATGCCCGCCCGAAATCATTGAATGATTCCCGGCGGGCATTTTCATGAGCCCAAACGACTCTCGTTCAGCTCCGACAAGAGCATTCGGCGTTATTCGTTTGCGCCTTCGCCTTCTTCATCGTCCTGAGCCTTGGGCTGAGGAGCGGCCTGAGCCTGGCTCAGGCGATCGAGATATTCGTTCGTCACGTCGCCCGTGACATAAACGCCGTCAAAGCATGAGCAGTCGAAGGCCGGAATCGACGGGTTCAAATCCGAAAGCGCATTCTTCAGGCCGTCAAGCGTCTGGAAGATCACCTTGTCGGCGCCGATCACTTCAGCCACAGCGTCCGCATCCTTGCCGTCGCCGCAGATCAGTTCCGACTTCGTCGGCATATCAATGCCGTAGACATTCGGGAACATCACGCGGGGCGCAGAAGAAGCAACATAGACCTTCTTTGCGCCGGACTCGCGCGCCATGCGGACGATTTCCTTCATCGTCGTGCCGCGCACGATGGAGTCGTCAACGAGCAGCAGGTTCTTGCCTTCAAATTCCACGGGCATGGCGTTGAGCTTTTGACGCACGCTCTTCTTGCGGGTCGTCTGCCCGGGCATGATGAAAGTCCGGCCGATATAGCGATTTTTAATGAACCCTTCGCGGTAGGGGAGCTCAAGCTGCTTGGCGAGCTCCTGCGCACACGGCCGAGAGCTGTCCGGAATCGGCATGACGACGTCAACATCCTTGAGGTCAATCGTCTTTTTCACCGTTTCAGCCAAATAAACGCCGAGATTGAGGCGGGCGCCATAGACGCTGATGCCGTCAATGAGGGAATCCGGACGCGCAAAATAGACGTATTCGAAAGCGCAGGGATTCTTCACCGGATTGTCGGCGCACTGACGCGTTTCAACGTTCCCCTTGAAATCGATCCAAAGCGCTTCGCCGGGTTCCAGATCGCGTTCGAGCTTAAAGCCGAGCCCCACCATCGTCACCGATTCCGAGCTCACCATCCATTCGCGTTCGCCGTTGGCAGCAATCGCCGAACCGAAGCAGATCGGCCGAATGGCATGCGGATCACGGAAGGCAAGGAGCCCCTTGCCGGCAATCAGCGCCACCACGGCGTAGGAGCCCCGCACGCGCTTATGAACGGCCGCGACGGCCTTGAAGATGCCGTCAGCGTCAAGACTGCCGCCGTCGCAGACGCGGGAGATTTCATTGGCTAAAACGTTGAGCAGCACCTCCGAATCGCTCGTCGTGTTGATATGACGATGGTCGTGCTCGTACAGATCTTGCTTAAGCGCTTCGGCATTCGTCAGATTGCCGTTGTGAGCGAGCATGATGCCGTAAGGCGCATTGACGTAAAAGGGCTGCGACTCCTGATTCGAACTCGCACAGCCCTGCGTCGGGTAGCGCACGTGACCGATGCCGACATTGCCTGTCAGATCACGCATGTTGCGCGTACGGAAGACGTCGCGCACCAGGCCCATGGCCTTATGAATGTGGAACTGCAGACCGTCGAGCGTCGCGATGCCCGCCGCATCCTGACCGCGATGCTGCAAAAGAAGCAGCGCGTCGTAGAGGCGTTGATTAACAGGTTCATTGGAAAGGAGGGCAACAATGCCGCACATGGATGTAATCCTCGATTAGGCCGGGGTGAACGCCCGAAGAGAAAATAGGAAAAAAGGGAAAAACAGTAACTTTGCGCGCATGGGCTATAACGGCAGAATGCGCAAAGCCGCCCGGACGAGTCTCGGAGCGGCTTTGAGTGAAAACTTGCACATGATATGAATTGGCCCTGCCTCTATTAGCTGCGGCGATAAGACCGGCGCATGTCAGCGAGCCATGCCGGCAGATAAGGCATCGACCAATTGATGATCGTTTCCGTCGGTCCGATCAGCACGGACTGCTGCCACATACGGCTTTCATGGATGGAAGCGGGCATACCGAAAAAGAAGACACAGGCGCAGACAACCACAATGCCGCGCAGGAAGCCGAAAACGGCGCCCAGAGCGCGGTCTTCAAAGCGCAGCGCCGCCGTTTCAAGCAGGCGCCGAATAATGGCCGAAAGCAGTCCCACCACAAAGAGGCAGGCCACAACGATCAGGACAGCCGCAATGATGACGCGCGGCAGCCATCCGATGCTTTCAAGCGGAATGTGTTCGGCGACAACCGCAGAATAGTTCATCGCCAGAAAGATGCCTGCAACCCAGCCGGCAATGGCCAGCACTTCACGCAGCACGCCGCGCATGATTCCAACGATGGTGGAAAGTGCGAGAACGGCAATGATGATCCAGTCGATTTCCGTCATGAGTGCGCTGCAGGCGGGAGAGAAATGAGTTAGAGAAAATGGGGAGCTTTACGACGCCCGTTTCCGGCTGCCCCAAGAGCGACGCCGGACTTCTCTTAAAAGGGCTACATTGTACCGAAAATTGTCTGCCGGACTTTCGATTCCCTCGGAGGTTTTGTGACCCCGAAGCGACCTGCTGTCCGGCCTCAAAGCATTAATCTTTTTTCGCCAGATAGGGCTTTTGAGCGATGCCGTTAAGCATGATCGTACCCCGCACGCCTTCGGCTTCAGATTTTTCAGCATAAAGCCCCACGCGAACCTTCCAAAGTGCGCCGCCCTCATTGGTACGGTAGGCGGGGAGCCCCAGGTGCGCTAGCTTTTTCACTGTGCGCTCCGCGGCGGCTTCGTTGCTCGTAGCGACAACCTGCACATACCAGCCCTTGCCCGTCGGCGGCGCGATGCCGGCTGACTTCGCGGCCGGCTGCGGCTTCTGAGCCGGTTTCTGAGCCTTTGGATCGGGCTTTGCCGCCGTCTTCTCGGCAGGTTTGGCAGGCGTTTTTTCGACCTTTTCAGATTTCGCCGCCTGCGTTGGCGCTGCCGTCTTGCCGGACTGCTTCGGAGCGGCCTCGGCGGCTCCTTTCGCTTCACGCTCAAGATTGGCTTTAGCAGTCGACTCCGCGCGGCCCATAGACGTATCCGACACATCCACGTCGCCCGCCTGAGCACGATCCCCGTGAGCCGCCGGCGGCACATTCAGCGTTGTGCTCGTCTCGCTTTCTTTAGGAATATTGATGTCGGTACTCTCGAGCTTAGACGTGTCGATCGGCGGTTCGTTGTCGATCACGAAAGGCGCGGCGACCACCGCGGCCATCAGAAGAACAGCCGCTCCCACCATGCGGTGCTTAGTGCGTCGGCGGGCAAGCAGCTCCGCATCCGTGAGCGGACGACGAGCCGGACGTTCAGCGGCGCGTTCACGTTCGGCCTGAGCGCGCACTTGTTCGCGCGGCACGGGCTTCAATGCAGGTTTAAGGGCTTCCGCTTCTTCAGTCTCAGCTGTGGCCGCAGGGAGCGGATCCGGTTCCTGACGCGGTTCAGGCATGACGAAAGGCGCCTGCGCAGCCGGAGCGCCTGCGGCCTCGGGCGCCAGAATCGCAGCAGCCTCCGGCGCAGAGACGATTTCGCCTGAAGCACCCAATTGGGGCTCATTTTTATCTGTCGTCGGCGCATGAATACCATACGGATCCCAGGGGGCTGCCTTGGGCGGAGTAGGCGCTGCGGCTTGGCGTTCCGGCGGCTGAGGCGCTTGAGGAGGAGCACTTTGCTCCCCAGCGGTCTGAGCCGCAGGTTCAGCAAAGTCAAAGGGCGGAGGTTCCGTCGGCTGAGCGGACGGTGCCGTCTGCCCGCCCGTCTGCGTTCCCTCATTGAATCGTCCTAATGACGGCTCTGTTCTCGGTCCAAAGGTGGGTTCGGCATGCGGCGCGGCAGTGCCAGCCTCTTCCGGTGTTTGCATCGTCGCGAGCTTCACCCCTTCAGGGCGTTGATTTTTCCGGAAAGGATTAAAGAACGACATGGGAACGCCTCGAGCATTACAAGCAATAGAAACAGTATGAGCTTCACCGCTCGTCCTCTTCTATGACCGAAGACAATGGTGAAGCTCACAAAATTCTATCAGCGGTCCTGTCGGCCGCCCTGTCGTTCTAACTTTTCGATAAGAAGAAATTTCAGTGCCACGGCGCCTTTTCTTCGCAAGGCATCCCGTCGGTCATCGTAAACCCCTCGAGACTGCCGCACTTCGTTTGAATACAGATAAAGCGCATAGCCTCGGTCGGCAATGCCCGAATGGCGCGCTTAGCAGCCGGCGCCACACGGAGCCAGTCGCCGGCACGAAGCGCAATCACCTCGCCGTCAAGCCAGATTTCGCCCGCGCCGGAAAGGATCCCGTAGAGCTCTTCATTTTGCTGGTGCGCATGCACAAAGGGTACGGCAGCGCCAGCCGGCAATTGATTGACGGAGACTTCACAGCCAGTCAGTCCAAGCTCGTCATGGAGCTCCGTGCGGGCGTCGCCTGAGGCGTGAACGAGCGTGTAGTTCTTCTTGGATGAATTCATAATTTTTTCCAATGGTGCAAGGGGGAAAGGTCATTAACGAAGGGGGGTGTTCTCTCAATAGTTCGATATCGAATTATCCATTTCGTTAAAAGCCGCTCTGGGGTTGGGAGCGGCTTCGATCGTTATGTTAGTTCGATATCGAACTTTTGTCAACGGATAAATATACCATCTCCGCGAACCTGCGCTTCCTCGTGCAGACTCGTACAGGCTCACGGAGAAACTTCAATGACCTCGGACGCCGATGATCACCGGCGCAATCCTTCCTTAGCAAAGACCTCAAGCGCTTCGCCGACCGTCACGAAGGATCCGAAAATAATGATGCGCACTGGCGCGGCGGGCTCATCCTCGGCTGAGAGGCGAGCCGCATAGAGCGCGTCGGCAATGGTCGCAAAGGACTCAATCGCACTCTCCTCTACGCCCCCCTCGAGCATCTTAGCTTTAAGTGCCTCGGCCGAGCCCCCTCGCGGACCGGGCAAGCCGGCAATGAACCAGCGATCGATTTCCGGCGCTGCCAGCCGGACCACTTGAGCACGATCCTTATCTTCGAGCATGCCGAAAACGGCCAAGGTCTTTTCTCCTGGCTTTCGGGAGGCATGAAGGTTTTCTGCCAAGACACCCGCCGCCTGAGGGTTGTGCCCCACATCGAGGAGCGTCGTGCAGGGCTGGGTCGTAATCTCTTCAAAACGCGCCGTGATGCGTACCTGAGTGAGGCCGGCAGCAGCGGCGGCTTCCGTCACGGGAAGACGATTGAGGAGCGAAATAATCGCCGCAAGGGCGCCCGCCGCGTTGCGGTATTGATTTTCGCCCTTGAGCGCAGGCCGCGGCAGCTGCCAGCTGAGGTCGCCCATGCGGAATTGGAATGACCCGTCAGGATGCTCCGTCACACTGAAATCGCGGTTGATGAGCAGAAGCTTCGCGCCGATTTCGGCAGCGTAGCCAACCAGCGTTGACGGCGGATTGGGGTCCGAGCAGATGGCCGGCCGCCCGGAGCGGTAGATATGCGCCTTCTCGACGGCGATTGCTTCTCGAGTGTTCCCCAGAAATGCCGTATGGTCAATGCCGATCGCCGCCACAATAGAAACGTCCGGATCGACGGCATTCATGGCATCGAGCCGGCCGCCCAAGCCGATTTCGAGGATCACTACGTCTGGATGCGCATTCTGAAAAAGTTTGAGCACCGCGAGGCCGGTGTATTCGAAGTACGAGAGCGTCATGCCGCCTCGTGCGGACTCCACTTCGCCAAAGGCAGCGATCAGCGCCTCGTCCGAGACTTCTTGCCCATTGAGGAGCGCGCGTTCATTGAAGCGAATGAGGTGCGGCGACGTATGCATGGCCGTACGGAACCCTGCCTCGCGCCAAATGCGCTCCATGACGGCGCAGGTGGACCCTTTGCCGTTCGTGCCGGCAACCGTGACGACGGGACATTCAAACTTAATCCCCATGCGGGCGATCATCGTCTGCATGCGCTCCAACCCCATATCGATGGGCTTATCGTGGAGCTTTTCAATGAAATCGAGCCATTGATCAAGCGAAGCACCAGCAACAGGCGCCTGATGCGGCGCAGAAACAGAGACTACGGGGATAGTCATAGCAGTGAAATCCAACTCATCGAAAAAACAATAAAGACACGGGCTGCGGATGCATGCCCGTGTCAAAGAAACTTACCGCATCGGCAGCCGTATTCCGCTTCAGCGAATGTCTGACGTATTCAGAAACCCGTCAAAAAGCTACGTCCGCAAAACGAACGGGCGGAAGATGCACCCGCCGCTTTGGAGCGGATAGCAGAGCCGCAGCAGCAGCTCAGCCGCAGACGATCGGCGTCAAATCCCGTTGATCGGCTGCTTCTTCATGAGAAGCTGCGTAATGACGGAAATCTGCGCACGCATATCGCGGCGGTCGACGATCTTATCCACCTGACCGTGCTTCAACAGAAATTCGGAGCGCTGGAAACCCTCTGGGAGCTTTTCACGCACGGTCTGCTCAATCACGCGGGGACCGGCAAAGCCGATGAGCGCCTTGGGTTCAGCAATAACCACGTCGCCAATAAAGGCAAAAGAAGCCGAGACGCCGCCCATTGTCGGATCTGTCAGCACAGTGATGAACGGAAGACCGTAATCCGCAAGACAGCGCGCAGCGTTGGTCGTCTTGGCCATCTGCATGAGGGAGAAAAGCCCTTCCTGCATGCGGGCTCCGCCGGAAGCGCAGAACACCACGAAAGGTGCGCGGCGGCGAATCGCTTCTTCCACGCCGAGCGCAAACCGTTCACCGACGACGCTGCCCATGGAGCCGCCCATGAAACCGAATTCAAAGGCCGCAGCCACCATCGGCTCACGACGAAGAAGACCCGACATCACGACAAGCGCATCTGTTTCGTGCGTCGAAGCTTCCGAAGCCGCATGGCGCGCCGGGTAGGGTTTGCTGTCGACAAAGTGCAGCGGATCCTTGGTGCGGATCTCCGCGCCGATTTCCACCGCCGTAGCGGGATCCAGAAAGGCATGCAGACGCACGCGGGCGCCCATGCGGAAGTGATACCCGCACTTTGGGCAAACGCGCAGACTCCGGTCAAGCTCCTCGGTATAGAGCGCCTGCTCGCAGCCCGGACACTTCGTCCATACGCCTTCCGGAATGGGGCTAGGCTTCTTCGGGGCTTCTTCGCGCTTGATTTTGGGGAGAATGTGATTGATCCAGCTCATCGACGTTTGCTCGAAACAGAAAACCGAAGCAAAAATTATACGAGGTGCAGACCTTCAAACACGCGTCACTGAGTGCCGCTTGAGGCTAGCACGTTTGGTCGACCATCCCGCGTTCGGATGCGCCTCCAAAAGTCTCAATCAAAAGACTTTGCCAAAAGGTCCTGACGAAAGCTGAGGCAAATGCGGATGCTCGGGATAGCCCACTCCGGTGAGATAGAGCCCAGCCGGACTGAAGGTGGGCGCGGCTGCATCACGAGATTTGGCAGCCAGCACTTCGGCAATCCACTCTGGCCTTTCCCGCCCCGTGCCCACATAAATAAGCGCGCCAACGATGTTTCGCACCATGTGCTGCAAAAAGGCATTGGCCGTAATGCGTACGCCCACCAATGCGCCGCGCCGCACGATCTTGAGTTCGCTGATCGTGCGCACCGGCGTCTTGGCTTGGCACTCTGATGCACGGAAACTCGTAAAGTCGTGCTCACCGATCAGCGCCGTCGCGCCCCTCTGCATGAGCGCCTCATCGAGCGGCCGAAACACCCACCCGGCCGACCCTTCAAAGAGCGGCGAACGGACGGGATCGTTCCAGATCCAATATTCGTAGGTGCGGGAACGCGCGGAAAACCGGGCATGAAACTTTTCGTCCACCTCGCGCATCCAACGCACGGCAACGCTCTCGGGCAGGATGGCATTGACGCCGCGGATCCATCCCGCCGAAGGTCGGCGGGCGACGGAGGTAAAACTCACCACTTGGTGAGTGGCGTGGACGCCGGTATCCGTTCGTCCGGCACAGATTACAGCGATCGGATGATCTGCAAACTGCGAAAGCGCCGCCTCAAGCGCCGCCTGAACGCTCGGGTGATCCGGCTGCACCTGCCAGCCATTGAAGGCGGTACCCCGATACTCAATCCCGAGCGCGAGCGTTTTCGGGTCGCTCTTGACCAAGGCCATCAGCGGGCACCAGCAGATTTGCCGTTCACCTCATCGAGGAGGCGCTGTGCGGCGGCACGCTGAACTTCCGAGCCTTCCTTTTTCACCTCCGCGAGCAGCTCGAGCGCCTCCTTCTTGGCGTCCAGACCAATGAAAGATTTCGCCAGATTGAGCTTGGCATCAATGGCTTCGAGACGCGCGCGCTCCTTCTCATTCGGCACAGGCGCTGCCGGCTGGGCTGCGGGCTGCGGAGCCGGCGCCGCCTTGACGGGCGCGGCGGCAGCCTCCGTCGGAATGGGCTCCGGCGCCAAAGGCGGCACATAGGCGGGCGTCTGCGCATCAAGGTTAAGGTCGACGCGCTTTAATTTTTCTGCGGTCATGCCTGCCGTCTGCTTGGCAGTTCGCTCTGAGCTTTCGCGCTCTTCGTCGGAAAGGGGCGGCAGCTCCTGATCGTTATCATCAGCCTTGAGCCACGGCTGCTCCTCAACCTGCTTTTTCGCGGTGGCGGCTGCGGCTTCGGCGGCTGCGGCCTGCGCATCGGCCTTCATCTGCGCCTCGGTGTAGGCCATCGCGCCCACCCCCATGGCTCCGGCCGTCGTGCCGTTCTTCACGGCTTCATCAACCGTAGCCTCCACCGCTTTCAGCTGAGCCTCGCCTGCGGGCGCCACGTCACGCTGAAAAGCCACGACGCCCTGTCCCTTTTTGGCTGCGGCAACCGCTTCCTCGGCCTCTTTAACGGCCTTCTCGCGGCGCTTGCGCCAGGCGATGGAAGCAATGATGGCGATGCCGACAATAATGAGGAGATATGAAATCAAGGGGCGCTTCTCTTCGGCTGCGGGCTGCTGCGCATCAGCAGCAGACTGAGCCGGCTTGGCGTCCTCAGCAGGCGCCGATTCGGTCGGCGACGGAGCCGCCGCCTCCGTCTTCGAGTCGGTTTCTGCTGTCGGCTGGGCTGCAGCACCCGTATCGGCCGCGGCTGTCTCGGCCTCCGAAACGGGCGCGGCCGCCGGCGGGTTGGCTTCGGCTGAGGCTTCGGCAGGCGCCGCTGACTCAGGGGCTTCATGAAGAGCGGGAGCGGCTTCAGCCAAAGCATTCACTGCAGCCGTCGGAGCGCCTGCAGCAGCCGCCTTCTTTTGGTCACTTTCCCAAGCATCCAGCGCCTTGCGGCCGGTCTCCGCCACCTGCTCCACACTTTCACCGCGGCTCAGTGCGGCGATTTGCGCCGCAGCCGTTTCGCCGGCAGCTTCGCGCGAGCGGTGCTGCGCATAGATCAAATTCTGTGTCGGTCCCGGCACCGCTGCCGAAGCGCCGTGCACAGCGCGAAACGCCTCCATGGGATCAATGGCAAAGACTTCGTCGGAAAGCGGCGCCGAAAGCGACTGCCCAATCACAATGCGCGACGGATCACCGTCAACGAAAGCACTCGGATTCTTCTGCGTCAGCGCAACCGCAACCTGTTCGAGAAGGGCGCCCGGGCAGCTCGGCCAGTAAAGCTTCGCAATCGACCAAAGCGTCATGTCGCGCTGCACCGTGAACGCATCATTGGGATTAAATCCGTTCAAAGCCACATACTCGCGGACAACATTCGGTGCATAACGTCCTGTACGATGCCCGCCCTTCTTGCCGACCTCAAGAGACTTAACCAATTTTTCTTTTTCTTCAATACGTTGCGTCGTCTTTGGGTGGGCTTCAGCAGCCGCAAAAGCCGTTTTTTCCACAGGCTTTTCGGCAGTCTCAGAGACCTTTTCAACAGACTTATCCACAGCCTTCATCGACTGTGGAGCGGTCTCGGCGGATTCCGCAGCCGGCGCAGCAGACGACTCTCCCCCGGCGGCCGCCTTCGGCTCAGCTGCCGGCATTTCCTCTGCAGCTGAAACGCGGAAGGTGCCGTTGACCGGATCAAGCCGGTAGCTGCGCACGGTGACCTTTCCGCCGGCATTCATTTCAATAAGCAGCGGAAAACCTTCCGAGAGACTCTGGCCGCCCACGACTTTAACGCGGACCTTGCCGGCTTCGCCGCCCATGCGGGCCATCTTCAGATCCTGCGCTTCACGGGGCCACTCCACGCCTTCACGCAGATAAGTGGCTGGCGGCGCTACGCGCACCAGAAGGGGCGAAATCGTGATGTCGACGTCATTGACATCGAGCACCGCTTCAAGCGGCTGTCCAGGCTGACTCACCACTTTAAGGTCGCCGAGTTCGACGGCCTGGCTCAGTGAAGGGAAAACGGCAAGCGCTGCGGCTGCAGCCGCAGCAAGCATGGAGAGCTTCTGATGAAACATTGAACAGAACAGCCTAGAAAATTTTGAGCTTTGCAGAACTGCCGCAAAGCGCCTTCAGGAGATCCTGTGAATGATACCGCAGGGCCTTGCACCCTCGAGAGCGGCACATCACCCCAGAAAAGCCGTGCGTTCTCTCGCGGTCGGCGCCGCCAGAGCTCAAGTCAATCGGTTTACCAATTGTGAAACGGCTTTCTTGATGGAAAAAATGAAGCCCGCGCTTTGAGACGCGGGCCCTGCGATTTGGGATTTTAGAAACGCTTATGCCACAACTTCTCGCCCGACGAGATCGTGCTCTTCGTTGGCAGTGATGCGCACCGGGACGATATCACCCGGAACGAGCTTACGGTCAGTCGTGACGTAGCAGACGCCGTCAATGTCCGGCGCATCAGACTTAGTGCGGCCGACAGCCACACCGTCTTCATCAGGCTCTTCGTCAATGATTACGTCTTCAATCCGGCCGATGCGGCGAGCAAGTTTGCGAAGCGAAATTTCCGCCTGCACTTCCATGAAGCGGCGGCGGCGCTCTTCGCGCACTTCGTCGGGCAGCGCGCCGGGGAGATCATTGGCAGCCGCTCCGTCGACGGGCGAATAAGCAAAGCAGCCGACACGGTCAAGCTCCGCTTCACGCAGGAAGTCGAGCAGATACTCAAACTCCGCCTCTGTCTCTCCGGGGAAGCCCACAATAAAGGTTGAACGGATGGTAATGTCCGGGCAGGCTCTGCGCCAGGCCGCAATGCGCTCAAGATTCTTTTCGCCGCAGGCCGGACGCTTCATCAGCTTCAGAATCCGCGGATGGGCATGCTGGAAAGGCACATCGAGGTAGGGAAGAATTAGTCCTTCGGCCATCAGCGGTACGATGTCATCAACGTGCGGGTACGGGTAGACGTAGTGCAGACGCGTCCAAAGATCGAGTCTGCCCAGTTCGCGGCAAAGATCAATTAATTTCGTATGCACCGGCCGGCCGCAGGCGAAGTCGAGTTTGTAGCGCTTGTCGACGCCGTAGGCAGCCGTGTCCTGACTGATGACGAGGAGTTCCTTGACGCCCGCGGCCTTGAGGTTCATCGCCTCGCGGATGATGGAATCCATCGAACGCGAATTCAGTGAGCCCCGCAGGTGCGGAATTACGCAGAAAGTACAGTGATGGTTGCACCCTTCGCTGATCTTCAGATATGCATAGTGCTTAGGCGTCAGACGAACGCCTGCCGCCGGCACCAGATCATCCCAGGGATCGTGCGGCCGCGGCAGCACGCCCTCAACCATGGCGAGGACTTCATCCACACTGTCAGGTCCCGTCACGCCGATCACCTTCGGATGACGCACCATGATGAAGTTCGACCCGTCAGCTTCCGTTCGGCCGCCGAGGCAGCCGCAGACGATGACGCGGCCGTTTTCTTTCAGTGCCTCAGCAATGGCGCCCAGAGACTCTTCAACCGCTTCGTTCACGAACCCGCAGGTATTAACGATCACCACATCGGCATCTTTATAGGTCGAGCCGATGCGATAGCCGCGGGCGCGCAGTTCGGTAACGATCCGTTCGGTGTCGACCAAGGCTTTGGGGCATCCGAGTGAAACGAAGCCGACGACGGGAATATGGCGTGAGGTCATGTTTTTTTGTGGGAGTCAGCGGGCCTTGGGGAAAAAGCCCGGAATGAAAAAATTTGCGCCGCGGATCATAGTTGAAGATCTGCGGCGCTGCAGTGAATTCAGACGCTCTTTATCAATGACCGCCCTTCATCACCAAAGGCAGACATTGCTTAAGGCTTCGGATCGATCCAAATCAGTGCGGCATGACGGCCTGAGCGTTCACCATCACGGCGAAAGCTCCAGAACTGTTTCGGATCTCTATAAGTAGAAAGCCCGCAGTCAGCAATATCTGAAGCATCAATGCCGGCCGATTCAAGCGCGGCGTAAGCCAATGCGCCCAGGTCGGCATAAAACTTTCCTTCCGCCGCAGCGGGTTTGAAAGCGCGGGCGACCGATTCCTCGGGGAGGTGCTGACACATGGCTTCGCGAACATCTTCTCCCACCTCAAAGGCATCTGCCCCAATTCGCGGTCCAAGCCAAACGGCAGGCTTCAGATCGGAGGAGTGGCGGCGGACTTCTTCAACGGTTCTCTGCAGAATGCCGTCGGCAAGGCTGCGCCAGCCAGCGTGCACAGCAGTAACAATGCGGCCGCTGCGGTCAGCAATAAAGACGGGCAGACAGTCTGCCGTCATCACGCAGGCCACAACCCCGCTCGTCGAAGTCCATTGCGCGTCGGCTTCGGGCGCAGACTGCGCCGAATCAATATCGTCGGCGCAGAGCACTGTCGTGCCGTGAACCTGAGTGAGCCACTTTGGTTCGCTCGGACAGCACTGCGTCACAATCGAACGATTCATCATCACGCAGGACTTAACGTCGCCCGTATGGAGCGCGAGATTGAGTCCCATGATGCCGTTCGGGCCGCCGTAAGGGCCGCTTGAAACCCCGCCGGTACGGCAGGTGAAAAAAGCCTTCACGTGCTTCGGAGCACCCTTGGTCCAATTGGGAAGAATGCTTTCAAGCTCCGGCTTAAAGAGTTCCGCCATGACAACTGTCCTCGCAATCCGCTACTTCTTTTCAAAAACGGTAACCGGCCGATCCCAGGGACCAAAGCCGAGCTGCTCCATCAAATCAATCATGTCCTCGGGCGGCTCGACGAACCACTCCATTTCTTCACCGGTGGCCGGATGGATCAGCCCCAGACGAGACGCATGAAGCGCCTGACGGTGAAATTCAAGGAAGTTCTCAACTTTCACGGCGATGCCGGGTGCACGGCCGCGATAAAGCTGATCCCCGATCAGCGGCAGATCTTCTCCGGTAAGGTGCACACGGATCTGATGCGTGCGGCCGGTATCCAGGCGGCACGCCACCCAGGAGGCCGGAATGCCGTCCACCGACGACCAACCCACTGCGCGTGCGCGGGTGCGCGCCGGTTTGGCACGCACGCCCGTGGAACCCGGGAACCCCTTGAAGCGGATACGGCTCTTCGGATCGCGTCCGATCGGTACGTCGACCACGAAATCCTCCGCCGCAGTGCCCATCGTCAGCGCCCAGTATTCACGCTTGACCGTGCGTTCCTGAAGCTGACGGACCAGATTCGTCTGCGCGGCGAGCGTGCGCGCCACCACCATGAGACCGGTGGTATCTCGATCCAGCCGATGCACGATGCCCGCACGCGGCACGTCTTTTAATTCCGGAAAATGGAAAAGGAGGCCATTGAGAAGCGTTCCGTCGGGGTTGCCTGCGCCGGGATGAACCACGAGGCCGGCAGGCTTATTCACGACAATGATCGAGGGGTCTTCATAGATCACCTCGAACTCAACGAACGACTGCGGCTCGAAAGCGAGCGCTTCGTCGAGCTTTGGCGGCTCGAGCAGCTCAATTTCGTCGCCTTCGGTAGCCTTGGCGCGGATTTTCGTCGTTACCGCGCCGTTGAGCTTCACGGAACCGTTTTCGATAAGCTTTGCCAATCTCGCGCGTGAAACGTCGGGCAGATGCGCTGCCAGCACCTTATCGAGACGCTCTCCCCAGAACCCTTCCACCCTGAATTTCGGCAAGTCTACTTGTGACAGAGTTTGAGGTTGCGTTTCCTCGAAACCATCCTCAAAATCTTCATCGTTATAATCGTCCAATCCTAAATTGACCTTTTCTGTCGTCATGAATTCTGCCAATCCCTTCAAAAGGCTCCTGATGCGCGGTTGCGCGCTCCTCTCCGTGACGCTCGCCACGGCATCCTGCTCATGGCTGCAGAGCCTTGACAAGGATCAGACGCTCGATTGGAGCGCCGAGAAGCTCTACAGCGAAGCGCGCGTAGCCCTCGATGATAGCAACTGGACGCAGGCAAAGGACTACTATCAGAAGTTGGAAGCCCGCTATCCCTTTGGTCAGTACGCCCAGCAGGCGCAGATTGAACTGATTTATGCCACATGGAAGGATGGCGACGCACCGGGCGCCGTGCAGGCTGCCGACCGGTTCCTGCAGACTTACCCGAACCACGCCAACGCCGACTACGTGATGTATTTGAAGGCGCTTGCGACCTTGAACGAAACCGACAGCTGGTTCAATAAGCTCGCGGGCGAAGATCTTGCCGAACGCGATGCCAACGCTTCGCGCGAAGCTTTTGACATCTTCAAAGAACTCGTCATGCGTTATCCCGACAGCCGCTTCACGCCGGAAGCGCGCCGCCGCATGCACGGACTCGTGCTCGCTCAGGCCGAGCATGAACTCAAGACCGCCCGCTACTACTTCGTGCGCAATGCCTATGTGGCGGCCATTGAACGCGCGCAGCGCGTCGTGCGCGAATTCCAAAACACACCGATGCGCGATGATGCGCTCGAGCTGATTGCACAAAGCTACGAAGCTTTGAAGCTTACCGAGCTGGCTGCGGACACCCGCCGCATCATCGAACTGAATAAAAACGGCACTATCGCTCAGCCCTCGCGTTAACCGCTCTGAACCCTATCCGCAGGCGCAGCAGATTTTTTTCTGACTGCGCCTTTTTATTGATCGCAGAAAGGCAAAAAACGCGCTTTCTTTGCATTCGGCTGACGGATCAAGCCGTTCCCTGTCGTTTTCCGTTCGGACGAGATCGGCCGCTGCCCGCAAAGGATCGAACGTCCTTCCTGCCTTTCGGCAGATATGGACGGCCGACCGTATTAATGGTCCGACGTCGTGCCGCGTGAAGCGGCATCTGTTTCCTCAGCAACTCGCCGGCCGCGCTCAAGGTTGACAGGAATAAGCGCCAAAACGGCTGCTGCAAAGAAGAGCCCCGTCACGCAAATCGCCAGACGATGATCATTGTTGGTGATCCAAGTCACAGAGCCATAGGCGAGCGGCCCCACGATGGCTGCGAGCCAAAGCGCCATATTCCAAAAGCTGAAAAATTCGGCCGAGCGGGTCTTCGGCGACAGAATCGCCACAATGGCACGCCCCGCTGACTGTGAAGATCCCATGGCCAGACCGGCCAGATTGGCGGCTGTCCAAAAGACCGGCCGATTCACGGCCATGGCGGCGAGCACAATCATCAGCACCCACACTATCAGCGTGATGCCCAGAGCGCGCTTATGTCCGATGCGGTCCTGCAGATAACCGAAACCGAAGGCTCCGACGGCAGCCGTGATGTTGACAAGAAACACCAGCATCAGCGTATCCACCGTCGTGAACCCCATCACTTCAGCGGCATACACCGCCGAGAGCGTGATCACGACGGCAATGCCCGACTGATAGAGAAAGCCGCAGAGCGAAAGCCAGGCAAAATCTCTGAAGCGTCCAAGGCTTTTGAGCGTGCTGCAAATTTCTCGAAAGCTCTGACCGGCGAGCGTCCAGAGACCATCCGCGGACGTTAATGCCCCTAAGCTCGACGCTCGCGGCTGAGCCCGCTCCTTGAGAAAGAGGAAAATCGGCGCGGCAGCAACGGCGAAAACAAGGGCCGTAATGAGCATGGTGCCCGCGATGCGCTCATCCATAGTGAGTCCCCAGCTGCCGCCCAGCTGCACCAGAGCGAGTGATGCACCCAAGGTAACCAGTCCGCCGCAGTAGCCGAACGACCATCCCCAGCCGGACACTTTGCCGACGGCCTCCGGACGAGCGATTTCCGGCAGGAAAGCCGAATTAAGGGTTTCGCCGACGTTGTAGCCAAGGTTCGAAAGAATCACCATCACGGCCGCCAGAACAATCGTTCCCGGTCCGCAGAAGGCGAGCCCTGCAGTGCCGAGAATGCAGATCGCCGTCGCCCCGAAAAGCCAGCGCTTTTTTTGCGCCGAGGCATCAGCGATGGCGCCTACGACAGGCATCACGAAGATGCCGACTGCATTGCTCACCGCAATAATGAGCGTCCAGAGAAAGGTCGCCCAGGGGGCATCAGCGGCCACAACGCTCACAAAGTAAGCGTTGAAGACCGCCGTGAGCACCACCGTGGTGTAGCCCGAATTGGCAAAGTCAAAGGCCGACCAAGCCCAGACTTCTCTGCGGGACACCCCCGGCATCAATGCGCTTTTATCAATCATTTTTCAGAAATATCGTTGGAGTCATCTTCAATTGGGGTCTTTGCAAGTTTCCGCCGGGAGCGGGTTGCGGATGAGTCCCTGCAGATGTGTAAAGACGCTGCGCGCGAGTGAACGGAGCTCATAGCCGCCCTCGAGCACGCTGACCAGACGCCCTTCACAATAAGCGAACGAAGCTTCAACGAGCAGACGCGTCACGCAGGCATAGTCCATTTCACCGGCCTTAAGCTGTGCAATCCGCTCTTCACAATGCGCGTCAAATCCGGCCGAAAGAATCATCAGATCCGGCTGAAACTTATCGATTTCCGGCAGCCAAACGTTCTCCACCACATTGCGGATCTCTTCTCCGCCGGCACCGGCCGGGAGCGGTGAAAGGACGGCATTGCTCGGCGTCGGCTCCATGCGTCTGTGCGGAAAAAGCGGCCATTGGAAAAGCGACAAAAACCGAACTCCAGGGCGGTCAGCCAGTATTTCTTCCGTGCCGTCGCCGTGATGTGCGTCGAAATCAAGCACCATCACGCGCTCGGCTCGCCAGCGCTTTTGCGCCCAGAGCGCGCCGATGGCCGCATTGTTGAGGTAGCAAAAACCGCTCGCGCGGCTGCGGGACGCGTGGTGTCCGGGCGGCCGAACGGCGCAGAAGGCATTTTTAACTGACCTTCCGTAGATGGCATCCACCGCACGCACCACGGCGCCCGCTGAAGCCATCGCACAGCTGAAGGTATCCTCACCCACCCGGGTATCGGGTTCGGTAAAGCGCTTAAGCGCCTCGGGGTCGCCAAGCGAAGCGTGTTCAAGATCGTCAACGTATTGGGAATCGTGCGCGAGCAGCACTGCTTCGCGCGGAGCCGGACCGCATTCAACACGCCGCACGCGCCCTTCCAAGCCTGCAAGCATCAGTCGGGCCTCAATCGCTTCAATACGATCCGGTGACTCAGGCGCATCATCAAGGGGATTGGGCAGCCCGACGAGCTGATGCGTGAAATAACCTGTCGGCAGGAGTCTCCAGTCTTTTGGGAGCGTATCTGGCATGCGTTTATGGAGCTGAGGAATCTGCATCATCGCTTCGGGTGGAGCTGCGCAGATGCAGTTTCGCTCTGCAAAGAGTTGGTAGTGCCGAAAGGCTAGCACATGAGCGCCGCCGCTCTTGAAACACCGCAAAAGACTTCAAATCTGCATAAGCTCCGAAACATTTTCGCCAGGAACGTATAACGGCCGCTTCACGCTGCCCCGCTACAATGCGCCGAAGTATTCCGTCTTCTTCGAAGTTCCGCTGATGTCTAATATTCTGCGCCCGCTGCCTTGCGCCTCGCGCCTCATGCTCCTCTTCACCACCTTGTGCGCGCTGTCGGCCTGCACCGCGGTGAAGTCAGCTCCACCCACTCCTGAGACGACTGACACAGGAGCAGCGCCTGCCGTTGCCGCGCCGCAGGAAACGCCGGCCGCTCTCCCTGCAGCCGCGCCGGCAGCATCGACGACTTCTAAGCCCGCTGAAGCGCCGAAAGCGCCCGCGCCGCGCATGCCGACACAATCCGCAGCCGAGTCCGTAAAGGGCAGTCCCGCAACAAGCGACTATGTGGAACGCACCGATGTGCAGGAATACCTCAAGGACATTTCGAATAAACAAGGCATTCCGCTCGAATGGCTGATGAATGAAGTGGCGCTCGCGCGCTATTCGCCTTTGTCCGAGCGCTACACAACGCCGCGTCCCAATGCAGACAAGAAGACGACGGCGGAAAAGAACTTTCTGCTTTACGAACGCAACATCGTCAATGCCGAACGCATTGAGCGCGGCACCGCCTTTCTGCGCGACCACCAAGAAGTCTTTGCGCGCATTGAAGAGGAGTCCGGCGTCAGCCGTTATGCCGTGGCCGCCATCATCGGAGTGGAATCGATATATGGCCGCAATATGGGGCGCTTCCGCGTGCTTGACGCCTTGATGACGCTCTCCTTTGACTACACGCGGCGAGCCAAGTACTACCGCTCGGAACTTACCGATTTCCTCGATTTCTGCTGGAAGCAGCAGATTTCTCCGGTCTCCGTCACCGGTTCTTTCGCCGGCGCCATGGGGCTCGGTCAGTTCATGCCGGCGTCGCTTCGCGCTTACGGCAAGGATGGTGACGGCGACGGTCACATCGACGTGGTGAATTCCCCTGCCGACGGCATCGCTTCAGTAGCCAATTACCTGGCGGTGCACGGCTGGGTACGCGGTGAACGGCCGCTCTATCGGGTATCCGCTACTGACGCCATATTCAAAGCCACGGGCTCAGGCGGCATTAAAGCGCATACCACCGCCGGCGCGCTCTATAAAGCGGGCGTAAAGCCGCTCGAAGCCATTCCGCTCAAAGACGATGAACCGGCGCTTCTCGTTGATCTGCCTTGGATCAAAAGCAACAACGAACGCGGCGTCGACTACTACCTCGGCACGGGTTCCTTTGCAGCCATTTTGCGCTACAACCGAAGCTACTTCTATGCTGCAGCGGTATCTTTGCTCGCCTCAGAGCTTGAAGACCGCGATGCCCAATACCTTGAGGCCGTCCAGAAGCGCGCTCGCCAAGCGATCGGTGAATCACCGGCAGCGCCCGAAGCCGATAAGCCCCTAGAGCCAGCCCTTCGGCCAAACGACCAACAGAATTAGCACAATCGTCCGGCATGAATTAAAGCCAGAAGATCTTCACCGCAGCAGCGCGCCGCGAAACAAATAAGAGGTCCATCATGCATTGCGCATCCGTCTACCGAGACCAAATGTCAGCGTTTCGCCGCCGTGTTCACCGACGCCCCGAAGAAGGCTGGACCGAATTTGAGACGACAGCACTGATTGTCAATCATCTGCGCAGCCTTCAATTCGAAGTCCGCTGCGGACGTGCCGTCATCCATCCGGACTTCGTCATGGGACGCGATCCTCATCTCGTCGCCGAGGCGATTGCCCGAGCCAAAAGGCAAGGCGTCAGTGAAGAGCTGCTCAGCGAACTCGACGGCTTTACCGGCGCCGTTGGCATTTGGGACTCTGGGCGGCCTGGCCCCGTCACCGCTTTTCGCTTCGACATTGACTGCGTGCAAGTCGGCGAAACATCCGATCCGGCTCACGAAGCCAATGCCGGCGGTTATGCCTCGGAACGCCCCAACCTCATGCATGCCTGCGGTCATGACGGTCATCTTGCGGTCGGGCTTGGCGTTGCACAGTGGATTAAGGACCACGCAGACCAACTCTGCGGCAAGATCAAACTGGTTTTTCAACCGGCCGAAGAAGGAACCCGCGGTGCTCGGCCCATGGCCGAGAGCGGCATTCTCGATGATGTGGACTTCATTGTCTGTACGCACATCGGCTCAAGCGTCCCGCTGCATCAGGTTGCCGTCTGCACGCACGGCTATCTGGCGACGACCAAACTCGATATTTATTTTGAAGGCGTGCCGGCTCATGCCGGCGCTAATCCTGAAAAAGGCCGCAGCGCACTCATGGCAGCCTGCTCCGCCGCCATGATGCTCGTCGGCATCCCTCGATCCGGCGAAGGCGATACCCGCATCGCTGTGGGACGCCTCACAGCAGGCGAAGGCCGCAATGTCGTTCCTGTCCATGCACGCCTGCAAATCGAAACACGCGGATCTACTGCAGATGTCAATCGCTATATGGTTGACTGCGTGAAGCGCATCACGGCAGGCACTGCGCTCGCATACGACGTCAAATCCCGAATTGAAAAAGTCGGCGAAGCCTCTGAACTGATCACAGATCAGGCCGTGACAGACGACCTGGTGAGTATTGCGCGCGCAGCTCCAAGCATTGAAGCCGTCGAGCTCTGGGACGACATCCGCGGCAGCGACGACTGTACGATTCTCATCAATCGAGTCCGCGCACACGGCGGCAAATCCGGTTATTTTCTTTTCGGCTGCAATCAAAACGGACACCATCGTTCTGACTTTGCCATTCAAGATGAGGAAAGTCTTCCGGCAGCCTTTGAACTCTTCACCGGATTTCTAGAGCTTAAGAACGGTTTGAGAGCCACCCGCGTTTGATTTTTTTAAGCGCCAGGATTCATCCTATTGAATAAATTTACCGTTCTTTGCGCTGTTCCTATAAGGCTGAAGATGAGTTACCTCTTGTGATATGAAAATGCTATTTTTGCCAGTTCATTGATAACATTATTTCTAGTATATATACGTATATAAGCCAGCATTTGCAGTCTTCCATTTGTATGTCTCAATGGATAGATTTGCATTTAGTCATGAAGTAAGCATTACTCCCTACTATTCTATGCGTAGTGCTGAGTGATACCATCATTTCAAGTTCAAAGAGTCGGACGACGGGGCAACTCTTGAGGAGTCGGAGGCGCCGCAGACTGACATCCCCCTTTAACTGCAGGTCTGACCGTCTGCCCAACTCGATGAACTGCGGCTCCCGGCAAATCAGCCGGTGAATGCTGCGGCTGAGGCTTCATGACCAGCTTCACCGAAGATCTCCGTGAGGTCTTCCGGAAGCGAAGGCTCAGCCCTGCGGCAGCGGACCGCGATGACTTCCCGCTTTTCAAAGCGGACCGCTGATCACAAAATCCGCATTCGAATGAAAGGCGAATGCATTCGGAAAAACTGGCTGTTTCTCAATCATGCTGTTAGGCGTCCTGCTCGGCGTTGCCGCCGGTGCCCTCTGGGGGCTCATCTACATCGCCCCGCTTGCAGTCCCCGAGTACAACCCTGTGCTCGTGGCACTGAGCCGCTTTATTGCATTCGGCGTTATTTCACTCCCCTTCCTCTGGGTCTTCCGCCGAGAACTGAAGGCTTTCACGCGCGCCGACATTTGGGAGTCCTTCAAGCTGCCGCTCTTAGGCAATGTGCTCTTTTACTGCCTGCTGACGATCTGCATTCGTCTGGCCGGCGCGCCGCTTGCCGGCATGTTTATGGCGGTTATTCCCGTGCTGGTGGCCATCGCCTCCAACATCCGCTATGCGGGTTCCAAGTCAGCCGTTGCCTGGAGCAAAATTCTTCCGCCGCTCGCTGTGATTTTCTTTGGTCTGATCGTTGCAAATCTGACCGAGTTTGAACGCGCGGCTGCCGCCTCTGCTGAGGGCGGCATGCAGTACTGGATTGGGGTGGGCTTCGGCTTGGCTGCCGTTGTCTCCTGGACGTGGTTCTCCATCATGAATGCTGAATGGCTGCTCAATCACCCCAAGCACAATGCCGCAGCGTGGACGGCGCTTCAGGGCGTGACGGTGCTGCCTTTTGCCGCCTGTCTCTTCGGCATCCTCGCCTGGCCGGCGGGCTTGATGGATACCGGCATCACGCTGATGGGCGCTGCGCCGATGAAGTTTCTGGCCGTAGCGCTCGGAATCGGTCTGCTCTGCTCTTGGGTCGCCATGATCTGCTGGAACAAGATGAGCCAGATTCTGCCTGCAGCCTTGGGCGGACAGCTGATCGTGTTCGAATCCGTCTTCGCGGTCATTTATGCCCTGATGTGGCGCGGCGAAATGCCGACGCTGTCGATGACGATTGGCTTCGTTATCTTGATGGGCGGCGTGCTCGGTTCGCTTCGCGTCTTCCAGAAGCACACGGAATCCTCGACCGACGACACCCCCGAACACACCCTCAGAACTGCGGGTGTTGCCAACCATGCCGAACTTCAGGCGGAAGGCACCCACGACAATTAACTGCCCCGAGCTCTTCTTGAGAAACTTCAGAGGCGGAATGGATGCATTCCGCCTCTTTTGATTGGCGCATTCCACTGAAGCGCCCAAGCCGCAGCCTTCGAGCCGCTGGACTCGGTCATCCGCCGTCGGCAAATATCAAAGCGCGGCAGCAATCTCCACCTTAAGCGTACCCACTCCGTTCACGCCGCCCTCCAGGCGGTCGCCCACCTGCGCTTCAGGCACATTGACCGGGGCGCCGGTGAAGATAATGTCACCCGGACGAACTTCCCAATAGCGGGAAATGAGCGCAATGAGCTCTGCGGGCGGGACAATCATGAAAGCCGTGCTGGCCGACTGCTTTTTCTGATTGTTCTGATAAAGATAAATCTCGGCCGGCGCCGGCATCGGCGTGCGGTAGGCTGGGCGCACATGTGAAACAGGGGCGCCTCCATCGAGCGTCTTCATTAAGTCCCAGGGACCGCCCGCCGGAAGATCTTCAGGCGCAAGGCGGCGCGTGAAGTCAAACCCTACGCACCATCCCCAAATGCACTCTTGAGCTTCTTCAACGGAAAGATTGCGTCCGCCCTTATGGAGGCACGCCACCAGTTCGAGCTCAGGCACCATCCTGGCGGTGCGAGCCGGCATGGGCCAGCGATAGACTTCCCCGTCAGCAACGGGGTGAATGGAGTCGGGCGACTTCATGAAAAGAGGCGGGACAAAGCCTGCAGCCGCTGCGCGCTGCTTTTCATCGGCCGCATAGTTCTTCGCGGCGCCGTAGACGCGGTTGACAGGGAAAAATTCATAACGTTCATCCTGCACAGGGATGACGGCCTGAGGCGGCGGAGCGAAGAGAAATGGCATGAGGATGCGATCCTTCGGATAGGACGGCTGAAAGTTGAGGAACATCATTTTAGACCGGCTCAGCACTTGCGCGGCGGCGCTCCGCGTGCCGCTCCCGTGCGGTCGGCCCGGAGCACATTTCGGAGATGAAGCCCTTCAGCGCAAAAAGCGGCTGAAACCCCAGTATTCCTCGCCATCACGCATCGGCGGCAAACTACTGCGACAAATCCGAATGAGCACAATGCTCTGCGGCCGCTACAATGCAGGATGCTTCAATTTAGACGCTCTGCCGGGCATAAATGTTTACTCGGATCAGCGTTTTTCCCCTGAAACGGACATTCATTCAAACAAGATGACATCGCCGCAAATGCCGCGCCGCGAAAGCCTCGCCTCGATTAGTCAACGCCGCCTGCAGGCGGTGAAGTCCAAGAGCATCTATGTGCTCCCCAACGCCTTTACTGCCGCAGCGCTCTTTGCGGCTTATTACGGCATTATCCAAGCCATGAACGGGCATTTTTCAGAAGCCGCCATTGCGGTCTTCTTTTCAATGCTCTTTGACGGCATGGACGGCCGTGTCGCTCGTCTTACGCATACGCAGAGCGAATTTGGCGTTCAGATGGACAGTCTCGCCGATGCCGTGAGCTTCGGCATCGCTCCTGCGCTCATCGTCTATGAATTCGCACTCGTGGAAATGGGCAAAATCGGCTGGGCAGTCTCCTTCGTTTATGCGCTCTGCGCACTTTTGCGCCTGGCCCGCTTCAACTGCAATGTGGGCGTGGTGAGCAAGAATTACTTCCAGGGGCTCCCTTCCCCTGCAGCCGCGGCCTTGGTCTGCGGCTTTGTGTGGCTCGCGGTTGAAAATCGTCTGCCCGATTGGCTTTTGCCGCATCAGGGCACCATCGCTGCGGTTGTGACGCTTTACGCTGGTCTGACCATGGTGAGCAATGCGCCGTTCTTCTCTGGGAAGAGCTATGCCGTCGTCCGCACGATTCCTTTCTGGGTGATCATTGTCTGCGCAGTGCTTTTCATCATTATTTCCAGCAACACGTCGCTTTCTATCTTCATTCTTTTCTGTCTCTACGCACTTTCGGGTTTCGTTTATGAATTCTGGTGTTGGTGGCGCGGTCGTCCGAATCCGATTCAGGCTGACCTTGCCGCCCAGCAGGCAGCCCTTGACGCTGAAGCAGAAAACGAATCCTGCCCAACCTGCGGCAGCACGGTGTAAACTATGAGCGATGCTCCAGCGCTGTCGCTCCGGCTTATCTGAGCCACCAAAGACAGAGAGGACGGAACTTCTTACAAATCACCGAACGCCCGAAGTCACCAAATGAACGAAGACACCGCTTCCTCCACAATGTTTGAAGATGTGGTCACAATGATCCGCATTCTGAGCCTGATCCCTCAGGACAGATGGACCACTGTCGCCGAAATACATCAGGAACTTGAAGACCGCGGTGTTGAGATACACCGCCGCACACTTCAGCGCTACCTGAAGACGATCAGAGATCACAGCGATGTTTTCCCCATTCATGTAGAGACTTCAGGGAAACCGTACGGCTTTTGCTGGGATCCGCAGAGCGCAGGGTTTCATCTGCCCCAGCTCGGCGTGGAGCAAATGCTGCTGCTTCGCATTGCTGAGGAGCGGCTTCAGAGCCATCTGCCGCCGCAAGCCATCACCCCGATTCGGCCTCTTCTGCGTTCAGCCCGCCGTGTCATTAAGTACGATGATGAAACGGAAGGCACATGGCTGCGTAAAGTCAAGGTGCTCGAAGACGCTCAGTCTTTCCAGCCGCCGGTCATTCGTCCCGGCGTTTTATCTGCCATTGCTGACGCGCTCTTCATCGATCACAAAGTTTTGCTGCGCTGCCGTTCGGCGCGCAGCCGCAATACCGAAGTTATCGTGCGCCCGCTCGCCATTATCCAAAAGGGCGTGCGCACCTACCTCGTCTACCAAACCGATGCCGGCGACTTTCAGCACATAGCGCTTAATCGTCTGGATGCGGCCGAACTGATGCAGGATGCTTTTGAACGTCCGGAAAATTTCGACCTGGAAGACTATTCGGCCAAAATCCGCCTCAACGATGCCCGCGGCAAAACGATGCGGCTCTCTATTACATCCGATGACCCGGAATTTGTGCGCATCCTCTCCGAATCGCCTTTTAATCAGACGCAAAAGATTGAGGACGAACCCGGCAAGACCGGCAGTTGGGTGATCACGGCTGTCGTTGAAGATTCTCTGCTTCTCGACGGCTGGCTCGCCGAGCACCGCGGCTCCATCATCTCGTCGACCAAGACTGCGCTGCGGCAGGAAGAAGCCACTGCGATGCTGCTCACGCCGCAGACCGAAAACAACGCCGAAAAGCGCTCGAGCCGCCCTCGTGCCGCTCGCACGCCTTCAGGCGAAGAAATCAACCTGACAGCGCCGGCGCAGAAATCCTACGAAGTAGCTGCGGCTGCGCTCAATTCCGGCGCCGAATTTGGTCTGGAGGTTCCGGCCGATTTAAAGAGTCCGAAAGCCGAGTTCAACATCAAAGATCACGAAGCAACGGCCAAATGATGCTCCTAAACCGGTGAAAGGAGCATTCGCCGTATCCAGCAAAAATCCCCGCTCAGTCACCGCTGGCGGGGATTTTGCTTAAATGAGAACGGGTGTGCCGACAGACACCAAACCCCAAGCACATCAAAGACGCGCGATCGTGGAGGAAACCCCCGTCATCTTGTCGCCGATCTGAGCAACAATTTCGGCGTCAGCCGGCAGATACACGTCAACGCGGGAACCAAAACGAATAAAGCCGTAGCGCTCGCCGCGGGCCAGTTCTTGACCGATCGTCGCATAGCAGATAATGCGGCGAGCCACCAAGCCCGCCACCTGAATAAACGTGATGCGGCGGCCGTCAGCCATACGCACCGTCACGGCGTTGCGCTCGTTTTCTGTGCTGGCTTTGTCGAGGTCAGCATTCACGAAAAGACCGGGCGTATAGGTCACTTTCTCGACCACACCCGCAACCGGAGACTTCTGGCTGTGCACGTTGAAGACATTCATGAAGATGGAAACCTTCACAGCATCTTCACCCGTTTCCGGATTCGTGCACTTTTCAACTTTGCAGACACGTCCGTCCACAGGACTCACGACGGCCCGAGGATCTTCAGGCGCTTCGCGAGCCGGATCCCGGAAAAACTGGAAAGCAAACACCAGGAACACGAAGAAAAGGAACGTGATGATTCCGAGGTCAAGCATCCAGCTCACGATGACGGCGATCAGAGCTCCCGCGAGAATAGGCCAGCCTTCACGGGCAATGATCGGATGGGGATAAATGCGGTTGGACAAGGATGAGCTCCTGATGGATAAGTTTAGTAATTCACTATTTTAAAAGGTCAAGCGCAGCGTCGTCTCGACCCGGGAATTATTCAATTAACGTTCAATCGAAAAAACGCCCGCAGGCAAAATGAGAGTGCGGGCGGCGGATCATACCGAGTTTTGTCACTTAGCTTGAATTTATTCCGTCTTTTCCTTTTCTCGATCAATCGGCCGGCGCGAGAAGATCCAGTCAAGGAAGCTGCCTTGGCTGCGTGAGCTGAGAATAACTCGGCCGCTGCCGGAGAACTTAAGTACAAAACCTTCTCCGGTAAGCTGACTGCCGATCAATCGGCCGGCAAGACCGCTTCGTCCCGTCTGAAGCGTGATTTCATAGTCAAGCGATGCGTCCCAAGCGACCAGATGCCCGTTGTCAATCAAAAGCGGACGGTCGGGCGTCACCTCTACTTCTTCCAAAGAGCCGAAACCTGAGACCGCGAGCGTGCCGGCACCTTCGGCCTTCATAATAAAGAAGCCGCCGCTGTCGGACAAAATCGCCCGTCCCAGCCCCTGAGCCTTGGCTGAAATGTCAATGCCGGCCGTTGCCGCGAGAAAGCAGCCGTCGGCAATCATCACGCCGTCATCCTTGACATCCAGGACCTTGACGCCGCCCGGCAGGCTTGGCGCTAAATAAGCGGTGCCGGCCTGATCCTCGGCGGCAATCCACTGCTGAAAAAAGGTTTCGTCATTGAGGAATTTGCGCGCGAGCGACTTGAAAAAGCCTCCGCGGGTCTTGCCTTTCAGGACCAGTCCTGCATCCATCATCACCATTGATCCGCGCTCCGCGGCGACTTCGTCGCCGGGATCGAGGTCAACGCGCAAAAGCGGATCAATACCGGCCTGTGCAGTGAACTTTGCCATCTCTCAATTGCTCCAGCGCTAAGCATTAAGGCGTGATACGCACGGTAAGGCTGACGGTCAGAGCGGTGTCTGCAGAACCTGCGCTCACCACCGCTTCAGCGGAATCATTGGCCGCCGCAGCACGCATCATCATGGGCTGCGCATAGTAGCGCGGAGAAGGGCCGGCTGCGCCGGAAACCTGAATACCCTCAATACGTACGTTTTTCTCTTCGAGCCCGAGTGCCTGAGCTGCCGTCACAGCGCGCTCCGTCGCACGCTTCACCGCTTCGGCAAGGAGCTCATCCTGCGCGGCTTCCCGAACCGCACGAGAGACAGAGAAAGTGACGCCGTCATAATTCATGCTCTTGCCCGCAGCGCTCATCACCGCCGACGCAAGCTTCAAGTCGCGAACAGTGACGCGCAGCGTCTGCCGTGCACCCCAGGCTGCGATTTCAGAGGTTTCTCCTTCTTTGGCCCGAGTTCTCACCGGCCAAGTTGAAAAGTCCGCGGTCTGAACCTCGACTTGCCCGGCAGGCGCATTGATGGCATTGAGCGCGGCAATCGCGGCGTTGCCCGCCTTAATGATTTCGTCACTGGCGTCCTGTGCCTGCGGGCGCTGAGCTTCCGCCGTAAAGGTGATCACTGCTTGATCATTGGCCAGCAGTCGATTGGCTTCGCCCGTGACCGTCATAACGAGTCCTGCGTCAGCCACTCGCGGCATGGCATAACCCGAAAGCGGCGCAGCCAGCGTCAAAGCAGCCGCAGCTGCACACGAAACCTTCATCCATTGTTTCTGCATGATTGATGGCCTTTCAAACTGAGTGGTAAAGCAGAGTGCGAAATAAGTGACTCAAGCGCATCTCTTTATATTCATCCTATCGAAGTCCCGTGCCGCTTATCGTTTGCAAATGAAACTGCAATAGACAAGGACTGAAGCAACAACGCTTCTGCATGGTCTAGTTACAATTGCCGACCTCGTTTATCTGTACGCACTGCTTTTGCCGTTCACCATGTCCGTCCCAACCTCTTCTGCCCAATGGAGCTCCAGACTCGGCTTTATCCTGGCCGCTGCCGGTTCAGCGATTGGCCTCGGAGCCATATGGAAATTCCCATATTGGGCAGGTGCCAACGGCGGCGCTGCATTCATCCTGCCCTACATTCTCTTCACCTTTACGGCGGGCGTCGTGTTGGTCATGGCAGAACTGGCGCTTGGCCGATCCGGCCGCGGTTCTGCGGTTGAAGCCATGCGCCGTGCCGGCGGCAGAGGTTTTGCATGGTGCGGCGGCATGGCAGTACTCACGTCGTTTCTGATCCTTTCCTATTACGCCGTGGTGGGCGGATGGTGTGCGGCGTATCTCGCGGAAGCCTTGATGGGAGAGGCTGCATCCCCAGATCCTGAAGTGCTCAAAATGCGGTTCGGTGAGCTCGTGAGCTCGGGCGGGCGCAATATTGCCTGGCTTTTTGCCTTTTTGGCTGCCGTTTGCCTGACCGCTGTCTTTGGTGTTCATCGCGGCATCGAGCGGCTGTCCACCTGCCTGATGCCGATCTTCTTCCTCTTGATGATTGGACTCGCCGCCTATTCACTCCTGCTACCCGGATCAGAGGCAGGGCTCGCGTATCTCTTTCAGTTTTCCTGGTCGACCGTAACACCGCAGGCCATCTTGAACGCCATGGGCTTCACGTTCTTTTCGTTGTCTCTGGGCGCCGGCGTTCTCGTTACCTACGGCGCTTATGTCAATAAAAGCACGCGGCTGCCTTCCGCTGCCATGTGGGTAGCGATTCTCGCTCTTCAGGCAGCCATTCTGGCAGGGCTTGTCATCATGCCCGCGGTCTTTGCTTACGGCCTTGAGCCCGATGCAGGGCCCGGCCTCGTCTTCATCACGCTGCCCATGATTTTTGCGCAGCTCTCGGGCGGCAGCGTCGTAGCGGTGATCTTTTACTTCTGCCTCTTTGTGGCTGCGCTTACCTCAGCCGTCTCCCTGCTTGAAGTGGCCGTCGCCTTTTTGCAGAACGAATGCCGGTTCTCCCGTCGAGCCGCCGTTTTTCTCTGCTTTGCTGCGCTCTTTATTCTGGGCTCCGTTTCGGCGCTTTCCTTTGGCCCCTGGAACGACTGCCTCATTTTTGGGCGCAGCATCTTTGACTTTCTCGACTACGTCTGCACAAACTTCCTGATGACTATCAATGGACTGGCCGTTGCTTTTGTGGTCGGATGGAAGGCTTGGCCCAAGGCCATGAAGGAACTGAGCACCTGCTCGTCGGAAAACGGCGTCGTGACTAAAGGCACGCTTTCAGCCATTGGCTTCGGTCTGCGCTGGCTTGCGCCTCTAATGGTGCTGGCATCCTGCTGGCAGGGGCTTGAAGGATAGATTTCGACCAAAAAGTCCCGCCTTCCCAAAATAAAGGTGGGCCTTTTTTGCTGCAACCGTCTAATGACAGTTTTTAATTCAGTGCTTAGACCGTATCGTTCGGGAATAGGTACGCTGTGCATTAGGGCGGCGTACCTTCAGCGAGGAGTTCCTCAATCAGCTCCGGTGATGGATTGAAATCGACTTTGTCCAACAGTTTTGCGACACTCCGTTTCACCGGAGCGACCAGCCACTCTCCCTGCACTCTGGTTGCCATGATCTTTCCCAACGTTTGTTTCAGGTCTTCAAGGGAGATATTCTTGTCCTCATTCATCACGGCGATATCGGTAATACAGTCCATTCCCATCATGGACGGGAGGTGATTGAGAAACAGCCAAACTTCCTGTGTTGCCTGAGTGCGCATATAGGAAGCTTCAAAATCCAAACTTGCCCCGTAAGTCCTGAAAAACTGTTCAATGGCCTGTCGCTGCTTATATACCCTGTAGACCTGCATGCAGTTGAGATCCGTACGGTTGGTGCGGATCGTCACCGTTCCCATTTCCGGAATTTCACTGTGAATTTCCATCAGATCTTGCGGCTGCAGGGCTTGGAGCTCCTCATTGATTAGTCTGGGGGGCCCTTGGCACAGCGCTTCATCTCACTGTCCAATTTAACCGCATTAGTGTTATTGGTTTTTTCGCCGCGTTCGACCGCATCGGCCAGTTCGTTGGCATAGAGCTGAGCATCGAAGAAGATTGCCCAAGCTCTTGATTGACGTCGCCCCCAGAGACAACAAGCCCATGAAGCACGTCCCTTTGCTCTTGAGCGGACAACTTAAGGAAATCGCTTAGAACAAAGGCAGAGTCAGGCATATACACATATACAAAAATCCTATCGATTCAGCTCCATCAAAGACCCTGTCTGCATTAAATATCAACTACTGCTTAACCAGAACCTTCAGCGCCTGATCGGTGATCTGGATTGCGCGTCGCAATCCCTTTATGAACAGGGCGTCAATTGAACTTGAGACTCGGAGCTATCGAGTCTCAAAGTCGCGTAGTGGTGTTGTGTCTCAAATTCCCGTTGCACTAACACCCTCCTGACAGGTCGAGCTTGATCCGCGACTATGCTCGAAGAACCGTTAAAGCTGTCTGTTGTGATCATACGGCTCTATATGCCGTCTTTTGCACGCTTCTTCGTATTCTTTCTGCAGGCTTCTGTCAAAGCAGAACCCCATGCTTAAGCAGTTGGCATCCTGGATTTCAAGCCAAACTTCTCGCTGAGAAGCAAGCGTGAGCACGTTGAAGGCTACGAGATTTTCAGCGATGAACGCGTTCCGGCCGCGGTCGTCGCACGAAGACCCCGACCTGCTGCAGAAGGCTCGAGCTGCGCCGGTCTGACCCCAGGCCTTCGCCTGTGCCTGAGCTTCCTGAGTGGAAAGCGTTTAGTCGAGGGATCGACATAGCCTTTAGGGAAAGATGTGCCGTGGGCGGCGACCATCATGCAGATGACAAAGGAAAAAGGCGAGAGCCAAAAAAGAAGAGATCCTTTGCTCATGACGGCCCCTGCAGGAAGAAGGTGTTGGCAGGGTGGGGAAGAAACGAAAACATGGTAATAGGCTTCACGCAATCCATAGCGAAAAACTGTTGGGGGGGGGCAACGGTAGAAGTTGTATATGACGCCAAAACGTCTACAACCTATTGAATTTCAAGCAAATCCGCAATTTGAGACAAATTTTCTCGATTTGGCTCTTTCCACCGGGTACACATACCATTCGGTCAAATGATCAAAGCGCTGACTTGTCGGCGCGGGTTCTCCTTGCTTTCGACAATGCCCTTTTCTTCCCTCAAACCAAGCTCAAACAGACCAACGTCCGGTTTGAATGAATCGGACGTCCGCGAACGCCCGAACTTCGTTTCCGACAAGAAGCGGAGGGATGCGCTCGTGCTGTTTGAGCACGGCTTGGGCTACAGCAAGGTGGCGGAAATTCTCGAGATCAACGTGAACACCGTCCGCGATTGGGCAAAGCTCTATCTGGCCGGAAAGTTCAAGGAGCAGCTTCCGCAGAAGCAGTTCCGCTACAAGCAGGAATTCAAGGCCCAGTGCATCCGCATGCGCCTTGACGGCGCAAGTTGGGATCAGATCAGCCGGACCATGAACGTGTCGCCAACGACAGTCCGCCGATGGATCGAGGAAGCCCAGAAGAGCACTTCGAGCAGCTCCAACGCCTCTGAAGGCGCGGCCAAGGAGTGAACCTTGGCTACGCGCGCTCCGTTCTCCAGATTCCATGAGAAGCTCAAGAACCCGCACTTGATGCGGCTGGCTTCGCATCTTCCGGCTCATAAGTGGAAGATCATCCTGGCCGTCTTCTGTATGCTGGGTGCCGGCGCTTCATCGTCGCTCATTGCAACGCTTCTCGGCAAGCTCACGGATGCAGGCTTCTACAACCAGGAAGCCTGGGTGGTGCTTGCAGCTCCGATCGGCTTGATCCTGGTGTCGCTGCTGCACGGCGGATGCATGTTCGGCAGCAACTACCTGCTCGGCTGCGTGTCTCAGGCCATCCTGGTGAAGCTGCGCGGGGAGATGTTCCACCGCATGCTCCACTGGCCCATGGAGACCTACCAGACCAATTCGACGGGGCTCGTGACCTCGAAGTTCGTCTTTGAAGCGAACTTCGCCCTCAGCAATGCCGCGAAGGCGTCCATCACCTTGGTGCGCGACAGCATTCAGGTGGTGTCGCTCACGATCGTACTCTTCTGGAAGAACTGGCAGTTGGCGTTGGTCTCCCTCGTGATTGCTCCGATGGTGGCGTGGCTGCTTCGAAGCATCAGCGCTCGCATGAAGACGGTGATGAGCTCAAGCCAGGCGAACATCGCTGAACTCCTAGTGAGGGTGCGCGAAGCCTATGGGGCTGAGCGCCTCATCAAGATTTCGAACGCCTACGGCGCAGAGACCTCGAGGTTCGAGAAGCTCAACGCCGAAATCAAGGATCTGATGATCCGCATGACGAAGGCGTCGTCTCTCGGGACGCCTCTTACTCAACTCCTATGCATGGCGGCGGTGGCCGTCGTGCTCACGGCCGCCATGTACCAGACGCAGGCTGGTCTGCTCACAGTGGGCGAGTTCGTGACGTTCCTTGCGGCCCTTCTTCTCATCATGCCTCCCCTGAGGCACTTGGCCGGGCTTAACGCCAGCTTCGTGATGATGGCTGTGGCTGCCGAAAGCCTCTTCAGCACGCTCGACCTCAAGGAAGAGCGGGACGAAGGCACGAAGGTGCTCGGGCGCAACATTGAGAACATCGCCTTTGAGGGCGTGACGCTCCGCTATCCCAATGCCGACGCCAACTCGGTCGATGACGTTTCCTTCACGGTCACGCGCGGTCAGGCTGCGGCCTTGGTCGGGCTTTCGGGTTCGGGCAAGACGTCGCTGGTCAACATGATTCCGCGCTTCTGGAGCCCGACGGCTGGCCGGATCCTCATCAATGGCCTCGACAGCAGGGAATATTCTCTCGCAAGCCTTCGTGCTCAGATTGCGATTGTTGCTCAGGACGTCTTCCTCTTCGACGACACCATTCGTGCCAACATCGCCTACGGCTGTCCTGACGCTTCGGAAAAAGCTGTTCGTCAAGCCATTGAGGACTCTGCATTGACGGAGTTCATCGAGAGTCTGCCTCAGGGGCTCGATACGCCCGTGGGTGAAGCGGGCGAGCGTCTTTCGGGCGGCCAGAAGCAGCGCATCTCGATTGCCCGCGCCTTCCTCAAGGATGCGCCGATCCTCATTCTCGATGAACCAACCTCTGCACTCGACGTGGGTTCCGAAGCTCAGATCAAGGGTGCGCTTGAGCGCCTCATGGTCGGCCGCATCACGTTCATCGTGGCGCATCGGCTCACCACCATCGAGCATGCTGATCAGATTCTCTCCATGGCAGGCGGAAAGGTTGTCGAGCAGGGCACTTGGAAAGAACTCTTCACCAAGGACGGGCTGTTCGCTCGCCTCTGCCGTCTTCAGGGCCTCAGCACGAAGGAGGGCGAGTGATGAAGTTCCTCCGCCGCCTCTTCTCCGTCTTCGTGGATCCTGATCTCGGGCGACTCTACAAGCTCTTTCTACCCTACAAGTGGCAGATTGCCTTGGCCTGTGTCTTCCTGATGGGGGCGGCAAGCATGTCGTCCCTCACGGCTACGCTCTTGGGTAAGCTCACGGACCTCGGCTTCTACCAGGATGAGAAGTGGGTGATCTTCGCGGCTCCATCTGCCTTGATCGGTGTGTCGCTCCTCTATGCCGTGTCGACCGTCATGAGCTCCGTCCTGATGGCGAAGGTCTCTCAGTCGGTACTCGTGACGCTTCGCACCCAGCTCTTCGAGCGCATGCTCCATTGGCCTGCGGCGACCTATCAGAAGTACACGACGGGCGAAGTCTCCTCGAAGTTCGTCAATGAGGCCAACATCGCTTTGAGCGGAGCCGCCAACTCGATCATCGTGCTCGTGCGCGACGTCGTGCAGGTAATCGCGCTCCTCGGCGTACTCTTCTGGCACAACTGGCACCTGACGCTCGTGGCCTTCATCGTGGCCCCTGCCTTGGCGCTCATTCTGCGCGCCATCAGCCGCCGAATGCGCCGCATCGTCAAGAACTCGCAAGAGGCGCTCGCCTCCATGATCTCCCGCGTGCAGGAGTCCTACAGCGCGGCGCAAATCGTCAAGGTCTCCAACACCTACGACTTCGAGGATGAGCGGTTCTCTCTCGTGAACAACCGCATCCGGTCGCTCGCGATGAAGACCATTCAGACGCAGAGCCTCTCCACACCCCTCACGCAGATGGTGACCATGGTGGCCATCGCGTTCGTCGTGGGCGCGGCGCTCTTCGAAGCTCAGCAGGGGCTCCTTACTTTCGGCGAGTTCATCACGTTCCTCGCTGCCATGTTGCTCCTGCGCACGCCCATTCAGGCGCTTTCCGGCTTGAACGGTACGTTCGCCGCCATCGGAACGGCCTCAAAAAGCATCTTCACCATGCTCAACGCGGCCCCCGAAGAAGACAAGGGCACTGCAGAACTCAAGAACGTCCGCGGCGAGATCCGCTTCGATCACGTGTCGCTTCGCTATCCCGGCGCCGACAAGGATGCGCTTCACGACATCAACCTCACCATCAAACCCGGCGAACATGTGGCGTTCGTCGGTCAGTCGGGCGCCGGCAAGTCGACCATCGTCAACCTCGTGCCGCGGTTCCTTGAACCCATGGAAGGGCGTGTGCTCATTGACGGCGTTGACGTCCGCGACATCACGCTCGAATCACTCAGAAACCAGATCGCCATGGTGTCTCAGGACACCGTCCTCCTGGATGCATCCATCCGCGAGAACATCACCTACGGCCTCACCAACAAGACGGATGCTCAGATCTGGGAAGCGCTTAAGGCTGCGGCTCTCGATGAGTTCGTGAAGGGTCTGTCGCAAGGGCTCGATTCCCGAGTGGGCGAGGCGGGCGGTCTGCTCTCGGGCGGGCAGAAGCAGCGTCTCGCGATTGCGCGTGCGTTCCTCAAGGATGCGGCGATTCTCATTTTCGATGAAGCAACTTCGGCGCTTGATGCGGAAGCCGAGTCGAAGCTCGCGGCTTCGTTTAAGGAAATCGCCAAGGGCAGAACCGTGCTGACAGTGGCGCACCGTTTAACAACCATCACCGGCGCCGACAAAGTCGCTGTTTTTGCTGATGGAGCAGTACGCGAGCTGGGGACGCCTGCGGAACTGCTGACCCAGTTGAGGCCTTTTTCCCCTCTACTCAACCAATACAAGCAAGGAGTAAGTATTCATGTCGATGACTGATGCTCAAATTCTGGCCGAAGGCCGTCGGGTGTTCAATTTGGAACGTCAGGCACTGGAAAAGGTGGAAAACGATTTGGGAGCCCCGTTTGTCGCGGCAGTGCGCCTGATCCTGCAGACCAAGGGCAACGTCATTTTCTCCGGGGTTGGCAAGTCTGGGCACATCGGACGCAAACTTGCCGCCACGTTCTCTTCCACGGGCACGACTTCGTTTTTCGTGCACTCGGACGAGGCCGCCCACGGCGATCTCGGCATGATCCGGCCCGGCGACGTCTTCGTGGGCATCTCGTTTTCCGGCGAGTCCAGTGAATTGATGACCTGTGTCCCGGCTCTCAAGGCGATGGGCATTCCAATCATCGCCATGACCGGAAAGCCGCGTAGTTCGCTCGCGAGGGTGGCCGACGTAGCTTTGGTGACCGCCATCGACCGTGAAGCCTGTCCGCTCAATTTGGCACCGACAGCATCGACCACGGTCACAATGGCCTTGGGCGACGCGATCGCCGGGGCGCTCATCATCGCCAAGAGCTTCAGTGCGGAAGATTTTGCTCGTAGCCATCCGGCGGGAGCGCTGGGGCGGCGTCTGCTGATGAAGGTCTCCGACGTCATGCGTGCCCCGGAAAATTTACCGACAGTCGGTTTGGACGATCCCGCGATGGATGCCCTCGACGTGCTCGCGAAAAAGCATTTGGGCTGCTTCGTAGTGACCGATCACGGCAAGCTTGCGGGCATTTTCACCGAAGGCGACTTCATACGGGCGCTGAAAAACGACACCGACTTGAAGAGACTTAAGGCTCGCGACCTCATGAATCCGACTCCGAAGTCGGTGCAGGCCAGCGAATCTGCTTTCTACGCGATGAGCTTGATCCGCAAGTTTCAAATCAATCAACTGGTCGTAGTGGACGACCACAACGCCGTCGTGGGCTTGGTGCACATCCACGATCTCGTGGCCGCCAAGATAAATTAAAACAATCAGGAGAAGTTCATGCACGTCATTATTCAAGCCGGCGGCAAAGGAACGCGGTTGGAAAGTCTCACTCGCAACCGGCCCAAATGTTTGGTTCCGGTCGACAACCGCCCGATGATTTTTTGGACGTTCGAGGCTTTCAAGGGAGCCGATTTCAGTGTGATCTGCGATTACAAGGCGGACGTGCTGGAACGATATCTCGCGGCGTTCGGGTCGCAGTATTCCGTGAAAATCGTCTCCGCCGACGGCACTGGAACCATTTCGGGCATTGAGCAGGTAGTCTCGCAGATCCGCGACGATGAACCTATCCTCATTGTGTGGTGTGACCTCTTCTTCGAGAAAGACTACCGGGTGCCCGAAGCCTTAACAGAGCGTCCGTTAAAGGCCAATTTCGTGGGGCTTTCAGGGACGTTCCCCTGCCGTTGGTCATTCGAAAACGGACAGTTCGTCCACGCAGCCTCTTCCTCGGCGGGCGTGGCCGGATTCTTTGTTTTCAAGAACAAGGATGAGTTGCGTGACATTCCCCACGAAGGTGCGCTGGTGCCGTGGCTGCAGGGCAAGGGGACGACGTTCGCACCTCTTTATTTGGAACGCGTCACGGAAGTGGGCACGTTGAGCGCCTTCGAGGCCATCAAGAAGCCTTCGATCTGCCGTCCGTTCAACGAAGTCGTGTTCAGCGACGAAACCATCACCAAGCGCGGCATCGACGAGCAGGGCAAGAAGATCGCCGCTGACGAGATCAATTGGTACAAGCACGTCACGGCGCTGGGCTTCACTAGCATTCCGAAGATTTATTCTTACGAGCCGCTGGTGATGGAACGTATCCGGGGCCGCAACATCTTCGAGTACGACTGCCTGACGGTCACGGAGAAAAAAAAGATTGTCAAGAGCATCGTCGAGGCTTTGGATGACCTTCACCATTTGGAACCCGAGATCGACGCGGTGACCGCCGACCTCGATTCCAACTACATTACCAAGACCTTCGACCGTCTGCAGAAGGTAGAAAACCTCGTGCCATTCGCCAAGGACGAGTTCATTCGCATCAACGGACGCTATTACAAGAACATCTTCTATGACCGCGAGGCGCTGAAAAACACGCTGCGCCAATACTATCCGCGCAAGTTCTGCCTCATTCACGGTGATTCGACGTTCTCGAACATGCTCTACGACCGTCTCCATGAACGGTTGGTGCTCATTGACCCTCGCGGCTACTTCGGCAAGACCAAGTTCTACGGGGATAAGGATTACGACTGGGCCAAGGTCTACTACTCGCTGGCGGGCAACTACGACCAGTTCAATCAAAAGAAGTTCGCTCTCTCTATCGGCGACAAGAGTGTGGAACTGTCCATCAAGCCCAACAACTGGGCCGATATGGAGGAGTTCTTTTTCGAGAATCTCGAAGACGTCAACCGCACCAAGATCCGGGCCCTGCACGCGGTGATTTGGCTGTCGCTCACGACTTACGCGTGGGAAGACTACGACTCCATCTGCGGCGCTTTCTACAACGGGATCCTGAAGTCGGCCGACTTTCTCTAATCGCTAGGGCGACTGGAGCTTCTCCCGCCGCCCGGAGACAAACCTATGACGACATTACGCTTGTCGACGCTTCCCAAAACGTGGGTTTTCGATGTGGATGGCACGTTGGTCATTCACAACGGACATCTGCGGCCTCAGGGAGATGAACTTCTGCCTGGAGTGAAGGAATTCTTCGCTTCCTTGCCGGCGCAGGATGCCGTAGTGCTGCTCACAGCGCGCAAGAAGGAGCTGGGGCCGGCTTTGGAAGCCTTCCTCACTGCGAACGGCATTCGCTATGACGCCATTCTCTACGGCATGCCCGCTGGCGAGCGCATATTGGTCAACGACTGCAAGCCATCGGGGCTTCTCACCGCCGTTGCCGTCAACAAAAAGCGCGACGACGCATTGTCTATTCATACTGTGCTGGATGAATCGCTATGAGCATCTCACCAGACAACAGCCTCAAGCTTGTGAAGATGAAGCGGCTTCTCGGGCTCAAGGTGTATGAGAAAAAGCGCAGCGACTGCCGGTTGGAGCGTTCCTTCGCGGGTAGTCTCTATCGAGAGAGCGTGTGCTTCGCCAATTTCGGAGAGAGCTCTCGCCAGTCGTGGCTGTTTGGTCTTCCGCTGTGGGGCCGCAAGCTTCAGGATCATAAGCTCCAATGGCATTTGGGTAGCTCCTGCGTCGTCAACACTCTGGACATTCTCGGCGAGCTCGCCAAAGACCTTGATCAGCTGTTTGCGAAGGAATCCGTGAAGCGCGTCAACGGCAAAAAGCACGTATTCGTGTTTTGGGCGAACTCCGGCGAAATCGCGCTGCTTCTAGCCTTCTTCTTTGAGAAGCTCATGAAGAAACAAGGGCTCACGGGGAAAGGCGACGTAGTGGTGCTCTGCACGAAGAAGTACCATCAGGAAATGTTGTCGTTCCTTTTCCCGGAGATCCCTTCGGTTGTAGCTAAACCGCGGGGGCTTCGTCACCTTACTGATGACGCTGATGCGGGTGACTGGCGCATCAAGATGTGCTTCCCTGGGCGCTACTTCGCGCAGTTGGAAAATACGACTCGTCGCCCCGAAGGGCCGAAGAACTATTTTGCGTGGATGCAGGAGTATTTCGACTGTTGTACTCATTTTGATGGCGTTTGCCTGCGTCCGGAGAAGAAGCTTTTGGATGCGGAGCTCTCCAACGCACTTAAGAAGTTGAAGATCTCACCGGAGGAGCTTGCTCGCACGATCATTCTTTCGCCCGGATCTTTCTCCTGTGGGAGTCTGATGGATCAGGAAGTGGAGATGGTGAGAGCGTGTGTCAAAGAGGCGGACCTTCATCTCTATTGCAATCCTTCGGACCCGAAGAATGAAAAATTCCTGACCTTCCCGGCGCTTTATGCGGCGGCCACGCAGGCGGCTGGTCTGATTGGGATCCGCAGCGGTCTGATGGATTGGCTGTCCCTGACAGGAATTCCATCCTTTGTCGTGTATAGACCGTTTCCCGACAGGGGTTTTAACACACCTGCGCGCACAATTGATGAAGTTTTCAATATGTTTTCTTTAAGAGGATTGCCGAATCATTCAGACAACATTTTGGAAACATCATCCATAAATCAAGCAGAACTAATGGTTTGGATAAATAGCCTACGTAGTCACACGTAATCAAACATTCTTTAGATAATATAAAAATGCATCTCAAACTTCGCTCAATTCCCTTCAAGATTATCACCGGACAAACACCCGGCATCGGCAAGTTTAAACAGATCAAGGTGTTTTCAACTGTTCTGGTTCAGTTTTACAAAGATCATTCGAGGAAGCTTGGGTTAAGAAAATTTTCGCTTTTACCCAATAGGAAATATCAAAGCTATGCGGCACGAAAAAGTTCAGCCTTCTATCTGAAGGTAAATCGTGATGCTGACTATACAATATCTTGCCTTCGTAATTGGATGGATATCGCAGAACGCATGAATTCTGCAATTATTGTTATTTGCGATAATCCAAAATTAGAAAAGAAAATCTATAAGAGTATATGGTTCAAAGACCCTAACATTCAATTTATAACAAGTGCTAAAAAGCCTTTCAAGATCTTTATAGATAATATTGCATCAAGAAATTGGCGTAATGCGGCTTGTGCGCATCTAACCACCCTGTCACATGCAAAAAAATATGGATTTTCGCGTTTTTGGAATATTGACGCAGATGATACTCTATTCCTTTGCAGTGCAGAAGCCACGGTCTCGCTTTTGCAACAAGCGCAAGCGTATGCTGAATTGCACAACTTAAATTTATTTTCTCTTGACATGTGGAAGTCGCGTTCATTTGGAAAACATTGGTCGTGGGGAGTAACATTTTGCAGAGCCACGCTCGATTTGCTTTCGATTATTTCAGCTGAAAAGAGTTCTGACTGGAAGGACTATTATCGGAGTACTTTTGATCCAGATAATTACAATTCAGACTGGCATATTAACTCGCTCGTACAGCGTGGAAGCTCTATAAGAATAGGGGTATTTTACCCTATTAATACAGGCTTTATCCACTGGGGAGATTTGTTGTTTAATCCTGTAGGGGCGTATGTATGTCGCTGGACTGATAAGAAAACAATTGAATATCCAATCATGAAATCAATGGGCATAAAAGAACTTTCTTCTATAGCCATTGACCCTGAGAGTGTAGGCTTCTCTGTTTCGGTCAACGATGAAGATTTCACTCGCTATTACCTCAACAATGGTACATGGCTACCATGGGCATCGCCTGTTGTGGTAAAGTTTTTCGGTTTGGATCGGGTTAAATTTCTGAGCTATGCGAAAAAGTAAAATATTTTCTAGAGTTTAATATAGTTCTGGACAATAAAGATTTCAATTCGATCAAATTGGTTTCTGAGGTAAAAATAGATCGATAACAAGTGCAAAAATCAATTTTGAGGCTCTGTTTAAGCAGTAGTTGATATTTAATGCAGGCAGTGTCTTTGATGGAGCTGAATCGATAGTTTTTTTGTATATGTGTATATGCCTGACTCTGCCTCTGTTCTAAGCGACTTCCTTAAGTTGTCCGCTCAAGAGCAACGGGACGTGCTTCATGGGCTTGTTACCTCTGGAGGCGACGTCAATCAAGAGCTTGGTTGGCAGAGTTCGGACCTTGACAGCTATGACGTACGTCGCTTCAAAGTAGGGCTTCAATGCCCTCACTGCGACTCTCAGCAGGTGGTTCGGAATGGGAAGCAAGCAGACGACACTCAGCGCAATCTCTGTCAGGCTTGCGGCAAGACCTTTCAGGCATCACGGTTCTAGGGTCGCGGCTCAAACGCCACTAAGCGCCTTGAGGAAGTACGTGCACTGCATGTGCTTGGCGCCTAACTGCTGAGGAGTGGGGTATATCAATACCTTCAGCCTTCGCCTGGCGCCACAGGATCTTGGACTCCCTAGCGGACACGTTAGAAAATGCGCTGCTGCAGGGGATATTGAATACGACGAAACCTCGCCCTGTCGTTCAAAGGTCATCAGAACATGCAGACGACCGTGGAGGACGGCATCCCGCTACCCTCACACCGGCGAGGCGGAGCCTATATCGGTACTTTTAGGAAAGCGCCAGGTATGCGTACCTGTCGCTGTCAGCCGCAATGGCGGGTTCATGGGAAAGGCCAGTTAACTTAGGTCCCCTACCACTGGCCAAGATGCGCTAAACGTCGTTGGCGGGCATTGCGTGGAGGGCTCTACGATGCTGTGCGCTGGTGGCGGGAGACCTGCGCAGAGGGTTGCGTCCGCAGAGGGACTTCAATTGGTGCGGCTCACGGGGGCAAGCAAGCGCGCGACCCCTACAACATCCAAAGCGTCAATACCTTCCACTCAGGACTCAAGAGGATGGTCAACTCTTGCTTCAAGGGGGGAGCCACCAAGTACCTGAACTGGTACGGCTTCCTTCATGCGGCCGGCGAGGCTAAGCGCCGAGACTTGGAGGACCTGCTATTTGAGATCGCACTAGCCGCCACCCGATACCAGTGTTCTCCAAGTCCCAGAAGCAGCGCGATATGCTCGCGCTGCTTGGATTGAAACTGCCGCCTAAAACTCTCC